>Ga0070699_100002705_pt1 | contig 15808 bp, 18 predicted proteins | sample KBSK1503metaG_FD_65473 | JGI IMG/M metagenome (GOLD analysis project Ga0070699, IMG submission 65473) | Corn, switchgrass and miscanthus rhizosphere microbial communities from Kellogg Biological Station, Michigan, USA - KBS K1-50-3 metaG | ecosystem: Host-associated > Plants > Roots >...
GCGATCGCATCGGCGGAACCTGGTGGTGTGGAGCCAGTCCGCAGGCTCAGTCGGCAGGTACGGCGCCCCGCCGTTCACACGGAGAAGGCGGATCCGCAGGTGGATCCGTACCGGCGCGCTGCTCACCGTCGTCGGCCTGATGCCCCTGGCACGCGCCGTGCGGGCCCGCTGGCGGCCCCTGCTAGCCGGGGGGGTGCTCACGGTAGTCGGCGTCATGTGGCTCGACGGCCCGGGCGGCCTGGTTCTCCTCCCCGGACTGTGGCTTCTCTTGACCGCCCCGCTAAACCCGGCCAGCTCTAAGGCGGACCGCATGCGGCGCCCGGAGGTAGAGCTTGAACTGGCCGTCTACTCACACCCGGCGCAGCGTCGCCTCGCAATCCAAGCCATGGCCGCACATGACAAGCGGTTTCCGGTCACCGGACGGTATTAAGTGCCGCGTCCGGCCCGGATGGCATAGATTCCCCCGGCTGGTGGCGCGGTTGCAGTTTGGGTTTGGCTTGCAGTTCAATACTGTGCCGCGGCGGCCGGGGCGGACCGATCAGGGACGTTGGTCCAGCTGAACCGATCAGGACCGCGACGACCCGAGCTGCTAATGCGGCACACCGGCCGCAAGTTCGGGGCGAAGAGGCCTGTGGCGTGCCAATACTCGTTCATAAGCGCCGACCAGGCGTTTCGCGGTTGCTAGGCTGCTCTGTGGTATTCGCTGATCAGGCCGCCGATAACCTGCCTGCGCTCGATCCGAGCAGTGATATCGACGGCCTGATCGGACTCGCGCAGCGGTGGTTCCTGCTGCAGACCCTGGTGCGGCCGGTGGCCGTTGTAGTGCCGGGCGTACTTGGCCAGGACCTTACGGAGATGCCGCTCACCGAGGATCAGCACGTGGTCCTGTGGGGCTCGGAAATAAGATTCGGGGTAATTCGTGAGCCTGTCATGCGGCGATCTGGTACTCGTGAGTGAGTCCGCCGAGGACTTGTTTCCGGCAGATCGGGTGCTCGGCGAGGTTGATCGGTGCGGGTGGCTCGGTGCCGGCTTGGGCAGGGGTGAGCTGGCCGAGGGCACGGTGCGGCCTACCGGTGTTGTAGTGCAATACGTACTCGGTCAGTACCTGACGCATGTGGTACTCATTGACGATCAGCAGCCGGTCGAAGAGTTCCCGGCGCAGGGTGCCGATGACCCTTTCGCAGACGGCGTTCGCTCTGGGCGCCTGCGGCGGGCTGGCGAGAATCCCGACGCCCGCTGCCGTGAACACGGCATCGAAGGAGCTGGTGAACTGGCCTGCGCGATCCCTGATCAGGAACTTGATCGAGGTCGCGCACTGGCCGAGGTCCATCAGGAAGTTACGAGCTGTCTGTGTCGTCCACGCGCCGTCTGGATGTGCGGTGATGCCGGCCAGGTGGACGCGGCGAGTGCCGTGCTCGATGACGATCAGGGCATAGAGGCGCCGCAGCAGCACCGTGTCCACGTGGACGAAATCGACCGCGAGGATGCCGCGGGCCTGGGCGGTCAGGAACTGCTTCCAGGTCGGGCCGCTACGGCGGGGTGCGGGATCGATCCCGGCGTCGTGCAGGATCTGCCACACCGTGGAGGCGGCAACCGGGTGGCCGAGCCTGACCAACTCGCCTGCACGCGCCGATGCCCCCCGGCCGGGTTCTCCATCGCCATGCGGATCACGAGCTTCCGGATCGCGGCTGCCGTAGACGGCCGCCCTAGACGTCGGCGGCTCGTGCAGTCCCACTTACGTGCGACAAGCCGCCGGTGCCAGGCGACCAGCGTCGTCGGCGTCACCGCGAACACCTCACCCCACCGGCGGCGGGGAACCAATCGCGACAGTGCCGCCAGCCACAGCCGGTCGGCCCGGCTCGTAACGAACCCGGCCGACCTGGCGGCGCAAGACCGCGTTCTCGTGCCGTAGCACCAGCAACTCGGCATCCTTGGACGCCTCATGGCGCGCCAGCACAGTCAGACAGCCGAGCAGACAACGTACGAGCAGGTAGACGACCGAGAAGATCATTCAGCGATGATCCCAATCGGGAAGTCCGTCCAGGCCAGATCGAGTAATCGAGCCCCACAGGTTTGAAGCGATCGGTGCGGATTCCAGCAGAGCGGTCGCCATGCCCGGATTGACCTGTGCTGAGATGGTTGTTCGCGCGATTATTTTTGGTCTGTACCTGTCAGGAGGGTATTTGCGGCAGGTAGGTCAATTCAGCTGCGGTCGCCGGGGCGACCTCGGTCGCGAGGCGGCGTAGCTCGGTAAGCAGCACAGCATCCTGGGTCGGTGAGCAGAGCAGGAGTCGCGCAATCACTGTGGCCAGCGCGGTGACGTCGGCTCCGGTGACGGGGGCGAGCTGGCGCAGCAGCGCGGATAGCTCAGGTCCGGGCGGCCCGCCGGCGAGGACGGCGGCTGACAGCCGTGCCGCGACGAGGGGCGGAAAGCCAGGATCAGGCACGTTCACCCGGGTGCCGCTCGGCAGGTGCTCGCCCGGTGCCCACCCGTGTTCCTCGTTGTGGCGCAGGAATTCCTCGATCGGCCGCTGGTAGACCGAGGCAAGGTCGTCGAGGGTATCGGCGGTCAGCATCTGCTCCGGCATCAAGGCCCGGGCGGTCGGGTCATGGTGGGCGTATGACTCGCCGATGATGTGCACCGCGCTGAACTCGGGGGATGACCGGTCCCGGGCCAGGCGGCCGATCACCTTCGCTAGCTGATCTGGAGAGAGCGGAGGGCTTGGCCACCAACGCTCCCGCATCGCGGCCACCCGGGCTGTGGTTCGCGCGCAGAACGTGGCGTCCTGGATGTTGTGGGCGGCCTCTTCCGCGGCGGTCAAGGCGCGCTCGATCATCGAGCTAGCATCGTCCGGCCCGGCGATCGACGCGGTTTCGGCCAGGGTGAGACTGGCTGGTGCGGTGATGCCGGCGAACCCCCAGCCCACGGCCAGTGCCCTGGCCACGAGACCTGAGGGGTCTGAGCCGTCGCGCGGGAACCGGCTGTACGCCTCCGCCAGGCCTGCCAGCCGCCGTCGGTGCAGGCCCCATACGTCTCCTTCGCCCCGCACGGGCGAGGGAGGAAGTGCCTCCGCCTGATCGACTGCGGCATCCCGGCGCCTGGCGAGTTCTTCCTCCGCCGTACCGTCGTCGGCGCTGGCTTGCAGCGCGAGCACGGCGATCTCCAGATTCTCGAGGAACTCGCCGCGGTTCGGTGCGGCCAGCACCACTTGCCCCACCCGGGTCAGCCACTCGCGTACCCAGTCCTGTGACGGGTGGAGCAGCACCGCGGCGAGCAGCGCCCACAGAGATCCATTGCGGTACTGGGGATAGCCATAGGCGCGGTGGACGTTCAGGTAGCGCTCCAGCAATGGCTCGCCGATGGCTGGCTCCTCCTCGGCCAGCGCCACCAGCGGCGGTCCGTCCAAGCTGGCGAGGTATCCGCCGACGTCCCGGTCACGGAGTTCCTCGTGCTCTTGGGCCAGCAGTTCGTAGTGTGGGCCCAGGAGTGAGCTGTCTGTTGCCCCGCCGAGACGAGCGACTATCCCTGCCGCCTCCCACTGCGGCGGCGCTGGCGGCAGGACCGTAGGTGGCGGCGGCCTGCCGTCGAGCGCGGCCGTGACCCGCTCAAGCAGCCGGACCAGGGTCGGGGAGCTGGGCTGGGAACTGCGGACGCGATCCCGCACCCGGGCGGCCTCGCCGGGCGCCTTTTCTGACACGAGCCAGGCGATTGTCAGCAGGATCGTGTCGTGCCAGTCGGAGTCGATCTGCCCGGAGAACAGGTCTAGCAGCCGTTCGGCCGCCGCCACATTCCCATCCCGGGCCGCCGCGAACATCGCTTCCGGCCTGAGCAGGCGCCGGTTGAACAGGACGATGGTGAGGGCGACGGGAACAAGCAGGAACGTCGCATCCGGGTGTTCATCCTTGGCCGCGAGCCCGTAGGCAAGTTCCAGGTCGCGCCGCAATAGCGCCGGGTCACGCAGCGCAGCCAGGTGAGCCTGCTGGAACCGCTGCTCGGTCACCAGCCGGACCAGCAGGGCGATCAGTTCGTGGCGCTGCTGGGCGCTGCTGCGGTCGGCCGCCTCAGCCAGGTGAGTCGCCGTGTGACGCAGGCCGTATGGGTCCCACTGCTCAAATTGCCCCCATCGCTGGACGGCGTAATACTCGGCGACCCGGCGGTGAGCGTCGCGCATGTCCAGCTTCGTTTCCAGGTACTCACCGAAGGTCCGGTGCACCAGTCGCCAGTCACCTCGCCGTCCCCGGCTGAGCACCCGGGCCCAGGGCTCGAGCACGCGTACGCGCACCTCGTTGGCAGGGCGACCGACCTGAGCCGCGAGCCAGTCCGCGGTGACCGCCTCGCGGGCCACCGCGAGCCGGTCGAGAACGGGCTGGTACAAGCCCTCCCACTCGGCCCATCCTTGCGGCAGTGACGAGCTCATCCAGTCCCAGAACTGGTCGTAATACCCTTTCACGGTTATGCCATCGGCCCGTCGCGGCCGCTGCCGGGCACCGCTTGCCAGAGCTGGCGGCGGGAGGTGATCTCGAGCTTGGTGAACACCTTGGCCAGGTGATACTGCACCGTGCGCACCGACAGGAACAGCTGGGCGGCGATCTCCGGGTTGGACAAGCCCGACCGGGCCAGCCGGGCGATCTGGGCCTCCTGCGGGGTGAGCTCGCCGTGCGTGCCGGTGGCGCGCCTGCGGACGTTCTCGCCGGTGGCCCGTAGCTCGCGGCGGGCGCGCTCGGCGAACGCCTGCATGCCGATCGCGTCGAACATCTCGTGCGCGGTGCGCAGCTGCGCCCGCGCATCGGCTCGTCGGCGCTCACGGCGCAGCCACTCGCCGTAGAGCAGGTGCGCGCGGGCGAGTTCGGTACGAAGGCGGGTGCGGCTCAGCCGGTCGACCGCCTGGCGGTACCAGCCCTCGGCGTTCTGGCCGTCGCTGAGCAGCGCGCGGCAGCGCGCGTAGATCCCCGGCGCCCAGTCGGTCTGGCCGATACTGGTGGCTTCGGCCAGCCGGCCGAGCGCGTCGGCGGCCAGCTGAGTCTGCCCGGTCCTGCTGGCCGCCTCGATCAACTCTGGAAGCGCCCACATGGAGACCTGCAATTCAGGCGTCTGTTCGCTGGCTTGCTGCGCCTCGGCCAGGGCCGTCTCGTAGCGGCCCAGACCGTTATAGAGGACGGCGGCTACCCATTGCGACCATTGGATCCCTGCGCCCTGGCCCGCAGCTCGGGCAGCCGTGCTCACTGCCTCGATCAGCGGGGCGGCCTCGGCTTCTGCCCCCCCGGAATCCGGCGAGCAACACGCTCGTGAACGGGCTGAAGCGGGTCCCTGTCGCCGCCGCGATCGCCTCCGCCTCCGCGACCAGCGACGCAGCCTCCGTAAAATCGCCACTCCAGACCGTAAGGACAGCCATCGCGTTCACAGAGATCACCAGCTGGGCGAGCAAGCCCGCCTCACGGCAGAACTGGAGCTGGCGGGCCGCGATCGTGTGCCAGCGTTCCTCGTCCCACACGATCCTCGCGGCGACCACGGCCAGGTAGCCCCAGCTCGGGCTCTGTTCGACGGTGATCCGGTCCTCGGCGAAGACCCGCGCTGCCCGGCTCAGCAGGGGCGCCGCCTGGGCGCGTCCCTCGGTGACCAGCACGGCCAGCCCGTCCAGCAGCAGATCCGACGGCCGGGGCGCGCCTGGGGGCGGCGGGGCTGACCGCGCGGCCCGGGCGACTTCGTGCAGATCGCCGGCGCCCGCGAACCGCCCGGCGAACCGGGCGGCCACCCACGCGTCCAGATAGGTCTGGCGCGCCAGTGTGGCATCCAGCGGCTCCAGCTGCTTGGCCGCCTTCACCAGCAGGGCCGGGGCGTCGCTGCCGCCGCCGGAGGCGAACGCGACCTGCCCGCGCAGCAGGGCGGCGCGGGCCTGCTGGAGCTCATCCAGCGGCCCTGCCATCGCCGTGGCGAGCAGCTCGGCCGCCGCATCCAGGCCGCCAGCCTGCAGGCTCGCCTGTGCGGCCGCCAGGGCGCGCGCGGACCTCCGGGCGGGTTCGGCGGTCAGCTCGGCCGCGCGCTGCAAGAACGCCGCCGCCGCGGCCATCCCGCCGCGGGCCCGCGCCCGGCCCGAGGACCGCTCCAGCTCCGCGGCCACCTCCTCATCGGGTCCCGGCGCCGCCGCGGCCAGATGCCACGCCCGCCGATCCGGGTCCCGGCCGCGGTCGGTCACCTCGGCCAGCGCCCGGTGCGCCGCCCACCGCTCCTCAAGCGACGCTGAGGAGTACACCGCCGACCGCACCAGCGGATGCCGGAACCGCACCCGCGTCCCGATCTCCAGCAACCCGTCCGCCTGAGCGGCAGCTGCGGCCGAGGCCGGGATCCCGAGCTGCCCGGCCGCCCGCCACACCAGCGCCGGGTCCCTGGCCTGCTCAGCCGCCGCTACCAGCATCAGCGACCGCGTCTCGGCGGGCAGGGCCTCCAGCCGCCGCCGGAAGCCCTGCTCGATCCGCGCCGGGACCGGCTGCGCCCCCGCCAGCCCGAACCCGCCGGCCAGCTGGGTTGGGCTCAGCCCGCGCGGCAATTCCAGTAGGGCCAACGGGTTGCCTGCCGTCTCGGCCAGCATCCGATCCCAGACCTGCTCATCGAGCCGGAACCGGACCACCGAGCGCAACAGCGTACGGGCGTCTTGGTCCGGCAGGCCCCGAACCTCCAGCTCCGCCAGCCCTCCAAACTGCTCCCCCGGCTCCCGCGCGGCGAAGATCAATCCGACTGGCTCGGCCAGCAGCCGCCGCGCCGCGAATGCCAGCACCTGCGCCGAAGCCCGGTCCAGCCACTGCGCGTCATCGACCACGCACAACAGCGGCCGGTCCTCCGCCTCCTCCGCCAGCAAGGTCAGCACCGCCAGCCCGACCATAAAACGGTCCGGCGCCGCCCCCTCCCGCAGTCCGAACGCGACCCCCAGCGCATCGCGCTGCGGAGCCGGAAGACCCTCCAGCCGGTCCAGCAAAGGCGCGCACAACTGATGCACGCTGGCGAACGCCAGCTCCATCTCCGATTCCATCCCCACCGCTTGGGCCACCCGCATCCCCGCCGCCGCCCGGATCGCGTAGTCCAGCAGGGCGGACTTGCCCACCCCCGCCTCACCCCGTACCACCAGCGCCCACCCGCGCCCCGACCGCACATCCTCCAGCAGGCTGTCGAGCGCCGCGCGCTCTGTCTCGCGGTTCAACAGCGCCGGCGTCGGCTCCGATCGCGTCCGCATGCCCATCTCCGCCCACAACTCGGCACCAGCCCGTCGGCGCGGCCAAGGCAGCAGGCGTCCGGCATTCCCTGACGCCAGCGTCGAGGCATCCGGGCAGGCCACAAAGGCGGTACGGTGACTGCGATTCTCCAGCTAACTGACAGGCGAACGGACCTGTCAAGAGGGATGATCTCCTCGCCCTTCTGGACCCGCCCGGACGTGTCCCGCGCCGGCCACCTTCCGCCCCGGCTGTGGTCCGTGTGCCCCGCCCCTCCCTCCATCGGACTGACTGCTGCCAGGTCTATCTTCCGGTGAAGAGGTGTCAAGGGTCGATTCGCGTGTCCGTTGACCAGGCACTTTGACCTGTTCTCGTCGTCCTGCGGTCCTGTCGGCCCGTGATGTTGTACCGGAGGCGTACACCAATCTGGTGGGGCCCTATGCAGCTTCCGTGGGCATCGTGGCCCAGCTGCATCCGGACGTCCCCAGCGTCGCCGGTAGCCACGTGCCCTGACATCGGCGAGGTTTTGAACGTAAGTTCAATTCAGAGCGTTCAGGGATTCATCTACCGAACAGACCGTGGTGCGTGCACACCCCACTGGTGTCAGCGGACGATGCGTATGGCCAGCAGCGGCGGGCAGCCGCGCTGCACCAACCGGGCGACCTGATGCCAGTCGAGGCGGTCGGCGTAGATCTCGGCCAGCGTCCCAGGTACGCCGAGACCCCGCAGCCGTGACGCACGCCAGTTGTGCACGCTCAGCTGGTCGTGGTCAATGGTCTCGTGTGGGTCAGCGGTCATGGCCGGCTCCACGATTCATTCCGGGCGGGCCAGCCGCCACATGTAGTGCAGGACCCGCAGGTGCGCTTCCATCTCCAGCGCCGCACCGTCGGCGTGCCCGGCACTCAGGTGGGCGAGCAGCCTTCGGCGCGAACTCGCGATCATCCCGTCCGCCGCAGGCCCCACCGTGAGCATCAGGTCCCGCATGGCTGCAACCAGGCCGCCGGATTGACCAGCCGCCCGGTCACCGGCCAGATCGGCCAGCAGGCCGAAGATCTCCGCGTGCGCGGCGGCCTTCCGCTCCCACCCGGGCCGGGCCGGCAGGCAGGACGCCTGGTCGACGCTGTCGCGCGAGGCCCGCAACGCTGCCTCGGTCATCTGCTCGCAGGCGACGCGGGCCGCCATCGCCTGCACCCGGATCGGGTTCAGTTCCATCTGGCCGACACGTACCGTTCCCGTTCTGTCAGGCCGCCCCAGATCCCATGGACCTGCCGGGTTCGCAGCGCGAAGGCCAAGCACTGGCGGCGCACCTGGCACCCAGCGCAAATGGCCTTCGCCTCCGCCGTCTGGTTCAGGCCCTTACCGAAGTCCGAGACCGGGAAGAACAAATCGGGATCAGCGAACCGGCAGGCGGCCGCTGCGCGCCAGTTCTCCCGGGCGGCCAGCCCTGCTGTCTGGAGCGCGTCGTTGTCCTGTGTCATGGCGGTCTCCTGGTGCTGAGGTCATGCACCACGATCCTCAGAGCTGGCGCATGCGTCGATTCTCGCGGTGACCGCCGGGCGTGCACACCGTCAAGGAAGGTAGTCCCGCACCGTCCTCCCGCAGTCGCCCGCCTGCGAGATGCAGGAGGCGATGGGCATGGAGGCGTTCGCCGAGCGGGCCCGCCGTGAGCTGGTGGCCGCCGGCGAGACAGCTCGGAAGCGAACCGTCCACGCCAGCCACGGGAGTTATGGGGTCCCCGGCCAGGTCAGCGAGCCGCTGACCGCCCAGGAGGCCCAGGTGGCCCGACTGGCCATCGACGGCCTGTCCAACCCGGAGATCGGCTCTCGCCTGTTCATCGGCACGCGCACCGTCCAGTACCACCTGAGCAAGGTCTTCACCAAGCTCGGCATCAGCTCCCGCGTCCAGCCGGGCCGGGCGGCCACACCCCAATATGGCTAATTCTCTGGGACCACGGGATGCGGCATGATGTTACGCAGGCCCCTGAGGTGCCTTTCCATCTCCAGTGCTGCTCCGTCCCCGTCTCCGGCGCGCAGGTGTTCAAGCAGCCGCCGGTGCGATCAGCTCAGCGGGGGCGCGGGCCGGAAACGCCTCACCTGGTTTTAGCTCCAGATTCAGCGCGCTAGAACCGTCCCCACACCGTCAAACCGGGTAGGTGACCATGCCCGGCACGCCGGCAGCGGTTAGTACTGCCACCCTGTCTCGACATCCAGTGCGGGCCGGGGTGCCCATGGGCAGATCGCAGGTGATTGCGCGACCTGCCATCTGGCGGCGGGTTCCGCGGCGGAGCGGCGGTGGAATCCGCGTGCGCAGGGTTCAGCGCCGGTCAGTTATCCCGGCGACCGCGGCGGCGATCGACCGGGCCTCGGGCCTGACGACCGTGCCTGCGACCAGGACGGTCGGAGTCGCGTCAACCCCCAGCGCGGTGGCGCGGGCGGTCACGTACGGCGCCCAGTCCAGATAGGGTGCGTCGGACACACAGGCTGTGAACGCTGCGTCAGCCAGCCCGACGGCACGGCCGATGGCAGCGAGTTCGGCATCGCTCAGGCCCGGCCCGCCTTCTGGCGGCTGGTTGACGAACAGCGCGTGTGCATACTCAGTGAACCGTCCCCGGTCGGCGGCGCAGCCTGACGCCGCGGCCGCACGCGTGGAGTAGTTCGTCGTCGACGCCTCGTCCAGGAAGTTCATCGGATGGTAGATCAGACTGATCTGCCCATCGGCCACCAGGCGGGCCAGTGTCGGCCCTGACGAGAGATCAAACCGTCGGCAGAACGGGCACAGAAAGTCGATGAAGGCATCGACGCGGACCGGGCCGTGCCCGGTCATGATGCCGTCGCCTTCCCCAGTCGCGCCGACGGGAAGGCGGCTCGGAACGGTCAGATCGGTCATAGATGCCTCCCGGAAGATCTCGGCAAGCGCGCATCGTCGGGCAAGATGTCCGCCCGGCCCGCCGGCTTGCCCTGGCCTCTGGCGCGAACTGTCGGAGAACCGGGCGGCGGCATGCCACCGCCCGCGGTGAGATGGCATTTACCTAGGGCAAGACCACGTCGTGGCCATCGATTTCCGCACAGGAAGCTTCGTCGGTCCTGTCGTGCACCTCGCCCGCCTCAACGGACAGGCGCTGGTGCTCGTGCCCTAGCTGCCGGAGGTTCCGGCCGGTACCTATGCGCCTTCGCCCTCTGGTTATGCGCCGGTGTCCGGTTGCGTCCGTGCTTGCGGCAGCGGCGTACCGGCCTGCTGGTGAATCGCGTAGCTGGCGCTGGCCAGCATCATCTCGGCAGCGCCCAGCCGCATGGCCGCGTCACGCATGTCATGTGCCATCGCCTCGCGGCCAGCCTGGATGGTCTGCATGCAATGCTCCAGGTTCCGATGTACGTCCAGCGGATCGCTCATCTCATCCTCCTTGTCAGCGGCGGTAGGCCGCCATGGTAAGGCAGCTGTCAGCGCTGCTGGTAGGCGAGGTCAGCCCCGGTGAGGCCTTCCAGCGCCGAGCCGAGCTGATATGCCTCGGCCATCCGGCGGCTGAGACGCTGGCGCACGGTGACCCCCAGGTACCGGGTCAGCAGCTGCGGCTTGGCGGCCAGGCGCACACGCGCCGAGTATCGCTGCGCTCTGCGCAGGCGCACACCGTCAAGACGGTCAGGTCCGTACCCGACACTCGCGCGACGCACTGAACTACCACTTTTGACGGTGTGGGCGACCGGGGAACACGGCAACACTCAATCCGGCTCGCAGGACGGCCTCTGCGAGCGGAAAGGAGCTGACCGGTTATGCCCCCTGTCTCGCGTGGCTTTCGCCACCTGCACCGCGCCCCAGCCGGGCAAGAGGACCGGGTACCGCCGGGCCAATACGTGACCGACGGGTTCCCGGTGCTGTCGGCCGGCCCGACGCCGCACACCCCGCTGGAGCAATGGACGTTCTCCATCACCCAAGGCGGCCAGACCAAGAAGTCCTGGACCTGGCAGGAGTTCCGGGCGCTGCCGGCCGAGAACGTCACCACCGACATCCACTGCGTCACCCGCTGGTCCAAGCTCGACACCATGTGGCAGGGGGTATCGGTGGACACCCTGCTGGACCAAGTCGAGCACGATGCCCCGTACGTGCTGGCGTTCTGCGACGGCGGCTACACCACCAACCTGCCCATCGAGGACCTCATGGGCGGCCAGGCGTGGGTGGCCTATTACTACGACGGCCAGCCGCTGGAGTCCGAGCACGGCGGACCGGCCAGGCTGCTCGTGCCGCACCTGTACTTCTGGAAAAGCGCCAAGGAGTTGCAGCGGAACAAACCGCATGCTCCGAGTCGCCTGGCCAGGGCACAGACGACGTGGATCGACGGGTTGTTCTTCGGCAACTCCCAAGTGGGTGCGCGGCCTGGAACTTCGCGATCACGACAAGCCGGGCTTCTGGGAGACCTACGGCTACCACAACTACGGGGACCCATGGAAAGAACAGCGCTACGCGGGGGACTGAAGTGGCAGACCGCCACCGTCGCCTCCGTCACCAAGGAGACCGCCGCCGTGGTCACGATCGAGCTGGACGCGCCAGACTGGCCCGGCCACCGCGCCGGTCAGCACCTCGAGGTCCGCCTGACCGCTGAGGACGGCTACCAGGCCGAACGCCAGTACTCGATCGCCTCCGCACCAGGTGAGCCGGTGGCCATCACGGTCGAGCGGCTCGAGAACGGCGAGGTCTCGCCGTACCTCACCGAGGAGCTCCGCGCCGGGGACGACCTGGAGATCCGCGGCCCGATCGCCGAGCACTTCGTGTGGGAGCCCGCCGACGGCGGCCCGCTGATGCTGGTGGCCGGCGGGTCGGGCGTCGTCCCGCTGCGGTCCATCCTGCGGCACCGCCTGCGCACCGGCAGCGACGTCCCGGCGCGCCTGCTGTACTCCGCCCGCACCTGGCCGGACGTGATCTACCGCAACGAACTCGACAAGCAACCTGAGGGAGTAGAGGTGAGCTACACGCTGACCCGCGGCCAGCCGCCGGGATGGACCGGCCACACCGGCCGGATCAACCAGGCGCTGCTCGAACTCGTCGGCTGGCCCGTGGAGGCAAACGCACTGACCTACATCTGCGGCCCCACCAGCTTCGTCGAGACCGCCGCGGCCGCGCTGGTCGGACTCGGCTACCCGCCGGAGCGGGTGAAGACCGAGCGCTTCGGGGCGACGGGAGGACACTGATGGACGCCCTGGACGGCAACGCGATCGGCGGCCTGCTGATCGACGTCTTCGGCGCGGAGATGACCGCCGCGGGCACCGTCTGCGGCACCTGCGGTGCCAGCAGGCCGGTGGCTGAGCTGGTCGTCTACCCGCGGGCGCCCGGCACCGTCGTCCGCTGCAGGACCTGCGGCAGCGTCCTCATGGTGTTCGTCAAGGCGTATGGCGTGACCTGCGTGGACCTGTCCGGGCTGGCCAGCATGGATCAGCCCGGACCGCCTTATCCGACAGATCAATCCTTATCCAACAGATCAATAACCCGAACGAGCAAACAGGAAGGGCACGGAAGAAATGAGCATCTCGAACGAATCGTCTATGTCGATGCAGCCGCCACAAGGTCAGATGATGCAGCCACCCCAGGGCCAGGGGATGCAGGAACCCCAGGGCCAGATGATGCAGGCGCCTCAAGGTCACATGATGCAGGGCGGGCATCTGTACATGCAGACGAACGAGGTCCGGAACTGCATCATCCACTACCTGCGGGCCCCGGACGGGACGATAGCCGAGGTGGAACGGGTCTTCACCGGTGGCGCCGGTACCGGGGGCTACAAGCCGATCAGCGGCGAGGAAAACGCGGCGAACGATTTCGAGGGGGCCAAAAGCGTCATCCTCACCCCGGACCGCCGGTTCCTGTTCACCACCAACGGCGGCGACAACTCCGTCTCCAGCTTCGCCGTGGGCGTGGACGGCAAGCTCATCCTGCTGGACGCCAAGCGGACCGGGAACATCGTGGACGGCCGCAGCGGCACCGCCAAGGCGCTGCAGTATTCCCCGTCGCACAAGATGCTGTACGTGCTGCACTCGTTCGGCAATCCGAATCACCTGCGGCTGATGTCGGTCGACGACGACGGCAACCTCACCCCGCGCCCGGAGGGGTACACGGTGAACACACCGGACAAACCCAACCGGGTGGCCACGATGGCGGCGCTCACCGCCGACGAGAAGTTCCTCGTCGTCGGCACCACGTTCGACGAGCCGGCCGGTCATAACCCGGATGGCTCGCCGATCCTGTGGAAGGAGAAGAACGGCGTCCCGTACCTGGTCGCGTCGAACGCGCCGGACCCCGACGGCGCGATCGTGTTCCCGGTAGGCGCACGGCACGCTCGGCGAGGCCAAGTTCCAGGACGGTGGCGGCGGCTCCCCGTGGTACTTCCTCTTCCTGCGCCACCGGCCCGACACATTCGTCCTCGGGTATGCCGTCGGCGACGGGGTGGCCCTGGGCAGGATCGACGAGGACGGCAACATCAGCGTCGGACCGATTACGCAGATCAACACCTTCAGGGGCAAGCCGACCGAACTGTGCTGGCTCGCCAGCACTCCGGATGACCGCCTGGTGTTCTCGACGGATTTCGGCTACGGCTACCTCACTAGCTACCGCATCGACGGCAACGTGATCACCATCGTCAAGGACCCCGCCTGCCCGCAGGTTCCGGGCGATGGCAAGTGGCGCGGCGCCGCTCAACGGGACCATCAGCAGCGGCCCGAGCGACAGCTGGATATGCCCCACCGGCTCCTACTTGTACCAGATCTACGGCAACGCGTCGAAACTCATCGGCTACGCCATCCAGCCGGACGGTTCGCTCGAAGAGATCACCAGCGCGACCATCCCGTACAACAGCCCGCAGGGCCTGGCGGGATTCTGATCCTGAGCTCTGGGGGCGCGGCCCAGGCGCGCCCCCAGAGCTCTGCCAGTAATCCATACAGCCGGAGCTCTGCCAGTAATCCATACAGGAGGCACGGTCATGCACCTAACGCCCCGTGAGCTCGACAAGCTGCTGATCCACATGCTCGCCGAGGTGGCGCTCAAGCGGAAACAGCAGGGGCTCAAGCTGAACCACCCGGAAGCGGTCGCGGTGATCTCGGCCGCGGCGCTGGACGCGGCGCGCGCGGGCAAGACGCTGGAAGAGGTGATGACGCTGGCCAGCAAGGTCCTCACCCGCGCCGACGTCATGGACGGGGTGGCAGACATGGTCCCCCGCGTCCAGTTCGAGGCGGTCTTCGACGACGGGAGCCGGCTCATCACCGTGCACTCGCCTATTCAGTGAACGACTCCATGAGACGAAGGAAGACTAACGTGAGTACTCCGGTGGGCGGCTACATCCTCGCCGCGGAACCCGTCGAGATCAACGTAGGTCGCCCGCACGTGAAGCTGGCGGTGCGCAATACCGGTGACCGGCCGGTCCAGGTCGGCTCCCACTTCCACTTCTTCGAGGTCAATCGGGCCTTGGAGTTCGACAGGGAGCAGGCGTTCGGGCGCCGGCTCGACATCGCGGCCGGAACCGCGGTGCGTTTCGAGCCCGGTGACGAAAGAGAAGTGACCCTGGTCCCGTTCGGCGGAAAGCAGCGCGTGTATGGCTTCAACAACCTCGTCGACGGCTGGGCCCCGGTCGACGGCGGCTACCGTCCCCGCGCCACCCGGGCCGTGCGCCTGGCGGCCGAGTACGGGTTCAAGACCGAACGCCCGGCCGGAAGGGGCGCGGGGCGATGACTCAGGTCTCGCGGCAGGAGTACGCCGGGCTGTTCGGTCCGACCACTGGAGACAAGATACGCCTGGGGGACACCGACCTGTTCATCGAGATCGAGCGGGACCTGCGGGTTCTGGGCGACGAGGCGATCTACGGCGGCGGCAAGACGCTCCGCGCCGGGATGGGCGTCAATAACCAGCTCACCAGCGAGGGCGGCGCGCTGGACCTGGTGATCACGAACGTGATCGTGGTCGATGCGGTGCTCGGCGTGGTCAAGGCCGACGTCGGCATAAAAGACGGCGTGATCGTCGGCGTCGGCAAGGCAGGCAACTCGGGCACGATGGACTGGGTGACGCCCGGCCTGGACGTCGGCCCGGCCACCGACGCGATCTCCGGGGAGCAGCTCATCCTCACCGCCGGGGGGATCGACACCCACGTGCACTACGTCGCGCCGCAGCAGGCGTACACCGCGCTGAGCAATGGCGTCACGACGTTCTTCGGCGGCGGCATCGGCCCCACCGACGGCGCGAACGGCACCACGGTCACGGCGGGTCCGTGGAACATCGAGATGATGCTGCGCTCGATCGAGGGCCTGCCGGTCAACATCGGGATCCTCGGGCAGGGCAGCTCGGCGGGGGAGGACGCCCTGGTCGAGCAGGTGCTGGCCGGAGCGGCCGGGTTCAAGGTCCACGAGGACTGGGGGGCGACTCCCGCGGTGATCCGCGCCGCGCTCTCGGTGGCAGACCGGATGGACGTGCAGGTCAGCATCCATACCGACACCCAGAACGAGGCAGGCTTCGTGGAGGACACGATCGCCGCCTTCGACGGCCGCACGATCCACACGTTCCACAGCGAGGGCGCTGGCGGCGGCCACGCCCCGGACATCCTGCGGGTCACCGGTGAGGACAACGTGCTGCCCAGCTC
>Ga0070699_100002706_pt1 | contig 15806 bp, 14 predicted proteins | sample KBSK1503metaG_FD_65473 | JGI IMG/M metagenome (GOLD analysis project Ga0070699, IMG submission 65473) | Corn, switchgrass and miscanthus rhizosphere microbial communities from Kellogg Biological Station, Michigan, USA - KBS K1-50-3 metaG | ecosystem: Host-associated > Plants > Roots >...
GACTTATCTCTGTATCTCCTGTCAATTCCTTGAGACGCAGCACCCATCGTCGATTCTCAACACTCATTCGCTCCGATTCTATTGATCGGATCAATCTCTCCAATGCTTTATACAGTGCATCGCTCATCAGATTGGTTTGGAGATAATCTCCCACCACCTTTATCATCTGTGGAATACTTTGATAATAGGAATGATTTTCTGATCTACTCAGCGACCACTCCAGTATGGTTTTCACATCCTGCTCTGAAAACGGCAATTTGCGTTTCAGCATGGCCAGGAATAACTCGCGCATCTTCCAGTGCTTTTGCCACTGCAAATTCCAAGCCCGTCTATCCCCATTGGGGTCAAGTGGTCGCATCGGATTTTTTTCGAACCACGCAATCATCGCCAACACAACATCGCGTTGCAATTGCGGTTCTGCATTCTGATACTTTATACCCGCGGTGAAGCTTTCCAGTTTATTGGAATAGTGCCGCGACTCCTGTCCTGCAAATTCCTCGACTAGAGATTTCGCATCCAAATTAACAGACTTGGGCGCAAAGGTGGATTTGATAAAGTTAAACATGGAAAGCCTCCCATCATTTTACCCGCCAACTAGAGGCACTAACTTGAGAAATGTGACTGACGTCTCCGGATGAAGAGCGATCTCATCCTCCAGATTTTCGACTTGTCTGTCATCTACCAGCACAATAAAACCATTTCCTTCAAAGGCTTCGATGGCTTTTTCGTATTGCGTAATTGGATCAACCTGACGCGGCTTATGGAACTTGAATCCATTCAGCGTTCGTTCCGTGTCGTTGGGCTGGACCAATATGCGAAAAACCGCGGGTTGGCGGCTGTTAAATTCTTCCACTTCCTGGGTTACGCGCAGACGGATCAATTCACGAATACTGATCTTTTCCCCCGAAACATGTACTGTAAAGCTGTGTTCTGTCTTACCCAGGCTGGCAGTTGATTCATCACGGATTAAGAGTTCGGTAAGCATGGGTGCCTCCTATCACAAATATTTGGTTGTTAGAACGTCTGTACTAATTATAGAACTTTTTAGAAAGGTGTCAAGATATTTGTAACTTTTTACTATTTTCGAAGGTTTACTTCAACTCTAGTAATTCAATAAAGGAGTAGCATACATCATAACCTTCTGTCTTGCGAGATTTGGTTTGATAATCGCTGAAGTTCATAATCGTTCTTTACCTTTATATGTAAAAATACTATATCAATTCAATAAATTCGATGAGCTCATCTACTTTAGAGACAATCATTGTTCCATATCTTTTGTCAAGTCTCAATACATCGCTGCAAATATGGCGAGTTCCTCCATCACATGCAAAACATGTTACGTAAGGTAATACTGTTGCTGCATGCTCTATATCCCATAAGTCATTCTCTTTCAAAAATGCGCGATTCGAACGCAATGCAGTCATCAATTGATAGCGGCACCAAAAGGTTGAACATCGATCCAGAAGTTCTTTTTTATCTTCTAGGGATGTAGTTGTTAGGTTTCTGAATGAGGGCGCTGAACTTTCAGTTGCCGAGATTAGCACCGAAAATATTAGTGGGAGGACAGCGTTGACTGTAGCAGTAAATTCAGCCTGCTCAATAACATGCCTAGTATCTTGATGGCTTTCTCTCCAGGCTTTTTCTTGTTCAGCCAGTTGCGAGAATCTATTTCGAATAAATGTAATGTTTCCAATTTCGTTCTCATCCATTTCGATATCAAAAACCTTGTTAACTGACATTTGAACGAAATGGTTGAAGATTATATCCCCCGCTTTTTTTAAATCCGCTTCTGTCCATTGTTGGCCAAAAACTAGCCGTGTGCTTGAAGAAAAGGCGTCAGCAAAATGAGAGTACGCAACCTTGCTTTCTATTTTCTTCTCAGCTGTTATATATGTAAATTCGTCTTTGAATAAACTATGCCAATTCCTAATAGACAACCCTTGAGAAAATCCATCTATCAATTGCGAGTATTTTGCAAGCTTCTCTGATGCAGGTTGTTTCCTAAACTCCACCAAAAGCGTTGGGGAGACTGGACAAATAACTTTACGGTCAGATACTTTTTTTGACAACAGTTCTTTTAGTTTAATATATGATGGTTCTCGCTCTTCTGTCATCTTAATCCAGAAACTTAAATCCAAGAAGACCGTTCTCCGGTCTAAAAAATTATTGCTTTCTAGCCACTTCAATCTATCAAAAATGTGAGTCTTTTGAACCATCGTAGAAATCAAAATAAATTTTCAATGAAAAAAATCAACATTACTTGATTACAGAGGCTAACTTCGTCCACCACTTGTCTTTCTCCCCAGGTACAAAAGGCGTATACAGAGTTAACCGATCAGCAACCCCATCATAGCGTTTCTTCAACTCATTTGCCAGGTTTTCTTCTTCTGTCATGACAGCAAACTCATTCAGCATCTCATCGGTGATGAGCATGGGCATCTCCATCCATTCACCTTTTGCAGCATGAGCGGATAGCTGCTCTGCCACACCGCTCCAGCCGTGCAAGTCCATGACGGGACGATAGGAAGGTGTGGAGGCATAGAAGGAAATTTGCGCGCGGGCGAAGTTCATCTCTTCCGGAGTCGTTGCGACAAATGCTGTAACCGAAACTGCCACATCTTTCTTATTTCGGCTTTCCTTTGCCGCGCCTTCTTCAATTGCCGGTAACATCACTTCTTTCAAATATCGAATACTATGAAATGGATGTGCATGGAATCCCTCACATAATTCACCTGCCAGTCTTGCCAAACCTGTATTGACCCCAGCAATATAAATCGGAACCAATGCTCCCCTCTCCTTCAGGAGAGGGGTTGGGGGTGAGGTCAGAGGTGAAGGCTGAAAAAACGGTGACATCAACGTGATCTTGTAATACTCTCCTCTAAAATTCAACTTCGTCCCATTTTGCCAGCAATTCCAAAAAGCGCGCATCACTTGAATCTGCTCGCGCAATTTCCCGGTCACGGATTCGGGCCAGGGTTGACCAAATCTCCGCTCGATGTGAGCCTTGACCTGCGTGCCGAGTCCCAGAATGAAACGTCCACTGGATTGGGCGGCCAAGTCCCAGGCGGTGTAGGCTAAATTCGCAGGTGAACGCGCAAAGGAAACCGCGATAGCTGTCCCGAAGTGGAGACGCGCCGTATGTTCGGCGATCAACGCGCAGGGCAGGAACGGGTCATGTTGAGTCTCCTGAGTCCAGAGCGCGTCGAATCCAATGGCCTCAGCGGCTTTCGCAATCGCGGGAACATCTTTCAATCCAGTGGGAGGAAGTGCGGCATCGAATTTCATTTTTTTTAATTCCGGTGGTCGAGTAGTGCGAAGCACATATCGAGACCACCAAGTAAGCAAAATAATTTTATTACAAGAATAATTCTGCTTAGTGATGGCCTCGATACATCCCACAAAAACATGCCGGACTACTCGACCATCGGTGTTCAATTAATCAAGTAGATACGCCATGATCCAATTCGTCGTGGCGTTGAGACCATCCATGTGAGCGCGTTCGTAATTGTGCGACGCGTCGATGCCTGGGCCAATCAACGCCAGCGCCACATCGCCACCTGCGCGCCAGAACGCTTCGCCATCCGAGCCATAGAATGGATATACATCGGTCTTGTACGGGATGCCATGCTGCTCCGCGAGCGAGCGCATCTTTTTATTCAGACCCTCATGATACACGCCGCCGCTGTCCTTGATGCACAACGTGGCGCTGAACTCATCCGACTCCTGCCCCGCGCCCACCACCGCCATATCCACCGTGACCAACTCCGCCACTTCGGATGGGATGCCCGCCGAGGCACCATGACCCACCTCCTCATAATTGGAGATGTGGAAGTAAACGGTTCGTACCGGACTTAGCCCTGCTTCTGCCAGCGACTTGATCGCCGTGACGATATTTGCCACACACGCCTTGTCATCGAGAAACCGTGAGCGGATGAATCCATTCGTCACTTCGACGCGTGGATCAAACGCGATGCAATCGCCAACATTGATTCCCAACTGACGCGTTTCCTGTTCCGAAGTTGTACGCGCGTCCAAACGGACTTCCATATGCTCATCATTGCGTGGCGTCTCTTTCCCAGTTCCGCTATAAATATGACCTGATGCTGCATCGATCAACACCGAGCCACGAATCCTCTCACCTTTCGATGTGAATATCCATACGCCTTCGGTCTCGATAGTGGGCCACTGAATCCCACCAATGCGACTCAACCTCAACCGCCCATTGGATTTGATTTCTTTCACGACTGCGCCGAGCGTATCTACATGGGCAGTGAGGGCAATAGGTGTTAAATCACTTTCCACTGCCCATTTTGCTATAAGAGCGCCTTTGCGCGTTCTCGATAATTCCAATTGATTGAACTGCGACAGCTCCCTTTCTACAAACGCAACCGCTGGTTCAGCGAAACCTGTAGGAGAGGCGATATTCAATAACTTTACGAGAAAATCAACGAAATATTCCTGATCAATGTTTGGCAATGACATAGTTTTCCTCTTTGTTTCAAAAGTAATCCGTTGGTCGAGTAGGGCTAAGCGTTCTTTGCGAAGCCCATATCGAGACCAACGATGTTCGAGAGCATGCTTGTAACAAAAATCGCTTTGCTTACTAGTGGTTTCGATACGACCTGCGACTAACACGCAGGTCTACTCAACCACCGATATGCCTTCAAACTTACTTATCCTCTCCCGCCACTCTTGCGGAATCGAAATCGTCTTCTCGGCATGATAATCGTATGTCACCATAATTACCTCCCCTTTGGCTAACTCTCTACCCGTATCTGCATCCACAATATTCTGCTCCCACGTCATAGACTTGTTTCCTAGTTTCGAAATGTGAACTCCCACCTTGATCTGCTCGCCAAAATAAATTGGCGCAAGATACGTGATGTGGACATCTGCCAGAATCACGCCAATCTCCATGAAGGATTGGTCTTTAGTAAACAGCCCCAGTTCAACCAGGTAGGCAATGCGTGCCTGCTCAAAATAGGTCAGATGTTTGGCGTTGTTGACATGTCCCTGCGGATCCAAATCCCCATAACGGACTTCGACTGGATGATAGAAACGAAAATCGCTCATGCGGTCATTATAGTCTGCCAGTCCACTTGTCAGCTAGGCTACTCGGCTAGAACCTGCAAGGACTACAACACAAGAAGACTAGTGACCATATGACTACCTGCAATACTTCGCCAGCCCTTCGCCATCTTTGATCGCAATTCTTCCATCGGCATCATCAATTAAGCCCTGTTCTTTGAATAACACCATTGCCTGATTGACTCGCTTGCGCGACGCGCCGACCAAATCTGCGATATCGCCCTGCGTGAGTGCGATACGGATTTGGGTCAAGCCATCTTTTTCGCGTCGGTATCTCGCCGCAAATGCCAATAACTGACGCGCCACACGTCCATTCACATCCAGGGTCGCCAGCGCCTGAATCAACTGGTCAGAGAGTCGCACACGGTCAGCCATGATCTTCACGAGATTGCGCGCTACAGGCGGGAAGTTATCAAGCATATGGTTGAACGAGGTCTTATCCATCCATAACAGCAAAGATGTTTCCAGCGTCACCGCACTGGCAGAACGCCCCACGTTGTCTTCGAGCAGGCTCATCTCACCGAGCATGTCACCTTCGCCCAGAATCGCCAGAATCACATCTCGCTCGCCTTGCTCTATATGAATCTTTACTGATCCATATAGAATAATATATACCGCCTCACCAGGTTGTTCGATGGTCATCACATTGCGCCCTGCTTCAAAGTTGCGGCGATGGGCGTGTTGCGCTACCCAATCCAATTGCACAGGCGTCAGGCCCTTGAACAGTGGAATGTCTGAGAGTAAGTTACGGGTGTCAGTCTTGATTACATTAGCCATTTTGAGCATATTGTACATCCCTCCCGTGCATTGCAGGGGTCTGCAATTGCACTGACATACTCTCGTTGCGCAATGTGATCTCTAGCCCTTCATAGGCTGCAACCGAATTTGTGAACAGACTCTTGGCGGTCCGCTCCATGCCTGCGAGCATATCGTCAGAGTAGGATGGGTCGTGATGGAACAGGACCAGTTGCCCCGCCTGCGCAGAAGCGGCGACTTCACAAGCCATCGTCACGGTCGAATGCCCGAATCCTTGCGTGGCTGGAAATCCTTCGAGTTGTCCCCAATAATGCTCATCCAAATATTGCGCATCATGGATCAACACATCTGCATCTTTGGCAAACTTCACCAGACGCTTATCCGTACCGACATAGCCCTCGGTATCGGTCGCGTACACGACCGACTTGCCGCGCCACGTGATGCGATAGATGAAGACTCCGCCGGGATGCGCGTACGATTTATGAATGCGGATGACGACCGCCTCATCGCTCAAGCCGGAAGTTGATTCCACAACCCGAACCCCGTTCTCATCCCAAACAACTACCTGCGACTCGCGCACAGCCTGGATATCTTTCGAAGAGGCCATATCGCGCAGACCAAGCGGAAACGTCTCGGACGATTGATTGCGCTCCAATACATTCTTCATCGACTCATGCGTGCCATCGGGACCGTAAATGTGCAACTTCGCATTTGGCAGATAGGCGGGCACAAAAAACGGAAAGCCCTGTGTATGGTCATGATGCATGTGACTCAACAACAACAGAATTTCGCCTGCTCGCTTCGTGCGCGCCAACTCGCGTCCTAATGGGATGATGCCCGTACCGGCATCCAAAATGATGGTGCGATTCCCAGCCTGCACTTCAACACTCGGCGTATTGCCACCATATTTCACCGTCCCCGCGCCCGGCGTAGGATAACTCCCACGCACACCCCAGAATTTGACTTTCAATTCGTTCGACATCCTGCACCTCCACACTTTATTTTGTTAATCGCTCAATTCAACTTACACTTGTATTATCCTCATGCGGAGAATTCCCTCAAGGAAAGTTTTCGCCAAAGAGCTGGGAAGTATTTCACAAGGCAAATCACCCGTCATTGCGAGGGTGGTTGAGACGCGACAGCGTCGAAATCCCGACGAAGCAATCTGTGAGTTATGAGGGATTGCCACACCGCCAAAGAACGGCGGCTCGCAATGACAAGGCAACTTTAAAAATTAGAAAATTTGTGCTATACTTCAAATCTTACAAAAATTTGCGGTGAAATATGGCTATTATTCGCGCCTCTGATATTGGAACGTATCTCTACTGCCGCCGGGCCTGGTGGTACAAGAAACAAGGTATGCAATCGGCAAACCAGGCCGAACTCGCGGCTGGGACCGAACTCCACGTTAAACATGGACGTCAGGTTTTGGCATCGGGTCTCACGCGGACGATTGGCTTGATTCTGTTGATGATTGCCCTGGTCCTACTTGTGGCATATTGCACCGCAAGAATCGTTTGAACGTTCAAACCTGCTAACTTTATAACAAAGAGGAAACCCAATGTCCGTTATCTCTAAACTCGCCCACTCCCTTGGTCGCCGTGATGAAGTTCCCAACCAGGAACTGGCGCGGGATCTCGCAGCGAAAAAAGATAAAAAGGGTATTCGTGAAGTTGCCGAAAACCTGTGGAATAAGGATAAGAACATTCAAGCGGACTGCATCAAGGTCTTATATGAAATTGGCGTTATCGAACCCAAATTAATTGCAGATTACACCGACGATTTCGTGAAATGCCTTAGAAGCAAAAATAATCGTCTTGTTTGGGGTGGGATGACAGCGCTCGCCGAAGTTGCCAAAGCGAATTCAGATGCAGTCTTTAAGAATCTGGATGCCATCAAGAAAGCCAAAGAAACTGGTTCCGTTATTACTGTGGATAATGCAATTTCCACTTTGGCTTACACTGCTGCGGCAAATGACAAATACAACAAAGCCATCTTCCCTTATTTATTGAGTCATCTTTCCTTTTGCCGCCCCAAGGAAGTGCCGCAACATTCCGAGAAAACTTTGCCTGCAGTGAATTCGTCCAACAAAGCGGACTTCATCAAAGTTCTCGAAAAACGAATGGAAGATCTATCGGGTGGTGGTTTAACTCGCGTCAAGAAAGTTATCAAACAAGCCATCAATAGCTAATCGCTAAAAGCTGATCGCTATATGCTATATATCGCCCTCGCCCTCCTCTTCTTCGCTTTCGTCTTCTTCTGGCAATCTGGCCGCCAGCAACAGGCCGCCGGCCTCCCAGGCGGGCGCGTCATCTATACGGATACCCGCGGCTGGAACAAGTTGGAGAAACCTCTCTTTTATGCCGCCCTCGAACTGACAGGTAAGCCTGATTACCTCGTGCAACAAAATGGACAGATCATCCCAGTCGAAGTGAAATCAGGGCGCGCACCAGAGGCACCCTATGACTCGCACATTTATCAACTGGCAGCATATTGTTTATTGGTCGAGAAGACGTATCTTAAACGCCCGCCCTATGGAATTATCCATTATGAAGGCCGCGATTTTGCCATCGATTACACCCACGAGTTGGAACAATCCCTGCTGGAGTTGCTCACCGAGATGAAGCGCGACGAATTCAGGAAGGATGTGACCCGGTCACATGAGCAGGCGTCCCGTTGTAAACGCTGCGGGTTCAGGGAGGTCTGCGATCAGAAGGTGGCGTGAGGCTGGTAAACAAGGCGGCAGGTTACAGCTCGTATCCCACATCACGTCTGCCTGTATACTTGTGTACCTGTATACTTTATAATACCTCCATGCCCTCGGCTTTTATCCCACAACGACCCGTCATCGTCGCATATCCGCGAATGCCTGAAGCCTTTACAGAAGTTGAAGCCATGGCGATATATCTAAAAGAAAAGGGCCTGGATGTTCCGCATGGTTCGCTATATGACGAAGCGTTGCGTGGGCGGGTGAAAAACCGTGAGTTCGACCTGCTCATTATGGCAGGCGGTGATGGGAGCGTTCTACGGGCTGGTCATTTATGTGCACCACTCAACCTGCCGATTCTCGGCGTCAATTTGGGCAGGTTGGGCTTCCTGATCCAGATCGACCGCCACGAATGGCGCGAGCACTTTGATAAATTATTGAACGGCGAAGCATGGATCGAAAACCGTATGATGCTGCACGCGGAGCATATCCGCGCAGGTGACGGGCTGGGTCAGTGGAACGCTTTGAACGAAGTCGTGGTTGGGCGCGGAACCACCCTCCGCCCAGTGCGCCTCTCTGCTTCGGTGGATGGACGGTTGCTCACAAGCTACGTGGCAGATGGACTGATCGCCGCGACGGCAACTGGTTCAACGGCCTATGCCCTTGCCGCAGGTGGACCCATTTTGCCGCCTGAATTGCGCAACATTTTGCTTGTACCTATTGCGCCACATCTTTCAGTGGATCGGGCCGTTGTTCTATCCGAAGGTTCGATGGTAAGTATTCAAGTGAAAGGTGAAAATGCGGTATTGAGTATTGACGGCCAACCCTCGATTACCTTGATGGATAACGATCATGTGGATATCCACGCCGCTGAAGTGACCGCGCAATTCGTGCGCTTTGGTGATCCAGGCTATTTCTATCGCAACCTGACCGCCCATATGAATGAAAACTCTTTAGGATTGCCGCGATGACCGAATCAACCACTGGAACTCTTTATTGTTACGTCCACCCCAACCGCGAAACATCCCTGCGCTGTAACAACTGCAATCGGCCCATCTGCGCCTCGTGTGCCGTCCGCACCCCCACAGGGTATCGCTGCAAGGAGTGTGTGCGTGACCGTCAGAGAACTTTCAACACCTCCGAGTGGTATGACTTTGTAGTCGGCTTCATTGTCGCAGCAATTCTTTCAGGTATCGCGGCGTCCCTTGCCACTCTTATCAGTGGTATTGGATTCTTCGGCTTTTTTCTTATTGCCGCAGGCGCAACCACTGCTGGAGTCATCATCTCCGAAGCTGTACGCACGGTCACCCGCAAGCGCCGTTCACGCGCCTTGTTCATCACCATTTCTGCAGGCGTTATTCTGGGCGCCCTGCCCGTCATTTTGTTTCAACTTTTCACTAACGGTTTGTTCGGTATTCTTTTTCCAATTATCTATCTTGTTGTTGCTGTCCCCACTGTATATACCCGACTTTCTGGAATCCAATTGTTCAGATAACCTATAACCTATGCTAACTGAAATCCACATACAAAATTTTGCAATCATAGACAAACTCGATTTACGTTTTGGCTCGGGCCTCATCATCCTCACCGGTGAGACGGGCGCGGGCAAGTCCATTATTCTCGACGCCGTGGTCATGCTCATCGGCGGCAAGGCCGATACCACCTACGTGCGTACTGATTCAGATGCCGCGTTGGTTGAAGGTGTGTTCCAACTCAAGGGTCCGGAAAAAGAGGCGATTCACGAAATCCTGAAACGCGAAGAGCTGATGGACGATCCGGATTATGTTGTGCTGAGTCGCGAGGTCCGCAAGGAGGGGCGAAGCGTTGCCCGCGTCAATGGCAGGACGGTCAACGTTTCATTGCTGAAAGAACTCGGATCGATTCTGGTGGATATCCACGGGCAGGCCGAACATTTATCTCTGCTCGATTCTCGCGCCCATTTGGGCCTGCTTGATCGCTTCGCCGAAATTTCGCGGCCCCTGAGCGATTACCGTCAGACCTATCACACGTTGATGAATCTCCGCCGCGAGCTTAATGACCTGCGCAAAGCGCAAGCAGATGCCGACCGTAAAATTGAGGTGCTCACTTATCAAGTGGAGGAGATTGAGGCTGCGCGCTTGAAACCGGGTGAAGATGAAGAGTTGCGCAAAGAGCGTGACCGGCTCGCCAATGCCGAGTCGTTGGCACAGAATGCACAGGAGACGCTGGCGATTCTCGATGAGGGTTCGCCTGAAATGCCCGCCGCCAGTGACCTGGTTGGGCAGGCAGCACAAGCTTTGGCCGCGCTGGCAAAAATCGACTCGGCCCAAAGCGAGTTAGCCAATCAAGCTGAAGTGCTGCTCGATACCATGTCTGACATTGTGCATAACCTGCGCGATTATCTGGAGCAAATCGAATTCAACCCGAAGCGTCTCGATGAGGTGGAAGAACGACTTGATCTGCTGCATTCGCTCAAGCGCAAATATGGCGGGAGTATTCAGTCGGTACTCGCCTATGGGCAGGACGCGCGCAAACAACTCGAAACCATCACCGGCGCGGCCGAACGAATTGATGAACTGGAAATTCAGGAAGCAAAACTGCTGAACCAACTCGCCAAACAAGGCGGCTTCTTGAGCGAGAAACGCCAGTCTGCTGCCCTATCAATGGCCAAGGGTATTGAAGCCGAGCTCAACGATTTGAAAATGTCCGCTGCTCGTTTCAGCACAGACTTTCAGACCAGGCCTGACCCGAATGGCATCCCATTCGCAGATAGTGTCCGTATCGGCTTTGACCACAACGGCTTCGACCGTGTGGAATTCCTGATCGCGCCGAATCCCGGTGAAGGTTTCAAGCCGCTGGCAAAGATCGCCTCCGGTGGTGAAACTTCCCGTTTAATGTTGGGACTTAAAAATGTACTGGCGCGTGCCGATGAAGTGCCTTCCCTTATCTTCGATGAAATTGACCAGGGCATCGGCGGGCGCGTGGGTATGATCGTCGGGCAGAAATTGTGGAATCTCTCACGCAGCCATCAGGTCTTCTGTGTGACGCACCTGCCACAACTGGCAGTATTTGGCGACGAACATTATCAGGTGCAGAAACAGATTCAAGGCAACCGCACCTTGACTCGCGTTGAACGCCTCCATGATGAACCGCGCCTGCTTGAACTTTCGCAAATGCTCGGCGAAGTTGGCGAAGGGACATTAAGGTCCGCGCATGAGTTGATGCAAGCGGCGAGGCAGATGGTCAAGGGGAAGTAAATAAACAGCCAATCTTGATTTTGAGCAAAAATTGGACGCTGATTTACGCTGAAAGACGCAGATTAACTCTTTTGCATCAGCGATGTCAGCGTCCATCTGCGTCCCAACAAATTATTTTGTAGAGCAATCATGGACAAACGCGTAAAGTTCGATTTTGAAATTGACTTTTCCAACGGTGGCGGGATACAGGGACAGGACTTTCGACTGGATATCGAAGGTGATGATATTTCAGATGAGGTACTGGCTGACTATATTGTCAAAGATATGCGTTTGCTGATGGTGGAAAATGTCCGCATTTTGAACAAGGAAATCATTATCGAAAAACATAAACGCAAGCCTGAGCAACCGAAAACACAATGGCTTTACTATCTTGAACCTGCGCGGCTCGGCATGGTCGCCGAGGGAGCAACACCCGAAGAAGCGGCGACGGTTTCACGTCACTTTGCCTATCTCAAGGATCTGACTGAAAAGGGTGTGATGGTCATCGTGGGACGCACCCAAAACAAGGACGAAAACACTTTTGGCATTGCCATCTTCGAAGCGGAGGATGAATCCGCGGCGCGTAGAATCATGGAGAACGATCCAGCAGTGACGGGCGGTGTGATGCGGGCAACGTTGTATCCGTATAAGATTGCGTTGATGAGGAAGTAAATGTCATTGCGAGGAGGAGTGAAGCGACGACGAAGCAATCTCCAACACGATACAGGAGATTGCTTCGGGCTGGCATCCTTGCAATGACGAGGCACGAAAGGGGAATACATCCAATCAAAATAGTCTTATAATCCCTCCATCATCACAATCTGGAGAAATCATGAAACCCTCTTTCCGACAAAAACTGCAATATCAGTTTGATAATCTCATGTCACGGGGTACGCCGGCGATGATCGGCATGTTATTTTTGCTGTCACTCGCGGTGGTGTTGCTTGCGGGGGCCATCATTTCACTTTCCGGCTTTGTACAGGAAGGCGAAGCTGGACGTTTGCCTTTTGCTGAAGCGGCCTGGGAAAGCCTGATGCGCACACTTGATTCAGGCACGATGGGCGGCGATACTGGCACGGGCTTTCGCATCATCATGTTGTTCGTCACACTGGGCGGCATTTTCATCGTCAGCACCCTGATCGGTGTGTTGAGCAATGGCATCGAGGAACAAATTGAGCGTCTGCGCAAGGGCCGCTCACAGGTTCTTGAAGAGAATCATACACTTATTTTGGGCTGGTCGCCGCAGATCTTTACCGTGTTAAGCGAACTAATGCTCGCCAACGAGAATCAAAGCAATGCCCGCATTGTCATTTTGGCCGATAAAGACAAGGTGGAGATGGAAGATGAGATCAAGGAGCGGATCGAAGTCAAAGGGAAAACGCGCATCATCTGCCGCAATGGCAGTCCCATTGACCCGAATGACATTGAGATCGCCAGTCTGCATACGGCCAAGTCCATTATCGTCCTGCCACCCGAGAGCCGCGACCCCGATACCGATGTCATCAAAACGGTGCTGGCGATTACGAACAACCCCAAACGCCGCGCAGAAAAATATCATATCGTCACCCAGATCAGCAACGAGAAAAATCTCGCTGTGCTTAAAATGGTTGGCAATCAAGATCACGTGCAGGCCATTCTCATGGGCGACTTGATCGCGCGCGTGGTGGCACAGACCTCCCGACAATCGGGGCTTTCAATGGTCTACACCGAGCTGCTGAATTTCGGAGGCGATGAAATTTATTTCAAACACGAGCCTGCGCTGGCGGGCAAAACCTACGGCGATTCGCTTCTGAAGTTTGAAGATTCATGCGTGATGGGCCTGCGTAAAGCGGATGGAAAAATTCTCCTCAACCCGCGCATGGATTTATTGATCGAAAAAGATGATCAAATCTTCGCGGTCTCAGCAGATGACGATACAATCCGGCTCATTTCCAACCCGGGCCTGACCCAGATTAACGAAGCGCTCATCCGCTCGAGCAGTCAGCCCACTCAACCCAAACCGGAGAAATGCCTTATCCTGGGCTGGAACCGCAACGGCATCACCATTGTCCATGAGCTCGATAATTACGTGCCCAAAGACTCCCAAGTGACTGTTGTAGCGGATGTGCCCGGCATTGAGAAAAACGTCACGACCCACGGCGGCAAACTTAAGAATCAAAAGCTGGTAGTGCTTGAAGGTGAAACCACAGACCGTGAACTGCTCGATTCCCTCAAGGTGCAGGATTACGACCATGTTATCGTGCTGGCTTACGGTACGATGGACCAGCAGGAAGCAGACGCCAAAACCCTGGTCACACTGCTGCATCTGCGCGATATCGCCGAGAAGGACGAAACGCCCTTCTCGATTGTCAGTGAAATGCTCGACCTGCGCAACCGTGAACTCGCCGAAGCCACCCAGGTGGACGATTTTATCGTCAGCGAGCATCTAATCAGCTTGATGATGTCGCAGCTTTCAGAAAACGCTGAACTCTTTGACGTCTTCAACGATATGTTTGACCCCGAGGGTTCGGAGATTTATCTTAAACCGGTCAGCGATTATGTGACGCTGGGAGAGCCTGTCAACTTTTACACGGTGGTCGAGGCGGCGAAAAGGCGCGGGGAAACAACGCTCGGCTACCGGCTTGAGTCTGAGGCGGGCCAGGCAGAAAAATCCTATGGGGTACATACGAACCCGAAGAAGTCTGAACAAGTCGTATTTACATCCGCCGACAAGATCATCGTCATTGCGGAAGAGTAGTCATCGTTCATCTACTTCCTGTTGAGCCGGCAGTTTAACTGCCGGCTCAACATAATGCAACCCTGGCTCATTCATTAGCGTAGATAAAGTTGTGACCAAAGGAGGTCAAAATGACAGGTATCTTGATAGGGGCAGTAGTAGTGGTAGCAGGCATATTGTTGCTGATCGTGCTATCAGGCGTTCGTTTTATTCCTAACACCCGCATCGGTATCGTTGAAAAACGCTTTAGCCCAAAAGGTTCGGTAAAGAGCGGCTTTATTGCATTGAACGGCGAGGCGGGCTTTCAACCCAAGGTTTTGCGTGGTGGTTTGCACTATTTGATGCCCATTCAATATGTGGTGAGGATGGCGCCACTGGTGACCATTCCACAGGGCAAGATTGGGTATATCTTCGCACGTGACGGCAAACTGCTCGACTCGACTCAAACCCTCGCGTCCAATGATGAAGTGAGCGATTTTCAAGATGTGGACAGTTTCCTCAAAAGCGGCGGTCAACGCGGACCCCAGCGCCGCATCCTGCGTGAAGGCACCTATGCAATCAACCTGATGCAATTCATCGTGCTGACCGACGAGCGCATTTATTCCCTGCCGCTCAGCCGCGATGAAATGCAAACAATCCAGGGCATGGCGCAGGTCATTGCTGAGCGCGGTGGCTTTACGCCTGTTATCATCAAGGATACCGACGATAAGATCGGTATTGCCACTGTCCATGATGGTCCATCGCTCGGGCAGGGCGAGATTATCGCTCCTGTGGTCGGCGATGACTCTAAAAATCATGAAACTTATCACAATAAATTCCAAGACCCTGATAAGTTCTTAAAAGCTGGCGGTTTTCGTGGTCGCCAACTGCAAGTGTTGGTCGAAGGCACATACTATGTCAACCGCCTTTTTGCTACAGTTGAAATGATCCAGAAGACAGTTATCGAAGTGGGCAATGTGGGTGTGGTCGTCTCCTACACCGGCGAGACCGGTGAGGACCTTTCCGGTATTGATTATCGCCACGGCGAGTTGGTGGCGCGCGGCAAACGCGGTGTGTGGGAAGAGACGCTGATGCCCGGCAAATATGCATTCAACACCTATGCCGGCAAAGTCGTTGCAGTACCCACGACCAACTTCATCCTCAAATGGATCCGCAACCAGACGGGCGCGCACAAGTTCGATGAGAACCTCAGCGAAGTCTCGCTTATCACCAAGGACGCGTTCGAACCATCCCTGCCGCTCTCTGTGGTTGTGCACATTGACTACAAAAAGGCCCCACTCGTCATTCAACGCTTCGGCGATATCAAACGTCTCGTTGAACAAAC
>Ga0070699_100002708_pt1 | contig 15795 bp, 15 predicted proteins | sample KBSK1503metaG_FD_65473 | JGI IMG/M metagenome (GOLD analysis project Ga0070699, IMG submission 65473) | Corn, switchgrass and miscanthus rhizosphere microbial communities from Kellogg Biological Station, Michigan, USA - KBS K1-50-3 metaG | ecosystem: Host-associated > Plants > Roots >...
TGACCGGTGGTTCTGGTTCGGGCTCCGGTTCCGGCGGTGCAACGGCCTGGACTTCCGGTGACTCATTGCGGTTCTGGCGCCGCAGCGCCTGCTCGTCGAGTCGCTGTTTGAAGCCTGCGATCCAACGCATGCTTTTTTCAGCATCAGACACCGATTCGCGAGCTTCAGGTTCGGGCGCCGCGCGAACCTCTTCAGGTTTGTCGAGACTAATGACGATTCGTTTAGGAGAGCTACTCGCTCGCTGAGTGTTGGTGAGAATATCGAGCGCCTCGTTCAACCCTCTGCGTTGCGCCCACTCGATGGCATTCAGGCCCAGATTATCGCGCTGTTGTGGATCGGCGCCGGCTTGAACCAGTCGTTCAACAATGTGCGTATGACCGAAGATTACCGCGAGGATGAGCGGTGTCTGGCCGCCACTCGTAGTTTCGTTGACGTCTGCGCCGCCGGCCAGTAATGCAGATACAGCGCTTTCGTCGCCGGAAGTAACGGCGCTCGTTAATGGAATGGTAGAACTCACCGCACGATCCCTTCAAAACTTCCTCGCTTAACGAGAGGGTTCGTGCGCTATTTTACAGTATCCGGTCTAAAAGGGCGGCGGTACGAACGCGGGATTGAACCCGAGCGCGCCAGGAAACTGAGCCGCCGCCGGTCGCGCGCCGGTTCTGACCCAGAGATCGATGGCGCCGATTGCGGTCAGGATCTGGGGTCCGGTCAAATTACAATGTCCGACTCCCGTCGTATAAGTTTGGAACAGTAGATCCTGTTTGCCCGCCTCCGCATTCAGTTCGGCATACGCCGACTCATTCGCCACCACCAGCAACGGATCGATGATCGTGTGGACAGTTAGAATCGGGTGGTGAATCTTGCCGTTGAAATCGGTGTTGTTGCGCACATAGTTGCGCGCCGATGGTTTGGCTTCGATGTTGCGGCGCGCATTCATTTGCGCAAGCCAGGCGTCAACTACCGGCGCCGGTAGTCCGATTCCGGCGAGGTAAGTCTTCTCGGCCGCGGTGAGGGTGTAGTTCTGATCGAGGTTCTGGACGACTGGACCACCAGCACGGCGTTGCAACTCGGCGCGCGCTTCAGTGATGAAAAAGAAGTCAGTCAACGCCCAACCTGGAAAGAACGCGGGCGGCGGTGGTGGCGTAATGCCGCGGCCCGGGTTTTTAGCAACGAGACGAATGAATTCAAACTTGGGAAAGTTGGCGATGTTGCCGAGTTCCGGGGCTAACTTCGCGAGCACTTCGGTGTCGAAGTCGATATCGTTTCTGACTTCGCCGACTGTTCCCCACGAAGGCGGAATGCCGAAGACGACGTCGTAAGCGAGATAGAGCGGCACACCGCTGTCCCAGAGGCGAGTCGCGCCCGCGCCTGCCGAACACAAACAGAGCGCGCCATCGTAGATACCGCCAAACTGTTCCATGCTCTTGTAGCCGACGAACGTGCCCAACGAAGCAGCAACGATGATCGTGCGTTGGGGTGGCGCGACATTCTCGCGGAAGAAGACGGCGAGGTTCTTAACGTCCTGGATTGCATCGCCAATGGCCCAGCCGTTGTCTTTGTAGGCCGTGCCCGCCAGGGCAAAACCCTGGGCCAGCAAAGGCGCTTCGAGCGCTGCGTTTGGCGCGACGTCGGCATTGCGATTGTCGATCTCACCGGGATGATCGGCTTTGTCGCGATAACCGTGTGCGAAGATCAGAAGCGTTCCGTTCCAGACTTCCGGCACGCGGATCCGGTAAGGCGCACCGTTGATCTCGCCCGACAGATCGAGAGACGCGGCTTTCGTTACTGGAGTGCGATCGATCAGCGTGAGAGCAAGTAAGACACTGAGGCTTATGGCGACCAGAATCCTCGCGGTGGTTTTCATCTCGACGTCTCCTTTTTGATGAGAGGGGAAGGTGGACGGAGACTACCATGCAGAAGAGTTTCACGCAAAGGCGCAAAGGAAGACGCAAAGGCGCAAAGAAGAACCAGTGTTCTTGTCTTTGCGCCTTTGCGTCTTCCTTTGCGCCTTTGCGTGAAACTATTTCTTCTGCTGGGTCGTGTCGACGCGGGCGTAAAAGATATTGGTCTCGGGAAGTTTCTCGTCCTGCGCGATCACGATGGCAAGCAGCTCTTCTTTGCCGGCGGCCTTCTTCACAAACAGACAAATGCCGCCGTGATTCTGCGAATCTTCCGTATCCCCGATGCAGCCTTTGTCATGAGGTTCCCAGCCGGCTGTTTTCATGCGCTCGTTCGTGTAGAAATCTTTAACTTCCTGCGCCGACTTATTCGTCCGGAATGAGATGAAATTGAGGTTTCCCTGAGAAAGCGCGCGAAGCATGAGACGCGCGCCGAGCGGGATCTCGAGGTCGGCTTTGGTTGCGCCCTCGAACGGCGGCACGTCAGACCACAGCGCGCTGACAGTGCCCGCATTCTTGTCGCCGCCGAGTCGTTCGGCAAGTTTGCAGGAAATGCCGACACCAAGAACAAGAGCCAGAGCGAGGATCGAACCCGTTACTCTCATACTCGCCTCCAGATTTATTTAGTGACGATTGCTTTGACCTGACCGGCCTTCAATAAGGTGACAATCCCGTTGCGCCTGTACCATACACCATCTTTGGTTCGCCAGGCTTCGTCAGCTTCGATTTTTCCACCACTCACCAGCACTATTACGGGTTTGCCACCCTGCCGGTTTCCCATGCCTGGTCCACTCGTCGAAACCGGATCGCTGGTGGCGCGTGAGTGCGCGGTTGAGACACCGCTTGCGGTGGTCTTTGGAGATGGAGACGGGGAAGGTGAAGGTGATGGCGAGCTCACTGGCGATGACGCAGGCGTTGCTGCCAGTGAAGGCAAAGCTACGGGCACACTCTGCGCCGGCGCGTCGGCGGCAGCAGCGGCTTTTCTGGTTTGGCTGATCCCGTAGTAAACCGCGAATGCCAGCACGCCGAGCAGCAGACCAATCGCCGCCGCGATCGGCAGCGTTCGCCGTTTAGCGGGACGAGTAGCAGCATCGAGCGTACTTTCATCGATGACTTCGAGCAGCGTCTGGTCGAAGTCGCAGTGTTCGTCCGACTCAGGATAGAGGAATAGACATTGGGGGCAGCGTTTCATAGCGGGTAAGGAGTCGCCGGACCAGCAACCTAAAACTTGAACGGTTTTTTCAGGATGCGCCCAGTCTTCTTGAGGATGGAGCCGACCTTTGAGTCGTCTTTCTTCGGCTCAGGTTGATTCTTGGTTGCCGTGCTGGAGACTTTTGCCGGTTGTTTCTTGCCGGGTGTCGTTGCCGGCGTCTGTTTGGCTGGTCCCGAGGTTATTTCTTCCCTCGCCGGAACTTGAACTTCCTGAGACGGCTGCGGCTCTGGCGTGGGATTTACAACGGGAGCAGGTTCCACCGCGCCTGCGGTACTCGGCGGCGTGTAGGTGGTTTGTTCCGCGCGCCGGTGAATCGAGACGTAATAGACCATCCCGAGCACGAGCGCGAGAATCAAGGTGGCAAAAGCAGGTACCGCCCGGTTCCGCTTCGTTTGCACTTTGGCGGGCTCCGCCGGAACGGTGGTCAGCGCGTGGATATTCGGCAGATTTCTGGTGTCCAAAACCAGCAGGACGCCGTCCATATCGCAGAGGCTCTGATCGTCCTCATAAATGAAGTCACACTGGGGGCACCTTTTCATGCGATCTCCTGAAATGCTGGTTATTGCTGGGGCCTGCGGATGGTGGAAGTCGGAGTGAGTAGCTCCGCAGAGGATTAGAGTACACCCTAAGGCGTTGATCAGACAAGATCCTTGTTAAACGACCGCGGCTGAGAGGTCTTTGGACACGATTTTCATGATGAACAGGATTTACAAGATCTATCCTGAAAATCCTGTGAATCCTGTGAATCTCCTCTATAAATACTTCTCGTTCAAGACGTTCACATGGTGCGTGAGGTGTCCGGCGATGATAAATGCCAGCGCCCGGACGGTAACCGGATTGTCGCTGGCGACCCCGCTCCGCGACCATGCTTCGGCCGGAAGACTATCGAAAAACGAGATAGTCGCCGCCCTCACCGTCTTGAACTCCTCGATCAGCTTCGCCCAAGAGGTCTCGTTTGCGTGTGCGTGTTGGACGGCGATGTCCTGGTCGAAACCCGGTAATGGGTCCTGAAAACCACGCGCAAACCAGAGGGCGCGTCCGAGGAATAGTCGCTCGCCATCGTTTACGTGGTTCAAAACCTCACGAATGCTCCACTTTCCCGGCGCGTACGACTTCAGGCTCTGCTCCTCCGAAATACCCTCAAGCAACCGGACCGTCTGGCCGAGTTGATCCTTGAAGGTGGGAACGACGTCGTCGCTCTTAATCAAATCAATATAATTGAAATAGTACTCTGCTGCTTCGGTGGTTTGTGGTCGTGTCATTTGGCTCGAAATCGTAGCAAAGATTCGCCCATTTTCGTAACCAACATGGCCCGCGAAGTGGATAGAGCAATTCCCATCAGAAACCAGAACATCATCGCGACTTCCGCGTCGCCATAGTTGTAATTCACTACCGAGCTCGCGAGGAAGCCGGTCAGCGCGCCGAGTGTTCCGAGGAGAATGCCGTACGAGTGAGTGTCACTTAAATCAGCGGCACTTCGTTCGGCGCGGGCGATAGACCACCAGAACGCGATCATCATCCACGTCCAGAGCGCGAGCATCGGCAAACCGCGATCGAAGGCGAGCTGTAGCGGCGTAGAGTGTAGGTGAAGCATGTCGTGGCCGGGGAAGCCCCACTCGTTCCAGTGGCGCTGCATGGCGTCCATGCCGTGCCCGAAGATTGGGTGAATCGCGATTCGCGAGAGTCCGACGCGTGCCACCTGCACGCGCAACGACGAGCTGGGATCGCCGAGCCGCAAGGCATCCCGAGCGCGTGTTTGCCACACGACTACAGCCGCGAAGGCGAGTACAAAGAACAGCGCGAAAGTGAAAGCGATTTTGAGCTTGCCGCGCAGCGATCCCAACGCGATTACACTCGCGCCGATTACAAACGCCACCACCACCGTTCTCATCGCGGTGAATACCAGACCCATCGTCAACAACATCGCCGCGAGGATCGCGACGCGGAAATACTTGTTTGGTCCATGATTGCTGAGATGGGCCAGCGCCAGGCCCAACGCGAGCAGCGCAATCATTTGCATTAATTCAGCAAATGTCTCGTAATGACGCGTCCAGCCCGAAGCGCGAAAACGATGATTATGCTCGTTGCCGGTTAGACCCGAAGCTACGGGTGGTGTGAGCGACAGCGGCCGCTCGATTTGTTCGCCTTGGGAGATAATGCCAATCGAAACCGGCGTATTCACCGGTGCCGATCGTAGTCGGTCGTCGATATCCGCAATCGAGTAGACGCGCCGGCCGGCTACTCGCCAGATCGTGTCGCCCGGTTGAATTCCGAGTTGACGAAAAGCACTATCCGCCGCAATCGACTGGATCACGACTCCACGCCCGCGCAACAAGTCAACCGCGCTGTAAAGCGCACCAGCTGACCCGGAAACGATGAGCAAAGCTACGAGCAGGAGTGAAGTGCGCCGGTTGAGCGTCGCGCGCGTGAGATAAAAGAGAAACACGCACCAAGAAGCCTGAAGCTTGGCGATACTGATGCGCGGTTCTTCCGAAAGTACGGCGGAAACAGCCGTCCAGAGCAGCGATAAGACGATTATCAGGTCGAAACGTGAGCGGGTCAGCCCCAGTTTTCCGGTTCGAATGGTCCTGATCACCCACCCCAGCCCGGCGATTCCCACGCCGATGGCGCTCGCCGCCACCGAATGCGGCGCAAACAAAACGTAGAGCGCGAGTCCTGTGAGAGCGATCTGCTGTCCTAACTTTCCACGCGGACTTTCGCCGTTTGTGACCATCGTCATCGTGCAGAAATGCTTGCGTTGACACCCTTTATTTACGCATGTTAGCGTATCTCGCGGCTGTTTGCTGGAGTTGGAAAGTGGAGTTAAGACCGCGCTCTTAACGGGAATGGCATTGCCCCGCTGCCCGCTGCTACGATTAACGCCGCCGAACCGGGTGTACTATACAAAAGTTTCCTGATGGCCTTCGAAAAAGCTAAGGTCCTTAAAGCCGCTGAGAAATTTCTTTCTCAGGGGAAGATCAACTCCGCAATCAAGGAGTATCGGCAGATCGTCGATAACGACGCTGACGATCTAACTACCTTGAATATGCTTGGTGATCTTTACGTGCGCGCCGGCAAGAAGGAAGAGGCCGTTTCCTGCTTCGAACGCATCGCCCAACACTACAGCACCCAGGAATTCAATCTGAAAGCGATCGCGATGTACAAAAAGATCGAGCGTATTCGTACGCGCGATCCGATCGTCGCTCTGAAACTCGCCGAGCTCTACGCCACCGAAGGCCTGGTCCATGACGCGCGCGCTCAGTATCTCGTCGTCGCCGACGCTTACACGCGTAACGGCGATCACAAGCGCACCCTCGAAGTCCTGCACAAGATCGCCGATCTCGATCCCAACAACACCGAGATCCGCTTAAAACTCGCTGACGGCTATGTGAAGGAAAACATGCGTCGCGAAGCCGCGGCCGCATACATTCAGGCAGCCAATCGTCTGAATCAGACCGCCGCGCACGACAAAGCTCTCGACGCTTACAACAAAGCATTGCAGATCGTGCGTGACGATCGCGAAGCACTGCGTGGAATGTTGGACTCGCACATCGCGCGCGGCACTGCCGACGAAGCCGCCGAAGTGCTGGAGCGCGTGGTAGAGACCAATGAAGAAGACAAAGAGCTCGTCACGATGCTCGCGCGTGCTTATCTCGAAGCTGAAGATCCAAAAGGCGCCGAGCATGCAACGTCGCTGCTGATGAAGCAGGACGCTGCAAACTATCCGCAGTTTCTTCCAGTCACTCGTCTTTACGTGAAGCAGGGTGAAGTAGACGAAACCATTCGTATTCTCTCGACGATCATCGAGCGCATGCTTGCGGGCCGTGAAGAACGTGAGCTGCTGGAAATTGTCAATCAGGTTTTGGACCACAACCCCGATCACGTTGCCGCGTTGAAAATGCTGGTGCGTATTCACTGGTGGCAACGCGACATGGATGCACTGCGTTCCTCGCTCGAACGTCTGTCAGAGGCGGCGGAAGCGTCGGAGCTGGTCGAAGAAGAACGTTATGCGTTGACGCAGCTCGTGCGGCTCGCGCCCGACGAGCAGCGTTATCTCGAGCGTTTGAATCTGCTCGGTGGCTTGCAGGAAGAGACCGCGAACGACTTTGTTGCGCCTCCCGAACCGGAAAGTGACGTTCCGGAGTTTGAAACTTTTGCGGTGGTGGAGGACGAGGAAGAGCTCGCGCCGGCCGCGGCAGTCACGTTTGAGGAATTTGAAACCAACGAGGCTTCGGCTCCGACGTTCTCCGATCCGACGATGTCGTTTGCGGATCTCAATGAAGACGAATTCTCAACTAACGCAAGCGAGCTTCAGGAAGTCGATTTCAATATCGTCGCGACTACTGAGACTGAGACCGCCGGTGTCGAAGCTGGTCCGGCGGACGAAGCGCGCATGGAAAACATAATGCGCCAGGAGCTCGAGAGCGTCGATTTCTATATCGCCCAGGGTTATGCGGACATCGCGGTAGACACGCTCGAGATGCTCGAGCGGCAGTTTGGATCGAATGCCGAGATTCAGGCGCGCCGTGAAAAACTCGCTGCGAGACATCAACAACCGGCGGCAACGGAAGCCGCGGTCTTCGAATTTGGCGGCGTGGAAGAGGTGCCGGCGACGCCTGTTCCGGAAACCATAACCCTTGACGCCGATAGCGCGTATGCAACCCTGGCCGGCGATGATGGTAACAACGCTGCGACTTCGCGGCCGGTGGCGGGAATCGACGCCGGTCTGGCGGAACTCTTTGAGGAGTTTCGCGTCGCCGAAGAAGGTGATGAGGTTCGCGAAGACTTTGAAACTCACTACAACATGGGCACTGCCTATAAAGAGATGGACCTCATGGACGAGGCCGTCCAGGAGTTTCAAACTGCCGCGGCTTTGGTGAAGCCCGCCGACGGCACTTCGCGTTTCCTTCAGTGTTGCAATATGCTCGGTCACTGTTTCATTCATAAGGGAATGCCGGAAGCCGCGGTGCTTTGGTTCAAGAAGGGATTGCAGGCGCCCGGACATACCGAGGATGAGTATCAGGCATTGCGTTATGAGTTGGCGTCGGCGTTCGAGCAGTTGGGTGATTTGAAACAGGCGCGCGAATTTTATACTGAAGTGTACGGCGTCGATGTTTCTTATCGCGAGGTCGCGCAGAAGCTGAGCCAACTGAGACAGAAGCAGGATTAGTTTTACATGTCAGCCAGACTAAGCGTCATCTTCTACATCATTCTTTGCGTGGAAATCGGCCTCTTTCTGACCGTCTTTCCATGGTGGCCGCACGGGATGTGGGGCTTCAGCGACTGGGGCAACAACTATTTCCTGTTATATGCTGCGCGCAAGACGGGCATCCAGGGTTTGCAAGCCGTAGTGGCTTCGGGTTGGGTCCGAGGCGCAGTGAGTGGCGTGGGACTGTTGAATCTCGGAATCGCTTTCTGGGAGATCTTCAACTTCAAACGCACGGTCGCTGCATTGCAAAGCCAGCTCAGCCCGGTGAAACGATCTGAAGACGATGTCGCTCCATCTTCCACGTCCGATTATCTATCCAATAACGAGCGGCAGAACGACGTCTCAAACAACTCCTGACGTCCTGCGCTTTCTTCAAGGTGTCGTAACAGCACAGCTTCCCCTCGTTCAGATACGCGAGAAGTCTTTACCCGCGCGAATGCTTTACGAACTTATCCTGCGTGCGGTTGAGATCACGCGTGGCAGCCAGACACGAGTGCTTGTCAACGATCGGGTAGACATTGCCCGCGCTGCCGGCGCTGACGGTGTGCATTTAACCGCGCAGTCATTACCGGCAGATGTAGTGCGAAATATTTGTGGACCGGATTTTCTGATCGGAGTTTCGACTCACTCGCTTGCGGAGGCGCGCGCGGCACAGGCTGCGGGCGCTGACTTGGTTGTGTTTGGCCCAATCTTCGAAACTGAGTCGAAGCGTGCTTTTGGTGAGCCGCAGGGATTGGCTAAGCTGCGCGAGGTTACGAGTGAGCTTGGTGAGTTTCCGGTGCTCGCGATTGGCGGCATCACGCGCGAGAATTCCGCCAGCTGTCTTGGCGCGGGTGCGAGCGGCTTCGCGGCGATCCGTATGTTCGAAGAGATGTGATCAGGATGAGACCAGTGGTACTGACGATTGCCGGGCTTGATCCGTCAGGCGGCGCGGGAGTTGTCGCCGACATTAAGACGATCTCAGCGCTCGGTTGTTTTCCGGCCGTGGCCATTACGTCGATCACGTTTCAAAACACGACCGGCGTCTTTGGCGCTGAACATCAGACTGCGGACACGTTGCGTTCTCAGGTGCGGCCAATCATTCAGGATCTTACTGTGGCGGCGGCGAAGACGGGCATGTTGCCGACGGCGGAGATCGTCACTGAAGTCGTGCGACTCTTTGCGGAGGAAAGTTTACCGGCGCCTGTTGTCGATCCGGTCGTCGTTGCGACGTCCGGTGACGTTCTGATCGACGATGAGGCTTTTCAAATTCTGAAGTCGAAACTGTTTCCACTTGCGCGGATCGTCACACCCAACATTCCCGAAGCAGAAAAACTCAGCGGGCTTTCAATTGAAAACGAAAGCGACATGCGACGAGCGGCTGAAGCCATTCAGTCACTCGGCGCGCGCGCAGTGCTGGTGAAAGGCGGGCACCGGAGTGTGAATGGCGTCGCGTTGGATCTGCTGCTGAGTGAGGGAACGTTTACCGAGTTTCGCAGTGAATATCTCGACGTCGGCGAAGTTCACGGCTCCGGCTGCACTCTCTCCGCAGCTATTGCCGCCTCTCTCGCTAAAGGTATGACTCTCGAAGCGGCAATTGGCGCTGCGAAGAAGTACGTGACCGATGCGCTGCGAGCATTGCAATCATCCCCGCGCATCGGCCACGGCGCTGGTCCGTTGTAGCCCAAAAACCTGAGGAAAATGGAACAACGTAAATAGAACAAGTCAGGAAGAGGGGCTTGCCCCCGCTGTTTGTTGAAATTGGAGAGCGGGGGCAAGCCCCCCTCTTCCTGACTTGTTCTATTTTAAGTTCCTGAATAGTTCTATGGCAGCGCTACTCGATGGTGACTTTCTCCATCTTCACGTCTGACACCGGCCGATCGTTGGCAGTCTGCGTCGTCGCGATCGAGTTGACTACATCCTGCCCTTCCGTCACGCGTCCAAAGATCGTGTAACTCGGCGGCAGCGGATAATCGACGTGCATGATGAAAAACTGCGAACCATTCGTGTTGGGACCTGCGTTCGCCATGGCCACTGTGCCCGCCTTGTAGCCGCGCTGATAGACGGCTGAACGCGGATCGATCTCGTCGTTGAAGCGGCCGCCCCACGCTGACTCGCCGCCACGTCCAGTGCCTGTCGGATCTCCACCCTGGATCATGAAGCCCTTGATCACACGGTGAAAGATGATCCCGTCGTAATAACCACGCTCCGCGAGCGTGATGAAATTCTCTGTGGTCTTGGGCGCGTCCGACTCCAAAAGCTCAACTCGAATCGTCCCTTTGTTGGTTTGAATTACTGCGGTTCGATTTGCCATCTCTTCTCCTTACTGATTGATTAACTCCGGCCGGTTCAATATGAACTGCTCGATCGCGAGCGCCACACCATCTTCGCGGTTGGACGCAGTCGGATGCAGTCCGGCGATCTCGCGCAACGTCAACGGCGCATTCGCCATCACCACACCCACGCCCGCAAACAGCAACATCTCGAGATCGTTGTAGTTGTCGCCAATTGCCATGATGTCATCGCGCTCGACGCCGAGCTCAGTGGCCGCGGCGGCGACACCCGCGCCTTTTGATGCCGCTGGGTTCAGGATGTCAAGCAACGTGAAATCCTGTTCGGGATACTTCGTTCCGAGAATCTTCACCGTGGAACCGAGCTCCGTTTTTAGGATCTCTTCCAGTTGGTCCATCTCGTTGCAACTGCCGGAAAACGCGAGATGGATCGGATCGTGGTCCAGGTAGTCTTCGAGTGAACGAACTTGCTGCACTGCGTTAGCGCCTTCTTCGTCACCATGAATGCGGCGTGCCCACGACACGTATTTGTGAGCGGCTGTATTTCCACCACGCAGGTGATCGTAAACGAGTTTGCCCAAGCCCTCGTGATCGTCGCTGAGGAGCGCGTCGGCGCCCGCTTCGCGTCCGACTCGCAACGCCTCGCGCGCGGCGTCGAGTGGCAGCGGCAGGACGGAAACGGTCTGAAGTGTCGCGGCATGTTTAGTCAAGGCTCCGTTATGTGAAATCAGCGGAATGTCGAGCCCCAGTTCCAAAGCTACCGGTCGCGAATCGCGAAAGCGCCGTCCGGTGACGAGCGCCACGCGCACGCCGTGTTCGCGCGCGTTGTCGATGGCGAGGCGATTGCGCTCAGAAATATTTCCCCGAGAATCGAGCAGAGTCCCGTCGAGATCGAGAGCCAGAAGACTGATTGCCATAAAGAATGACAAGGTAGCATCCACAGATTACACAGATCAATCGGCGGGATCTGGCGTAATCGGTGGATTCCAAAGATACCTCGTGATATTATGCGCGCCCCACTTAGCTACAACCGAATCTTTGGAGGTAAAAGGGATGCGAAGACTAGTAGTGTCTATTGCAGTGATTGCCTTAGTGTCGGGCTCTGCGATTGCTCTGGGCCAGGGCTTCAAGAAGATCAGCGAGATTTTAACCGGCTACGAGGAGACGCCGGCGGCAGTCTCGACCACCGGCAATGGGACGTTCACGGCGCGTATCAGCAACGATGAATCCCGCATTGACTGGGAACTTAGCTATAACGATCTGGAAGGCGCTGTTCAGCAGTCGCATATCCACTTCGGTGCGAAGGGAACCACTGGCGGCATCAGCGTGTTTCTGTGCACCAATCTCGGCAATGGTCCCGCCGGAACGCAACCGTGTCCCGCGCCGCCAGCAACCATCTCGGGCACGATCCTCGCCGCGGACGTCAGTCCGAATATCCCGGCGACGGCAGCCGCCCGAACGCAGGGACTCAATACCGGAGAAATCGACGAGTTCATCGCCGCGATTCGCGCTGGTGCGACTTATGTAAACGTCCACAGCACGCTGTGGCCCGGTGGCGAAATCCGCAGCCAGATCGATGGCAACAGCGGCCACGACCACTAAGACCTGTTTTCCAATCACCGATGAACGCGGATGAAAACGGATACCGATCCGTCTTCATCCGCGTTTATCTGTGACTATTGCAATAGATTTTTGGCACCCTACCTACCGTGAGGAAACCAATCCATGAATATTACCCATTTAGAATGCGGCCTTTGTGGCCAGCAACACGAGGCACGTCGGTTGCTCAACCTTTGTAGCGCTTGCGGTAAACCCTTGCTGGTGCGTTACGATCTTGACCGCGCCAGTCAGACTTTGACGAAGGAATCACTTGTCTCCAGGCGCCCGGATCTCTGGCGCTATCGCGAGGTGCTTCCCGTAGATGACGACGCGAATATCGTCTCGTTTGGGGAAGGTTGGACGCCGTTGCTCCATGCACCACGTTTGGGCGAGAGCGTTGGAATTCGCGAGCTTTACATCAAGGACGAATCGCAGAACCCGACCCAGAGTTTCAAAGCGCGTGGGATGGCTGCGGCGGTCTCGATGGCGAAAGAGTTGGGCGTGACGAAACTCGCCGTACCGTCGGCGGGAAATGCAGCGGGCGCCCTCGCTGCTTACGCTGCTCGCGCCGGGCTCGAAGCGTTTATCTTCATGCCACGCGACACGCCGCGCGCGAACATCGTCGAGTGTGAACAAACCGGCGCGCACGTCACGTTGATGGATGGATTGATCACTGACTGCGGCGCGGAGGTCGGCAGGCGTAAAGCAGCGGAAGGCTGGTTCGACGTTTCCACTTTGAAAGAGCCGTATCGCGTCGAAGGCAAGAAGACGCTCGGTTACGAAGTCGCCGAACAACTGAATTGGGAGTTGCCGGATGTGATCATTTATCCCACCGGCGGCGGCACGGGTTTGATCGGAATGTGGAAAGCGTTTGACGAGATGGAGCGGATGGGTTGGATTGGGAGTAAGCGGCCGCGCATGGTGACGGTCCAGGCGGCAGGTTGCGCGCCGATCGTGCGGGCATTTGAGGAAGGGAAGCGGTTCGCGGATGAGTTTCCGAATGCGGCGACGACGGCGTCGGGCCTGCGTGTGCCGAAGGCGATTGGCGACTTCCTGATCCTGGATGCGTTGCGTGAATCAGGTGGGACGGCGATCGCCGTGACCGATGAAGAGTTGATTGCGGCGACGCGCGAGATCGGCTCGGCGGAAGGTGTGTTTTGTGCGCCGGAAGGCGCGGCGTGTTTGCCGGCGCTCCGGAGGTTAATCGAATCAGGTGATGTGAAGAGTAGTGATCGAGTGGTGCTGTTCAATACCGGATCGGGTGTGAAGTACATGGAGTCTTTTGCCGTGGATTAGACGGATTGGAGGACGGATGAAGTTTTTTGGTGTTCTGGTTTTGTTGTTGGTGACGGTATTTAGCTCGTACGCGCAGTCATCTCCCTGGCTGACGGATACGGAGCGCGCGAAGTTTGAGGAGCTGCGGCGCGGCGGGCTCGACGCGCTTTACAATATTGACTACGACAAAGCGGAACGAGATTTCAAGGAGATCACTCGTCTCTATCCGAATCATCCCGGTGGTTATCAACTGCTGGCGGCGCGACTGTGGATCAAGACGCTTTATGAGTCGCGCCGCTTGCAGGTTTCGCTTTACAGTTCCGAATCGTTCTACACGAACGGCGACGATAAAGTCGATCCAAAGATCGTGACGGAGTTTCGCAATCTCACGCGTGAATCCAAACGTCTCGCCGAGGCGAAACTCAAGCAAGAACCCAAAAACATCGAGGCCCTCGATTTCCTCGCCAACACTGAAGGGCTCAAAGCGTCGTTTGAAGAAGCCGTTGAGCGTCGCCACTTCGCCGCGCTGCGCGACGGCAACGACGCCGTCGATCATCATCGCGAAGTTTTGAAACTCGATCCCGAGTACATCGACGCGCAAATCACGATTGGTCTTTACGAATACGTCGTCGGTTCTTTGCCGCTGCCGGTGAAGATACTCGCGGGCGCGACCGGTTTCCGCGGGTCGAAAAAGCGTGGTCTCGCGATGCTCGAACAAGTTGCACAAAAGGGTCGCTGGTCGCAGGACGATGCCAAGACTGTTTTGATACTGCTTTACACACGCGAGAAACGTTTCGAAGACGCGCTCAAACTGACGCGCGAGCTGAGCGTGAAGTATCCGCGCAACTACCTGCTGCGTTTGGAAACTGCCGATGCCCTCGTCTCACTGGCAGGAACCAAACGCAAAGCAAAGGACACTGCCGGCGCTGTGCAGGCCGAGAAAGAAGCGTTTGCCACTTTCGACGAGGTGCTCCGCGATCGCAACGTGCGCGACTCAGCGGCGCGTGCCCTGGACCTGATTCATTTCAAATACGGCGAGGCGCTGTTGATTGCCGGTTACAACGAACGTGCGGCGAAGGAGTTTTTAGCAGCGACTCGGGCCGAACACGCCGAAGCGGGTCTGATCACGATGGCCCATCTCTTCGCGGCGCGCTCGTACGACTCCGCCGGCAAACGCGACGAAGCGTTGGTCCAGTACAAGGAAGTGTTGGCGCGTCCCAACGTTTACGACGCGCATGAGGAAGCGAAGAAGGGTTTGCGTCAGGCTTACAAAGCGGAGCAATTTGCAGCTAACACGGATCAGGAAAAATGATCGATCAATCACGTCCGCGGCGCCTGCTGCTCTGTCTTGACGGAGTTCCCCACAAACTGATCGAGCAGGCGAAAAGTCGTGGCTTGTTCGACAGCTTTGGCGAGCCGGCGCGTCTGCTTTCGCCATTCCCGACGATGACTAACGTTGCACTATCGGCGATGCTCGGAGCTTCGCCGCCGGCGGGTTATGAAAGTTTGTACTTCGATCGCGCGGCGGGCGAGCTGCGCGGCGGCATCAGGAAATACATCGGCCGTCGCACGCCGGACAAGATCCCGTCGTCTTACATGGACGATCTCGATTACCAGGAACCGCTGCCGTTTGAGTTTTTGATCTACGTGGCGCCGGAGAAGATCTGGCGCGCCGACATGCAACGCTTTCGCGAGCGGTTTCGAGCTGCGCCGCAGGACCGCGACTACTTTGCCTTTCTCAAAGCGACTGACGGGCTGCTGCACGCGCAGGGCCCGGAACGGCTTGCGATTGCACTCGAGTCACTGGACAAAATTCTCTGCGAGATTCAGCAGTTTTGCGGTGACGAGACTGAGATCGTGATGTTCTCCGATCACGGTATGAATCTCGAGGAAAACCGGCGCGCCGATCTCGCATCAACCTTGAAGCGTCGCGGCTTTAACGTCGTGATACCCGCCTTTGGTCTATGCAGTTACGCGGCGATCTATTGTCACGATGCGGATCGCATCCCTGAGATCGCGCGCGCGAGTGCGGAAGTGACCGGGATCGACTTCGCCGTCTACAAAGATGCGGTCGATGTGGTCATTGAAAGTGAACGCGGACGCGCGCGCATCGAATACCAGCCGGCGAGTGAGAGTTATCGATACCTGAAAGTTAGCGGTGATCCACTCGAGTTGAGTTCTTTTACTGATGCATTGGCAACGGAGTCGCTGTGGTTTGAGCGGACTGCCGGCCATCGTTATCCGAATGCGTTGCCGAATATCTACAAGTCATTATTCACCCCACGCGTAAAACACACTGCCGACGTCCTCATTAGTTTGAAAGACGGT
>Ga0070699_100002709_pt1 | contig 15794 bp, 13 predicted proteins | sample KBSK1503metaG_FD_65473 | JGI IMG/M metagenome (GOLD analysis project Ga0070699, IMG submission 65473) | Corn, switchgrass and miscanthus rhizosphere microbial communities from Kellogg Biological Station, Michigan, USA - KBS K1-50-3 metaG | ecosystem: Host-associated > Plants > Roots >...
ATCCTGAACCCGGAGCGTGCCGACGCCCTTTCATCGGATCCAGCGTTATCGGACCCGGCAATCGAAACTGGTTTGCGCGGAAAATCCCGCTGGAGCGGTCGGGAGTTGGCCCGCGAAATCCGGCGCGCGGCCGAGGAGTAAGCCATGGCAGCTGGTTCCCTTTTTCGTACTACCAGCGGGGTCAATCGCGCGAAGTTTCATCTTCTCGTGAAATACGTCAGCCACGAACTAGAATGCCGGGAACTGGTCCAGGTGCCCCGGCGTCTGCTTTGTGTCTTGGGAGCAGGGATCCTGATCTTTCTTGTGCTGCCGCAACTGGTCCGCGCCGGCGGTCCCCGCTACGTCGCTGGAGTCAGCTATTTTGCCGCCGGCACAAAAGGTGTGCCCTTGACCTGGGCCCAAGGCGCAATCAACTACTACACCGACCAAGGTGACCTGAGCCCTATACTCCCTGGGCCCACGGCAGACGCTTTCGTTGCCAGTGCTTTCAGCCAATGGACATCAATTCCGACAGCGGCCGTCTCCGCCACGCAGGCGGGGCATCTCGCCGAAGACGTCAGTGGCGTTAACGTCATCGTCAACTCGGACGGCACCATCACAGTGCCGTCCGACATTCTCCCCAGCGCGGTGAGCACACCTGTGGGCATTGTTTACGACCTCGACGGCTCGGTCACCGACGCGCTTCTAGGCCAGGGCGCCGGTAGTGCCAGCTCCTGCTTCACCAACGCCGCCTTCGGGGGAATTGACAACTTCGGCGCCAATGCCAACTTCCTTCATGCTCTCGTGATCCTGAACGGAAATTGCGCCCAGACTTCCGCTCAGTTGCCCGACGTCCAATATCGCCTGGTGCGGGTACTGGGCCGGGTTCTGGGACTTGATTGGTCGCAGGCGAACGTCAACGTATTCACGCGCAATCCCGCGCCGACATCAGCAGACTATGCTGGGTTCACGATCATGCATGCCACGGACCCTATAAATTGCGTTCCCATCTCGCTCTGCTATCCCAACGCCGACGTCCCCAAGATGGATGATCAAGCTGCGCTCTCACGCCTCTACCCGGTCACCACCCAGAACCAGGCCAATTTTTCCGGAAAGCAGCTCTTCTACGAGACCACTATTCGCATCCAGGGCTCGGTGCGCTTCGTGGACGCGAACGAGCAGCCGGCGCAGCCCATGCAAGGCGTGAACGTCGTGGCTCGCTGGATTGATCCCACTACCAGCCAGCCTTCACGACAGTATGTGGCCGCTTCCGTCTCCGGCTTCCTGTTCGCCGGCAATGCGGGAAATCCCGCCACCGGCTTCAACGACAGCACGGGACAACCCTTCAACCGCTTCGGCTCCGACGATCCCGCAGTTGAGGGATCATTCGATCTGGCAGGCTTGCAGATTCCGAATGGCGCGAGCAGCGCGCAGTACCAACTGAGCGTGGAAGCGATCGATCCCTTGTGGTCTCAGCCGGTGGGACCGTACGGGCCCTTCCAGGTACAGCCTTCCGGCACAACGCAGCCGATCATCGTGACCGCGAGCCCAGGCAGCAACGTTCAGCAGGACATCCTGATGCAAGGCAGTCCCATTCAAAACCAGGACTTTTTTGAACCGACGAGTTACGTGTCCCCCGCGGCTGTGCCTTCCGAAGGAGACTGGATGGGCTCGCTTAGCGGCTATGGCAATGCCGATTACTTCTCGTTCCCCGGGCAGGCGAACCGCACTTTATCCGTGGAGGTCACTGCGCTGGATGAGTCCGCCGCCGCGTCGGAAAGCAAAGCCCAGCCTGTAATCGGCATGTGGGCACTGGCTGACCCGGGGACATTTCCTGCGCCGGCGCTTACCCCTTCCGCCTTTAACACTCTGCTTTTCGGCGAGACCCGGTTAGATGCAATCCTTCTCGGTACCACGAACTTCCGCATGGGAATCTTCGATTACCGTGGCGACGGGCGCCCCGATTACCGCTATCATGCGCGCGTCTTCTACGGCGATAACATAACCCCGGCACGGGCCAGTGTCGCTGGTGGCACGGCGCTTACCGTCCAAGGTCTAGGCTTCCGCCCCAACACCACGGCCAGCATTGCGACCGCGAATGCGCCCGTGCTGGCGGTGACCGCGAACAAAGTCACTGTTTCCACGCCAGCGGAACCGGATGGGGTGCAGAGTCTTGTGCTCAGTGATCCGGCGACCGGCGCTAGCTCCACCCTGACCAATGCTCTGACCTACGGCGCCGGACCCAGCGACACCATAAAGCTGCTCGCGGGGTCGAATCCATCCACGCCGGTGGGTGGGCAAGCGCCTAACCCGATCCGCGTGCAGGTCCTTGCGCCCGATGGTATGACTCCGGTGGCTGGGGCGAGCGTGTTCTTCACCGCCACGCCCGCCGTGGCCTTCTCGACGTGTGGCGGCGCTAGTAGTTGCACTGTGCTCACCGACCAAAGTGGACAAGTCACGACCTTCGTCACGGTGCTCACAGCGGCCACGATGACCATCAGTGCGGTGCTGGCACCGGCGTCGTATCCGGCGCCGCAGCAGGTACAGACCACGCTCCTGGGCACGTCGTCATCATTGGACATCGCCCTTGCGCCAGCCTTTGCGTGGATTGCCCAGGGCGCCACGCTGAATGTGCCCCTCACGGCGCGTGTGCTCTCCAATGGCACACCGCTCAGCGGACGCACCGTGAACTACTTTTTGACGAAGGGATCCGCCACGTTCAGTTCCACGACCGCTACGACCGACGTCAACGGATACTCCAACACTACCTTGCACCTCTCGGCGCTGGCGGGAGACGTGCAGGTGAGCGCCTGCGTCGGGCCTGGGAATAGCCCCTGTCAGAGCTTTAATGGAACCGCCGTGCCGGCTTCCGCGCTGCAACTGCACCCGGTGGCGGGCAACATCCAGTTGGTGCCCGTCGGCCAGATCTTCCAGCCGGTAACCGTTCGCGTCACTGATTCGTCGACCCCTCCAAATCCGGTGCTGGGCGCCGGCGTCGCATTCCAGTCGGTGATATCCCGCTCGGCCCCGGCTCCGCCGATCATTTCCCTCGGTGAAATTACCATTACCAGGAACCCGATGCCGGTCATCATATCCTCGTCGCAGGTATCGGTACCATCGGACGTAAACGGTCTGGCGACGGTCCAGGCCTCCACCAGCGGAGTTCAGGGAGCCGTAGTAGTCCAGGGAACAGCAGCTGCCGGAAACAGCACACTGCAGTTCGAACTTCAATCGTTGTGGCCGGTGGCAAATTCGGGGGCGGGTGAAGAGCTGCCTGTGCTTCTCCCCAAACTGCACCCTATGATCTTGCGTCATCCCGAGGAACAGTAAGGGACCGAACGTTCTTGCTGCTTTCCCGGCAACTCCAAGGCCCTCTTTACAATCTAAGTTTGACAGGTAGAACTGCAGCTCTCCTGTGTCCAGCCCCCTGAGCGGAGGGGTATGGGCGCGGGGGAGCGGCGGTGATTCAATCAGTTTCCCGCTCCGATTTCCGCTAAACTAATTCCCATGAGATCTATGCTGCGTCTCGCATTAGTACTGGTCGCGGCCTTCTTGTACGGACCAATGTCCCAGACGGCTTTCGCCCAGGAAGGCCCACTCGACCCCTCCCCGCCCAAAGGAATCACCACCGATGAAATCATTCAGCGGTTCGCGGCCAAGGAAAAGGAATTCAAACAAGCGCGCGAACAGTACACCTACCGCCAGGACGTCACGGTGAAAACGCCGGATGACAACGGGGAATACCACGAAGTGTTCGACGTGATCTTCGATGACAAGGGAAAGCGCCTCGAAAACGTGGTCTTTGCGCCGCAATCCACGCTGGCCAGAATTTCGATGTCTCCCGAGGACGTGGATGATATCCGGCACCGGCTGCCGTTCGTGCTCACCAGCGATGAGATTCCCGAGTATCAGATCCTCTACGTGGGACAGCAGCAGGAAGATGAGCTGCACTGCTACGTCTTCGACATCGCCCCCAAGGAAATCGTGGGTAAGAAGCGATATTTCCAGGGCCGCATCTGGGTGGATGATCGCGATTTTCAGATCGTCAAAACCTTCGGCAAAATTGTACCTGACATCCGCAAGAAGAAGGGCCAGGAAAACCTCTTCCCTAAATTCACCACCTGGCGCCAGCAGATCGATGGCAAGTACTGGTTCCCCACCTATACCAAGGCCGACGACACACTACACTTCTCGATGCAGGACGTGCACATCGTCGAGAAAGTGAAATACGAGAATTACCAGCGCTTCGGGTCGAACGTCAGGATCACGTACGAAGGAAAGGAACTGCCGAAGGACAATCAGGGGAAAGACCAGAAGCAGGACAAGCCCCAGAAATAGTTCCCGGTTCCGAGTTCCAGCTTCAAAGGCAACAGGTCGGTCTGCTCTATTCTGGCGAAGCCAGAAACTGGAAAGTCGAACCCTAGTAGAAGAGGTACTTCCGCCACTTATCGTCTGACCGGCCCATGAGACGCATGATGTGGCGGCTGGTGTGCAGATTGAATGTGCGCGGCTCGCGCAGAAGCATCATGCCGGCTTCACCGGGAAGCTGGTTGCCCTTCTGGCGATTGCAGGGATGGCAGCACGCCACGAGATTTTCCCAGGTGGAAGCTCCGCCGCGGGAACGGGGCACCACGTGGTCGAGGGTCAGTTCGCTCGAAGGCAGAACCTCGCCACAGTATTGGCAGGCATTGCGGTCGCGCAGCAAAATGTTCTTGCGGGAGAGCGCTCTGCTCTGGTGTGGGATGCGCCGGTACTCCAGCAGCCGGATCACTGAAGGCACACGGATAGCCAGGCGTGCAGCATGCAGGAAGTGCCCATTCTCCTCCTCTGTCATCGCGACGCCCTTCAGCACCAGCACAATTGCCCGACGCGCCGCACACACGTTTATGGGCTCGTACGAGGCATTCAGCACCAGCACCGGCGCGTGCAGAACATGGCCGTTGCTCTCCTGATGCACTCCCACGATCGCCGGAGAAGGCATGTGCGACCTGCCCGGGCCACGCACCGAATTGTTCCACTTCCCTGACATACGACTTCCGTTTATCCGTGGGCCGCCATTCTCATACCGGCCTCGACCTCGGATTCCACTTTGGCATGAGCCGCGTCGGCTTTGAGGGTGCGCGCCACCGTGGCCACCCACACTTTCGAAGCCCCAGCCCGCCGCAAAAGGCGCGCGCATTCCGATACCGTGGTGCCGGTGGTGAATACGTCGTCCACGAGCAGGGTCTCGCGTCCAGCCACCTCGTCCGGCCTGGTAACGGCAAATGCGCCGCGAATGTTGTCCCGCCGCTGATGCCGGGTCAATCCGGTCTGGGATTGAGTCTCGCGGCGGCGCTCCAGCACGTTCGCGTTCAATACCAGCCGGTCCCCTGCGGGCTTCAGTTTCAGGGCAGCGCGGACAATCAGCTCTGACTGGTTGAAGCCCCGCTGGCGCAGCTTGCTTCGGTGCAGAGGCACGGATACAACCAGAACCTTACTCTCACCGAAAGAAGGCTCCAAATCCGCAATCGCTTCCGCCAGCATGCGTCCCAGGACGTTGGCTGCGGGACGCACCTGCTCATACTTCAGCAGATGAATGAGGTCCCGTAGCCCGCCATCATAGCTGCCGTAAGCGGTCGCCTTGGCAAAAGGCGGCTCCAGCCGGCGGCAAAGCCCGCAGCGCGGCTCGCCCTGTTCGCCAGAGAACGCGTATGGACTGAACAGGCGCTCACCGCAGACGGAACAGACGCCGCCCGCGATCGGGCGCATGGCCGACAGGCAGTCTTCGCAGACTGGCAGCCGGGAGATATTGATCAGGGGGGCACCGCAAAGACGACAATCCGAGGGGAATAAAGTGGCGAAGAGGCTCTCGGCAAAGCCGCTCAGCGAAGAGACCAAGGAAGACACCAGCCAACTATCCCGTGCTGCAACTTTGGTCCCGGTAGCCCGAATTGGCTCCCCGCTACTGCTGAAGACGAACCTCCCTCGTCCCGCCGAGGCTACTGGTCCTCCAAGCGGACGAATCCCCCCAGTATAACGGGCCGGCAAGCTGCACGCAACGCGTCGAGCTCACGCGGCGGCGCGGTGAGTTAGCCCGGATTCGTGGCGCGCCCGCACCTGCACGAATATGGATCGATAACACCGCCGGAAGCAGTCACCACAGCGCACGGGGCGCAGCAATAGCAGCGGCAGCAGGTATTTCTCGGTGAAGGTTCGGGGGCGAGAGCGATATCCCTCAAAACTGCCACAATCGTGACATTGAAACAGCTTACCCATGCCTGGTGCACCTCAGAACGTGACCAGAGGACAGACCGGCTGAGTATACTAACAAACTAGGCTCACCGGTAGATATTAACTGGCTTGTTAACAGCATCACGACCGTATACCCCTGCTGCGCCTCCACGTGGGAGCGCGAACCGGGCATACTTGTAAAGCCGGCAACACGCATGTTAACGTGCGCGGTCTTCTCCTATTTCAAGTAACCCCACAATTTGCGAGAATCTTATCCATGAGCAGCCAGAGCCCGGTGAAGGTGAACGAAGGTCCGAAAAAGTATCGGCCGTATGTACCCGAGAACATGGAAATGCGGGAGTTTACCTTCCGCGCTCTACTGATTGGACTGGTGATGACGGTGATCCTGGGTTCGGCCAACGCCTACCTGGGGCTGCGGGCTGGCATGACAATTGCCGCCACCTACCCTGCGGCGGTCATCGGTATGGCCGTGTTGCGGCTGATGAAGGGTTCTCTGCTGGAGGAGAACATCGCCCGAACCGTGGGCTCGATCGGCGAGTCGGTGGCGGCAGGCGCAGTCTTCACCCTTCCTGCGTTTGTGCTATCCGGAGCATGGGCATCGTTCGGATTTCACGAAGCCTATTGGAAGTCCACGGCCCTCATGCTGGTGGGGGGTGCGCTCGGCATTCTTTTTGTCACCCTGCTCCGCCGCGTCATGGTCGAAGACCCCGAACTTCCCTTCCCGGAGTCCGTGGCTGCCTCGGAGATCCACAAGGCGGGCCAACAAGGCAGCAAGGCAGCCAAACTGCTCTTTTACAATATGGGTTTCGGCGGGCTGGTGTACCTTCTCGGACAGTTCCAACTTTTCAATTCCAGTAAGAACTTCATAGTAAGCGTCGGGCAGATGGGTCGAAGCATCTTGCGACTCGGCACGTCGCGGACGGCGCAAACTGTCAGCGTGGGTGGGGTTACCACCTTCCAGGCGCCCGCCATCAGCCCCGCCTATCTGGGCGTGGGCTACATCATCGGACCGCGTTTGGCCGCTCTGAACTTTGCGGGCGGGGTCGTGTCTTGGGGACTACTCGTGCCACTCATCATTTACATTCTCGGACCCCAGTTGCAGACCAGCCTGCCCGCCGGCAGCGCGGGCGATCTTCCCAGAAATGTGTGGTTCTTTATCGCTCGTCCCATTGCCGTGGGCGGGATGATGGTCGGCGCCGCCTGGACGCTCTTCCGTATGCGCAAGAGCCTGGGACTGGGGATGAAGCGCGCCATCTCCGACCTGAAGAAATCCGCCGCAGCACATGCAGCAACGAACCGCACCGAGCGCGATCTCAATGGCAAGGTGGTATTCGGCGGCCTGTTCGTAGCGTTCCTGTGCATGGTTCTGCTTTACACCTACTTTTCGGGCATGCTTAGCGGCGGCATCCTGGCTGCCCTGGTGATGATCGTGGTCGGTTTCTTCTTCGCCGCTGTGTCCGGAAATCTGGTGGGAATGATCGGCTCTTCCAACAATCCGGTTTCCGGTCTTACCCTTTGTACGCTGATCATCGCGGCTCTGCTGATGGTTGCCGTCGTCGGAGCCACCGGCATGAGCGGCGTTGCGGCCGTGCTCGGTGTGGCAGCTGTGGTCTGCGTCTCTTCCGCGGTTGCCGGCGAGATGTTGCAGGACTTGAAGGTCGGCCACATCCTGGGCGGCACACCCGCCAAGATGCAGATGGGCGATTTTCTCGGCATCGCGGTGGCCAGCGCGGCTCTCTACTTCCCCTTGCTGGTCCTGCATCAGGGCAACATCAACCGGGGTGGCATCGGGTTTGGCGATCCGCAACTCTCGGCGCCCCAGGCTGGATTGATGGCCATGTTGGCGCAAGGCATCGTGGGTGGCAACATGGCGTGGCCGCTGGTGATCGCAGGCGTCCTGATGGGGTTCGCCATGATTATGCTGGAGGTAAAGAGTGTAATGCTTTTCGCGGTGGGCATGTACCTCCCACTGGAAACAACATTCGCCATTTTCCTGGGCGGCGTCATTCGCTGGATCACCGACAAGATGCGTGACCAACGCGGTTTTAATGACGCGCAAAAGGCTCGCGTGGACAATGCAGGAGTGCTGACCGCCTCAGGCATGATCGCTGGAGAGGCGCTGTTGGGACTGGTCGTGGCAGCCTTCTACTTCTTCAATAAGCCTTTACCAGTGATCTTTGACCATCCAGCCACGATTTCCGGATTCATTGTGCTGGTGATCCTGGCCTTCGTCATGGTTAAGGTGCCGTTGGCCAATGCGGGCAGCCCGGATGAGCCGGCCCCGCCGACCGCGATCATGTAACGGCGTGTGCGCGGCGTGAGCGGAGCGGGAGCCGCGTGCCGTCATCCTGGGCGCAGCGAGGGATCTCGGGCGTCTGAGCCTCGCAGCGACCATCCTGAGCGGAGCGAAGGATTTGGTATTGCAATTACGAAGGACACGCTTCGACTTCGCTCAGTGCAGGCTCCCGATTCGCGGAGCAGATCCAGCTGGGCTCGGGCCCTCTGGGTCCTCCGTGGTTATCTTTTCTCATGTCCATCGCCGAAAACATCGCCTGCGTGCGAGAACGTATCGAAGCTGCCGCACGCCGTGCCGGACGCCAGTCCCAAGAGATCGCGCTCATGGCGGTAAGCAAAACGTTCCCTCCGGGGCGAATTCGCGAGGCCTACGACGCCGGGCTCCGGTTGTTCGGTGAGAACCGCGTCCAGGAATTTGCTGGAAAGGCGGAGGCCGTGCGCGATTTGCACGGCGCCAAGTGGCACATGATCGGCCACTTGCAATCGAACAAAGCTGCGAAGGCGGCCGAACTGTTCGCGGCTGTGGATTCGGTGGATTCTCTGCGCCTTGCCCAGAAACTCGATACCTCCGCACAGCAACTGAGGAAAAAGCTGGGGGTCTTAATCGAGATTAATGTCGGCGGCGAGGCCGCCAAGAGCGGCGTGGCTCCCGACTCGCCAGAATTTGAGGGAATACTCCGTGCCGCACCGGAATTGGAGCATCTCGAATTCTGCGGCCTGATGACCATCCCTCCGTTTACAGAGGACCCGCAACAGGCTCGTCCTTATTTTCGCAAGTTGCGCGAACTACAAGAAAATATTGCGGCGCGACAGCTTCCTTCAGTCCGCATGGATGTGCTTTCCATGGGCATGTCACACGATTTCAAGGTCGCAATAGAAGAGGGCTCGACGTGCGTGCGAGTGGGGACAGCGGTCTTTGGGGAAAGAAAGAGTTAACCACAGAGGGCACAGAGAGTACGGAGATACCGTTCGCGCGGCCGTGAAAGAGCAGGCCTTCGCACGCGTCACATTTTAGCCCGGTGAGATTCGACCTTAAATATCATGATTAAAATCAACGACACCCTCGCCGGTGTCACGTTCGTAGTCAAGATCCATCCTCGCGCCCAGAAAAACGCCATCACCGGCCAATTCGGAGACGTGCTGAAACTATCCCTGACCGCACCTCCTGTCGAAGGCAGGGCCAATGAGGCTTGTATCGAATTTGTCGCAAATCTTTTGAAGGTGCCGCGTTCCTCCATTACCATAGCCTCCGGCCAGACCAGCCGCAAGAAAGTGATCCGCGTCGCAGGATTGTCAGCAGAGGAAGTCCAAAGGCGACTGGGAATTTAGAAGCGGACTTTTGATTCAGAAACAGACCCGAGAGAAAAATGAACCTTTACATCATTGTCCTCGCGATCATCGTGCTCACCCTGCTGGGCATCAGTATCTCTCGCATCCGCACAGTTAAAACTAAAGCCGATTTCCTAGTCGCCGGCCGCAGCTTGCCGGCGTATGTGCTGGTCGCCACTTTGCTCTCTTCGTGGATCGGTGCGGGAAGCCTTTTCGCGGGGGCGGAAAATGCGTTCAAGAATGGATTCGCAGCCTTGTGGCAACCCGCAGGCGGATGGGCCGGACTACTGATCATCTATTTCGTCGCGCCCCGGGCACGCAAGTTCGCGCAATATACCATCCCCGATCTGCTGGAGACGCGCTACAACGCGACCGCACGCGTTTTTGGCACAATCGCAATCTTGTTTGCTTACACTGCCATCACTTCGTATCAGTTCAAGGGCGGCGGCGACATCTTGCACCTGATCTTCCCCAGCCTCAATCAGGTCGCGGTGCAGACGTTCCATTTCGCGCCCGCAAATGCGCATGCGCTAGGCATGATCATCATCGCGACTTTCGTCATCATCTTTACTGCACTCGCAGGCATGGCATCGGTGGCCTACATGGACGTAGTGATCGGCCTGCTGATCACGGTTACTTCGTTCATCGCCGTTCCCATGCTGCTTTCCCGCGTTGGCGGCTGGTCGGGCCTGCACGAGAAACTGCCGCCCGAATACTTCACCTGGTTCGGACGCTTCGGTTATGTCAAAGGAGTGAACCAAGGGCTGGGCACTGCCTTCACCAAGGCCTGGGATTTCTTCCTGCCCACATTTCTGCTCATGCTGGGCAATCAGAGCATGTACCAGAAGTTCTTCTCCGCGAAAACGGAAAAAGACGCGCGCCATGCTGTGGTCGGGTGGATCGTCGGAACTTTTGTCCTTGAGACGTTGATCGTAGCTATTGCCGTTTTCGGTGCGGGGCTGTTCCTGCACGATCCCGAACTCTCGCTCCGCCCGCGCGAGACCATTCCCTTCACTGCCCGCCACGGCCTACCGACGCTGATCGGTGCGCTGCTGCTGGGGGCGGTATTCGCCAAGGTCATTTCCACCGGCAACAATTACCTATTTTCGCCAGCAACGAATTTGGTCAACGACGTGTACACGCGTTTCATTAACAAGAATGCTTCCCACCGCAATGTTCTGCTCGTGTCACGCGTGCTAGTGGTGTTGCTGGGGGTGTTTGCGCTGCTACAGGGCGCGGTGTGGACTTCCATCCTCGCGATGGCCCTTTATGCCTACACGATCTATTCCGCGGCAATCACGCCCGTGGTGATGGGGGCATTCTTCTCTAAGCGCGTGACCGCAGCGGGAGCTGTCACCTCGATATTGCTCGGCACGGCGGTCACCGTGTTCTGGAACGTGCAGCAAATCATGCTGCAGAATGGCCGGGAGACGCTGGTTCCATCCAACTGGCTGGCCCACGACGCGATCTTCCCGGCCGTAATTGTGTCGCTGGTGGCACTGATCGCGGTGAGCGCGTTCACCCCAGCTCCGGCCAAGGAGCAGTGGGCGCCATTCTTTGCCGAAGGAGTCGAGTAGTAAGTGCGGTTCGTGATTTCAGCCGTGCCGTGTCCTCGGCCGCTTGACTTTTGTCATTGCGAGGGGCTTCAAGCCCACGAGGAATTTGCTCTTGGCTGAAATTATAACAGAATCAAATACAGATTCCTCACTGCGTTATGACAATCGGTTCGACATTATGCCTCAAAATGGGCCCACTCCGGCTTCCATCGCCGCCCAGATCCGTAGCGTCCTGAAGCACGAGGGCTCTGTCGCGCATGCCGAGGGCGTGCAGTGGTTCTTCAAGGAAGAAATCAAATCACGCGGATGGTACACCGCCGACCTGCGCAGAGTCGCAATTCGATTTCGCCGGACCATTGTCGCCGAGCACGGCACAGATTTTCTTGTGCGAGTCGCTGACAAGCTGTTCTCCGGGCCGGTCCTCGAGGAAAAGATTTTCGCGGTATTCCTGCTGGAAAAGCTGGCCGGCAAGTTCGGCGATGCCGAGTTCAAACTACTTGAATCCTGGTTGCCGCGGATCAGCAGTTGGGCAGACCACGACGCGCTGGTGCATTATCTGATCGCACCGATGATTGCGTCGGAACCGGCACGGGTGAAGTCAGTGTTCCGCTGGGCGAAGTCGCGGAACCGCTGGCATCGCCGGGCGGCTTGTGTCGCCCTGATCCAAGGCACACGTCAGAAGATGTTTTTTTCCGAAATCAGGCGACTGTCTAATCTGCTCCTGGCTGATAAAGACGACATGGTGCAGAAAGGCCTGGGCTGGCTGTTGCGGGAAACCGCCAAGGCCGATGCGAGGCGAACGGTGCCCTATTTGATGCGCATCCGCAAGCGTGCACCGCGCGTAGTGCTGCGCACGGCATGCGAAACGTTGCCTGTGGTGACACGCAAAAAAGTCCTCTCCAAGCAGGCCTAATAGTAACTTGACTGGTATTGGTCCGCTTCCGATACTTGGGTGGACAGAGTGCCAATCGCACCACGGAAAAATTGAATGGCTCGGGACAAGCAGGCCATTTCCATTTTTGCGAACCGTTCTGCCACAAGATTCGCCCAAAACTGCCGCCCTTGTTTAGAATAGACATTTGCCCATGGACCTTCTGGCCATACAAGCTGCGCTGCGCGAGCGCAACATCGACGCCTGGCTTTTCTACGACCATCATCACCGCGATCCCATCGCCTACCGGGTGCTGGGATTGCCGGATGGCCTGATGGTTACGCGGCGCTGGTTCTACCTGATTCCCGCACAGGGCGAGCCGGTCAAGCTGGTCCACAAGATCGAGTCCGGCCACCTCGACACACTGCCCGGCAGCAAGCGTCAGTACGCCGCATGGCAGGAGCTATTCGAGGAGGTGAAGGTAATGCTCAGGAATCACCGCGACATTGCGATGCAGTACTCACCCAACAACCTGGTGTTCTACGTTTCACTGGTGGATGGCGGTACACTCGAACTGATTCGCGGCCTAGGCAAGAACGTGGTCAGTTCCGGCGATCTAGTGGCGCAGTTCGAAGCAACTTGGACGGAGGAGCAGATCAAGATGCATTTCGCGGCACGCGACGCCATTGACGCCATTACCGCCGCAGCCTTCCAGGAGATCGGGCGGCGGGTCCGCAACGGCGGCACGAATGAGCACGGCATCCAGCAGTGGTTCATGGAAGCCTTCCGCCGCGAGAACCTGATAACCGAAGATCCTCCGATCGTGGCGGTGAATGCAAACAGCGGTAATCCCCACTACGAGCCGCGCGCGGAAAACTCTGCGCCCATCCGCGAAGGCGATTTTGTCCTGCTCGACGTTTGGGCGAAAAAGAATACACCCGGCGCCGTCTACTACGACATCACCTGGACGGGTTTTGTCGGCAAGGCTCCCTCCGATCGCATGTGCGAGATTTTCGATATCGTGCGGCAGGCGCGTGACGCCGGCGTTAAGACTGTGCAGGAAGCCGTGGCCGCCGGCCGGCCTATCGCCGGCTGGGAAGTGGACCGTGCGGTGCGCGGTCACATCAAGGAGGCCGGCTTCGGGCAATATTTCATCCACCGCACCGGGCATTCAATCGGCACCGAGGTACATGCCAATGGCGCCAACATGGACGACTTGGAAATCCACGACGAGCGCCGGATTCTGCCCAACTCGTGCTTTTCCATCGAGCCCGGCATCTATCTACCCGAGTTTGGCGTGCGTAGCGAGGTAAACGTCCTGGTGCGGGCGAAGTCTGCGGAAGTGACCGGTAAAATTCAACGCGAGATCGTAACCATCTGAATGCCAAATCCCGCCGCACGCCAACAAAACGCAGCTAAGGCCGAGGCACGAAAAGGGGCATCTTCGGAACCGCTCACGACCATGTCGGTCATTGCGCCGGCGGTGGCCTGGCTGATTCCGGGCGCCGGACATCTCATCCAGAAGCGCTGGATGCGCGGAGTGCTGCTCATGGCCTCCATCGTCAGCATGTTCGTCCTCGGGTTGCTGATGCAGGGACGCGTCTACCGGCTCAATGGCGGCGACATCCTCGACATCCTCGGATTCGTGGGCGATGTGGGCGCGGGGGGACTGTATATCGTGACCCGGGCCATGAACTGGGGCAAGGGTGCCATCGCGCACGCCACGGCTGATTACGGCACAAAGTACATTATTGTCGCGGGCCTGCTGAATTTTATCAGTGTGGCCGACGCCTATCACATCGCCATTGGCAAGAAACCGTGATTGGAAAGAACGAATGACCCTGGAACTTTCCCACTTCAATGCTGCCCTGCTATTCTCGGTATTTGCCTCGGTAGTTTTCGGCATCACCCAGCGCAACACCACCCGTGATCAGATCCGCTACGGACTCTATTGCTTTGCCATGTTCGTTGGCGGAATTTTCCTGGCAGGATGGGTGATGTGGCTGTTGAGGCACTAGCTTTCAGCTGTCGCACCGCGGACAGTCAGACCTTGGACCTCAGCCCTCGAGTTACGAAAAGCCAAATGGCCTCTGTGTGTCGCTTCTCAGAAAGGCTCTTGCTTCAGTGCTTACAGCAGACCCCGAGGTCCGGAGTCTGAGGCCCGACGTCGAGCTGCTAGCCTTCCCACACAAACGCATCAAACACCCGCTTGGTGTCGAATCCGAGGCGCTGGTAGAGTTCCACGGCGCGGGCATTGGCCTCAGTCACGGTGAGGGAGAGCAAGGAGAAACTCCGCTGCCGGAGGTTGCCAGTGGCGGCGGCCAGCAACGACTCGCCGATCCCGTGGGAACGGTACTCCGGCAGCACGCATACCTGGGTCACGTGGCCCACGTCATGGCGCACGCGGGAACACAGAATCAATCCAATCAAGCTCCGCGCCCGCTTGTGTACCGCCACGAACGATGCATCGGGATCAAAGGTCCCGCACCCCGGAAAGCGCACGATGTTGTTCAGGAAGCGGAGTGACCCGCTCAAACTGCGGTACTGATCGTTGATCTCGGAATCCACATGACCGCGGTACGCCGTGGTAATCACGGCGGCCGCGGCTTGATAGTCCTGTTCCGACCAGCGCCGGATTTCAATTTCGGCGTCCGGCGGCGTCATCGGCTGCGCCACATTGTTCAGTGGCAGGACCATAAAAAGCCGTGCGTACCGCTGGAATCCTTGCTCGACAAATGGCCGGGCGACAATTCCCGCCTCGTGCACCAGCAGTTGCGCCTCAACGCGGTGGATGCCAGGAGATTGCTGCAGGGTTTCAATCACGTGCGTGAGCAGCCGCGATTCCACCTCGTGCGGATTGGGCAGCCGGTTGCCATCGGCGACGAAAAGATCTCCGATCACGCCCTTGCTGCCTTCGTAGACAAAGAAGGAGTAGCCGAAAATTCGTCCGCGATCAATCGCAGCATAGCCGGGCAGGATCTTGGCATCCACATAGCGCAGGATCATGTCGGCAGAGCCGCCATAGTCCCAGGAGAGCAGGCGCGACCACACCCGGATCTCGTCGTCGAGCAGGGGACGCAGATCGACAGAGGAAAAATGCCTGAGGTCGAGAATCTCCACCCGAGGGCTCCTGGAGGGTTCCGGCTTGGCCAGCGCGCTCATTGCAACCGCGAAAACCGAGTGTAGTTGCTTCGACCGACCGGAGGCAAACGGGGGGATACGGAGTGGCAACAGGCCCAGGCGATGGCGCCCGGCGCTTAGCATGGCACTTAGTATTTAGCCTCTCAGTGTTCGTGGTTCTCCCAGCCAGGAAATCCCCACCGTCACCTCCAACGCGCAGGGGCCAAATGTTAATTGCTGCCTACCCAGTAGTAATCCAAACCCTGCGGGGCAAAGGTTCCCAGATAAGAGACGCGGCGGCCCAGCGCCCGTTTCTCAATGTCACCCCGCAATCCTGCCGGAGCCACCAGCAAATGTTCGCCGGAAGGTACCTCTCCCAATTCGTAGCGATCTATGTTCTGATTGCGATAAAA
>Ga0070699_100002711_pt1 | contig 15788 bp, 12 predicted proteins | sample KBSK1503metaG_FD_65473 | JGI IMG/M metagenome (GOLD analysis project Ga0070699, IMG submission 65473) | Corn, switchgrass and miscanthus rhizosphere microbial communities from Kellogg Biological Station, Michigan, USA - KBS K1-50-3 metaG | ecosystem: Host-associated > Plants > Roots >...
CGGTCCATTTCGGCCGCGATCTGAGATCCGACGCGACCGCAGCCAACGATCACGATCTTCAAAGCGAATCGATTATAGGGAGGCCCGTACAGGCGCCTTCCGGGCCTGTCACGCGTGCTCTAGCATGGTTCGCCGTGCGCTTCCCGTTCACGCTGCTGGGGCTCATGGCGATCGCCATCGGGGTGTGGGTGGCGGTGTATGTGACCGTGCACCCGGGGCTGGATGCCGTGTCCAACGGGCTGGCGGTTGGCACGGCGGTGGGCGCGTTCGCATTTGGCGCTTATGTGGTGGTGCGCCGGCTGCGGCGCGGACCGGACAACTAGCCGTCGATATGGCCGCTGACCACTCGCACGGACCCGTCGCCAAAAAGGTGATGGTCGCCGTCGGCGGACAGGGCATCGACGCGGAGGTGGTGCGGCTCGCGTGCAGCATGACCGAGGCTCATGGCGGGAAGCTCTACGGCGTCCACATCATCGAGGTCAACCGCTCGCTGCCTTTGGGTGCGGTGTTGGACGAGGTGGTCGAACGCGGGGAGAAGATCCTGGACGAGGTCGAGCAGCTGGCAACAGAGGCGCAGCTGAACGTCGAGACGGAGCTCGTGCAGGCGCGCGACACGGGGCCGGCGCTGGTGGACGAGGCGGTGGAGTGGGGCGCGGAGCTGATCGTGATGGGGCTGCCGTACAAGCGGCGATTTGGCGAGTTCAACCTCGGCAAGACGGTGCCGTACGTGCTGAAGAACGCCAACTGCCGGGTACTTCTGTTCCGCGAGCACCGAGAGCACCCGGCCTAAGCCCCGCCGCCAAACGGTCGCATACCGCCCCGTGGGCCCGCCCCCCACCCCCGGTGCGGCTCCCGCCCCCAGCCTGCACACCGGCGCCTACGTTAGAAATTTCAAAACCGCGTGACAACCCAGCCTGTTAACGCGAAATGCCGTTGAAGAAATCCCACACCTCAGAACTTGCATTTGGCTCACCTGGGATTGGGTTCGGCTCCAGGCCGAACCAAGTGTGCGGCGCGCCGGCGATCAGCTCAAGTCGGACCGAAGCGCCCGCTCTGCAAGAATGCCATTCGGTCGTGGCCACGATGCCCGACTGGGATTGGACCCCGGAGGTCCCGCATCCGTCCAGGCTCGCCCAGAGCCTGGCTACGCTCGCGACTGGAGGGATGGAGTAGTCGCCTCCGCCCTGGTAAGGAAAGTCAGTGTCCTTCGTGCCCTGCATCATCAATACGGATACCGGCCGGGTCGGACGGCAGCCACTGAACACGAGCGCTCCGGACACTGAGGCGATCGCCGCCACTTTGTCGGACAGCTCGCAGCCCACCCGATAGGCCATCGCCGCTCCGAACGAGAAACCCGCCACGAACACGCGCGCTTTGTCGAGGCGCAGCTGGGCCGTCAGCCTGTCGATCATCTGGCTGATGAAGCTGATGTCGTTCGCGCTGGTGCAGCATATGCCGGCGTTCCAGCAGTTTCCTCCGGTCGCCGGCATGACCGCGCCGTCGGGATAGACAATGACAAACCGGTGCGCAGTTGCGAAGTCGTCCAGGTGGCTGCCGTTCGCTACCTCAGCACCGGTGTGTGGACACGGGTGAAGGATCACCATCAGCGGCGCGGACCGGCCTGGTTCGAGCGTTGAAGGCACGAACAGGTGATACGTCCGCGTCAATCCGTCGATCACCAGAGATCCCGAATGCAGCGCGGCCGCCGGCGTGACGCTCTGTGTCGGCTCAGGCGACTGCACCTGCGCTGCCGAACCGGTGCTGCATGCGGTCACGCCCGCAATCAGGGCAGCGACCAGCAAACCCTTCGCTTTTGTAGTCATGTCCTTGCAGGCACACTCCGGAAGAAATTCCAGATCGCGGCATTGGCATTGGGCTCGCCGGGCACCGGGCTGAAATCGGATCCAAACCATTGGTGGAGGCCGCCAACAACCGCGTCGAGTCGCACTTGAACTCCGCCCGCGCAGTGACTCCATACCGATGTCGTCGTGATTCCTGCCTTCGATGACAGCGGTCCGACGCTACAACCGTCTAGTGCAACCCAGCGGTGGATGACGGCTTCGACAGGGAAGGCGAGGTGGGGACCGCCGCCCTGCCAGGGAAGAACCGTATCCAGAGTCCCGTGCATCTCGAGAATCGACACCGGCTTGGCCGGCTCACAGGAATCGGAAACCCGCATCGATCCGGAGATCGAGACTGCGGCCGCAATCACGTCTGCCATGTCGCACGCCAGGCGATACGCAACCCAGCTTCCAGCCGACGCGCCAACGACATAGATGCGTGACCTATCGACCGCGTAGGCGGTCTCGAGGTCACTGATCATCTTGCGAATGAAGTCTTCGTCGACCTGGTAGGGCCCACGCTCCGTGTAGGACCAGTACCCGTTGCAACCATTGGGGCCGGCGGTCATGAACTTTCCGGCGACAGCCTCGTTGTCGAAGTGGATCACGTCCTCGAAGCTCTGCGCGTCGGCCGGAGACCCGTGCAGTACGACGACGAGTGGAACCGGCTTTGAGGTGCCTATGGTCGAGGGACGGAACACGCGGTAGTCGCGAAGCTTGCCGTCTACCTGGAGCGTATGAAATTCAACGCCAGATGGCGCCGAGTAGCTCGGATCCACTTCCGTCGCGCCACGGCAATCCTGAACCGGGCTCGGGGCCGGACTAGGCCGAGCCGCGACCCTGACCGTCGAGCTCCCGCAGGACGCGGTGAGGGCTGTAGACAGCACGAACAACGCCGCCGTGGCGTTCTTGAAGGCAATTCGTTTGACCAACATTGCGCACCTCAGCCGATGACTCCGACCAGCGCAGGCTAGGTGTGGTCATCCGCCGAGACACCGTGGAAAACACGGGATCTTTATCAGACGCTGATGCCGAGGCTCTCCAGCAGACTCTCGGGTTCAACCGCCGCGGTCTCCGACTCCAGGCGCTCGACGACTTCCTGGCCGACCTCTCGTGAGGCTCGCCCAACGACCTCAGCTTCGATGGGAGCGATGGGGTCGGCGTACGCCGCATCGATCCCGGCCAGCAACCTCTGGGCCACAAGGTGGAAGCGAATTGCTGCTTCTTTGTCTCCCAGCATTCCCGCGACCGCGGCCAGGCCGAAGATGCAGCCCGACAGCTCCCAGGTGGTGCCGGCGCTCAACTGGGCGCCCTCGACCCAGCAGCGGCGGGCCGCGGCGAGGTCGCCGGTGAGCAGCAGAGCCTGGGCCAGGGTATCGAGCATCGGCGTGGTGAGGCTCGCATCTCGATGGCGCTGCACATCCACTGCCCGACTTGCCAGGGGGATCGCTTCTTTGGGCCTGCCCGCGTACAGGAGCGTCATCGCGCTGTGATTGAGGGTCACGACGAGCTGGAAATCGTCGCCCTGTCTTTCGAACTCAGCAATGGCCTCATTGCGGAGCGAGATCGCAGTTTCCGCGTCGCCGACGGCGTCGTGGCACCTCGCCCGTTGGACCAGGGTGGCACTTCGCAGCTTGGAGTTGCCCGGCGCATCGGCGATGGCTTCCGCATCAGCCAGGTAGGCCACGGCCGACGAGGAGCGGCCGGCTTCGGCCAGCATCAGCGCTTGCATCAAAAGAGCCCAGCATCGCTGAGGCGATGCTCGTGGATTAGCCGCAAGGGCCGCCGCGTTCCAGGTCAGGCCTTCCTCGACGCGTCCGCTCGCAGACCACGATATCGCCATCGCCGCGCTGAGCCACAAGCCCCTAAGAGGAGCGCGCTTCATGAGGGTCGCCAAGGCGGAGCGGACGTCATCGACCATCGACATCACTTTGGTTCGCATCAAGCTCCCCTGCCCTGGCTTCGGCAACAGGTCGGCCCGTTCGACCACCCGCACCATGTGCTCCGCGTGCAAACGCACTGTGCGCTCAAGCTCGCCAGACTCCTCTAGCTCCCCCCTCGCGAACGCCTTCATGATCTCGAGCATCCGGTAGCGAGTGCCCTGAGCGGCGCGGTGCAGTTGCAGCATCGACTGCTCGACCAGTGAACCCAGGTTGAACGCCAGATCAGCCTGAGCGGCGGCGACGGCCACGGCATCAGTCGCGTCGAACCAGCCGGCAAAGACGCTGAGCCTTCGGAACAGGAACTGTTCGGCAGGGGACATCAGCCGATAGCTCCAGCCTGCCAGCGCCCAGACATCGTCATGGCGATCCGTCCCGGACGTGCGCCACGCGGTGTCCAGAACCGATGCGGCCAGCTCCTCCATGCTCTGACGCCGCAGGCGCGGCACCACGAGCTCGATCGCGAGCGGTATGCCATCCAGGGCCAGGCAAATCTGCGATACGTAGGGCGCGGTCACCGGGTCTTGCCGGAAGTCGGGAACTGCCACCTTGGCCCGCTCGACGAAAAGCACTTCGGCTTCGTCTCGAGGTAAGGGATCGAGGTGGCTTATGGCCTCGCCGATCAGACCCAAAGGAATCCTGCTCGTCGAGATGATTCGGATGCGAGCGCAGTTAGCCAACAGAACGCGGGCGGCGCTGGCGGCGCCTTCGAGAACGTGTTCGCAGTTGTCGAACAAAAGGAGCGCCGACTTATCCCGCAGGTGCTGCTTTACCGCCGCGAGCCGGTCGCCTTTGGTGCTGCGCACATTCAGCGCCTGCGCCACGGCGTCGCCGACCAGGTCGGCGCTCGCTATGAGTGCGAAGTCGCACAGCCAGACGCCGTCGACGACTTCATCCAGCAGTTCCTCGGCCAGTCGGAGAACAAGGCGTGTCTTGCCAGACCCGCCCGGACCGATGACGGTGACTACCCGATTGGTGGCCGCGAGATCGAAGAGCGCCCGCAGCTCGCGCTGCCTGCCCACGAAACTGGTGACCTGAGCGGGGAGGTTGCCGCGATTGCGAGCACCGTCCTGAAGTGCTCTGCCGCCTGCCTGCGACCGAGCGACCCACGCCGCAATTTGACTGCGAGACGTAAATCCGAGCTTGTTCATGATCTGCTCGACGTGCCACTCGACAGTTCTCTCGGACAGAACCAGCCGGGCCGCGATGTCGCGATTGGTCAGGCCGGCAGCGATGAGCTCGGCAACTTCGAAAGCACGCCGGGTGAGCCGCGGCTCGGCCGCCATGGACGCATTTTGGACCCACCGCCCCAGGGTCGGGCCCGCCCCCCACCCCCGGTGCGGCTCCCGCCCCCAGCCTGCACACCGCGGCTCACGTTAGAAAATTCAAAACCGCCTGACAACCCAGGTTGTTAACGTCTGGCCATGTCCGACAAGGCCGTCGAACGTAGACCGCACTACCTGGCCCGGCTGCTTGCCGAGCTGAACAGCATCGGCGGCGAGCACGACGTGTTCATCAAGGTGATCATCGTCGAGCGCGTCGGCAAAGCCCTTGTCCTCATCGCGCTCGGCGTCGGCCTGCTGGTCGCCGGTCAAGAGGGGTGGCTGACCCAGTGGGCCGCGTCCGCTCAGCAGCAGCTGAACCTCGACTCGGACGAGACGATCATCGAGCAGCTGTTCTTCCGTGCGCTGGTGATGATCGGCCACTTCCCGCACATGACCCTTCTGGCCATCGGCGCGTTTGCATACGCGCTGCTCGAAGGCACCGAAGGGATCGGCCTTGCGATGCGCCGGCGATGGGCCGAGTACCTGACCGTAATCGCGACGGGCGTTCTGATTCCTTTTGAGGCTTATGAAGTCGTGCACAGGGTGACGCTGCTCCGCGTCGGCGCGCTGCTATTGAACGTGGCTGTGGTGGGTTACCTTGCTTACCGCAAGCGGCTGTTCGTCGGGATTTGATCGCGGCGTGAGCCACCGGCTCGGAAAGCCGGAGCGGTGCGCTACATAAGTCAGCAGCGCCGCCAGCGTCTTGAGCCCGTAGACGGTTGACGTCTTGAAGCTGACCGAGCTCGCGTCTTCGTGGTACCGCCCGATGGCCGGAACCTCGCCGATCTTGAAACCGAAAGTCGCTGCCTGGATGAGCACTTGAGTGTCGAACACGAAGTCGTCGCTGTTCTCGAGAAAAGGAATCGTCTCCAGGAACCGCCGCGAGTAGGCGCGGTATCCGGTGTGGTACTCGGAGAGCTTCAGGCCCAGGATGCGGTTCTCGGTCGCGGTCAAGAATCGGTTGCCCAGGCGCTTCCACCACGGCATGCCCGCCTTGGCCGGGTCGAGGCCCAGCCAGCGCGAGCCGAGGACGATGTCGGCCTCGCCATCCTCGATGACGCGGCACAGGTTCGGGATGATGGCCGGGTCGTACTGGCCGTCGGGGTGCAGCATCACGACCACGTCGGCGCCCATCTGCAGCGCGCGCCGGTAGCAGGTCTTCTGGTTGCCTCCGTAGCCCAGGTTTCGCGCGTGGCGGATGACGTCGAGGTTGAGTGCGGTCGCCACGCTGACCGTCGCATCGGCGCTGGCGTCGTCGACGAGGAGGATCCGGTCGGCGTGGCCCTTGGGTATGTCGCCCACCACCTCGGCCAGCGTCTTGGCCGCGCGGTAAGCAGGCAGCACTATCACCCGATGCGGTCGCGGGCCCTGCCAGCGCTGTTCGGTTAGAGCCAGGGGCTCCGGCCGAACCGCCATCCGTTCCAGGGTCAAGAACGCGGCGATCGCGACCGCGCCGGCGGCTGCCGACCAGAGGCTTGTCGCCAGGCTCAGGTTGATGGCGGCGTACGCCAGCCCCAGTACCAGCGCCGCCATGCCCGGCCACCTCAGGCCGCCGTCGAGTGCCAGGTCGGCCAGCGCGAATCCGGGAATGACGAGCAGTGCCAGGTCGTGAACGTTCTGATGCGGGCTCAGCACCAGCGAGGCCGCCACCGCCAATGCGAAGTCGAGGCGCGGCTTGTCAGGCCGCCAGCTCAGCGACACGGCAACGAGCGCGAGCAGCGCGACCAGGATCGCAAAGGCGATCACCTTGCCGCCGCCTGGCAGGATCTCCAGGACGTGGCGCAGCGAGTAGACCGCCGTGTCCGTGTAAACGGCCTGCCCATGTGTTGGAAGCTGCCCGCCAATCGCCCACGACCCGACCGAGCCCACGTAGTCGACCACCGGGTTCCAGCCGAAGCCGGCGATGGACACCAGCGCCAGCGCGAGCACGGTCCCCAGGAATCCCGCCATCGCGCGCCATGAACGCCGGGTGATGAACAGCACCGGGATGAGAAGCAGCAGCTGCGGCTTGGAGAACGCGAGGGCGCTGAGAACGCCGGCCCAGCCCGCACGTCCGCGCGACCACGCCATGTACGCGCCGGCGAGCGGAACGAGCACGACGAGGTCGGACTGGCCCTGGAGGATCGTCACGAAAAGTGGGAGGAAACCTGCGATGAGCGACGCCGCGACGATGACCGCGCGCCCGTGCACTCGCAGGCTGCCTCGCACGAGGATGACGGTCAGCGCGATAAGCAGCACCACGTTGAATGCGGTCATCGCGTAGTACGCGACGCGATAGCTCAGGAGCGCGAGCGGCGCGATGAGCAGTGTGTAGAACGGCGGATGGAAGTACGGCAGGACGATGAACGTGTCTGCCGGTCGACCGGTGATGGCGATCTCGTACTGCTTCTGCGTCAGGATGTCGTAGACGCCCGAAGGGCCTTGCTTGACGAAGATCTCCGCGGCTGCGTAGAACGAGAAGAAGTCAGGCCCCTGCAGGTTGCCGCTGATGAACACAAACCAGTTGGCCGCCCACGCGAGGAAGCACCCGATGCCGGCTCCGGCGGCTCCCGCGAATATGAGGCGCCGCCAGCGGCGGACCGCCCAGCGCTTCATCGACCCGTTTCGAGACGAGCCGCAAAGCGCTCGGGCAGCTGCGCTTTGCGTATCGCCTGCTGTGCACCTCCGATGTCATAGGTGACGCGCCTGAACTCGAACGTTCCCTCATCCACATCCCAGATGCCGTAGCTCGCCATCGGGATGCCGTCACGCGGCTGGCCGATGCTGCCGGGGTTCACAAGCGCGGGGCCGGCGAGCCGGAACGTGTCGACGCGGTAGTCGTGGGTGACCTGGCCATCCGAGATGCCGAATATGCCAGGCACGTGCGTGTGGCCGTGAAGGCACACCTTGCCGCGCAGCAGCTCGAGGTTCGCGTGCGCGACCGCACTGTCGAGCACGTATTCGTAGATGTGGTCGCGCGGGCTGGCATGGACCAGCAGGACGTCTTCTTTGGTGTGGTTGTCGGGTAGATCGCGCAGCCACTCGAGGCGTTCCCGGCCGATCACGTCGACCGTCCAGCGCACCACCGTGGCTGCGTCGTCGTTGAACCACTCGAGGATCTCAGGATCCGTGCAAGCGCGGTCGTGGTTGCCGACGAGCGTGAGCCAGCCTTTCTCCATCACCTCGTCGACACAACGTTTCGGATCGCCGCCGTAACCGACGACGTCACCGAGGCAGAGCGTCTCATCCACGGGCGGGCAGTCCTCCATGACCGCTTCGAGGCCCTGCCAGTTGGCGTGAATGTCGGAGAAGACGGCGATCTTCACGCGTGCTTCTCATACAGGCGCGGATAGATGTGGTCGAACAGGATGCGCAGGGTCGCCGCGAGCGGCACAGCGACGAACATGCCAAGGATCCCGGCCCAGCTGAAACCCGCGATCAAGGCGACGAAGACGAGCAACGGCGGTAGCCGCACAGCGTCGCCCATCACCTTCGGGTAGACGAAGTTGAGGATCACGTTCGAGACCACGAAATACAAGCCGACAACGAGCAGCGCCTTGAAGGGGCCCCCTGAAGCAAGGCCCACCAGCACCGCGGGCAGTGCGCCAAGGAATGGACCGAGGTATGGAATGATCGCGGTGATTCCGGCGAGAAGGCCGAGCGCGACGGCGTCTGGCAGGCCGAGCACCGCGCAGCCGACGCCGCTGAGGATGCCGATCATTCCGGCGACGATGATCTGTCCCCTCACGTACGCGTAGAGCATTCGCCGCACGCGACGCCAGATCTGGTCGAAGTCGCTGCGGTAGTCGTTGGGCACCAGGCGTCGAAGCACACGCCGCACCGAATGCGCGTCCAGTGCGAGGAGGAAGGCGACGATGAACATGAGCAGGATCTGGAGCAGCGTCGTCAGCGCGGTGAGGCCGATGCTGACGGCGTTGCCGAACTGGCCGATGAGGTAGTCGCGAAGGTGCGAGTTGACTGTCTCGACCGAGCTGGCGAGGTCGAAGTTGATGCCGAAAATGCTCACCGGCGAGCCCTGGAGCTCGGTGATCCGGCGCTGCGCCTCGTTCGCAAGGCTCGGCGCCTGCGATTGGAGCTGGCCGACCTCGCCGATGAAGAGAGGAAGGACGAGCAGGACGATGCCTGCAAGCGCCAGCAGGATCGCCACGAAGATCAGCGCGATGGCCAGGATTCGCGGCAAGCCGAGCTCGGTCAGGCGGTGGATCGCAGGCTGGATCAGGAAGGCGATCGCCGCGCCGAGCACAAAGGCGCCGAGCACGTCGCGGATGAGGTACAGCACGAGCACCGCGACCACAGCGGACCCCAGCCCGAACGCGACCTGGAGGTACAGGCGCCGGCGGCGCGGGTCGAGCGACAAGGCGACCGGCACGGCTGCCGGCAGAGGCGCAGGCTCGGTGGATTCCGGCTCGTTCGGGGAGCCCGCCTGACGGGGATTGCGCAAGGTACGCAGCAGTATGAATGAGGCATCTCAGGGGGAGTCCCGGTTAGCCCCCAGCGCCGTTTGGCGGGCTTAGTCGGCCGGCGACTGGGCTCCGGCGGTCCTCAGCATGGCCTCCTCGTACTTCTGTCCGTGGAGTGGGTTGATGGTTCGCCGGCCGGCTGCCAGCGCGAACATGCCAAGCAGGATCAGGCCGATCGCAAGCACGCCATAGGCCACCAACGGTCCATAGGCATGGGTGATGAGCCCGCCCATGGCCGTGCCGGCGATGCTCGTCGTCTGGACGAGGCTGAAGCGTGTGGCCATCACGCTGCCCCGGTTTGACGCATCCGCGGTCTCGACGAGGGCCGTCTGATTGGCAACCCAGTAAATGGCATTGCCTAAGGAGGCGACGAAGAGGGCTGCGGCAATGACATAGACCTCATTCGTCAGAGTTAGTGCGAGAGAAAACAGGCCGGTCACCAGCAAGCCAACACCCGCGGTTCGCATTGTTCCGATGGCCTGGGACCGACCTACCATCAGCGATCCGATAAATATTCCGGCCGACAGGACCAACTCCAGAGCTGAGTAGGTAGTACCCCCCGCTTGCGGCTCGATGTAATAGGCAAGTGCGAGAAGAGCCGGAAAGCTCATCGCAAGCAGGAACGCGGCGGTCGCTCCAACGGTTAGATGCGCACGAGCGGCATCGAGCGCCCAAGCTCGCCGCCATGAGCCGGTCACACGCATCGTCGTCGTGCCGCCGCCGAGGTTCGGAATTCCGGCCACGAGCAGGGCAGCAAGGGCGAAGGTCACCGCGTCGCCGATAAACAGCACGGTTGTGGGGTGGGGAATACGGACCTGCTGCGCCAATGCGAGCGTTGCGCCGGCGAGGCCGAAGCCCAAGGCGCCGCACGCGGTCATCGTCGCAGTGACCATGGCGTTCGCTTTGCCAACCTGACCAGGCGCAACCAGCGTTGGTACCGCTGCTTGCTTGGCCGGCGCAACCACCGAGTTGATAGCCGCGAGCAGGAACAAGACCGGGACGACCATCCAGATGGAGGAGGCGACCAGGAACGGAGTCGCGATCAGTAGGGCAGCACGTGCCAATTCGAGATAAACGACGAGGCGCTTGCGCCGGAATCTATCGGCGATGCCCCCGAGCGCGCCACTCATGAGGATCGTGGCGACGCCCTGCGCAATAAATGCGATAGCTACCGCCAGGGTGTTACCACCGGTCGCCGCGTAAATCGACACCAACGCCGCCACCTGCGTGAGCGGATCACCCAGGCCTGAAATGCTGATCGCGGCGAGCAGCCGCGCAAAGCCGGGATTGCTCCTCAGCACATTCCATGCCGTGATCCGCCTTGGCACGTGCGGCCTGTCCGCGAGCGGGAGAGGTTCCATTCCGTGCAGTGCGCGGAGTGCATCAACGACGTTTGGGTCGTACCAGTGGCCGGCCCGACGGCTGATGTCCTCGACTCCTTCAAGAGGAGTCATCAGCGATCGCCTGTAGAGACGGGTGCCCGTGATCGTGTCGAACGAATCAGCGACTGACAGGATGCGCGCGCCGAACGGGATTACTTCGCCTTTGAGGCCGGCAGGATACCCGCTGCCATCCCACCGTTCATGGTGGTAACGGACCAGTGGGGCGACTTCCGTCAGCGCTGAGTGCTGGCCGATCATGTCGGCTCCGATATCGGGATGCTTGCGCATGATCTCCCACTCTTCGTCGGTCAGCGGCCCGGGCTTGTTGAGAATGTCGTCCCGAACTCCAATCTTTCCGAGGTCGTGCAGTGATCCCGCGGTGCGAAGAAGGTCGCACTCGCGATCGCCGAGCTCGAGGTGTTCGCCCAGCCTGCGGGCGAGCTCGGCCACTCGAATCGAATGGGACTCGGTGTAACGGTCACGAGCGTCGAGCGCCTGGGCGGCCAGCTCGAGGGTCTGCTCCTTGAGCTCGGTCTGGCGCTGAGCGTCGGCGACGTTTCCCCTGACAGCCAGGATGAACCCAAAAAGGGCTGGCGCCATTAAATACCCGATGTTGTCAGGAGTCCTAGCAAGGACCAGATATAGAATCCCACCCGAAAAATTCAGAATCGCCGTCGAGGTCAATGTCGGAAGGCCGCCAACGTTTTGTTCGAGGGTTGCCCAGAAACTCGTGCGGCTGACGAAGGAGAGAGCGCGAGCGGCCATCAGGTAATTCAATGCGACCGACATCACGACATATGCGCCTGTCTTGATCGGCAGGTTCCAAGGACTACTGGGAGCTATGTAGGCGACCACTAAAGATGGAAAGGCGTGAGCAATGCAGAGCATGGCTCGGTTGAACGCCAGGATCCACCACGTTGTACCTCGGCCCGGAACACGCCCGTCGAAAGTCGCTAGCCATGCGAGGAGCCCGACTCCGGCGCCTGGTGCAAAGAGGCCGGCGGCCAGGAGAAGGGGGTCGACCACTGATTGAACACCGTTACGCCACCGTATCGGCAGGAGGGCTGCTAGCTGTGTGCCGACGGCGAGGTACAGCAACATTGGCGCGTCCGCCAGGGTGAGCGGGCGCAAGTGCCACCCAAGGCTGATGCCAAGGATGCTCACAAGCACAGCCGTCGCTACGTAAAGTCTTGCCTTCCACGGCAGGCTTCGAAATCGTGGCAACGGTCGAATTCTAGCCTTCGGTTACCGAGGCTCCCCCCGCCAAAGCCACTCAGAACGCCCGCCCCCAAGCGGGCGCAGTTTAGGGGGTTACAGCAACCAGCTTCCGACGACCCGTGGCCGACTCGCGCTCCGCATCAGTCGCTTCCACATACGCGCCATCTATCCTCTCCTCCCCTAGTGAAATGACTCAGAACCGTTCGTTTTCCAGGTCACTGTCGTGAGCAGAGTGTCTGCCTGCGACCAAAACCTGAGAATCGTCAATTCCAATGAGGCGCGGACATTGAAATTGATGAGGACGCGGCTCGGGTCAGAGGTCGGCTAGCGTGATGAGTCCGAGCTTAAGAGCCGTGCTTACTGCCTCACCGCGGTTGCTGGCCTCTAGCTTCCGGAAGATGTTTCGGAGGTGGCTTTCGACCGATGGGACGGCTAGTCCTGAGTCTTGTGCGAGCTTCTTGCTCGTATGTCCCTTTGCAATACCTCTCAGGATCTGCATCTCGCGAGAGGTGAGTGAGGTCGTCGCTTTCTGTGATAAGGGGGTCCGCTCGCTTATTCGTCGCAGGACCTCAGGAATCATCCGTCTCGGCACCGGACTCTGGCTTCGCGCGACCGATAGCAGTGCGTTTTGGAGTTCAGCTGGCCCTGCCTCTTTCAAGACGTATCCAGAGCATCCTGCTTGCATCATTCGCAGAAGGTCATCGCTTGACTCCGACACGGTCCACGCAATCACTTTCACAGAAGGGTGCCGAGCAAGAAGTTCCCTGGTCGCCTGCGGCCCATCGACGTCTGGCATGTGGACATCCATCAAGACGAGGTCGGGTTTGAGTGCCGCAACTTGCCGAAAGGCGTCCTGCGCAGATGTGGCTTCTCCGACGAAGCGTAGTCCCTGTGCCGCGGCCAGCAAGCTTTTCGCCGCCGCACGAGGCATAACGCTATCGTCTACGACCAGCACACGCAGGGCTCGAGCTGTCGGAGTCGACTTATCGATGGGAGCAGCTTAGCAACTGGATATGAGGCGCTTTAGCGCTGCTTGGGGATTCCTGTTCGGGCTCGTCGCAATGCTTGCTGCGATGAACGCCGCATTTCGCGGCTACGACGCCGTTCGGGCCGATAAGGTGACCGATGTCGTCTATCTAGCAGCGGCTGCTGCGTTGATGAGCGTCCCCATCGTCCAGCTCGACCGAGGCCGACTCGCGCTAAGCGGGATCATCGCGGTTGCCGCTGCAATAACTCTTAATCCCCTCGACGCTACGCTGGTTTCGCTACTGGTTGCGACCGGAAACATGCGGGCGCCCTGGCCACTTCTTGGCAACGCTCTAATTTTTGCCGTGGCAACTTCAGCAGGCGCACTCGTTTCGGTTGCACTCGGCGGGGCTAATGCCCCCTCGTTAGCTGGACGAGTTTTGGTGCTCATCACAGTGACGCTAGCCAACCTGGTGCTGGCTTCGCTCGCTCTTGGGTTCTTGAGGCGAGAATCTCCTGCCTCAGTCTTTCGCCACAACGTGTCCGGTTCCTTCTTCGTAGCCTTCGGATACTTCGCTCTCGCTGGCCTTCTGATCAGCTACGTGCTGGACGGCTCGCTTCTCGGCTACCTACTCGCGACCACTGTTTGCGTTTTAGCGCTGGCGCTCACTGACACCATTGCCGGCAGGCGCGTCCGCCGGGTGCTCGAGTCGGAGCTCTCCGACGCCGATCGCCACCTCTTCCACAGTCGCGCGGTCGAGGGCGTCGTTCACAACCTTCGCAACCACATGGCCACAGCCCTCGCGTATCTGAAAGAGATCGACACTCGGAAGCTCGAGAGCCCTGACCGAGAGAGCCTCGAGACGGCTACTGATGCCGCCAACGACGCAGTCACCGTCCTCCGCGACCTCGCACAGGGAGCGACGCCCAAGGTCAGCTACGCGCCCAATCCTGTCGACCTCAACGAGCTCGTGACCCGCGCGGTCGGAATGGCGCGACCGCGCGCTCGTGGCAAAGAGGTCCAGCTGGCGATGCACGAAGCACCGACGGACGTGGGAGTCAAGGCTGACCCGCTGCTCATGCGCGAGGTGATGACCAACCTTTTGAACAACGCCATAGACGCGGTCAGCCTCGGCGGGCGGGTCGAGATTTCGACCGGTCGCCGCAACAACGGCTGGCCTTACGTGAGCGTCGCGGACAATGGTCCTGGCGTATCGGACGAACACCGCCACCACCTGTTCGAGCCGCATTTCACAACCAAGGAAGGCGGCACCGGGCTCGGCCTCTTCATGTCCTACGGCATCGTCCGCGAGCATCAAGGCCGCCTAAATTACGAAGGCAGCCGGCGTGGTGCCGTCTTTACCGTCGAGCTCCCGCCGTACCCCGGCTGATTCACCGTAACGCCGACCTGTGAGAGCAATAATCGGCAGAATCATGGAAGCAGCCATTTCCGCAATACGCCGCAACGCGTATGTCGATCTGGCCGTAAGCACGTTCGTGCTGGCAGCGTGCGGATACGCCTGGCTCACCCGCGGACGGCCCGTTTGGCTTGTGGCCGTGGCGACGCTGCTGACGGTAATCCAGATAGCCGAATCAACCTATTGCTTGCGCTGGAGTCGGGATCCCCAGATCCGGGCCAGGCACGGTTTCGGCTGGATACATGCCTTCAGAGCAACGATCGCTCTTGTCATCGGCGCGTTGGTTGCCTTCCTATCGCTCCCACTGCTGGTGCTTTGGATGCTCGCTGCGGCGTACTGGATCTGGCTGCCGGCGCTGAGGTGGGTTCAGTGGAGACAGGGGTCTACCGGTTAACCGCCGGCCTTGCTCATATAGCAAACAGTCGTGCATGAGCACCAGGGCCAGCTGACATATGAAGGCGGCCGCCGCGGCGCCGTCTTCACGGTGGCGCTGCCTCGGTTCAACCCGTAACGGCGCGGCCGACGGGCCGTTCTAGCCGCATGCGGGTCGCGTTCGCGATGTGCCTCGTTCTGCTGGTCGGCTGCAGCACCACTGTGGGACAGCGACCGCAGGCGTCGACTTCGACTACACATGCCGCCGTAAAGGGCGCCTCCGGTGGGGTCGTCGAATATTCCGTCGACAACCCGTCACCGCCCGGCGTCGGGTGCGCCGGCTGCGGCACCGCCAGCCTGAGTGGCATGACCGCGGGGCCGGACGGCAACGTCTGGTTCATGGACACCGGCCAGACCCTGGTTGGTCGCATCACGCCCGCCGGCGCCATCATCGAGTTCAAAGTCCCGGCGACCGGTTCGGGGTCACGCTCCATAACGACAGGGCCAGACGGAAACATCTGGCTCACCACCGTCGCCGCCGGGGTGGACGAACAGGAGTCGATTCTCCGGGTCACCCCCGCCGGCAAGGTCACGCAGTTCACCGTCCCCAACCATCGCGGGCCGGAAAGCATCACAACCGGTCCGGACGGGAACCTGTGGTTCACGGAGTTCTGGAGCGGCACTCTCGGCCGCATGACGCCCGCCGGCGTCCTCACCGAGTTCCCGATTCCGACACCAGACAGCGATCCGCGCGGCATCGTCACCGGCCCAGACGGCAACTTATGGTTTCTCGAGTCCTCACGCTTCCACACCGCGATCGCGCGCGCGACACCGTCCGGCGTCATAACCGAGTTCGTCCTGAGCCC
>Ga0070699_100002712_pt1 | contig 15787 bp, 16 predicted proteins | sample KBSK1503metaG_FD_65473 | JGI IMG/M metagenome (GOLD analysis project Ga0070699, IMG submission 65473) | Corn, switchgrass and miscanthus rhizosphere microbial communities from Kellogg Biological Station, Michigan, USA - KBS K1-50-3 metaG | ecosystem: Host-associated > Plants > Roots >...
CGCATCGGCGCCATCGTCGGGCCGGTCATCGGCGGGATGTTCATAGCGCAGCACTGGTCCACGCGCGACATCTTCATGGCCGCCGCGATTCCGGCCTCGATTTCGGCCGTGGCGATGTTCTCGCTGCGGTTCGTGGTGGGGACCAAGCTCGGGCGCGCGAATTGATATGACAGAGGCGGCCATCCGGCGGGCCGGGCCGACCTGAAGGTCGGCCCCTACGACCGACGCACGTGACGGCGGACGTACAAGAACGTAGACGTAGAGGCCGACCAAGAACGCAGACGTAGAGGCCGACCTTTCCGCCTCCGCTACAGCTACGGCGGACCCGCCGAAGCCTTCGGCGAAGGCGGGCAGGTCGGCCTGACCGGGACGATCCTCGAAAACCGGCGGCTGCCGGTCTTGAAATAGGGCTCGAGCAGTTCCAGCGTATGGCGCCGGCCGACGGCGAGGTGCTCGCGCACGGCGGCCCCGATGCGCATCGGATCGCCCGTGAGAATCTCCTCGACCAGGTCCTGATGCCTCCGCGGCGAGTCGTCCGGCGAAGGGGTCCGCATCACGCAGAACCAGATCATCGCCATCGCGTGCGTCCGCTCGATGGCCTCGCGCAAGGCATCGCACTGCGTGCACTCGGCGATGCGGTGATGGAGCTTGAGGTGCAGCGTGACGTACATCGAGCGGTCGGACTTGGTCGAGAGGGCATCGACGCGCGCCGCAAGCCGCCGAAGCTCCGAGCGCTCGGCGTCGGTCGCGACCTCCGCGAAGAGCAGCGCCGCCTGCGTCTCGAGCGCTTCGCGCACGATGTAGGTGCCCTCGACGTCCTGGCGCGATGGGATCCGCACGCGCGTGCCGGCGCGCGGCCGGCTCTCGAGCAGCCCCTCGAACTCCAGCCGCAGCAGCGCCTCGGTGACGGGTAGAAAGCTCATGCCGAGCTCCGCCGCGAGCTGACGGCGCGAGACCGCCTGGCCGAGCACCAGCTCGCCGCGCGCGATGCGCTGGCGCACCACGGCGTAGGCTTCCGCCGCGAGGCTGGCCGTCTCCGCTGGTCTCATCGGTGGCGCGAATCCTACTGTTTATCCCGAGCGGAGTCGAGGGGCTTTGCCCCCCGCTTGTCGAGCACGACCTCCCCGCCCTTGATGACCATCACGGCGTTCAGCATGTTCCAGTAGCCGTCGAGCGGGTTGGCCGGAAAGGCGACGATGTCGGCGAGCTTGCCCGGTTCGAGGGTGCCGATGTCGTTGCGCATCTGGACGAAGGCGGCGGTATTCGGGCCCATCACCTTCACGATGTCCTTCATCGAGAGCATCAGGTTCAGCGCCTTCAGCTCCTGCGCGAGCCCCTTCACGGGGAGGTAGCCGGTGTCGGTCCCGAACCCGAACACGACGCCGTTGTCCCACAGCGTGCGCGCGTTGACGGCCTTGTAGCCCGCTTCCCGCCCGCGCCCCTCGCCGTCGATGATGTCGTCCGGCCACTTCTTCCCGTCACGGAAGGTCGGCACATTGTCGCTGTTGAAGACGTCGAACACCGGCACGCCGAACGCGAGACAGGACAGGTTCAGCACGCCCGCCGCAGCCACGTTGCGCGCGTCCTCGTCGGTGAGCCAGCCGAAATGCGGCGTATGCACCAGCAGCGGCACGCCGGCATCCACCGCGGCGAGCATCGCCTGCGGGCTCACGGCGTGCACCATCACGAGCGCACCTGCCTTCTTGCTCTCGTCGACAATCGCCTTGAGGTTTTCCAGCTGCGTCGGGGTCGGCGGCTTCGGGTTGATCGCTTCCTCGCCGATGAACCGGATGCCGAGCGCCACGAGACGGCGAAGCTCCGCGCGCGCCTGCTCGGGCGTCCCCATGTTCAGATTCACCTGCGCGGCGGGGATGACGCGCGGCCCTTTCAGCTGGCCGGAATCGATGCGGCGCTTCAGTTCGAGGTTGCCTTCGGCAGGACCGCCGCCGGCGAGCAGCGTCGTGTAGCCTGCCTCGAGGAACTCCTGCATCCGCTGCGCGGCTTGATCCTTCAGCCACTGGTCGGCGTTGCCGGAGATGATGTGGCGATGCCCGTCGATCAAGCCGGGCATCAGCGTCATCCCGCGCGCGTCGATCTGCCGCGCGCCCGCGGGCGCGGCGGTCGCGGCGCCGGCGGACACGATGCGGCCGCTGCGGACGACCAGCGTGCCCGATTCGATGACGGTGCCGTTGCCCACTATGATGCGGGCGTTCGAGACGACGAGATCCTGGGCGCCGGCGCCTGCCGGGATCCCGACACCGATGCACGCCAGCCACGCCAAGACACAGAGCTGCTTCATGGCCAGAGGATACGCGTTCCGATTCTGTTTCGTCTATTTCGCGCTCTGGGGCGCAGCCACGCAGGTGCTCGGCGGCATCGCGCTGACGCCGTTCGGCGCGCTGCCGGCGCTCGGGCGGCTGTGGCCGATGCGCGCGATCACCGAATGGACCGCGCAGCGCCTGTTCGGCGTTGCCGCTGTCTTCGAGCCCGGCAACAGCGGCGACACGGTCTTCTACTGGACGCAGACGTTCTGGCTCGTTGCCGTTGCGCTCCTCAGCGCCGCCGCGTGGTCGTGGCTCCGGCGCGGAAAGCGGGACGAGGGCGCGCTTCAACGGTGGTTCAGGCTCTTCCTCCGCTTCGGGCTCGCGGCGCAGATGTTCTACTTCGGGATGGCCAAGGTCCTCCCGACGCAGTTCGTGCCGCCTGCACTCACCACGCTCGTGCAGCCGATCGGCAGCATGGGCCTGTCGAACCTGCTCTGGATCTTCATGGGATCGTCGACGCCCTATCAGGTCTTCACCGGCTGCGCGGAGGTGGCTGCCGGCCTGCTGCTGCTGTCGCCGCGGACGGCGCCGCTCGGCGCCCTCATCGCGCTGGCCGACATGACGCAGGTCTTCGCGCTGAACATGGCGTACGACGTCGGGCTGAAGCAGATTGCCTTCCACTTCATCGTCATGGCGCTGCTGCTGCTCGCGCCCGATGCCAGGAGGCTTGCGAACGCGCTGGTGCGGACCGAGGAACGCGTTCACTGGCCGCAGGTAGCCTTCGGGCTGTACCTGCTCGCCATGTTCGCCGTCCTGCAGATGGCGCAGTGGCGCGCGCCGGACGGCCCCGCCCACCCACGCTCCGCGCTCTACGGCATCTGGGACATCGACGAGCTGTCGGTGGATGCCGACACCCGTCCCGCGGTGCTCAACGACTACGACCGGCGCTGGCGGCGGGCGATCTTCGATTTTCCGGAGCGGATGGCCTTTCAGCGGACGGACGATTCGCTCGCCCGCTACCGGGTGTCGATCGACGAGGGACGGCGGACCTTGATGCTGACCAGGGGGAACAGCAGGAACTGGAGTGCCTCGTTCACGTTCGAACGGCCCGCGGAGGATCGTCTGACGCTAGAGGGCACGATGGACGGCCACGCGGTTCGAATGCGCCTGTCGCGCGCTGGCTTCGACACGTTCGCACTGCTGAACAGCACCTTCCGCTGGGTGCGGCCGCCCGACCCGGCCACGAGGTAGACCGACGCGCCGGGTGTTCGCCGCTACGCCTTGCGGCAGATCACCAGCGACCAGATCTTCGGGAAGTTCACCTTCGTGATCGACACGGGCTGCAGGTCCGCCTGGGCGAGGAAGCCCGGGAGGTCGAGATCGGACTTGAAGCCGACGTGAACGGTGAACGGCGAGATGGCGCGCTCGAGCCGCGAGAGGATCGGGTTGGCGCTGCGGAAGTGATTCAGGATCACGATCTTGCCGCCTGGCTTGCAGACGCGCCGCATCTCCTTGACCACCTGCACCGGGTCGGGCACCACGCTGACCAGGTACGGCGCGTAGACGACGTCGAAGGTGTCGTCGGCGAAGATGAGATGCGCCGCGTCCATCTCCTGCAGACGGACGTGTCGAAGACCTTCGCGACGGACGCGCTCCCGGGCTTTCTCCAGCATCGATGACGACAGATCGATACCGTTGACCAGACAGTCGTTCGGATAGAGCGTGGTGTTGATGCCGGTGCCGACGCCCACCTCGAGCACGCGGTCGCGCGCCTTGATGGCCATCCGTTCGATGGCGACGAGCCGTCCGTGATGGAGCGTGGGACCGAAGAAGAGGTCGTAGACCTTCGCGAGTTTCTCGTAAACCCGGTTGACGAAGTCGTTTTCGACGGCTGTTACTGAAAGTGCTCGCGTCGCAACGTCGGATGCAAAATCCTCGTCCTCACGATCGAACAGCATTATGAAGGCCCTGACTATAGCGTTCTCAGCCGTATCGAACAAGCAGAAAAGAAGACAGCTCAGACACCGATACCGTCCAGCACGGCAAGAGCGGCATCGATCCCGCTTCCCGGGGCGGCAATCTGAACGCCCTGCACCATCCCGCGGATGGCGCCCAGCGTGTCACGTGCAATCGCGATTCCCTGTGCAGTTGCGGCCTCGGCGTCCTTCGCCCCGCGCATGCGCGTGAGCACCTGATCGGGCACACGAACACCCGGCACCTCGTTGGCCATGAACTCGGCGTCGATCACGCTCTCGAAGGGCCGCAGGCCGGCAAGGATCGGGATGCCGGCCGATTCAATCCTCGCGTAGAGCCGTTCGAACGTCCCGGCATCGAAGACCGGCCGTGTGATGGCGAACTCGGCGCCCGCTTCGACCTTGTATTCGAAGCGCCGCACCTCCGAATCGAGGTCCTCCGCCCCCGGATTGACCATCACGCCGATGTGAAATGCGGTGGGCGCGCCGATGCTCTGCCCGCCGATGTCGAGCCCCTGGTTGAGCCGCGTGATGACGTTGGTCAGGCCGACCGAGTCGACGTCGAAGACCGCCGTCGCGTCCGGATAGTCGCCGACCATCCGCGCGTTGCCGGTCACCGACACGAGGTTCCGGATGCCCATCGCGTGGGCCCCCAGCAGGTCCGACTGCATGCCGAGCAGGTTGCGGTCGCGGCAGGAGAACTGCAGCACGGTCTCGATGCCCGCCTTCTGCTGCACGAGCACGGCAAGCGCGAGCGCGCTCATGCGCGGGCCGCGCGGCCCGTCCGGGATGTTGACGACGTCGACGCCGCGGATCTTCAGCGTCCGCGCCAGCGCGATGATGTCGTCGCCGACGAACCCTTTCGGCGGCAGCAGGTCGACGACGGTCACGAAGTGGCCTGCCGAGAGCGCCGCCGCCATTTGTGATTTTTCGGCGAGTGGGACAGCCGGCGGATTCGGCACCTCCGAAAGGACCCGCCCTCCACTATCGATTGGCCGAACATCGGGGTGTGGCGGCCGGGTCTTTTCAGACCCGGCAGACTTCCCGACATTCACCTGCTTGATCGCCGCCTTCATCTGCCGGATGTGCTCCGGCGTCGTCCCGCAGCAGCCGCCGACGAGCCGCACCCCCTGCAGCGCGAAGCGGCGCGCGTAGGAGGCGAGGTACTCGGGCGAGGACAGGTAGATGTTGCGCCCCTCGATGTCGCGCGGCCGGCCGGCGTTCGGCTGGGCGGAGAGCCGCGCATGCGTCACCGCGGCCATCCGTTCGACTGTTTCGAGCATGTGCGCGGGCCCGATGCTGCAGTTGACGCCGATGACGTCGGCGCCCCGCCGCTCCATCCCCGGCGCGAACTGTTCCGGCGGCGTGCCGTCGAGGCTGTTGCCGTCGTCTTCGATGGTCATCTGCGCGACGATCGGCAGCGAGGAGACGCCGCGAACGGCGGCAATCGCCGCGCCCATCTCGTTGAGATCGCGGAACGTCTCGAGGATGAACAGGTCGACGCCGCCTTCGGCGAGCGCCTCGGCCTGCTCGCGGAAGTACGCCTCCGCCTCGTCGGTGCCCATCTTGCCCCACGGCTCGATGCGCACGCCGAGCGGCCCGATCGCGCCGGCGACGTACGCCTGGTCGCGCGCGGCCCTCCGCCCGATGCGCGCGCCCTCCATGTTGATCTCGCGCACCTTGTCGCCAAGGCCGAACGAGCGCAGCTTGATGCGATTGGCGCCGAACGTGTTCGTCTCGAGGACGTCGGCGCCGGCGCGCACGTAGTCCTGGTGAATCTCGGCGACCGTGTCGGCCGACATCACGTTGAGCGAGTCGAAGCAGCGATTGATGAACACGCCCTTGGCGTACAGCATCGTGCCCATCGCGCCATCGCACACGAGCACACGTTCATCGAGGGCCTGCAGGAACGGTTTCATCTTTTCTCCGGCGGGTCCGCGTTCGCACGGCATCTGCGCTCCGCGGAACCCGCCCTACTGGTCAATCTTGCGGTACTCCAGCGTCGCCGCGTCGATGAGCAGGTACGAGCGGTTGACGCGATCGATGCACACGGACCGCACGCCTTCGCGCACGGTCTCGACGAACCGGTGATGGTGGCCGCACAGGTGCAGCCGCGGCTGCATCGACGCGAGCACGTCGTTGATGGCCGGCTTGCCGGCATCGCGGCGCATTTGCTTTCTCCCCGGCTTCGGTTCGTCCACGATCACGAACGGCCGCGCGGCTTCGTGCGTCATCAGGATGTCGATCCCCCGCATCCGCTTGCACGCCTCGACTTCCTCGCGGACAAAATGGCGCCGCTTATCATCGCTCGGTTTGTGCGGCAGCTGCGCCGCCGGCGCGTCGAACCACGTCGGCGCGTACGTGCCCCCCAGGCCCGCCACGTCGAGCGGCCCGACCGCCGTCGACGTCCCGTTCTGGATGAAATGCAGGTTGGCGACGAGGTCGCGCCCCGACTCCCACGCAGCGATGCGATCGAAATCCTCGTTGTTGCCTTTGATCCAGTACAGCGGCTTCGCGGGCTCGGGGTAGGCGCCGGTGCGGCTGGCGATGTCGCCGACGCACAGCCAGAGCTGCACCTCGGGGTGCCGCGCCATTGCGCGGGACATCGCGTCGAAATTGCCGTGAATGTCGGCGAGCGCGCCGATTAATTGGGGTCGGAGGTCATTTTCCGATGACACTGTCCTCTAAAAATGACCTCCGACCCCATTTTATTTGGCAGGCACGAGGAGGTCGGCCTTGTCCCAGATGAAATCGTCCTTGCTGTAGACGGCGAGCTCGTAGTCCTTCCCCATGAAGATCGCCGAGACCGGACAGGCTTCCTCGCAGTAGCCGCAGAAGATGCAGCGCGTCTTGTGAATCTGGTAGACCGAGGCGTAGCGCGGGCCCGCCATGACCGTCCCGTCGTTCTCGGCCGCCTCCAGGTAGATCGCATCAGCCGGGCACGCCACCGAGCAGAGGCCGCACGCGACGCACTTCTCGAGGCCGTTCTCGTCGCGCATCAGCACCTGCTTGCCGCGGTACTTCGGGAACATCGGCACCTTCTGGTACGGATAGTTAACCGCCACCTTCGGCTTGAACATGTGCCGGAACGTCGTCATCAGCCCGGTAATCAGCGGTCCAATCATCCGTTCGATCATAGCTGGTCAACTTCCAATTCCCAACTTCCAACTCCCAAGGAGCCTTGCGGTCGAGGCGCCTTGGGAATTGGGAGTTGGATCTTGGGAGTTCGCCGCGACGGCGTAGAATGGCGGCGAATGCTCGACGGTGCCCGCTTCCTGTCGGCGGACCAGTTCCTGCTGACCACCCTCATCGTCAAGCTCGCCGTCATGGCGGTGCTCGCGACGATGCTCGTGCGGTACCGGCGGTTCCGGCACATCCTGATCTTCGAGCGGCGCGGCTGGCTCGATCGCTTCGTCTTCACGCTGGCGCTCGGCATCCCGCTGATGGCGGGCGTCACGGCGCGCCTGCTGCTCAACTACAAGGCGGCGGATCTCTCGCTCGAGGGCGCGTTCCTCGCGGGCCTCATTGCCGGTCCCTACGCGGGCGCGCTGGTCGGCGTGCTCGTCGGCATTCCGGCGGCGATCGCGGGAGAAGTGATCGCGCTGCCGTTCGCCGTCGGATGCGGCTTCGCCGGCGGCGGCCTTCGCGAGGCGTGCCCGAAGGAAGTCATCTGGCAGTTCTCGCCGTTCGTCTTCATCGACCTGCACAAGCACGTGTGGGTGATGCTGCGGAAGCTTGGCGTCAGCTGGCAGCTGTGGCTGCTGCTGGCGCCCGTCGCGCTCGAGCTGCTCCGGCAGGCGCTCGGCGCGCGCTTCGGCGTCGCGCGGCTGTTCTATCCCGGCGCGGATCTCGGCACCTCGTCTCCGCTGATGACGCTGCTCGTCGTGCTCGCGACCGTGCTGGCCGTCGCCACGCCCATCAAGATCTGGAACAGCGCGCGAATCGAGCACCGGCTGCAGGAGCAGGAGAAGCTGCTGCTCGCGGCGAAAATCGAGGCGCTCAAGAGCCAGATCAACCCGCACTTCCTCTTCAACACGCTGACGTCGATCTCCTCGCTCATCCGGTCGCAGCCCGAGACGGCGCGCACGCTGATCAACAAGCTCTCCGGCCTCCTCCGGCGCCTGCTGCGGAGCCACCAGCACTTCGTCACGCTGCGCGAGGAGCTCGAGTCGATCGACGAGTATCTCGACATCGAGGTGGTTCGGTTCGGATCGAAGCTGCGCGTGCGCAAGGACATTTCGCCGGAAACGTTTGACGTGGTCGTGCCGAGCATGATCCTGCAGCCCCTGGTCGAAAACTCGATCAAGCACGGCCTCTCACGAAAAGTCGGCGCGGGGACGATAACCATCAGGAGCTGGCGCGACCACGCCCGCGTGATGGTCGAGGTCGAAGACGACGGGATGGGGTTTCTGCTCGAACGGCTGGAGCAGCCAATGATCAGCGGCATCGGCCTCGCGAACGTCCGCGAGCGGCTGCAGGTGATCTACGGCACCGCCTACCAGCTGACGCTGGCCAGCGAACCGGGAAAAGGCACCCGTGCGCGGATTGAGATCCCGGAGCTGACGGTCGCGGAGCCGATCACGGCATGAAGGTCGTAGTCGTCGACGACGAGCAGCTCGCGCGCGAGGAGCTCTGTTATCAGCTGGGACAACTCGGGGCGTTGGAAGTCGTCGCCCAGGCCGGCAACGGCCTCGAGGCGATTGCGGCGGTCGAGCGGCACGAGCCGGATCTCGTGTTCCTCGACGTCCAGATGCCCGGCCTCACGGGCTTCGAGGTCGCGCGGCGGCTGCTCGAGCGCGATGATGAGTCTCCGGCACTCATATTTGTGACCGCTTTCGACCAGTACGCCATCGAAGCGTTCGAGGTGAACGCCGTCGATTACCTGCTCAAGCCGGTGGACGCGGGCCGCCTGGAACAGGCGCTTCAGCGGGCCCGCAGGCGGCTCAGCTCGGAACGCCCGGCCGGCAACGCCCCGCTGAACGATCAGCTCGAACGCATCGTAAAGATGATGTCAGGGCGGCAGGTCCGGCGGGACCAGGTGGCTGTGAAAGTTGGTGAAAGATTCCTCCTGGTCCAGGCCGACGACATCATCTATGCCTCGCTGGCTGACGAGTCGATTAACATAGTAACGGGCCATGTGGCCGGCAGCTCGAACTACCGGACACTGGACGACCTGCAGGCACGGCTCGACCCCGAGGTGTTCTGGCGCGTCCACCGGTCGCATCTGGTCAACATCAACAAGATCAAGGAGATAGTCCCCTGGTTCAGCAGGAATTACATCCTCAGGATGAAGGACGCGAAGAGTACGGAGATCCCGGTCAGCCGTTCGCAGACCAAGCGGCTGCGGGAATACCTGAAGCTCTAGCCAGCCAGGATCCATCGCCGGAGAACGAGGTGTTGTCGTCGAACGTCGACGCCATCATCGCCGCCCAGACGATCGAGGCGGCCCGCGCCGCCGACATGCGCCTCGAGCTCGACGACCGCAGCACGCGGATGATGCAGCAGATCAACGTCTGGCGCGACGAGCTGATCGCGTGGTTCAAGACGCTGTTCTCGGCCGCGATCTACGCCACGCTGATTGTCACCTTCGGCTTCCAGGTCGCGCGCGTCGAGGGGCTGAGCATGGCGCCGACCCTGGAGGACCAGGATCGCCTCATCGTCAACAAGTTCGTCTACCGGGTGAGCGCGCCGCGCCGCGGCGACATCGTGATGCTCTATTACCCGCTCAACCCGGACAAGTCGTTCGTCAAGCGTGTGATTGCCGAAGAAGGCGACACCGTCCGCATCGTCGACGGGCGGGTCTACGTCAACGACGTCCCGATGGACGACCGGTTCGTCGCACCCGAGTTCCGGAGCCACGACGACTTCGGCCCCACCGTCGTGCCCGAAGGCTATTACTTCGTCATGGGCGACCATCGGAACAACAGTTCCGACAGCCGTCACTGGGGCTTCGTGCCGAAGAAGTACATCATCGGTAAAGTGCAGTTGCGCTGGTGGCCCATTCCGACCGCGCACGTGTTCTGAAGCGCAGCGATAATTCCGATCGCTACCAGTCCGTCGTCCGCGTTCTCCGCCGCGTTCTCGCTCTCAATCTGATCGTCGCGATCGCGAAGATTGCGCTCGGGTATTTCTCGGGCGCCGTCTCGATCCTGTCCGACGGCTTCCATTCGCTCGCCGACGCCTCCTCGAACGTCGTCGCGCTCGTCGGTGTCTCCGCGGCGCGGCGTCCCGCCGACGCGGACCATCCGTACGGCCATCGCAAGTACGAAACGATGGCGTCGGTCGGCATCCTCATGTTCATGCTGCTCGTGCTCAGCGAGGTCGCACGCAACGCGATCGTGCGCCTGCGCGCGCCCGGCACGCCGGCGGTCCTGCCGCTCGGCCTCGCGACGATGGTGGCCACGCTCGTCGTCAACGTGTTCGTCGTGCGCTACGAATCGCGGGCGGGCCGGCGCCTGCGCAGCGAGGTGCTCGGCGCCGACGCGAAGCACACGAAGAGCGACGTCTGGACGACGCTGGCGGTGCTGGTCGCGCTGGTCGGCGTCTGGCTGGGCTTCCCGGTGCTCGACCCGATCGCGGGGCTGGTCGTGTCGGGGTTCATCGGCTACGCGTGCTGGCAGATTGCGCGCGAGGCGTCAGGCGTCCTCGCGGACGAAGTCGTCCTGGCCGATGAGGACATCCGGCCGGTGGTCGAGTCGGTGCCCGGCGTCGTCGGATGCGAAAAAATCCGGACGCGCGGCCCGTCGGACAGCGTCTTCGTCGATCTCCACCTCTGGATCGATGGCAGGACGCCGCTCGGCGAAGCCCATGCGCTGTCGCATGTCGTCAAGGACAAGCTCATGGCGCGCTTTCCAGAAATCGTGGATGTGGTCATCCATATCGAGCCTCCGCATGGGCCGCCTGAAGGCGGCCCCTACGCCCGTCAATAGCATCCGAACGTCGTACGTCGTACGTAGGGGCCGGCTTCAGCCGGCCCACTGTACGTAGGGGCCGGCTTCAGCCGGCCCTCCGCGCCCTCCGGGCATTCGAATTGCTCCGCATCTCCGTATGGCGAATGCGGATTTTGTACAAGAATCGATCGGCAGCCTGATCCGCGGCGTCCTCAACGACCTGCGGACGCTCATCCGCGAGGAGATCGCGCTGGCGCGCGTCGAGATGCGCGAGCAGGCGGGGCGTGCGAAGGCCGCGGCGATGAGCTTCGGCATCGCTGCGGGCGCTCTCCTGTTCGGCAGCATCTTCCTGCTCGTGGCCATCGCGCTCGGCATCGCGAATCTCATCGGTTGGCCTGCCTGGACCGGCTTTCTCATCGTGGCCGTCCTGCTGTGCGTGGGGGGATACGTCACCCTCGCGACAGGCCGGAAGCAGCTGGCCAACATTCATGCGGTCCCCGAAGAAACCGTGACGACGCTGAAGGAGAACTCGGAATGGATAGCGAAGCGGCTGTCATCCGTTCGGAAATGAGCCAGACGCGCGCCGAGCTGGACTACAAGATCAGCCAGCTCCAGCGCAAGGCGCAGGACCTGACACCGCGCTCCGTGGTGAGCCGCTACATGCCCGAGCGCGCGCTCGATTACGCGATTGGCGGGGTGCTGACGCTCGTGGGCGCGAAGATGGCGTGGGGACGGTATCGGGCGCATCGAACCCGGCGCGAACGCCTCCGCACCGTGCTGGTGAGCGCGAACGGTCTTCAGTAGCCGACCGTCAGGTCGACGACGTTCAGCAGATCCACGCCGCGCTCGAAGCGCGTCAGGTTTTCGGAGAACAGATCGACGACCGCGTCGAAATGGCCGGCGCGGAAGCCGGAGTTGTGCGGCGTCACGACCACGTTCGGCATCGACCAGAAGGGGCTGTCGGGCGGCAGCGGCTCGGCAGTGAACACGTCGAGTGCCGCGCCGCCCAGCCTGCCCGACCCGAGCGCGTCGGCGAGCGCCTCCTCATCGATCAACTGACCACGCGCGACGTTGATGACGATGGCGCCCGCTTTCATGCAGGCGATCGCGTCGGCGTCGAGCAGCTTGTTCGTCTCCGGCGTCAACGGCGCCGCGATGACGACCACGTCGGATTCCGCGAGCAACTGATGGCGATCCGACGGCCCGACGACTTCGTCGACGCCCGCCGGCGCACCGCGGTCCGGGTTCCGCCGCATCCCGATCACCCGCATGCCGAACGCCTTCGCGCGCTCGGCAATCGCCCTGCCGAGAGTGCCCACGCCGATGATGCCGATGGTCCGCCCTGCCAGCAGCCACGGCGAAGCCTCGCCGGTCAGCGTGTTGGGCCGCCAGGCGCGCTCCTGCTGATCGCGCAGCGTCTGCGGCAGCCTGCGGGCGAGCGCCAGGAGGCACGCCATCACGTGCTCGGCGATCGGCACCGACTGGATGCCGCGCGAGTTGGTGACGATCACGCCGCGCGCCGCTAGATCCGCGAGCGGAAAGTGGCCGACGGCATGGCCCGAACAGTGTACCCAGCGGAGCCGCGTCGCCCGCGCAATCGCGTCCCTGCCCAGCGCGATCGCGAATGCCGCGTCGGCCTCGGGCGCGAGCTCGATGTCGGCATCGCGGGTCGTCGAATGGAGAAAGGTGATGTGTGGAAAGCGCGTGCGGAGCTCGTCGACGTACGTGAGCGGTATCGTCCACGCATCGACGCGGTGGTGGATCGCGATCAGGACGCGCATCGCGGCTCAGCCGCCACGCCGGACGTAGTGCCCCGACTTGCCGCCAGTCTTTTCGACCAGGCGAATGTCGCCAATCACCATGTCCTTGTCGACGGCCTTGACCATGTCGTAAATCGTCAGCGCCGCGACCGACACGGCCGTCAGCGCCTCCATCTCGACGCCTGTCTGCGCGGTCGTGCGCACCCGAGCCTCGATGGCGTAGCCGTTCTTCAGGGGCGTCAGATCGATGCCGACGTGTGACAGCGGCAGCGGATGGCACAGTGGAATCAGCGAAGAGGTCTGCTTGGCGGCCAGGATGCCGGCGAGCCGAGCGGCTTGCAGCGGGTCGCCCTTGGCGACCTCGCCGTCCCTGATCAGCTTCAACGCCCCGGCGCTCATCGTGATCGAGCCGCGCGCGACGGCCTCGCGGGCGGTGACGGGCTTGGCGCCGACGTCGACCATCTTCACGCGGCCGCGCTCGTCGACGTGCGAGAGCTTTACTTTTCCACGTCTCTCCTTTTCCACTTTTCCACTTTTGCTAGCCAACGTTCTCTCCCTGGGCGAGGTAGAACGACAGGCTCTCGAGCGACACCGTGAAATCCACGCTCTTCAGCTTCACGTCATCGGGCACGTGGAGCGCGCCCGGCGAGAAGTTGAGAATCCCCTTGATGCCCGCCGTGACCACCTGATCGACGACCGCCTGCGCGTGGGGCGCCGGCACCGCGATGACGGCAATGTCGAGCCGCTCGCGCCGTGCGATGCGCTTCAGTTCCTTGATGTCGTAGATGGGAACGCCGCCGCGCGATTCGTGGCCGATCTTGTCGGCCGCGGCGTCGAACAGCGCCGCAATCTCGAAGCCCTCCTGGCGGAAGCCGGGATAGTCGGCCAGCGCGAGCCCGAGGTTGCCTGCGCCGACGATGGCGACGCGCAGCCGGCGGTCGAGTCCGAGGATCTGCCGCAGGTGGCGCCGCAGTTCCTTGACGTAGTAGCCGACGCCGCGCACGCCGAATTCGCCGAAGTAGGCGAGGTCCTTTCGAATCTGCGCCGCGTTGAGATGGAACTGTTCAGCGAGCCCCTGCGAGGAGACCGTCTGTACTCCGGAGGCGTCGAGTTCGTTGAGACAGCGAAGGTAGATCGACAACCGGTTCGTCGTGAGCTCGGAGACTTGATCGGGCGCTTGCCTCCGCTTGTTCGGCCGATTCACAAGGGTTCAATGCTACCATCACGCGCCATGGCACATCCGCACGTGAAGCCGCCTGTTGCCGCCCCCACACGCGCGACATTCCAACCGTACGTCAGCGCATCGCAGTCGCCTGCAGAGTTCACCGCGCGCGCCGTGATCCTCGGATCGCTCTTCGGCCTCCTGTTCGGCGCATCGACCGTCTATCTCGGTCTGCGCGCGGGCCTCACGGTCGCCGCATCGATCCCGATCGCTGTCCTCGCGATCTCGGTGCTGAAGAAGCTTGGCGGCTCGACGATCCTCGAGAACAACATCGTCCAGACGATCGGCTCGGCGGGCGAATCGATCGCGGGCGGCGTCGTGTTCACGGTGCCGGCGCTGATCTTCCTCGCGCCGGACGGGCCGCGCTATTTCAACTACGTGCAGATCACGATGTTGACCTTCGCCGGCGGCATCCTCGGCGTGCTGATGATGGTGCCGCTCCGGCGCGCGCTCATCGTCAAGGAGCATGGCGTGCTGCCGTATCCCGAAGGTACCGCGTGCGCGGAGGTGCTGGTTGCCGGGGAGCGAGGAGGCAAGCTGGCGGCGCTCGTCTTCGGCGGTGTTGGCGTGGGCGCGCTCTGGAAATCGCTCTCGTGGACCCTCAATGTGTTCCGGCAGGACATCGGGTATTCGATGCCGCGCACCAGCCAGTTTCCCAACGCGACGCTGGATATCGACGTGTCTCCGGAATATCTCGGTGTCGGCTACGTGATCGGGCCTCGCATCGCGGGGACGATGTTCGCGGGCGGTGTGCTGTCGTGGCTGGTGCTGCTGCCGCTGCTCTCGATTCTCGGCTCGTTCATCACCGTACCATTTCCTCCGATCCACCCGAACTACGCGAACAACCCGGCCACGGGCCAGCCGTTCCTGATCTCGCAAATGAGCCCGTCGCAGCTGTGGAGCGCCTATATCCGCTACATCGGGGCGGGCGCCGTGCTCGCATCGGGGTTGATTACGCTCGGCCGGACCATTCCCACCATCATTTCGTCGGCGCGTGAAGGGATGCGCGACTTCGCCGCCGGCGCCGGCGGTGCCGCCCGGGTGCGCACCGAACGTGACATCCCGATGACCGTCGTCATCGGCGGATCGCTGCTGCTGGGGATTTTCCTGGCGGTCATCCCGGGCCTGCCGACGTATGGCAACCCGCTCGCAGCGATCCTGATTCTGGTCTTCGGCTTCTTCTTCGCGACCGTCTCATCGCGCATCACCGGCCTGATCGGCACCTCGTCGAACCCGATTTCCGGCATGACCATCGCTACGCTGATCCTGACGTGCCTGCTTTTCGTGGCGCTCGGATGGACAGGCGACATGTACTCCCCGATCGCCATAGGCGTCGGCGCCATCGTCTGCATTGCCGCCGCGAACGCCGGCAACACCTCGCAGGACCTGAAGACCGGTTTCATCGTCGGCGCGACCCCGCTCTATCAGCAGATTGGACTGGTCATCGGCGTCATCGCGTCGGCATCGGTGATCGGGATTACGCTGCTCTACCTGCACAACAACCTCGGCGGCATCGGCTCCGAGAACCTGGCCGCACCGCAGGCCACGCTAATGGCGACCATCATCAAGGGGTTGCTGAACCAGAACCTGCCGTGGGGGTTGGTCCTCATCGGTGTGTTCCTGTCCCTTGCCCTCGAACTGTGCGGCATCCGGTCGCTTTCGTTTGCGGTCGGCTCCT
>Ga0070699_100002714_pt1 | contig 15785 bp, 11 predicted proteins | sample KBSK1503metaG_FD_65473 | JGI IMG/M metagenome (GOLD analysis project Ga0070699, IMG submission 65473) | Corn, switchgrass and miscanthus rhizosphere microbial communities from Kellogg Biological Station, Michigan, USA - KBS K1-50-3 metaG | ecosystem: Host-associated > Plants > Roots >...
TCGCCCGGTTGCTGGCATGACCGACACGCCGCCGCCGTCCGACGTCGTCCCGCAGCACCTCGTGATCATGCTGCCCTCGAGCGGCGAGTTCGACTCGCGGACGTACCGCATCGCGACGGCGTGCGTCGCTCGCGGCCACACCGTGACCGTGATCGCGCGGCACAAGGCCGGACTGCCGTGGCGCGAGGATCATCCCGCCGGGTTCGCCCTGATTCGTGTGCTCGCCTCTGCGGAGGACGGGATGCCGCTCCGGCCGCTGGTCCGAGTCACGCGCGCGCTCGTGCGCCGCCTCGAGTCGGTCGTCGTGCGCCGGCCCCCGGGCCACGTCCGTGCCTGGATGGGCCTGTACCGGCGAATCGTCATCCCGCTCGAGATCCGGTCGCACCGCCGAAACGCGAGCCGCGCCGCACCGCGCGGCGACCTCGTCCACGGCATGGCCTTCATGGGCATCCCGGTCGCGCTGACGCTCGGGAAACGCGACGGGATACCGGTCGTGTACGACGCGCGGGACATCCACCTCGACGCTCGGAACCTGGCACGCATGGGCCGGCCGGCGCGCTGGCTGCTGGGCCGGACGGAACGCGGCTGGGCGACCGCCGCGACCCGCGTCATCAGCGTCAACGACGCCTACGCCGATGTCCTGGTCTCGCGCTGGCCGATCGAGCGGCCGTTGGTCGTCCTCAACTGCTCGTATCGGTTCACGCCGTCGTCGCCGAAGCGGCGCCTGTTCCACGAGGCACTCGGGCTGCCCGATGGCCAGAAGGTCGTGCTGTATCACGGCGGCCTGTTCCCGTGGCGCGGCATCGAGCAGCTGGTCGAGGCCATCCGCGACGTGCCGGGCGCCACGCTCGTGCTGATGGGCTACGGCGTCCTCGAGCCCACGCTGCGTGCCTGGGAGGCCGATCCCGCGATTGGCGGTCGGGTCCGCGTGCTGCCGGCCGTTCCCCCGGCCGAGCTCCACGACTGGGTCGCGGCCGCGGATGTCGCCGCGATGCCGATCCAGGGCGACACCCTGAACCATCGACTGACGACGCCGAACAAGTTGTTCGAGGCGATGGCCGCGGGCGTGCCGGCCGTCGTGTCGGATCTCCCCGGCATGAGCGCCATCGTCCGCGATGCCGATTCGGGCATCCTGGTCGACCCGACCGACGTCGCCGCCATCGCCGCCGCGATCCGCGAGATCACGTCGCTCTCCGCAGCGGAATGGCAGGCTTGGCGCGATCGATGCCTCGCCGCCGCCCACGACCGATACAACTGGGAGACCCAGGTCGAGAAGCTGCTCGACGAGTACACGAAGTTGACCGGGAAGCGCTGGTGAGCGCGGCCGCCGCTCTTCCCGACCCGAAGCGGCCCCGCGCCGTCATCCTCGTCGGCAACCCGGCCAACCCCTACTCGCGGGCGATCCGCATCGGCCGGACGCTGGTCGAGCAGGGCTACGACGTCGAGATCGCGGCCACGACCGAGGCAGGCGCCCCGCTCGAACAGCGCGACGGCGAACTCCGGATCCGGCGCTACCCGCCGAGCGGCATCTTCGCCAGCCTGGCCGCGACATATCGCTGGGCGCCGCCGTTCTCGACGCCGACCAGGCGCCCGCCGATCCCGACCCGCATTCTGCGCACCCTCCGGGCGCGGTTCGTGTCGTGGTTCCTATGGCCGCACACCGTCCGCGGCTGGTGGAAGACGCTCTCGACCGAGCTCGAGCCGGCCGACATCTACCACTCGTGTGGGACGCTGCCGCTGGCCGCGGCGCTCGCTGCGCGCGGACGCGACCAGCGAGCCGGCCGCTCATCGAAGGTCATCCTCGACGTGATCGACATCACGATGGAGTCGAACAACGTCCTTGGCATCCCGCCGCTCATCCGGCGGATGCTCGACCGACGCGAGCGCGGATGGGCGCGCGCCACCGATGCCCGCACCGCGGTCAACGACGTGTTCGCCGACAAGGCCCGAGAGCGCTGGGGCCTGCGCCGCCGGCCGACCGTCGTGGCGAACTTCCCCGAACCGTGGACGCCCCCGCCCGGCGCGGCGCCACCCGACCGGGTCCGCGAGGCGACCGGGCTCCCGCCATCGACGCGGATCTGCCTGTTCTGGGGCCGGCTCGGGCCGTACGTCGGTTTGGACCAGGCGGCCGAGGCCGTCCTGCAAGTCCCGGACACGGCCCTGGTATTGCTCGGGTTCGGGCGGGGCTGGGAACGGAGCGTGGCCCGCGACGCGGAGCCGAGATACGCCGGGCGCCACTTCACGCTGCCGGCGGTCCATCCCGACGAGCTGGCCTCGTGGGTCGCCTCGGCCGACGTCGCGCTGTGCACGCTGCCGCCGCTGTCCTTCAACCAGCGCTACACGACGCCGAACAAGTTCCTCGAGGCGATGGCCGCCGGCACGCCGATGGTGCTCGGCCCTCGACTGCCGACGATGGAGGCCTTGTTGCGTCGCGAGGACCTTGGGCGGGTCGCCGAGTCCATGGACCCGACCGATATCGCCGCGGCGATCCGCGAGATCCTGGACCTGCCGGCCACCGAGCGGGCGGCGTGGCGCGAGCGGATCGCCAGCACGGCCCGCGAGCGCTACAGCTGGCCGACCGCCGCGGCGGCCTATCGCGAGCTGGTGGAGCACCTCACCCGACGCGGGTGAGGCTCGACCCTCAGCGCGTGAGCGGCACCACCGACGCCGCGACCCGGATCAGGTCGAGCGTCGCCTGATCGGGCTGGGTGACCTCGACGAGGGTCCGCGGATGCAGGATCGCGCGGACCATCGGCTCGGACAGGGGCGGCGCGTGGGATGTGAGCGCGGCGAGGACCAGGCGGCGCGGCACGTCCGGCTCCGCGGCGAGCATCTCGTCGAAGGCCGCCAGCTGTGCCGTCAATGCCGGGACGTGCCGGTCGGCGCCCAGGACGACCTCGACCTCCTCGTCGGGCCAGAGGCCGAACTCATGGCGAGCGGCCAGGCGGGCGCCGTCGCCCCGTGACCTGCCGAGCCGCCCGAGGTCCGCGGCGCTCATCACGACCCGTGCCCCGGCGGCCTGGGCGACGGCCCGGGCGGAGGACTCGGCCTCGATGCCCGAGATGCGCACCAGGGCGATGCCGTGGTCCCAGGCCGCAGCCGCGTCGAACTTGCCGGTGCCGTGCGCGATCCAGACGGCCGGCGTCTCGATCCCGATCGCCTCGAGGGCGCGGAGCGCGGCCGCGGTTGCGACGGCGGCCGTCGCCGCGTTCGTGGCGACGCCGCGCCGGACGAGGTTCACGACCCGCCCCCCGGTTCAGGCGCGTCCTCGGACGCCGGCGCGGCGCCGGCGGACCTGGCCGAGCGCGCCGCTCGATGGCCCGCCAGCACCGTCTCGTAGACCTCCGTCCAGCGCGGGCCGTTCGATGACCACGTGCGCTCCCGCGTGACCCACTCCCGCCCCGCCTCGCCCAGCCGGGCGGCCAGCTCCCGGTCGTCCATCAGCCGCTCCACGGCAGCGGCGAGCGCCGCCGCGTCCTCGGCCGGGTAGGCCAGCGACCGCTCGCCGTCCGGCGCGACCTCGGTGAGGGCCGGCAGGTCGGCCACGATGAGCGGCCGCGCCATCGCCATCGCCTCGAACGGCTTGAGCGGGGTCACGAGCCGGGCGGTCCGTTCGTTCCGCCGGGGCACCACGAACGCATCGAGCAATGCGTACATCGCCGGCACCCGGTCGTGCGGCACGGCACCGGTGAAGACGATCCGATCCGCGGCCCCGGACGCGGCGGCAAGCGCCTCCAGCTCGGCGCGGCGGCGGCCCTCCCCGACGATCAGGCACGCGACCTCGCGGCCAGCAGCGGCCAGGATCGCGGTCGCCTCGATCAGCGTCTCGTGACCCTCGCGCACGTGGTCGAGGTTGCTGATGTAGCCGATCGCGAACCGCTGGCCCAGGCCATAGCGAGCCCGCAGCGCGGCATCGGGGCGCTGGGGCTGGAACGCCACGGGATCGACGCCGTTGGGCACGATGAACACCCGCTCAGGGGGCACGCCGCGGCTCACGATGTCGGCCTTCATCGTCTCGGCCAGGGTCACCACGGCGTCGGCAGCGAGCATCGAGCGCACCTCGGTCGCGTCGCGACGTCGATACCGCTCGCGCCGCGCGGTCGCATCGGCGTCCGAGGCTTCATCGCCGGGTGCGCGGCCGTCGAAGAGGGAACGGACCTCGTACACGACCGGCAGGTCCAGGTGCTCCCCGACCGCCGACCCGACGAGCGCCGCCTCATACCCTCGCCCGCCCGACGATGCGTGGATGATCGCCGGCCGCTCCTGCCGGGCGACCGCTGCGGCACGCCAGGCGTAGTCCTCGAGGTACGTGTCGATCGGTCCGTTCTGCGGATAGCCGGCGCCAAGGTCAAGCCGGTGGTGGCGGATCCCGTCGACCTCGTCGGGAGTCGAGACCCAGCCGCCGATCCAGCGCGGGAATCCCAGGGCGGTGACGACGACCGGGTCCCAGCCCGCGTCCCGCTGCGCGATCAGGTTGTTGTGGCTGCGCATCGTGAACCCGGTCTGGCGATAGGGTCGCGACTCCTTGAGGAGGTGCAGGACGACCCGGTCGGAGCGCGGCTCGATGGGGCGGCGCGGGCCGCGGACGCGCGGCCGCCAGCGCGGATCCGTGTCGGCGAGGTCGCCCTGCAACCGTCGTTCCGTACCGGCCAGGTTGTCACCGCCAGGGGTCCGCCGCAGGGCCGCGACCGTGGTCGCCACGCCAGTCTGATCGCCGCGCACCGCGAAGGCTCGGCGTCGAAGCGTCAGCACCGTCTGGTCGCTCGGGTGGGCGGCGATGGTCGAGTCGGTCAGGGCGATCGCCCGGTCGGCGTCGCCGGCTGCCAGCGCGTCCTCGGCCATTCGCACGTCCGAACGCAGCATCGCCAGCCGCCGACCGACGGCCGCCGCCACCGTTCGAAGCGTCGTCATCAGCCCACCTCTGGGCCGGCGCTCAGAGCCCGGCCGATCCGAGGCGCGCGGCCCGCTCGGCCTTACGCGCCGCGGAGTGTTCCATGTGCGTCCGAACGACCTCGGATGGGTTGCCTTCGACGACCACGCGCCCCTTCTCCAGCAGGATCGCCCGGTTGCAGTATTCCTCGACCCAGACCATGTCGTGGGTCACGAGGACGATGCCCTTGGCGGCTTTCACGAGCTCGATGACGCGGGCCTTCGACTTCTCGCGGAACTCGGCGTCGCCCGTCGCGAGGACCTCATCGAGAAGGAGGATATCCGGGTCGACCGACGTCGCGATGGCGAATCCGAGCCGCGCCCGCATCCCCGAGGAGTACGTCTTGAGCGGCGCGTCGATGAACTGGCCGAGGTCGGCGTATTCGACGATCGATGGCAGCAGCTGCCGGACGAGCCCGTCGTCCAGGCCCATGAAGGCGCCGGCGAGCAGGATATTCTCGCGACCGCTGAGGTCCTGGTCGAAGCCGGCGCCGAGCGTCAGCAGGCTGGAGACGTGGCCGCGGACCTCGACCGAGCCTTCGGACGGCAGGATGATGCCGGCCAGGACCTGCAGCAGCGTCGACTTGCCGGCCCCGTTGGGTCCGATGACCGCCAGGGATTCACCGCGCACAAGGCCGAACGAGACGTTCCGGAGCGCCCAGAACGGCTCGGCCGCCTCGCGCGAGAACACCTGTCCGAGCGACTGGCGCAGGGTGGTCTTCTTCGTGAAGCGCAGCGAGTAGCGGACGCCCAGGTTGGCGGCGTCGATGGCGAGCGGGCTGGCGGCCGAGACCGGCGGCGGAGTCGTCGCGATCGCCACGGCTCAGAGCACCTTCGCGTAGGAAGGCTCGAGGCGCTTGAAGACGATCGCCCCGAGAGCGACGAGCAGGATGCTGGCGACCAGCAACAGGACGAGCGATTGCAGGTCTGGTGCGTGCGGCGATCCATCGGGCTTGCCGTAGATCACGGCGCGATACGACTCGAACAGGATCGCGAACGGGTTGGCGTGCGCGAGCGTGCGCAGCACCGGGTTGTGCTGGAACGTGCTGCTCGCATCGAGGGTCGACATGCTGTACAGCGCGGGGGAGAGGTAGAACCACAGTCGGAGCAGGTGTCGCAGCACGTTCCCCAGGTCGCGGAAGAACACGTTGATCGCCGACACGAAGAGCGCCGTACCAAGCGTGAACAGGAACTGCACGAGCGCGATCGCCGGGATGAAGACGAGGGACGCTGAGATCCGGTGCTGGTACAGCAGCATGATGCCGGCCAGCGGGATCAGCCCGAACAGGAAGCCCACCACGCCGGCCGTCGTTGCGGCCACGGGAAGCACGAGCTTGGGGAACTGGATCTGCTTGATCAGCTTCTCCTGGCTGATCACGGAGCCGGCGGCGTCCGACACGCTGCTGGTGAACCATTTCCACGGCAGGATCGCGGACAGCACGAAGAGCGGATAGTCGGGCGTCTTCACGGACAGGATCAGGGACACGAAGACGACGTACACGCCCATCTGGAGCAGTGGATCCATGATCCACCAGAGGTTGCCCAGGAGCGTGTCCGCGCCCTTCCGGCGGATGTCAGCGGCGACGAGATAGCGGACGAGACGCTGCCGAGACGTGATGTCATCGACCGCCTCACGCAAGGAGTGGAGCGGACCAGGACGGCTCGCGGCGTGCCGGAACGCGGCGGGCGCCTCGCTGGTGGTGGACATCGCGGCGAAGGGTACAGCACAGCCTTCGACGGTGATCCCGGCCGGTCGCCGCGCCGGCTCGGCTACGATCCTGCGATGCCGCAGCCGAACGACCGCACGCCGACCGCGCCGACCGCGCCGACCCGCCTCGCGATCCTGTCCTATTCGAGCGCGGAATTCGATGCGCGAACGCAGCGGATCGCGCGGTCCGCGGTCGAGGCCGGCTGGCGGGTGACCGTCTACGCTCGGTCGGAGCCCGGGCTGCCCGAGCTCGTGGAATCCGACGGCTACCGGATCGTCCGCGTCCCGACCGACATCAACCTCGCGATCCCGGGACTGCGCTGGCGTGGCCGTCGTCGGCTGGCGGCGCGTCGGATGGCCCGGCGGGCCGGTCCGTCGACTGCGGCTGGGCAGCGGACGACGCCCCCGCCCCCGGCCCCGAAGGGCCTGGTCGGCCGCCTGCCGAAGGCACTCCGCGGCACGATCCTGTCCCCGTTCTTCCGCGGCCTCAAGACCGGCACCTACCGCCTCCTCGCCCGGCGCCACTGGCTGGTGGTATTCCCCATGCGTCCGATCGCATGGGCCGTCGCCCTCGAGGACGCGGTCGAGCCTGCCGACCTCTGGCACGGCATGTGGGCGGGTTCCCTGCCGGCGCTCGGCCGGCTGCGCCGCAGGCACGGCGGCCGCACGATCTACGACAGCCGCGACATCTATCTCCACTCGCGCGAGTTCGACAAGATGGACCCCGTCCGCCGAACGTTGCTCCAGCGCATCGAGCGACGCTGGGCGCGCGCGGCCGACGCGGTCATCACCGTCAACGACGCCTACGCCGACATCCTGGCGCGAACGCTGGGCGTGGCCCGTCCCGCCGTCGTCATGAACTGTCCGGCCCGCTGGATCCGGCCCGACCCGGCGCCGGACCGCATCCGCGCCGCCCTGGGACTGGACGCGACCACCGCCGTCGCGCTCTACCAGGGCAACCTCATCACCGAACGCGGGATCGAGCAGGCGATGGACGCGATCCTCGAGGTCCCGGGGGCCGCCTTGGCGCTGCTCGGCTATGGCAGCCTCCGCGAGACGCTCACGCTCCGTGCCGAACGACCGCCGTACGCGGGCCGCGTCTTCGTCCTGCCGCCGGTGCCGCCAAGCGAACTGCTCGAGTGGACGGCCTCGTCGGACGTCATGGTCATGGCCATCCAGCCGACCACCCTCAATCACCGGTTCACGACGCCGCAGAAGCTGTTCGAAGCGCTCGCGGCGGGCGTGCCCGTCGTCGCGTCCGACCTGCCCGGGATGGCAGACATCGTCGAGGCGACCCGGACGGGCGTCGTCTGTGATCCGACCTCGCCCGCGTCGATCGCGGCCGCGATCCGAGCGGTGCTCCAGCAGCCCGCCGCGGACCTCGCCGCGATGCGCGAGCGCGCCCGCCGGGCCGCCGACGAGACGTACAACTGGGATCGCCAGGCCACGGCGCTCTTCGAGGTCTACGCCCGCCTGCTGGGCCATCCGGCCGCCTGAGGTCGGCGACTCGACGGGCCGAGCCCGGCTATCCTCGCGCTCACACGTCGATGGCGCCGAAGCGCCCATTCGGAGGATCCGTGACTACAGACCAGCGCGTGGCCGTCGTCGGCCTCGGATACGTCGGCTTGCCGTTGGCCATCTCGTTCGTGGAGGCCGGCCTGCAGGTCGATGGCATCGATGCCTATGCGGGCCGCGTGGCGGAACTCAACGCGGGCTCGTCCCCGATCGACGACGTCACGAACGAGCGCCTGGCGGCAGCCCTCGACGGCGGGCTCCGGATCCTGTCGCCGGGGGAGGCGGACCTCGCGGCCGCGGATGCGATCTTCGTCTGCGTCCCCACGCCGATCACGACCACGAAGGATCCGGACCTCGCGCCGGTGCTCGCGGCCGCGGAGACGATCAGCAGCGGCATCCGCAAAGGCCAGCTCATCGTCCTCCAGTCCACGACCTATCCGGGTACGACGACCGGCCCCTTCCGTGAGGTCCTCGAACGAGGCGGCCTCAAGGCCGGCGAAGATTTCGATCTCGCGTTCGCGCCGGAGCGGGTCAATCCTGGCGACCCGGCGAGTGCCAGCAAGGCCATCCCCCGCCTCGTCGGCGCGACCACGCCCGCCGCGACGAAGCGCGCCGCCGCGCTCCTCGCGAATATCAACGACAACGTCATCGAGATGAGCTCGCCCGATGCCGCCGAGCTGAGCAAGCTCCTCGAGAACGTCTTCCGCAACGTCAACATCGCCTTCGTGAACCAGCTGGCGCTGCTGTGCGAACGGATGGGGCTCGACGTCTGGGAGGTCATCAACGCGGCGGCCACGAAGCCGTTCGGGTTCATGAAGTTCACCCCCGGACCGGGGGTCGGCGGCCACTGCATCCCGGTGGACCCGTACTACCTGGCGTGGCGGGCGCGCGAATTCGACTTCATCGATCGCTTCATCGAGCTCGCCGGCGACATCAACTTCGCGATGCCACGCCATGTCGTGGGCCTCGTGGCGGACGCGCTGAACGATCGGGGGCGCGCCCTGAAGGGGGCCAAGGTCGGCGTGCTCGGCGTGGCCTTCAAGCCCAACGTGCGCGACGCCCGGAACTCCCCCGCGGCGGACGTCATCGCCGGCATCGCCGAGCGAGGCGCGGAGGTCCGCTTCCATGACCCACATGTCGCCACGTTCAAGGACGCGGCGGGCGCGGTGCGCCAGGAGACCGGCCTCGACGACCTGCTCGGCTGGGCCGACGCGGTCGTCGTCGTGACGGCCCACCGCGCGATCGACTGGGCGACTGTCTACGACCGGGCGGATCTCATCGTCGACACGGTGGATAGCTCGGCTGGCCGCCCGACCCGCGAGCGCCAGGTCCTGCGCCTGGGGGCCGGCTGGTCGACTCGAGCGTGACGACCGCCGCCGGCGGCCCTCGGCCGGTCCTGATGATCGTCCACAGCTATTACGAAGAGGACCCGCGCGTCCGCCGCGAGGCCGAGTCCCTGGTCGGTGCCGGGCGACCGGTCCACGTGCTGGGCCTGCGCAAGCCGAACGGGCCATCGTCGTCGGAGGTCGACGGCGTCCGCGTCCACCATCTCGACGTCCAGCGGCATCAGGGGGCCGGGCTCGGCGTGTACCTTCGGGAATATCTCTCGTTCCTGGCCCGAGCGATGTTCGCCGCCGTGCGCCTCCATCGGCGCGAGCGGTTCGCACTCGTGCAGGTCCACTCGCTGCCCGATTTCCTCGTGTTCGCGGCGGTGCCGCTCCGCATCGCCGGGGTCCCGGTCCTGCTCGACCTGCACGAGGCGATGCCGGAGTTCTTCCGGAGTCGCTTTCCGGGCGCATCCAACCCGATCGTGCATCGCCTCTTGATGATCCAGGAGCGGCTGTCCACGGCCGCGGCCACAGCGACGATCACGGTCAACGGGTCCATGCGCGATCGGCTCGTGCAGTTGGGAGTGCCGCCGGCGAAGGTCGGTGTCGTCGTCAACAGCCCGTCGCTCGCCCGGTTCGACGTCGCGGCCCATCCGCAACGTGCGTTTCGCGAGGACGGCCACCTGCGGCTCGTCTACACCGGCGCCTTGACCCCGACCTACGAGCTGGACGTCGCCGTCGCGGCCGTCGCGAAGATCGCCTCCGCGCGGCCGGATCTCGACGTCGCCTTCGAGTTGTACGGGCGCGGCGACAGCGGCCCGCTCCTCGAGGCCCGGGCGGCGGAGCTCGGCATCGCGGACCGGGTCACCTTCCACGGCCGCATCCCGATCGAGGACGTGCCCGCGGCGGTCGCCGCCGCCGACATCGGTCTCGCGCCGACGCGACACGACCGATTCACCGACATGAGCCTCTCGACCAAGGTCTTCGAGTACGCGGCACTGGCCAAGCCAGTGGTCGCGTCGCGCCTGCCGATGATCGCCCGGACGTTCCCGCCAGGAACGGTCGCTGCCTATCCGCCGGGCGATGCCCAGGCCATGGCCGACGCGATCGTGGCCTTCGCCGATGACGCCGTCGCGCGGGAGGCGGCCGTCGCCCGGACCATGGAGATCGTCCGGGCCGGCTCCTGGGAACACGAGGCCGTTGGGTACCTCGCGCTCGTGGAACGACTCATCCACGACTGACCCTGGCGCCTCCGCGAACATCACGTCGACCCAGGCGATCAGCCGGCCTTGACGGCCTCCATGTACATCGAGATCGGCGGGTGCGTGTTATCGAACAAGGCCGTCTCGCGCATGGGCGCGAACCTGCTCTGTCCGTAGCCGGATCGGTAGATGTCGGTGAATCCGGCCGCTCGCAGGCATCGTTCCATCTTCTCGTGCGACCACCAGTTGATGTGATTGCCGGGATGGTCGGGGTTGAAGCGACATTGCGACGTGAAGAAGTCCAAAGCCTCTTCGAGCGGACGACTGTCGAACACTTCGTCGACCTCCGCGTCCGAATACTTGCGAGGCGCGGTGTCATCGAGGTCGTTGTCGCAGAGCTGCGAAGCGAAGTGGTGCAGGAACAGCTGGGTGATCGTCTCGGTGTTCGGGGGCCGCTTGTACAGCTGCTGGTACTTGCCTGGCCGGCTCCACATGTCGACCCAGTAGTAGTAGTGCCGGTCGCCACGGCGGTAGGCCGCATGGTCGAGCACGATGTCCGGCGTCGTGATCCGGAGGCCGCCCCCCGGCTTGAGCGCTCGATACGACTCTTCCAGCATGTTCTGCACCGCTTCCTGCGACACGTGCTCCACGGTGTGCGAGCTGTAGATGAGCTCGGCCGACCCGCTCTCGATCGGCAATGGCTGGAGCGCCATCAGGTCGTACCCGATGAACGCCGTCTGGACGGTCGCGTACCAGTCGGTGGAGAAGTCGATGTTCGTCCAATAGGGGTGGGCGAACGAGCCCGCTCCGATGTTGTAGAACCGTCGCGCGGCGAGGCTCTCGGCGGGGTATCGGTCATAGAGCGTGAGGTTAAGGCTCGGTTGCTTGCGGCGTGGCGTCTCGAGGGCGGCCGGGGCACGGGTTCGCGTCACCCGATACCCAACTCTGTTCAGCGTGCGCTGGATCCCACGACGGACGGCGATCATGCGCGGCCAAGGGCTGAACGGACCTCGCGTCGGACCTTGCGAGCCACCCTGCGTGGGAGCGAGACGGGTGGCCGCGGCGGCTTCGGGGCCCGAGGCTGCGGAGCAACGGTCGCGGCGGTCTTCTCGATCGGCGTGAGCCAGGACGCGTCGACGTCGGTCATCTGCAGCGATGCATCGCCGAAGAGGCGCAGGAACTCCGACACGATGTAGCGCACGGCGTGCCGGTGCACGTGCCGGCCGTCCTCTCGGAAATAGTCGCTCTGGCGTTCGGCCGTCACCACCATCTCGTACGAATGGAAGTATCGGACGTCCGGGTGGCGGTCGACGAATTCCGAGACGGCCGCCCGGATCCGGCTCTTCGACTCGATGTTCGCCACGCGTACGTCGTGATCCGTGAAGGTCGTATGGAGTGGCACCGGCGAGGTCGTGACGATCAACGTCGCGCCCAGTGTGTCCCGGACGACCGTCCGGATCCGTTCCAGGTCGTCGAGCATCTCGGCGACCGTCAGGCGGTGGAACGCCGCACCCAGCGTCGGATACGCGGCGGGGTGGGGGATCTGGCGGTAGACGTTGCCGGTGACCGGATTGCGGAAGGTCTCGATGAGGCCAAGGGTCGCCACGACGATCTTCGCGCCCCGGAAGAGCTCGTCGGCGGCGGCATCGGCGGTGACCCGCTCGGCGTAGAGGGTCGCCTCGTCCGGGTGCGTGGTCGAGTAATCCCGGAACGGATCGATGAACCCGCCCGGGATCGGCCAGACGGGCTCGGCCGCGCGTTCCGGCCAGCCGCCCGCGATGCGCTCCATCTCCTGGCGGATCGTCGCGGTCGAATAGAAGAGCCCGCCGGGGTGCATGCCGCCGACGATCCCGACGTCGCCCATCGCGGCGGCCAACTCCTGGGCGAAGCAGCTGCCGATGGTCGCGACCTTCGTGCCCGAGTCGATGAGGCGGTCGAGCGGAGCGCGGATCTCGAGCGCGCGCTCGGACCACGCGTGGACGTGATCGAGCTCCCAGTCGCCGAGCCGACTCTTGAGCGTGGCCATCGGACGCAGGATAGCGCGGTGGTCCCGCGGACCGCGGGGACCGCCGTGCCGCCGACAGCCTCGTTCCGCCTCGTGCCGGGTGTCGGCGTCCCGTCGAGCCGATATGCTCGACCGATGGACAGGGTGGAGGCGACGAACGCCGCGACCGTCGACCGCGCGGCCGTGACGATGCGCCTGTCGCCGTCTGGGACGACGCCGGTGGACGACCCCTCCGTCCGCATGGTCATGACCAACACGACGTGGACGACGCCGCCGAGCGAGGCCGCGAACCGTCTTCTGATCCGCGACGTGGCCGAGCGGATCCTCGCTGAGCGCGACCTGTTCGCAGAGGCGCGCGACCACCTCGATACATGGGCGGCGGCCTCCGGGATCGTCGAGACGATGGCGGTCGAGGGGACGTCGTTCTGGTACTACGTTCGGCTCGGGCAATGGATGTGGCTGGTCGATCGGCTGCTTGACGCGGCGATTGTCGATGCGCTGCTCGCCGTGGTACATCCGAGCGCGATAGAGGTCGATCCGAACGTCGCCCCTGGCATCGTGGCGGCCGCCAGAGCCGCGGCGGCGCGCGACGGGCTCGGCTTCCGGGGCCCGGACGTCAGCGACGACGCGGTCGGCGGCGCCACGGACGTGACGGACGAGACCACGGCGCGATCTGCGTCGACGGCGCCGGCCCTGCCGATCGCGACCGCGAGGCCATCGGGCCTCATTGCGCGAATCCTGGGCCGGATCGGACGGGCCGTTGGACGCCGCCCCGTCGACGAGAACGGCCGCCGCCGGGCGATCCTGGCCGCTCGCTTCGAGCGCCTCGCCGCCGATCCGGGACGCCTTCTGGTGGTGCTCGCGCACGCCCGCCAGCGGGTCGAGACCGCCGATGGCGCGCGACTGATCAACCCGTACCTCGGCCCGATCGAGCAGGCGCTGCGGGGCAGCCGCCTCGATCCGATCGGTGTCGAAACAGCGGTTCGCCTCGCGGACCCCGCCTGGGACCGGATCGAGGCCGACGACCACCTCCTGCCCGCCGATGCGTTGCCGATCGCGCTCCAGGTCGAGCAACGCACGATGGGCAAGGTGGGCGCGGGCCCGACGCCCGGCGAGGAAGCCGGGGCGATCGTCGATCAGGTCGCCGCGATCTCGATCCCGCTCCTGGTCGACGGCGTCGACCTGGCCCCAGAGCTCGTCGGCCGGATCGTCGACCAGGGACGCCGGATCCTGCCGGGCAAGGTCCGCGGGTATCGGCAGATCCGGAGCCTGATCCGGTCCCTGCGGCCGTCGGGCGTCCTGCTCGCGGATGAGTACCACCGCCAGGAATGGCTGGCCGCCGCCAAGGCGGAGGGCGTCGCGTCGGCCGCTGTCCAGCATGGCCTGATCTATCGCTGGCACAACGGCTACATCCACCGCGATCGACCGGCGTCGCTTCGACTCCCCGACCGGACCTATGTCTTCGGGGGCTGGGAGCGGCGCCTCCTGACCTCGACCAGCGTGTACCGCGACAGTGAGGTGACGGTCGGCGGCTCACCCCGGCTCGACCTGGTACGCGACGGGGCCGCCGACGACGTCGCGGTGCGGAAGCGACTCGGCGTCGCCGCTGGCGATCGGCTCGTCGTGTTGTCCGCGACGTGGGGTCCGCTCTACCGCACCTACCTGTATCCGATCGCCCTCGCACGGCTGTTCGATCGGCCCCTACCGCGCGTGCATCTGGTCGTCAAACTGCATCCGAGCGAACGCGATGAGGGCCCATATCGCGCCGTCATCGAGGGCGTCGCCCGGGCCGGAGGGTTCGCCCCGCCGCCGATCACGGTCGTCCAGGACATCGACCTGTACGGCCTGCTGGCCGCGGCCGATGCCCACCTGGGCATCCACTCGACGGTCCTGACGGAAGCCGTCGCGGCCGGCACGCTGAATCTGATCGCCGACCATGCCCGCAACGCCGACCTGCTCGGCTACGTCGAGGCCGGCGTGGCGACGCCGGTGCGGACCGGAGCCGACCTGCTCCGGGCGCTCGATGCTCCCCGGGATCGCAACGCGGCCGCCGCGGCGCGCCGCCGGTTCCTCGACGACCACTACGAACCGGGCAACGCGAGCGAGCGGATCGCCGCCGACCTGCTCTCGTGGCTGCCATGACCGGCACGCTGTTCCTGATCCCGGCCCGGGGCGGGAGTCGCCGGTTCCCGGGCAAGAACCTGCGGACACTCGCCGGCATCCCGCTGGTCGGGTGGGCCGCACGGATCGCCACCTCCGCCTCGGTGACCGGGGATGTCGTCCTGTGCTCGACCGACGATGCCGCCATCGCCGCGGCCGCGACGACCTGGGGCGCCCGAGTCCTCGATCGTCCGGCCGAGCTGGCGACGGATAGCGCGGCCTCGGTCGGGGTGGCGCTGCACGCGATCGAGGTCGTCGAGCGCGAAGGTGGGTCGATCGATCGCGTGGCGCTCGTCCAGCCGACGTCGCCCTTGACCGACCCCGCGGACCTCGCCGCAGCGATCGCCCTGGTCCGCGATACCGGCCGATCGGTCACGAGCGTCACGCCTAGCCATCCAGCTGCGTGGCATCTCCGACGCGATGACGACGGTCTGCTCCACGAGCTGCCATCGGCGGAGGCAGGCGATCCTGCCACGCACCTCCTGACCGGGGGCTTCTACGTCACGAGCCCGGACGCCCTCCGACGCGCGGGTCGGTTCGTCGAGCCTGGGGTCACGCTCGGCGTCGAGGTGGCGCCCGATCGCGCCGTCGATATCGATACCGCGGACGACCTGGTCGTCGCCGCCGCGCACCTGCGAGCCCGCCCGGTCCTGTCGTTCCGGGTCGACGCCTGGGAGATCGGGGTCGATGGCGTCTTCGTTATCGCCGAGGCGGGCGTCAATCACGATGGCGACGTCGACGTCGCCCACCGACTCATCGACGCCGCGGCCGACGCCGGCGCCAGCGCCGTCAAGTTCCAGACCTTCGTGCCCGATGCGCTCGCGTCCCCCGGCGCCCCGACCACGGCCTACCAGCGCGAGCGCGACGGTGCCGGCGACCAGCGCTCGATGCTCGAGCGGCTCGCGCTGCCGATCGACGCCTGGGCCGGTCTGCAGGCC
>Ga0070699_100002715_pt1 | contig 15782 bp, 10 predicted proteins | sample KBSK1503metaG_FD_65473 | JGI IMG/M metagenome (GOLD analysis project Ga0070699, IMG submission 65473) | Corn, switchgrass and miscanthus rhizosphere microbial communities from Kellogg Biological Station, Michigan, USA - KBS K1-50-3 metaG | ecosystem: Host-associated > Plants > Roots >...
GGCGTCCAGCCAGGCAACCGCGTGAGTCACCCGGACCAGGTCGTTGACCGGATAGTGGCGCGGCGCCTCCACACGGTCATGGCGACGTGATTCGCCGAGCAATTGCAGCGGCACCGTTCCGTTGCCGAGCGTGAACGGCGTGTCCGGCACATCCGTGGCCCGAAATCCGGCCGAGCCCGGCCCCACCGGCGCGGAACGCAGTACGCGTACGATGTCAACGTCAGCGACGCCGCTGCGTGGCCGCGCACAGCGGTTGCGCACTAGGACAGCGGAACGCCACTCCGCGCGATGGCCATGCATCGCGTCAGGGTCGACACCGGCCAGCGCGAGCAGCGCATCATCCCGAAGACCGCACGCCTGGGACTCCACGTCATCCAGCCGTGCATCCATGGCACGCGCCACCGTATCGGATGAGCAGCCGCAAAGCGTATCGTGGGGCTGGCACAGCAGCAGCGCGCGCCACGCCGACTGCACGAGTGGGCGCTGATCACCCTGCCCACGCGCCCACAGCAGCGCCGCCCACGGTTCGACGTCCCGCGTCAGGAGCCGTTCGGCGCGGGCGTAGCGGCGCTTCTGCGCCGCGCGCGAGGCGAAGGTGCCCTGGAGGGTCCATGCATATCCATACGAATCGCGCAATTCACCGCGCACGACCGGCAAGGTGGCATCGGCAGCGCGACGCACGAGGCGAGTGGCAAATTCGGCCAGCGAGCAGCGGCTCACGACCGCGGGACGCGCCGCACGCGCGAGCGCGCTGATGGCGGCCGCCAGCCCACGCTGGCGGGCGTGATGATCCGCGCCGCTGGGAAGAAGTGCGACGCCGAGGGTGGCCCGCGGTTCGAGCACATCGCGCACGCGGGTCCAGCGCGTCGCGGCGGCGTTCTCGTCATCGGGCAGCGTCGAGCCGAATTCGTAGCCGTCCGGTGGCAGATGATAGAGCAGCACGGTCGAGCCGTCGGGGGCGCGCCAGCGCACCGCGTCACCGGGAGGCCATGCAGGGCCGCCGTAGCCCCGCCAGAGGATGATCAGCGGGAATCCGAATCCGCTCGCGAGCGCCGGGAGCATGGCGGGGTGTCCAAACGCGTCCGGCGAATAGAGGACCGGCGGCGGGTCGGCGTGCAGGCGCTGGAGCACGCGACGTCCCTCGAGCAGGTTGCGCACCAGTGCCTCGCCGGAGGGCATGAGTTCGTCGCCCAGGACATACCAGGGGCCGGCTTCGAGCGCGGCGCGCCGCAAGGCATCGCGCAGCGCATCACGCCGGTCGGGGCGCACAGCCAGGTAGTCGTCGAGCAGTACCGTCTGTCCATCGAGCAGGAAGGCTGCGCCTGGCGGCTCCGGCTCGTCGAGCAGCTCATCCATCAGCGCGACGAGACGCTGCCGGAAGCGCCCCGCCGGGTGGTACCACTCGCGGTCCCAGTGTGTATGGGCTACCACGCAGATGTGCAGCGGGTGAGACGCGTCGGCGGTCATGGGGTGTGCCAGTGAGCGTGCATGCATTTGCGCACCGGGGAAGGTAATTCCAGTCATCAGCTGCGCGCCAAACGGAGGCGGTGCCCGTTGACCCGAGCGCCGCGGCCACGGATGTTCAGGCATCGCCCGTTCGCATCCACTTACCACGGAACTTCATGCACGGCCTCGCCGATCTGTGGCATCGCCTGACCGATGTGTCCGCCCTCATTCGCTGGGGCGGCTATACCGCCATCACGACGATCATTTTCGCGGAAACCGGACTGTTGATCGGGTTCTTCCTTCCCGGCGACTCGCTGATGGTGACCGCAGGGCTCCTGGCCTCGCGCGGATATCTGGACGTGTACGTCCTGGGCGGTCTGTTGTCCGTGGCCGCGATCGTGGGGGACTCGGTGGGCTATGCGATCGGACACGCGGCCGGACCGCACATCTTCACGCGGGAGAATTCACTGTTCTTCAACAAGAAGCACCTCCACCGTGCCCATCAGTTCTATGAGAAGCATGGCGGCAAGACGATCGTGCTCGCACGGTTCATGCCCATCATCCGGACGTTCGCTCCAGTGGTGGCGGGTGTTGCCGACATGCGCTACCGGCACTTCATTGCGTACAATGTGTTGGGCGGACTGGGCTGGGTATGGAGCATGCTCTTCATCGGATACTTCCTGGGCCGCTACATCCCGGGCGTCGACAAGCATATTGATATCGTCATCGCTATCGTGATCCTGCTCTCGCTCCTGCCGGGGTTCATCGGTTGGATGCGGCAGCGCCGCGCGCCCTCGGTGTCCACCGATGGGAGCGCCCCATGAAGTCCGTACGATAATTCCGGAGGCACGACCCATGGCTTTCACACTTCCGCCACTGCCCTACGACTACGCCGCGCTCGAACCGAACATTGACGCGCGTACCATGGAGATCCATCACACGAAGCACCATCAGGGCTATGTGAACAATCTCAACGCCGCACTGGAAAAGGCGCCCGCGCTGCAGAGCAAGACGCTCGACGCCCTCATCAGCGACCTCGGTGCCGTACCCGACAGCATTCGCACCGCGGTACGCAACAACGGCGGCGGTCACTGGAACCACAGCATGTTCTGGTCGATCATGGCCCCCAAGGCAGGCGGCGATCCGGGCGGACCGTTCGCGGAGGCGCTCAAGCGTTCCTTTGGCGACGTCGCGAAGTTCAAGGAACAGTTCAATGCGGCGGCGTCCAGTCGGTTTGGTTCCGGGTGGGCCTGGGTAACGGCCGACGCGTCGGGTGCGCTCAAGATCGAGAGCACGCCGAATCAGGACAACCCTCTCATGGAGGGCCGGTATCCGGTGATGGGCGTGGATGTGTGGGAGCATGCGTACTACCTGAAGTACCAGAATCGCCGCGCCGACTATCTCGCGGCATGGTGGAACGTGGTGAACTGGGGCGAGGTGGCGAAGCGCTTCGAGGGACGCGGCAAGTAGGCACGAACTGGCAGCCTGGAGCCGGTAGCTGGTCGCCCGTTGCCGCGTGTACCCGGACAGCGCCCAGCTACTCGCCGCCTACAACCAGGTCGTCGATCCCTTCGTCGGCGACGCCGGAGAGACGCGGGCTCGCAGCCGGCCGACGCCTGGACAGGTGGCTCAGGATGGGCGGCGGGATGAACGTCGTCACCATTACCATGACGGCGATCGCGCTGAAGAGGCTCACGTCGAGCGCGCCGGTTGCGAGACCCATCTGGGCGAAGATCAGGCCAACCTCACCACGCGGAATCATCGCGACGCCGACGAGTGTCTTGCTTCCGTGGAACCACCACGGCGCATAGCCGGCCACGAACTTCCCGACGAGCGCGACGACGATGAGCGCGCCCCCGACCAGCGCGACGTGTGGATCCGCCAGTGTGCGCACATCCACCGCCGCCCCGACGGCTGCAAAGAAAATGGGCACGAAGAAGTGGCCCAGCGTCGTCACCTTGCTCTCGATCGCTTCACGCTGCGGGGTTCGATGGAGCACCAATCCCGCGGCGAAGGCACCAATGATCGATGCGGAATCGGCTTTCGCGGCGAGCCACGCCATGAAGAAGGCGAACGCGAGTGCCAGCACGCCGAGACTCCCTTCGGCTTCGAGATGCACGGCGGCGCGAAAGAGGGGCGGCGCAATCCTGCCGCCAATCACGAGTGCTGCAACGATGAAGCCCACGGCCGCCGCAGTGCTGATCCCCACACCCATCGCGCTGACGGACACTCCGCTGGCCAGCGCGCTCACGACCGACAGGATGATGAGCCCCACCACGTCGTCGAGCACGGCCGCGCCCAGCACGACCTGTCCTTCCCGGGTTTCGAGCTGTCCCAGATCGGAGAGCACGCGCGCGGAAATGCCGATCGATGTCGCGGTGAGCGCCGCGCCGCACACAATGGCGGGTATCGCGGGAAGGCCCATGAGATGGGCAGCGCCTGTGCCGAGCGCGAAGGGTACGACGACCCCGACAAGGCCGACCGTGGCAGCGGCACTGCCGACGCCGAGCAGCGAGCGCAGATCCGTGTGCAGCCCGATCTCGAACAGCAGCACCAGAACCCCGATCTCGGAAAACGCGTGAATGACCGGATCGTCGGGCTGGAGAATGCCGAGCAGAGACGCGCCGAGCAGCACGCCGGCGAGCAGCTCGCCGAGCACCGCGGGCTGGCCGATGCGTTGCGCCAGCTCGCCGAGCAGCTTGGTCGCGACCAGCGTGGCGACCAGAATGCCGAGAAGATGCGGGATGTCGTGAGGCACGCGCGGTTGGCTGGTCGCTGGCGGCTAATGACGGAGACAACAGGGAGATGCAGCGACCAGCCAGCAGCCGCTAATCCCCCTCCAGATACGTGTAACCTTCCAGACCGGCAACGTAGTCCGCAATGAACGTGTTCGCCTCCTGGCGGGAGAGCGATTTCGCCGCGCTCACCTTGCGACGGAAGAGGGTGAGCAGATCCGAGGCGCGGAACTGCACGTAGTTGAGAACCTCGGTCACGGTGTCACCGTGCACAAGATCCGTGACTTCGTAACCGGTGGGGGAAAGGCGCACGTGCACGGCATTCGTATCGCCGAAGAGATTGTGCAGGTCGCCCAGGATCTCCTGGTACGCACCGGTGAGGAAAATGCCGAGGATATACGGTTCACCCGGGTGGAAGGGATGCAACGCGAGATTCGGATGGCCATTTCTTCCACCGGTGAACCGGTCAATCTTGCCGTCGGAGTCGCAGGTGATATCCTGCAGCGTGCCGCGCCGCGTGGGCTCCTCGTCGAGTCGGTGGATCGGCATGATCGGGAAGAGCTGGTCAATGGCCCAGCTGTCCGGCAGCGACTGGAAGACGCTGAAGTTGCAGAAGTAGCGATCCACGAGCTGCGCTTCGAGATCCTCGATGATATCCGCGTATTCTTCGCGATCCTTCTGTGCGATGCGCGCGACCGCGTTGAGGGTGGCGGCGTAGAGCTGCTCCGCCAGCGCACGTCCGCGCAGCGAAAGGACGCCGCTGTTGAACAGCGCGTGCGCGCGGTCCTTCAGGAAGGTCGCGTCGTGATAGACCTCGCGGACCGATCGATTCGATACCGTCTCGTAGCCCTCCTTCAGATCATGGAGAATGGCGTGATCGTCCTCGCCGACCTCCGGGAGCACGATGTCCTGATGGCTGTCCACGTCAATGACGTTGATCAGCAGCAGGGCGTGATGCGCGGTCAGCGCGCGACCCGACTCCGAGATGACGTGCGGCATGGGCAGACCGGCTTCGCGGCAGGATTCTGCAAGCGTGTAGATCACGTCATTCGCGTACTCCTGAATGGAATAGTTCACACTGGCCGCGACAGTGGAACCGGAGCCGTCGTAGTCGATGCCCAGACCGCCGCCCACGTCCACGTGCGTGATGTTCACGCCGGCCGCGTGAAGCTCGCCGTAGAAGCGCGCGATCTCCTGCAGCCCCGACTTGATGTAGCGAATGTCGGTGATCTGCGATCCGAGGTGAAAATGGATGAGCTTGAGCACATCCTGGCGCCCGGCGGCCTGCAGCCGGTCCACGACCTTGATCAGTTCGCTGGCGCTCAGCCCGAACTTGGACTTCTCGCCGCCGCTTTCCGCCCAGCGCCCGAATCCCTCCGACGCCAGCTTGATGCGCACGCCCGCGGTCGGCTGCACGTCCATTTCATCCGCGACGCGCAGCAGTGTGTCGACCTCCGCGACCTGTTCGATCACGATGAAGACCTGGTGCCCGAGCTTCTGGCCCATCAGGGCGAGGCGCATGAACTCCTCGTCCTTGTAGCCGTTGCAGACAATCATGTGGTTCACCGACTCGCTCAGGGCCAGCACTGCCTGCAGCTCGGGCTTGCTCCCGCATTCAAGCCCGACGCCGTACGGCGCGCCCCACTGCACGATCTCCTCGACGACGTGCCGCTGCTGGTTCACCTTGATCGGATAGACCAGGGTGTATCCGTTCTCGTAGCCGAATTCGTCGATGGCGCGCCGGAAGCGACTGCTCAGCGTTTCGATCCGGGAACGCAGGATGTCGGAGAAGCGCAGGAGCACCGGCAGCCCGACGCCCTGCTCCGCGAGATCCGTGGTCAGCTCGTAGAGGTCGAGCGCGCGCTCGGGGCGCGACTTGTCGGGACGCACCACCATGTGCCCCCGATCGTCGATGTCGAAGAAATCGATTCCCCACCCTTCCACGTTGTAGAGCGCGCGGGAATCGTCGATGGTCCAGGGCGCTGCCGACTCGGCCGGCGGCGCCGCTTCGATGTGCGTTGCCATAGGCCGCGAAGTTTACGTGATGCGCGGCGGCGCGTGTAGGGTCAACGGGTCACGGATAGAGATGCCGCACCGTCCACGCGTCGCCCGCGCGCTCATACAGCAGGCGCTCGTGCAGGCGCGACGGCCGATTGCGCCAGAACTCGATGCGCGCGGGCGCAATGCGCAGCCCGCTCCAGTGCGGCGGGCGCGGCACAGTCACGCCGGCGAATCGTGCCTCCGCGTCCCGTACGCGCGCGGTCAGCTCGGCGTCGTTCGCGAGTGGAGCGCTCTGCCGCGACGCCCACGCACCAATCTGGCTGGCTCGCCCGCGTGAGGCGAAGTATGCGTCGGCTTCAGCGTCAGCGACGCGCGTGACACTGCCCTCCACGCGCACCTGCCGCTCGAGCGGCTGCCAATGAAAGCACAGCGCCGCCCATGGTCGCGCGAGCAGCTCCTGCCCCTTCCGGCTTTCGAGATTCGTATAGAACACGAAACCACGTGCGTCCACGGCCTTGAGCAGCACCACGCGCACCGAGGGATGGCCATCTTCGCCGATGCTCGCCACCGTCATGGCTGTGGGTTCGGGCAGCAGCGCGCGATCAATGGCTCTGGCCTGCGCAAGCAGCGATTGGAAGTGGGCGATGGGATCGTTCGGAGGTGTGACTGAGGCTGGCGGCTCAGCGGCGGTCATGTATGCGTCGGCATCGGAACATCCACGTGATTCATCGGTTCTCGCTCAGGGAGTGATGTGACGGCGCTTCAGTTCGGCGATGGCGTCATGATAACCCGCGCGTGCCGCCCGGCGATACCAGAACACGGCCTGACTGTCATCACGCGGTATGCCGCGTCCATTCGCGTACATGAAGCCCAGATTGTATTCGGCCTGCGCGTCGCCGTGCGCCGCAGCCAGTTGGAACCACCTGACAGCCTCCGCGTCATCACGCGGTACCCCGTGGCCGCCTCCACGGAGCCAGCCCAGATAGTTCTCCGCGCGCGCATTGCCCTGCGCCGCCGCCTTGCGATACCACGCCAGCGCTTCCGCGAGATTCACGGGCACGCCCAGTCCGCGCTCGTACGCGCGGCCCATCTGGAATTGCGCTTCGGCATCGCCCAGCATTGCGGCTCGCCGGAACCAGGTAGCAGCACGAACGGAGTCGCGCGTGACGCCGTCGCCGGCCTGATACATCACGGCCAGCAGACGAGCGGAGCCTGCGCTTCCTCCATCGGCTTCGCGCTGACAGCCCGGCACGGCGTCGGCCCAATTCTTCGCATTGAACATCGCGGCGCAAGTCGGCGCATCCACCGATGCCGCTGGCGCTACGGCAGCCGCCGCGCCGGCCACTGGCGCCGGCGGGGCCGCCGTTCGCCGTCGCGATGGGGGGAGAGCGACACGCGCGCTCCCCTCTTTCCTCAACTGCGGCGTCCACGCCAGCGTCTCACCCGCCTTCACGATCAATTGCTCGGTCGTGGTGACAAAGCCGGGCGCCGTGACCCGAAACGTGTAGCGCCCGGGAGCCACGGTAATGATCCCTGCCGGCAGCGGCACACCATCGACCGTCACGTGTGCCTGATCCGGGAGATCCGCCGCCACCTCGATTCGCGCGGAATCTGCCAGCGCATTCGTTGGCGCAGCCGCGGCGGTGCGAGGCCGCGCATCGCTCATGGCGAGGGTGGCGGTGGCGCGCGTGGCATCGAGCGTGGCATGGCGCCACAGGGCGTAGCCCGCCAATCCCAGCGCGACCAGCGTCGCGAGAGCACCCCCTGCGATCATTTCACGAGGCAGCCGGCGCACTTGAGGCGTCTCCGCTGCTACCGGCACGGATTGCGGCACCAGGATTTCCTGCGGTGTCGCGCGACGTGGGGATGGCTGCGCCAGTGCCGGACGGTGCGCATTCGGCGCGGGCTGCGCGATGGACGCCACGAGCGGCTTGACGACGCTGGTGACCCGCAGCGAGAAGGCACTCGCGCTCTGATGCAGCTCTGCATTGCGCCGAAGCCGCAACGTGGCAATGGCACCGGTTGCCAGCTCGCGCGCGAAGAAGATGGAGCCCGCGCCATCGGCGCGCGGCATCTCGCCGAGCACCTCGTACGCGCCGCGAGCGGCGTCGCGAACGACATCGAGCAACGCGTCCTCAGCGGTACCGACCGTGGCCGCCGGCATCAGGACCGTGGAAACATCGGCGCCACACCGCGGGCAGAAGCGGACGCTGGACTGCAGCGGCGCATTGCAATCCGGGCAGCTCAACGCCGCGGCGGGGATACTCTCGTCCAGCGCACGCATGACATCCAGGTGGAATTCGTCGCCGCGCGGCTCGAGACGGAGTGCCACCAGATTGGTTGACGCCAGCTCGCGCGCGAGGAGCGTGACCCGGTCGCTGGTGCTGTGCCCCATGTCGCCGAGTACTTCGAAATTCTCGTGCGAGACGGCGCGCACCGCCCGGAGCAGCGGATCGCTTGCCGCAGGGATGCCGGCTGCCGCCGCTTGTGCTTCACCGACGCCCGAACCACCCGACATGAATTCTCCCGCAGCAGAGGAGGTCATGTCTCAACACTACCTCCGCACGCCGGAGCTGGAAAGAGTTGCAGCGACGCTACGGTTTGCCGAAGGTGGGTGGCTTGATCGTGACAGCGCGGCCAAGGGAATCCGCGCGATTCGTAGCCCGTTCGCCGATGGCGTTCGTCACCCTGTCAACGTTCCGGAGCTTCGGCAACGAGGGCACGATGATCGAGTCTCCGCCGCCCTTGGCGGCGTGCGAATCAGAAGCTGCGTGTTCGGCGCTCGTGTGCGACTCGGAGGCGCGCGGCGCATCGCTGTGCTGCGGCGGCATGGTCGCCGTCGCCATTCGATCGGCCTCTGTGGGAACTGACGGTGCCGGGTTCGCCACCGGTGGCGCGGGTGCAAGCGTGGCGCCCTGCTCGCTCTGCACCATGGGCGTTCCGGGCGTCTCGGCGCGTGCCGTCGACGCATGCGGACTGAGTGCCCACGCACTGGCACCCAGAATGACGAGCACGGAGGTCCCGGCCACAGCCTTGAGCCAGGGACGGCGCGGATCCGAGAGCCACTGCGGCATGCGCAATCCCGTGCGGCGAATCCGGAAGGACGGCTCGGAGGCGCCGTCCGAGAGCTCCGCGGCCGAGACGAACGCCTGACGTGGCGCCGAGTCTGCCATGACGTCCGCAAGCTCGGCCGACGCCGTCGCGCCCGCAGGTTCCGCATCCGCCGGATGTTCCGCCCGATGGCGCTGAGCCAGCTCTGCCGTCGAGCTGGACCGCGAGCCCGTTGCGCCCTGCGACGTGAAGATGTCCGCGGCGCCCAGCGGCACCATGATCGCGCTCATGGATCCGGTCGTGCTCATGGTCGTCGGCGCGAATACTGGCGCGGACGTCCGGCGTATTCCCAATTCCGGTGACTGTCGGAGCGTACGCGGTGCGAGCGGTGCGAGTGGCGCCAGTGGCGCCAGTGGCGCCAGTGGCGCCAGTGGTGCGGCCGCGGGGAGGGGCGTGACGGCTGGGCTTCCTGATAGCGGTGCGACAGGCGCGGCGGGTGCTACAGATGCCCGGTACGTCGTGGGAGCCGACGGGGCAACCGGCGCAGGTGGCTGAACCCAGGGCAGACTGTCACGCGGCGGCGGCGTACGGCGCGGCGCGCGAGAGACCTGGCGTACGAACGGCGGCGTCAGCTTCCGGTCGTGCCCGTGATCGGACGGACGCGGCGCCGGACCTGGAACAGGGGCGGCAGCCGCCACACCCGGCCCTCGAATCGTCTGTGCACGCGCACGAAACTGCATCGCGTCATCAGGCTTTCCCCTCGCGGCGCAGACCTCGGCCAGTACATCGAGGCTCGTCGCGACGACAGGACTGTTCGCAGATTCCGTCTGCTCGCGGATGGCGAGTGCCCGACGCGCCAGCTGCTCGGCCGCCGCATGATCGCCCTCCGCCGTCCGCACGCGCGCGAGACTGGTCAGAATCGCCGCGACCTCGGGGTGATTGGCGCCGAGCGCCTCTTCCTTGATCGCGAGCAGCCGCGTGAGCAGCGGCGCGGCGGCAGCGTAGTCGTTCCGGCGAAAGAGAATCCGGGCGAGGCTATTCAGCGGCGCGGCAGCGGAGGCATGCTGTTCACCGAAGGCCCGGTCGTTCAGTTCAAGGGCGCGCCGGAAGAGCGGCTCGGCCTGAGTGACATTGCCCGCAGCCGCCTGCACGGAGGCGAGATTGTTGATCGCGGGAATGAGCGATGGATGATCCTTGCCGAGAACGCGCTCGCGAATGGCGAGCGCGCGCCGAAACAGCGCCTCGGCCTGTGCGAACTCCTTCTGACGGGTCTTGAGCTGTCCGAGATGGCTCAGGCTGGTGGCAAGTCGCTCGTTGTCCGCGCCGAGCAGTGTGGCCTCGCGCACGGCGGCGATGAATGCCTGTTCCGCGGCGGCGAACTCTCCCGCGCCGAGCAGCCGCTTCCCGGCTTCGTTGTGACGCTCCCACCGTGCTTCGACACTGTCTGTCATGGCCTCCCTCCTCACAGCAATGACGAGGAGGGGGAAGCGAAGTAACGGTGCGACGGTCTAGAGACCGAATCGCCTGCCGCGTGCCGCCTGGAAGAGGGTTCGCGCGTACACGAGGTGTCCAGCCACCATGAGCAGAATCATGATGCCGACGCTCACCCACGCGATGAACGCCTCCGTCTTGTCGATTCCGCCAGGCAGGCTGATGAAGATCACGAGCGCCAGCAACGCGAGCAGCACGGCGCATACGCCAAGTGCGCCCGCCGCGGCCAATCCCTGCAATACATGCTTGTCGATGTTCATGAGGACTCTCAGAGGGTGCTGCATGAGATGTAGTGCACGACGTGCGCCGTCAGGTCCCGTAGCGGAGTCCCACGTACACGCGCGCTTTCTTCCGGAACGGCTCGTCCAGCGAGTAGCCGGCACCAATTCGCGCGTGCACAGCGGGAAGTCGCGCGGGCGCGAACCCATCCATGTCGAACGTCCATTCAAGTCCGACGATCCGGTGCCAGTTTCCGAGTGTCTCGCCGGCGCTCGCTGCCCAGTAATACGGCGTCAGGGCCAAGGATGGAAGGGAAACGCGATATGTCGCGAATCGGCGGCCGGTGGCAAGCCCAACCGGCAGCGCAGGCATCGTGATGCGCTGGGGCAGCAAATCCGCATCGAGCAGCGGCGACGCTGCTCCGCCAAGCGCGAACAGCTCGAACGGATCGGCTTCGCTGTTGACCACGCCAATCGCGCCGTCACCTTCCACCGCCAGCGTGCCATGGGAGACCGTCAATTGCGCGCTGCCTCTCGCGCGCGCCCACGATCTGCCGGCCGTGCCGCCACCATCGCCGCGCACGCCAAGATGCTCGACGAAGCGCCATTCGTTGCTGGTCTGCACGAAGCCACCTGAATACCGGGCGAAGCCGAACCAGCGCACACTCCTCGAGTCCGGCCGGTTGTCGAGGCGCCCTGCCGATGCCCCGACTCGAATGCTGTGGGCATTGGTGAGCAAGTCCCGGTCTACTGTGGCGCTGGCAAGTGCGCCGAGATAGTCCACGTCCGGTACGCCGGAATTCGCGATGCCGCCGTGCTGCGTCGACACGTGATCCTCGGCGTAGAAGAATTGCGCACCGAGCGATGGGACACTGCCGCGCCATGCGCCTGATAGCGAGCCACCGCGCCAGGCCCCGCGGTCGCCATACGCAGCCTGCGCGAGCCAGGTGAATCGGCCGATCGGATCCGTACTGGCAAGCGTGAGTCCGAAGGTCTTGCCTTCGGCGGCGATGTCAACCGTGGGAAGCACGCGATAGCGGCGAGGGCCGAGTCCATACGGCGTGTCCGGCGCCACGGGCTGGACCGCGAACGAGTCACCAGCTGCGAGCGGCAGGCGAGCGGCCGGCTCGAGGCTCGCGGCCGCTTCGGAGGGCGCGACGTGGATCGCGGTGTCCGACGTCATCGCGAGATCCAGCCCGCGTGCATGGAGTCGGAGAAAGTAGATACTCCCATGCACCCAGTCAGGTGCGGGCGCGAGCGCCGCCCCCGTGACATGCGTCAGCGGCACGGCCGTCCGGGTCGCGGTGTCCACGCGCTCGAGGTTCGGGATTCCGCTCGCGTCAGAAACGACGAACACGCTGCTGCCAGTAGCCGAGAAGATGGCGTCATAGCGATTGGCGCTGTCGTCCGGGCCAATGAATCGGGGACGCTGAACACTGGTGTCCGGGAGGAGCAGCGCCGGACGCCACTGACCATGCGACTGGACGTTCACGACGATGTGCTGCCCATCGCGCGCAAACATCGGACGAAAATAGACGAGGCGCGGCGATCCGCGCGCGATCGTGTGGAGTCGTCCGGTGCGCAGATCGACGAGCACCACGTCGCAGATTCCCGCGACACAACGGTCGGCCACGGCATGCTCGCCGTCCGGCGCCGGATCGGCGTGGCGCAGGCCACCCGCATGCGTCACGCGTCGCATTGCGTTTGACCGGAAGTCCCAGATGAAGAGGTCATTGCGCAGCGCACCGTCGCCCCGGCCCGTGGACCGCACGAGCAGGAGGCGATGACCATCCGGCATGAAACGCGGCTGTTCATAGGGAACGCCGCCATGGGGATAGAGTGTCGCAACCCGGTGATGGGGCGGCGGCAGCCAGTCGATGGCGGCGACATCTTCAGGATCGAGGCGCAGCATGCGCGCCCGGGCGCGCGCGGCTGCGGACTCCGCCGCCGTGTCCAGCGCGGTCGTGAAGACGACCACGCGCGAGGGCCTGTCGCGCACCGTACGCACCATGGCGATGAGTGTCCCATTCGGCGAGATGGCCGGCGCGCCGGTATTCCATTGCAACGCCTGGACGAGTGTGCCCTGCCCCGAATCCCGGGTGGCGCCGGGGATGCCGGCGTAACTCTGCTGCACCAGGCGCTCGGCGTCCGCCGTTACCTGGGCGGCGAAGCGGCCATAAAGAACCGCCGGATAACCGCCGAAGACACCGGCGAACGCCTCATCGAAGGAGCGGTCGGTGCGCGCACTCATGCGCCGCCACAGATGCACGAGGCTCGAATCTCCTGAACGATCCACCAGCCACTGGAGGTACGCGGAACCGGCCAGATACGCCATTGACCCGCCGAGAAATCGCTCGTCGCCATCGAGCTGGCCGTAGACAGGAAGCTGGCCATCGAGTGCCCACTGGCGCAGCACCGCCGCGCGCCACGCGCTGTGCGGGCGCCCGGTACCCGTCACCACGCCTTCGACGTATGTCGCGTAGCCCTCGGTGAGCCAGCGCGGCGCCTTGAGTGCGAGGGGTCCGAGATCCGTCTGGGATGCTACGGCAAAGAAACGCAACCAGGGATTGCGCGATGGTCGCGCGAGATGCGCGATGTGCGCGAACTCATGCACCGAGAGCATTTCGCCCCAGCCGCGATTGTCGCCGATCCCGCTTGCCGGCGACGGGGGCGTAGGCCAGAAGAATATCAGTGGCCCGCTCAGGAATGGCAGCGCAAAACCATTGGACAGATTATTCGGATCGTCAACGACCACGCTGATGCGCTTGTCCGGTGCGTTGCCAGCCAGCGCCGACACCTCATCGTAGACGGCGTCGATGTGTGCCGCGACGTCGAGCGTCCATGCGGCTGCCGCGGCCGGATAGTACAGCACGAAATGCTTCGTCTCGACGCGCCGCCACGGGAGCGCGGGGAATGTGATCTGCTGGGCCGTCGCGGGAACGGCGCTGAGTGCAGCAAGGGCAAGGCCAAGGACAATCGCGCGCATGACGGCGGATGATGCACGAGCGCCGTGCATGAAACAACACGACCCCGTTCACACGCGCCGGTTTTCATGGCATCTTGCTGCATCCTGAATCACAGCGAGAACATGAGTCACGATGAGATTGCGCTGCGTGCAGTGCTGGAAACCATACCGTACAGCGCCTGTCCGGTGCGCGACATAGCTACCGCCGGCCAACCGGCCGAATCCGCGTGGGGGGCGCTGGCTGAGGCGGGGTATCGCACGGTCGTGGATCTGCGCGCGCCGAACGAGCCCCGCGGATACGACGAGCCGGAAGCGGTGCGGGCAGCGGGGCTCGATTACGTGTCACTTCCCATCACCCAGGCGACGCTCTCTGACGAGGCGTTCGACGCCTTCCGCGACATTGTCCGGGACCCGGCGCGGCGCCCGGTCGTGGTACACTGTGCCACGTCGAATCGCGTCGGCGCCCTGCTGCTTCCCTATTTTGCGCTGGATGAGCATCGGACGCTCGCGGAATCGTTCCGCCTCGCCCAGACAGCAGGACTGCGCAGCCCCGAGCTTGCCATGATGGCCGGCGAGTACGCCCGGCGGCACGGGGCCACGGGCTGAGCGCCCGATCTCCTTCCGGAGCTGAGCGATGCTGCTGAAACGCTTCTACGACGAGGCACTCGCACAGGCGAGCTATCTGGTGGGCTGCGAACAGTGCGGCGAAGCGCTGATCGTGGATCCCAATCGGGACGTGGCGCAGTACGTGGACGCTGCCGCGGCGCACGGGATGCGCATTTCGCGAGTGACGGAGACGCACATTCACGCCGACTTCGTCTCGGGCAGTCTCGAGCTGGCGCGACGCACCGGCGGCAGGCTGCTGCTCTCTGGTCTGGGCGGACCCGACTGGCAGTACGCGTTCGCCCGGCAGGAAGGAGCGGAACTGCTGCGCGACGGCAGCGTCATCCAGATTGGTAACGTGCGCGTGGATGTCATTCATACACCGGGACATACGCCAGAGCATCTCACGTTCCTTGTAACAGATGCTGCGACGGCCGACCAGCCCATGGGAGCGTTCACCGGCGATTTCATTTTCGTCGGAGACGTCGGGCGGCCGGATCTGCTGGAGCGAGCAGCGCACCAGGCGGGCACCATGGAGCGCAGTGCGCGCGAGCTGTACGCGTCGCTGGAACGTTTTGCGACGCGCCCCGACTACCTCCAGCTCTGGCCCGGTCACGGTGCCGGCTCGGCCTGCGGCAAGGCGCTTGGCGCAGTACCGCAGACTACGCTCGGCTACGAGAAAAAATTCAATTGGGCGTTCAACAGTGGCGGTATCGAGCAGTTCGTTTCGCTCGTGCTAGCCGGCCAGCCGGAGCCGCCGCAATACTTCGCGGAAATGAAGCGCGTGAATCGCGCCGGACCGCGACTGCTCGGCGAGCTGCATCCGCCCGAGCGACTCCCCGCGTCGCGCCTCCCCGAGGTGCTGGCCAAAGGCGCACTGGTTGTGGACACCCGTCATGCCGCGGACTTCGCGGCCGGCCACGTGCCTGGAGTCATCAACATTCCGCTCAACCGGTCCTTCACGACGTGGGCCGGATGGCTTCTACCCTACGACCGCGATCTCTACCTGATCGTCTCGGGAGACGCGCATCTCGGGTCGGCCGCGCGCGCGGTGCGAGAATTGGCGATGATCGGGCTGGACCGGGTGTCCGGATACTTTGGCGATGACGTGCTACCGGCGTGGTTGCAGAGTGACAGGGTCCTGGAAATCGTGCCGCAGATGACTCCTGGCGATGCACGCGGCCGGCTGGCGCGCGGTGAAATCACCTTGCTCGACGTGCGCGCGCAGGCGGAATGGGACGAGGGACATATCGCGGGAGCGCAGCTCGTGCC
>Ga0070699_100002716_pt1 | contig 15779 bp, 7 predicted proteins | sample KBSK1503metaG_FD_65473 | JGI IMG/M metagenome (GOLD analysis project Ga0070699, IMG submission 65473) | Corn, switchgrass and miscanthus rhizosphere microbial communities from Kellogg Biological Station, Michigan, USA - KBS K1-50-3 metaG | ecosystem: Host-associated > Plants > Roots >...
CCCACGTGCACAGCATCATCGGGTGACCGGCGGCCCGCATTGCGTCGAGCTTCTCGAGCCACTTGTCGATCGAGAGTTCTTTCTCGTTGTCGTGATCTTCGGCGAAGAAGTAACAGTGTTCGCAACGGAGGTTGCAACGGTTGGTGACGTCGATCGAGCCGATGGCAAACTTTGGCAACCCGAAGGCGAATAATTTGGCGAGGTCGCGAGCTTTGGTGAGTTTTCGTCTTACGTTCATGATCCCCTACCTGGTTCGTTGTAGAGGTGGCACTCCGTGGCCACCCCGTCCCTCACGAAATACCTACGATTGGGGCGGCTACGGAGTGCCGCCCTACAATCATCCAAGTCCGAACCTGCTTAAGTCTTGATTGCTACCTTTTTCTCTTCATCAATGTAAACTTTGATCTCGGTTCCCGGCTTGATGACGGCATTCTTACCCTTCTTCAAAAAACCCAACGGACCAAAAAGCACGACGAGGGCGACTGTAGTCCCCGTTTTGTCGTCGCCTTCTTTTCCTTTCGTCGAGCGCAGCTTGAGTTTCTGGTTGTCTACCGTCATTGCAGACTCCACGCGGATGCCGAGCGTGCCACCTCTGCCCATCATCCCGGCCTTCTTCGCTTGCGCCACGGTACCCTTCACAATGCTGTCTTTCGCAATCACCACCTGGCCGTCAATCCTCACGTCCTGTGCGACCTTGAACGTGAGTGGATCGCCTTCAGCCGCAGTCTTGCTAGTGATCTCATCAACTGTAACGACAGTGAACTCCATGCCGTCGGGGATCACTTTTAGATTTTCTGCCGGCGGATCCTGACGCCGCGTAGCTGCTGATAACGCGGTCATGCTGGGAGTAACGATGCTGATCAGGACCAGCAACATCACGACAGACTGAAACCGCCTGGAGGAACGGATAGTTTTATACATCGGGTAATCTCCTGGGAGAGAGGGTTAATAGTTTCCGCTGCGGGAAGCAGCGGAGCGAGTTGTGTGGGTAAAACCAGAACCAGAGTTAGAGCGACACTGTTTCTTCTTCAGGTGTCTCGACCAGATAAGGACTGACGAACGCCGGTTTTTCTTCAGCATCCTCCGCTAACACCGCTTGAATTATCGGGAGACTAAGAGAGTGTTTGGTTGTGTTCAGCGGCACCGGCTTGCCGGCGGCATAGACTTTGTGACGGCCGTTTTCTTCGTACCACTCGGCGAGGTTCGCGGTCTTGTGCATGTTCTCGATGATCTGCCGCCAGCCCACGCCCGTGTTGTAAGCGCAGAAGGAAATCTCACCTTCCTGGGTGCCGTACGGAATCACGCACATCTCGGTGCGACGAAAGTCGTAATTGAAAAGATCCTGAAACCACATTCCCTCGACGCAGAGCACGCGCCACATGTCGTTCGCATCGGTGTGCTTCTGGGCCATCCGGTCGTTGCGATCGGAATTGGAATTGGTTGACGAAGGCTTGAAGAGGTTGATGATCTGCGAAATCGGAAAACCTTCAGGCGCTTTTTCCGCGTTGAAGTTGCGCATGATCGCCATGCCGAGCTGCGCGTAGGAGAGTTTACGTCCGCGCGCAGTGTCGGTGATCACGGCCACGTCTTTCATGAACTGTTCGTAGTTGAAGAACTCAAACAGCGATCTGAATTCGCCTGTCTGTCTGTTTACTACGAGCAACGTGAAGATGCCGCAGTTAGGATGGCAGTTACATGACGACCAGCCCCACGGCGCATCGGCGCCCTGCAACATATCCATCACGCTCGTGAAAGCTGAATAAGACGAAAGCGGGAACCAGTCGCGCAACGGTTGAATGTGCCCGCCAAGCTGGTCCTTCAGATCGTGCGTCATGCCGGCGAGCGTGTAACGCCACTTCTTCCGCAACTCATCCGAGATGTCTTCATCGCGTCCGGTAAACGAAACCGGTTGGAATGCAATCGTCTGGACCTTATCGATGTTCTTCGCGGCAAAGTCGACGATCTGGCCGATACCGTCGTTATTAATACTGTTGACGATCGTCACCACGAGCGTGACTTTGATACCAGCTTCCGCGAGATTCTCGATGGCTCGCAGTTTGACGTCGAACAAGTTGCCGACACCGCGATGCTTGTTCTTTTCTTCGCTGACGCCGTCAAACTGTAGATAGACGCCGTGCTGTCCGGCAGCCTTCGCGGCTTTGCAGAATTCGAGATCTTCGGCGAAGCGAATGCCGTTCGTCGCCGCGAGTATGCGATAGAAACCGATCTTCTTCGCGTAGGCGACCGCTTCGAGATAATAAGGCGAGAGCGTCGGCTCACCGCCGGAGAAGAGAATAATGACCTGTCGTCGCGGTTTGAAGGAGACGGCCCGATCGAGAATCGCTTTCGTGTCTTCAAACGTCGGCTCGTGAACATAACCAACCTGGTTCGCGTCCATGAAGCATGGATTGCACATCATGTTGCAGCGATTGGTCAGGTCGACAGTCAACACTGCGCCGCGTCCAAATTTAATATTCGAAGTGCCGTGATGATGTACGTCTTTGTCTTCGGCGGCACGGAAGTCACGACCGAAGAACAGCGACTCGATGCGCCGCAAGAACTCCGGATCGGTAGACATCACATCTTCGAACTGCCCGTGCTTCGGACAATCTTTGCGCATCACAACCTGGCCGTTGTCTTCGACGATCTGAGCTTTGATCTCGCCCGGATGTTCGAACATCAACATGTCGAGCGGAACTGCGCCGGTGATGACGGCGTTGCGAACTTCTTTTACGCAGGTTGGACAAAGACTATCAGTCTCACGCGGGAAGCCGAGTGGCGGAGCCGTACGTTCGTAGGATTTGAGCAGTGGACCAGGCGCCCAGTTGGGGCGAATCGCTTCGCCTTCAGGCAGCAGCTGGTTGACTGACTGAAAAGCCCTCCAGGCGACATCGGAGAGGCCGGAAATGAGACGAGAGCTTTTTACTCCCGACAGCTTACTCTTTTCGGATTCCCCGCGGCGAAACTGATCACTAAACAAAGGCTTTTCGTCTCCTATTTACTCAACACAGCCAGAACAGTCGAGCATCATAAACAGGATTTGCACGATCCACAAGACGCGATTATCCTGAAAATCTTGTAAAGCAGGTAAATGCCTGTCAAAAATGCCTATTCATCCCACAGCCGTCATCGAGGACAACGTCGAAATTGGCCCAGATTGCGAGATTGGAGCCTACGCTGTAATCAAACGATTCACCCGCCTCGGCGCCCGCAACCGGATTTTTGAGCACGCCGTGATCGGCGGCGAACCGCAGGATCTGAAGTTCAAAGGCGAGACCAGCTACCTCGAAATTGGCGACGACAACCAGATCCGCGAGTTCTGTACTTTTCACCGGGCCAACGGCGAGGGACTGACAACCCGCATTGGCTCGCGCAACTTTTTTATGGTCGGCGTCCACGTGGCCCACAACTGCGTGATCGGCGACGACAATATCTTTGCGAACGAAGTGGCACTCGCAGGTCACATCACGATCGAGGATCACGTTTTTCTTTCCAACAACGTCGGCGCGCATCAGTTTGTACGCATGGGCCGTTACGCGATGATTGGCGGCAAGTCGAAGATCGTGCAGGATGTGTTACCGTTCTTTATCACCGACGGAAATCCAGCACGCGTGCGTGGTGTGAACAGCGTGGGGTTACAGCGCGCGGGTTTTTCCGAAGACGCGCGGCGCGCATTGAAAGACGCGTACAGGAAACTGTTCAGATCGAAGACGCCGGTTGCCGAAGTTCTGGACCAACTCGCTCAAGTCGACGATGAACACGTAGCGCACCTTGTAAGTTTTATTCGTGGCTCGAAACGCGGATTCATAAGATGACAGTTGCAGAGCTCGCCAGGATCGTTAACGGTCGCGTCACCGGCAACGGCGAGACGCAGATTGAACGGATTGGAGATCTGGTTCACGCGGATGAGGGCGAGATTGCTTACGTTGAGAATGAGAAGTTGCAGGAGGCGGCCGCGGAGAGTAAAGCGGGATGTTTGATCGTGCGCGATGGATTGGCTGCGAAGTTTTCCGGGCGCACAGTAATCGAAGTTGCAAATCCAAAACTTGCTTTCGCATTGATAGGCGCGGCGCTTCATCCGCCGCTGCGTCGCGAGCCGACGATTCATCCGAGCGCCGTGATCGCCGGTACTGCCGACATCGCGCTTACAGCTTATGTTGGTCCAAACGTGTGTGTGGGTGAGTACGCGCACGTCGGCGCTTACACGCGGCTCGAAGCCGGCGTGGTGCTGGGTGCGAATGTAAGCGTGGGTAACGATTGCGTGTTGCATCCGAACGTGGTGCTGTACGACGGAGTGTCGATCGGCAATGGGGTGATACTGCATGCGGGCGTGTGTCTCGGTGCGGATGGTTTTGGTTACGTGCGTCACGATCTCGGCTACCAGAAGTTTCCGCAGATCGGAACAGTAGTGATTGAAGACGAAGTTGAGATCGGTGCGCATACTTGCGTGGACCGCGCCGCGCTCGGTCGCACGCGCATCGGGCGCGGAACGAAGCTCGACAACATGGTCCACGTGGGCCACAACTGCGACATCGGCGAGCGCGTGGTGATTGCAGCGCAGACTGGGATCAGCGGCAGCGTGGTGATCGAGGACGATGCGGTGATTGGCGGCCAGGTTGGATTTGGAGATCACACGCGCGTGCAGTCGGGCGCGATCATCGGATCGAAAGCGGGGATCTTACCCGGAAAAATTGTGCGGCCGGGCGTGTGGTGGGGAATACCCATCCAGCCGCTGGATCAATACAAACGCATGAATGCGCATCTGAATCGCTTGCCGGAAATGCATGAACGGATCAAACGCCTCGAAGCGCAGATTGCTGAGCTTCAGAAAAGGCCAACCACAGATTACACAGATTGATCTGCGTAATCTGTGGTTGGTGTTGTTACCTTATTGCTTTGGTCCAACAATCGGACCATCGCCGATTACAAAATATCCCGGCGGCGGAGCGAAGTTGTTGGCCTCGCAAAATGCCTTGGCCGCCGCGGCCTGCGCGTCAACATCTCCTTTCTTCTTCCGCGGCACGACCACCGTGTGACACGCGCGACTGACATTCCCTGACGTGTCAGTAGCCGTGACCACGATCAGGTAAACACGCCCGTCGCCCGAATCGACACGCTCAGCTCGCAACCGCAACGTGCCCACTGCGATGTCCTTAGCGTCGGGTGAATGGACCGTCACCGGCGTCGTAGATGTCGGTGTTTGATCGTCCTCGTCGCCGAACACCTGCACCGTGAACGTTGCCGGTTCATTCGTCGTCGCCGCGAGGCCAACGTTGAACAGATCGCTGTTGGTCTGTGACAACGAAGTCACCGCCACTGACGACGTCAAAACCGGTGGCGTCGTGTCGTCTGAAGCGCAGAACACCGTCGAATTGGAGAACGGTAACGTCTCGACGACGGCGCAGACTTTGAACGAACCTTCCTGCTGCAGGCCGAACAGCATTTGCAGATCGATGCTGTTGCCATTAGCTAAAGGCGTGCCGGCTGTCACCGCGCCGGCTGACAAGGTGCTGTTGAAGCCGCCGCCGTTTGGTTGCGATGGTGGCTGCTCGAGCGTTGTGCCCTGAACAGTTGCCGTTCCACCTCCGCTCAATGAAACCACCACCGTGCCCGAAGTGCGCGGTCGCAGATCCGCGACACCCGAAGGCGATGGGAAAGTTGTGAGATCGATGATGCGTAGACGCAGGCGAGTAATCGGCGCGCCAGTCGAATTCGTAAAGCGGCGGCGCACCGAAATCGTGCCAAACGTCGAGTTGTTCGGCGGGTCGGAGGTGAAGTCGCGAACGAAATTCGGCGACGTACCAGTGCCCACTCCCGGATCGACTAATCCGATACCGATTGAGGTTCCGGTGTTGCGATGACCCGGACCAGATAGACTTTCGGGACCGGGAGTACCGAGCCGTTGTCCACCGCCCGCACTCGTGCCGTTCGTATCGACAAACAGGAAGTCAGCCGAATTGCTATTGGTATCCTGCGGCAACCCGGCCCCAACTCCAACCGACGGAACGTTGCGATACCAACTGTAATCGACCGAGAACGGAGTAAGAGGCGGAAGACCCGCTCCTTCTCGATACAACACATTTGCTTCGCTGGTTGGACCAACAGCGTCGAGCCTGTTTGCGAGTGTGAAGTTTGCCGGATTCGCGGTGCGGAACAAAGCGATACCGACGTTATCGGGAATGTTGTTGGTAAACGTGGTGTCGCCCGCGGCTGTGGTCCCATTGCCGGCGGGATACAGCGCCAGGGAATAACCTACCGGGTTAACGCCGAGATAGTGTCCACGCGCGGGAATGATCGTTCCGTTCGGAATAACGAAACGAGCGATTCCATCTGAAGCTGCCAGGGCAAAGCCTGACGAACCATCAGGGGCTGACACATTCAACGCGCTGTTGCTGTTGTTATAGATCTCCACGAACTCGTCATTCGCGCCGTTTGGACCACGCAAACGATATTCGCTGATGATCAGCGAGGTGCCGCCCGGCGTGGGTGTTGGTGTCGGCGACGGAGTTGGCGTTGGTGATGGAGTTGGACTCGGCGTTGGCGTCGGTGTCGGTGATGGCGTGGGAGTCGGCGTTGGCGTTGGACCACCGCAAGCTCCGACGGTTTCAGTGTCTCCCGAAAACACGAGCACTCCAGTGCCTCCGAGCGGAAGCGATTCCGCGACTATCCCCAGCGTGTAACATCCAGTCTGCTGTATTCCTAACAGGAACTGAACGTTTACAGTCATTCCGTGACCCAGCGGCGATGCCGGCGTAACGGAACCAACCGAGTAGCTACTGTTGAAGCCACCGCCGTTTGGTTGCGAGGGCGGCTGCTCGAGAGTTGTGCCCTGAACGGTCGTGGTGCCGCCTCCGCTTAATGGAACCACGATGGTGCTGGAGGTTCGCGGTCTAAGATCCGCAACACCGTTCGGCGACGGGAAGGTACTTAGATCGACTACGCGGAAACGCAACCTGGTGATGTCCTGACCAGTGTTGTTGATGAAAGTTCGGCGAATTGAAAGGGTGCCGAACGTTGAATTGTTGGGCGGATCGCTCGTAAAGTCGCGCACTCTGTTTGGCGGCGCGAGTTCTGACGGGTTTGGATCGAGCGTAACGGAGCCAATCGGCTCTCCCTGGGTTCGTGGCGCAGATAAATTCTCCGGACCGGGCGCTCCCAGACGCTGTCCACCTCCGGCACTCGTGCCGTTTGTATCGACAAACTTGAAGTCCGCGGCATTGTCGTCCGTGTCCTGCGGCAAGCCGGCTCCCTGATTGCGGACCCAACTGTAATCGACGGAGAACGGAGTCAAAGGAGCGAGTCCCGCTCCTTCTCGATATAACCCATTGGGCTCACTGGTTGGACCAACTGCGTCCAGTCGCGTGAGCGAGTCGAAATTCGCTGGATTGGATGTGCTGAACAACGCAATCCCGACATTGTCGGGAATGTTGTTGGTAAACGTGGTATCGCCCTCTGCTGTGGTGCCGCTTCCAGCCGGGTACGCGGACAGCGAATAAGCGATGCTATTCACGCCCAGGTAATGCCCGCGAGCGGGAATGATCGTTCCGTTCGGAATGATGAAACGAGCCACTCCATCCGAAGCTGCCAGAGCATAGCCCGAGGATCCGTCAAATGTTTGGACGTTAATGCCGACATCGGTCCGGTTGTAGATCTCGACAAAATCGTCGGACGCGCCGTTTGGACCACGCAGACGAAACTCGCTGATGATCAGCCTGGTGTCGCCAGGCGTTGGCGTCGGTGAAGGACTCGGCGTTGGAGTCGGAGTCGGTGTTGGTGTCGGAGTCGGCACCGTGCATGCTCCGCCTTCTTCCGAGTCGCCCGAGATCAGAAACACGTCACTGCCGCCAGTCGGTTCCGCCTCGGCAATCACTGCAAAACTGTAACAGCCGGTTTGCTGTAATCCCATCAGGAACTGCACCTGGACGCTATCGCCGTTTGTCAGCGGCGCTGCGTTCGAGATCGAGGGAACAGACATGCTGCTGTTGAAGCCGCCACCGTTTGGTTGTGACGGAGGTTGTTCGAGCGTCGTGCCGGCAACGTTTGTGGTGCCGCCTCCAACCAGTGACACGACAATATTGCCCGAGGTTCGAGGTCTAAGATCTGCCGCGCCTGATGGCGACGGGAAAGTCGTGAGATCGATGACGCGGAAACGCAGGCGCGCTATATTGCCGCCCGTGTTGTTAGTAAATCTCCGGCGAATCGAAAGCGTGCCGAAAGTTGAATTGTTGGCCGGGTCACTGGTGAAATCGCGCGCGGCGTTCGGATTGACTGTTTCGGCGTTCGCCGGATCGAGTATCGACTGGCCGATGTTCGAGCCGAATGTTCGCGGCGCGGCCAGGTTCTCCGGACCGGGCGCGCCAAGACGCTGTCCGCCGCCGGCGCTGGTGCCGTTGGTATCGACAAACAGAAAATCGGCGGCGTTGTCGTTGCTGTCCTGCACCTGCCCCGACGACGTGACTTTGCGCACGAAACTGCAGTCGATGTTGAAGGGAATGAGGGCCCCATAGCCCGCGCCTTCTTTGTAGTTCGCGTTTGCTTCACTGGTTGAACCGACCGCATCGAGGCGGTTCGCGAGCGTGAAGTTTGAGACGAGGGAAGTCTGGTACAACGCGATACCGGCGTTGTCGGGAATATTCGCGAAGGTGTTGTTGCCAGTGGCGGTGCTTCCGTTTCCGGATGGATAACTGGAAAGCGAATAACTGGCGCCGACGGCGAGATAATGGCCGTGCGCCGCAATGAAGGTGCCGTTGGGGATCTCGAAACGCGCGACACCGTCTGAAGCAACCAGCGCGTAACCAGTTGAGCCATCACTCGTCGCGACATTAACCGGATCGTCGCCGTAGTTGTAAATTTCGACGAATTCGTCGTTCGCGCCGTTTGGACCACGCAAACGAAACTCACTGATGATCAGCGTGGTTCCGCCTGGAGTCGGCGTAGCGGTCGGGGACGGTGTCGGAGTAGGCGCGCCACACGAACCCGATCCGCCTTCCGTGCTGCCGGAGATCAAAACCACATCGCCGCCGCCAACGGGCAGCGACTCCGCGATGAGCGCGAGCGTGTAGCAACCAGTCTGCTGGATACCCATCACGAATTGCAGATCGATACTCGCGCCATCGGCGAGTGGAGTCGCTGCTGAGACGGAACCGGCGGTCATGCTGCTGTTGAAGCCGCCGCCGTTAACTTGCGAGGGAGGCTGATCCAGAGTCGTTCCCTGGACCGTCGCGCTGCCGCCGCCAGTGATCGGTACGACTGTTGAGCCAGATGTGCTTGGTCTGAGATCGGCAATACCTGACGGCGCCGGAAATGTCGTGAGGTCGATGACGCGAAAACGAAGTTTGGTCAGCGGTGAACCGGTGTTGTTGGTGAATTTGCGACGGATGAAAAGTTTTCCGAAGGTCGAGTTGTTGGGAGGATCGCTCACGTTGTCTCGATCAACGTTCGGCGACGCGTTGTCAGCCTGGGCCGGATCGACGAGCGATTGAGCGATGTTCGAACCAGCGTCGCGCACGCTGGAAAGATTTTCCGGTCCGGGTGCGCCGAGACGCTGGCCCCCGCCCGCGGAGGTGCCGTTGGTGTCAACGAAAATGAAATCGGCGTTGTTGTTGTCAGTGTCTTCAGGAAAACCGGCATTACCGCCGACTGCGGGAACGCGCCGCACGAGGCTGTAGTCGACACTGAATGGAACCAACGGTGGAAAGCCGGGGCCTTCGCGATAGAGCGTGTTTGCGACGTTCGAGGAGCCGAAAGCGTCGAAGCGATTTCCGAGTATGAAATTCGCCGGGTTCGAAGTGCTGAAGAGTGCGACGCCGGCGTTGTCGGGAATGTCGGTGGTGAAGGTTGCGTCTCCGGTGGCCGTGGTCCCGATACCGGCCGGATACGAAGCGAGCGAGTAAGCGATGATATTCACGCCGAGGTAGTGACCGCGCGCGGGAATGACGGTGCCGTTCGGAATAACTAAACGCGCAGTGCCGTCGGAGGCGACCAGCGCATATCCGGAGGAGCCGTCGGAAGCGGCGACGGTATGGTCCGTGTCAGTGTTGTTATAGATCTCGACGAACTCATCGTTCGCGCCGTTGGGACCACGGAAACGAACCTCACTGATAATCAGGGGAGAAGTGGAGGTACGGCCGGTAGTGATGAAAAGCAAAACAGACGCAGATGCGACTAAAACGAGGAACAGGGCTCTGAGGAGGTTACGCATTGGGTCATTTTCTCCTTAATTATTTTTCGGCAAGTTGAGTCGCGGATTTACACGGACGACGGATTCGTCCGCGGGATCAGCGGGTTAAGAATTCGAGGATCAGTTGGGCAGCGCGCGACGAAGCGCCTGGTTTGCCGAGTTTATGTGCAACCTGGTGTAAACGTTCGCGCATCGTTTTGTTTGTTTCTGGGTTGAGAAGCTCGAGTATTTTAGCTGATAGATTTTCTCCTGTGAGATCTTTTTGCATCAGCTCGGTCGCGATCTCTTCGCCGGCGACGAGGTTTACGAGTCCGTAATGCGACACCGTAATCAAACGACCGAGCGTGTGCCAGTTGATTTGTGACTCTTTGTAAACTATCACCATCGGTGTCTCGAGTAGTGCGGCTTCGAGCGTTGCAGTGCCACTCGCGATTGCAGCGGCGTCTGAAGCGGCGAGTGCTTCGCGAGTTTGTTGTTGGACTAGGTTTACCTCGTTTGCGTTGCTTTGCGAAAGAATCGCGCGCGTTTCTGATTCAGTGCGGCTTGGCGCCACCACAATAACTGGTTGGACGTCGGGTCGCGCGTCGCGAAGTTGCGCGATCGCGTCGAGCATCGGCGGGAGAATCCGGAGCAGCTCCTTGTGACGACTACCGGGTAGAAACGAAACGATCGGTCGCGCCGGATCGAGCTCGTTGCGATTGCAAAACTCTGCTCGTCCGTAGCGCGCCTTTACCTCTCCCGACAGCGGGTGGCCCACAAACTCCACGTGATCCACGTGGTGTCCTTTATACCAATCGACTTCGAACGGCAGGATCGACAACAGCAGATCCACGTCGCGCTTGATCTGGTTCACGCGTCGCGGACGCCACGCCCAGAGTTGCGGGCTGATGTAATAGATCACTTTCAGACCGCGCCGGTGCAGGGCCGAAGCGAGCCGCAGGTTGAACTCGGGCCAGTCAACCAGCACCACCGCGTCCGGCGCTTGTTCAATCGCGGCCGCTTTAAGTTGCCGGAAGGCTTTGAGGAATTTCGGAAAGACGCGTCCGACTTCGACAATGCCCATGATGGCGAGCTCGTCGGAGTTGACGACTGTCTCCACGCCCGCGTCGCGCATCAGTGGACCGGTGGCGCCGAAAACATCGAGGTCGCCAAGTTCGCGCAGGGCTTTCACAAGCGCAGCCGCGTGAGCATCGCCTGACGGCTCACCGGCGACGATCATCAGTTTATGGCGCTTCGGCACGGCGCGGATGATACCAGACCATGCGTGGGATTTATCTCTGTGGTTCTTTGCGTATCTCTGCGTCCTCTGAGTTAAAGTTTTTTTCAACGCAGAGGACGCAGAGAACCGCGGAGATATGCTAGCATCCACGCGCCCCTATGACTCGCTTCGTTCTGGGAACCATCATTCTCGTCGTTGCCTGCCAGGTAGTATTCGCGCAGCAAACCAATCCGGTCGATCGGAAAGTCGCCAATCCGATGACCGACACTCCCAACGTCAATCCACTCAATACCGATCAACCCGTGCAGCGTCGTCCGGCAACGCAGGGCGGAGTGCAGGGGACAGGCTCCGATCAAATCACGGTCGAAGCCACGAAGCAGAGCGCGTCGGGACCGGAAAACGCGCGCGTCGTCGTTTACGAAGGCAACGTCGACATCCGCATCGGCACTTACCGGCTCCAGGCTGACAAGGTTACGGTTTACGAAGCCGAGAACCGAGTGGTCGCGGAAGGCAGCGTCGTTTTCGATCAGGCGGACCAGCAGCGCATCACCGGTTCGCGCGGTGAGTGGAACTATCGCACCAAGACCGGCTACTTCGTCGATTCGACCGGCTTCACCAACCAGACGCAGGACGGCACGCGCATCTATTTCACTGCCGACCGCGTGGAGAAAATCAGTCTCGATACGATCGTCGCCACGAATGTGCAGGTGACGGCTTGTGATGAAGACGTACCGAAGTGGAGTTTTCACGCCAACAAGACGCGCATCAAGACCGGCGACCGCGTTTACGTCTACGGACCGAAGCTGAAACTGAAGAACATTCCGGTCTTCTTCCTGCCGTACGCGTCGGTATCGATCAAACCGCGCGACCGCGCGTCAGGTTTTCTGACGCCGACGTTTGGCGGCTCGGGTGCGAAAGGCGTTCGTTTGTCGACAGCGTACTACCAGACGCTCGGTCGCTCGGCCGACTTCACTTTTCGCAGCGACATCTACACGCAGCGTGGCCTCGGCTTTGGCGGCGACCTGCGCACACGCGCCAACTCGCGCTCGTATCTCAACGTCGGTTTTTACGCCGTCAAGGATCGAATCTTTGGACCAGCGGCTGACGACGCGCATCCGGATCAGGGCGGGTCGAGTCTTTACGTCGATGGCGTGCATTACTTCAAGAACGGCTTCATCGCCGTGGCCGACGTCAACATCACTTCGAACCTCGCGTTCCGGCAGGTCTTCTCCGACAACATTCAACAGGCGATCTCGCCGGAAGAAACTTCGCAGGTCTTCGTCAACAAAGATCACAACGAGTACAGCTTCAACTTTCTCGCGCGCACGCAGGTCACGTCGCTGACGAACGCGCGGATTCGTATTCGGCAGTTGCCGAGTATCAGCATCGACAAGCGGCCGACGATCGTGAGTTTTTTAAAAAACCTGCCCCTCTACTTTTCCTTCAGCGGGGCGGCGGATGGCGTCAGCCGCAAAGAGACGGTTGAAGACGCGGTGCAGTTTGTGAATGACGTCGGCGGCAATCCGATTATCTCGCCGTCGATCGTGCAGCGACTCGATCTGTACCCGCGCTTCGAGCTGCCGCTAAACTTTGCCGGTTGGACCGTCACTGCCTCGGGCGCGGGCCGCGTCACTTTCTATTCCAACTCACTCGATCCAAACACGCGCGACGTGCTCAGCCGCAACGTCACGCGCAGTTATGGCGAGTTTGAGCTGGACGTGCGGCCGCCGGCGTTCGCGAAAGACTTTCATCGCGGTGACCGCTTTTTCTTTCGTCACGTGATCGAGCCTTACGTCGTCTATCGCAAACTTTCCGGAATTAACAACTTCGATCGCATCATTCGTTTCGACTACACCGACGCGATCGCCGACACGAACGAGATCGAGTTTGGTATTGCGAATCGTTTCTTCACGCAGCGCTCGACTGAAAACGTGAGCGATGTGCGTGTGAATAAGGAAGGCGAGAACGCGCCGCTGCTTTCGAGCCAGCCGTATGAAGCGTTGACGATCACATTGCGTGGTAAGTATTTCTTCGATCCGTTTTTCGGCGGCGCTTTGGTCACGAATCAGCGCAACCAGTTTTATCCCATCAACACGCTTTCGGGATTTGTTTATGGCGGCATCCCGCGACGCTTTTCGCCGGTGAATGTTGACGCGCGCTATCGTCCGCGACGCGATCTGTTTGTCGATTTCAGAACAGATGTCGACAGCAGTGGTCACGGCTTGCGGGCGCTCTCGGCGACTTTCGGGCTCTCGCGTTCGAGCATTCAGATATTTCAGAGTTTTTATTACACGCGCGCGATCGAGTTAAATCCGGATCTCGTGAGTCTGGCGGATCCGCGCGGTTTTGAAGCGGGTACGGTGCGCGGCTCGCAGTGGAGTCCGTCGGTGTTCTTAGGCAATCGCGATCAGGGGTTCTTTGGCGGCGCGTCTTTCTTCTTTGATTTTCAGAAGCGGCCCGGACGAGGCGATAGTTCGTTGATTAGCTCAACCGTGACGCTCGGACACTCGTGGGATTGTTGTGCGGCAACCGTTCAGTTTTCGAGTTTCAACGTTGGTCTCCGTAAAGAAAACCGCGTGGTTTTTGCGTTTCGTTTGAACGGCATCGGCAGCTTCGGCACCGAACAAATTGGCCAACGCTGGCGATAGGATTTAACGCTGAAGGCGTTCGCTAATTTGAGCCCAGAGTTGGAGCGTAGCGAAAACTCTGGGTAGCATTAATAAAAGGTACGTTTAACCCTGAAAGGGTTCGCCGCCGAAACCGTTTCAGAGGTTTGGCAAGTGGCGAACCCCTACGGGGTTTCAACGGAAATTAAATGACCAAACCCAGGGTTGTCGCTTGCGCTCCAACCCTGGGCTTCAATTAGTGAACGCCTTCGGCGTAGGTGCCAAACATTGACCCCGCGTTCGACATATCAATCCTGTTAATTCTGCCGGTCCTGTTATATATTCTCCCCGTCCTGCACGTTCCTTAACGGCAACCCATCGATAGGTCCATATTTATGAAAATTGCTCGTTTTGCCCTCAGCCTCGTGGCTTGCGTTGGCCTCATCGCGCTGCTCTTATTCCACTTTCCCTCGCGTTCACGGGCGTTCCAAACGCAATCCACTCAACGGAAATCCACGCGCGGCGCGTTCGTGCCCGGCGAAATCCTGGTCCGTTATCGCAACGAAGAGACGGCGCAAAACAAGACCGGACGCATCGTGGTGCCGACCCGCGGAGGCGAGCAGCTACCGGCTGACGTCGAACACTTCGATCGCGCCGGGCTCGTTAAAGGCTTGCGCCTGGCGCATGTGTCTCCCGCGGACACGTTGAAAGCCATCGCCGCTTTGCGACGCCAACCCGACGTGCTTTACGCCGAGCCCAACTACATTCTGCACGCCACGAACACTCCCAGTGATCCGCTCTTCTCGAGTCAGTACGGCATGACGAAAATCGGCGCGCCGCAGGCCTGGGACATCACCCAGGGAAGTTCCGACATCGTCGTTGCCGTCATCGACACCGGTATCGACTTCAGTCATCAGGACCTCGAGGCAAACATCTGGACCAATCCATCTCCCGGCTCAGTGGTTGGAATCGCCAACGACCTAAACGGATACAATTTTCGCGATAACAACGGCACTATCTTCAGTGGCGATTTTCGCGAGAGCCATGCCAGCCACGTAGCCGGAATCATCGGCGCCCGGGGTAATAACGGCCTCGGTGTCTCGGGCGTCAACTGGAACGTGAAGCTGATGTCTTTGAAATTCCTGAACCAATTCGACGAGGGCAGCACCGGCGACGCCATCAGGGCCTGTAGCTATGCCGCGGAAATGCGTCATCTTTGGGAAACCACCGGTCACACCAAAGGCGCTAACGTTCGTGTGATCAATGCCAGCTTTGGCGGAGACAGCTTCACGCAATCGTTTGTAGACGCGCTTAACGAACTGAATAATCGTGAAATACTTTTTGTAGCTGCGGCCGGCAACTTACGTGATGGAAGTCAGGAATCGAATAACGATCGCATTCCGCAGTTTCCTTCAAGCTATGATGTACCGAATGTCATTGCGGTCGCTGCTACCGATCAGAACGATCAGATTCCGGATTTTTCGCATTTTGGACCAACCAGCGTTGAACTCGGCGCACCGGGTGACCTGGTTCTCAGCACCACGCCGCAAAATACGTACAGTCTGTTCAGCGGCACGTCGATGGCCGCGCCTCACGTTTCCGGAGCTGCGGCATTACTCTGGGCGCAGAATCCGAGTCTCACCGTGGAGCAGGTCAAACGACTGTTGATACTCAATGGAGACGTAACGCCTGCCCTCGTAGATCACACGTTAACGGGGCGACGACTAAACGTCTTCAAGAGTTTGCAGGCGTCGCAGGAAGTGGACGGTATTCC
>Ga0070699_100002718_pt1 | contig 15769 bp, 14 predicted proteins | sample KBSK1503metaG_FD_65473 | JGI IMG/M metagenome (GOLD analysis project Ga0070699, IMG submission 65473) | Corn, switchgrass and miscanthus rhizosphere microbial communities from Kellogg Biological Station, Michigan, USA - KBS K1-50-3 metaG | ecosystem: Host-associated > Plants > Roots >...
CACAGGCTGGGTTACCTTGGCATGGCACTGCTGGAAGTGGCATGGGTGTTGGCACTCATCATCAATGATGTGAAACAACCACAATGGTACGCACTACCCGGTGGATTGTATTTTCTTGCATTGGGCTATTTGGAATGGGGGCGCACCAAGAGTCGCTATGCCGTCGCTCTGGAAATATTGGGGCTGGGTGTGTTGTTAGTGACATCGCTCGCGCAATCAGTGAACGCCCAGGGTTTCCCCTATTTTGTCTTGCTGATGGTCGAAGGTTTGCTGATCGCTTTTTGGGGCTTCTACCAAAAGAGGAAAATCCCGTTCTTTACCGGGCTGGGTGCCAGCACACTAAATCTTTTAGCTCAAGCCATTGTGTTGGTCAGCGTCTATGACATCAACCGGTGGTTCGTGGCATTTGGCGCAGGGCTTTTGATCATGAGTTTTGCCATTTACATTGAGCGCTCACGTGAACAATTGCGAACCCGCTCGCGCGAGTGGAGCGAAACGCTCGAGATGTGGGAGTAAAAATGGTTGGCTTGCTTCTCCCGATTATATTTTGTATAGCGGTCCTTGTCTTCGCGGCGCTGATTATGTTGGTGGTCATAGTCGTAAATCCCAATCATAGCGTAGTCAAATATCTTCAGAAGAAACTTGATTCGATCCAGCTGAGAGGTTGGAAGAGATGGATACCCATCTTGATCTTTTTTGGCTTGCTTGGCACTGGCATCGCTTCGGGTGCTTTATTTTTCCTTGCAGTCCTATGGGTGATGACGCAAAATCCGGCAGCAGATGCCAGCCATAGGGTCGGCGAGAACGAAAAGAGAACAGCTCGAAGAGTTTATACATGGCTGTTTTGGTCACCTTTTTTGACAGTTCCATTCTTTATCGCTGCCATTGCTAGTGCATATGACTCATCGAGAAATTACCTCGCCCTTGCAGCGTTGGCGCCTTTAGTACTTCATTTGTTCTTACTATCGGGATTGACCTCAAAAAGTGTATTTGTATATCGCCATACCCAACAGGGTATCTTATTGATCGCACTACGGGCCAGTCTGGCAAGCCTTGCCGTGATCGTTGGTAGCTATCCTGAAGATGGGTTGTGGCTATTTCTTTTTGGGAATGGTGCCTTATGGTTGTTCAGTAGTATTTGGGGCTGGAATCAAGTTGGTCAGAGTGATTGCTGGTTAATGCGACGTAAAGGAGAAAGCATAAGTGTCGATGCAGGGAAAGCTAATGGCCTTTCACCCAAGACTCACCTTGAAAAGAGTCGTGAGTTCCTCCAAAGTTTCAAGAAAGACGAAGCAAAGACTCATGCGTTGGCCGCATTCCGAAGTGGAAATTCTGAGATCAGAGCACAAGCTGTTTGGTTACTGGATGTCTTGGAAGAAGTCGAAAAGTTCTAAAGGATAATGACATGGAAACAAAACTTTCAAAATTCTGGGCATATATCGCGGTGCTTACTGGCATCCTCCTCATGCTAAGCGGGATTGCCGCGGCCGTGGGTTATCTGGGTCTACCGCTGGCACTTCCATTTGAAGATGCTCTTTCCTATGAATTAGGCAATATTGCCGCGTTGTATCTGGGTTTATTTGGTGGTCTCCTAGCAGTCTATCATGGAGTCAGTTCTATCAGCCAGCGCACCTCCAGCATTTTCAAATTACCGTCATTTTATGTTTTTTGGATCGTCCTTGCCCTCGTCTTGGGATTGGGCAATCTCATTCTCAACAGAGACATTGCAGTGGATTACCTCTTTCCGCCACTCTTTGTGCTGGGCGCGGCACTTTCCACATTTGCAGTGCTGGCCTGGGCCTTTCGCAACCTGGGTTGGCCTCTCACCTGGCGACAGACGGCCCTGGCTTTTGTTTGTGGCAGCACATTATCGGTGATCGTCGCTATCATTCTCGAAACGACGCTCCCCTATCTCGCGTACCTGCTCATCTCACCTTTGGGTTTTCTGGCCGATGAATTTGCCGAACTCGGTTGGGGCGCGCCCGGACTGGTCGAAAGACTCTTTGCCTCACCACTCGTCCTTGTCTACTTAATCTTCACAGCTTTTGAAGCGCCGCTCCCTGAAGAGTTTGCCAAGGCTCTGGGCATTCCCATGTTTGGGCGGCTCCGCATTACGAATGAACGGCAGGCGTTTGCCATTGGGTTGGCCAGCGGGGCAGGTTTTGCCATTCTCGAAAACATGTTGTATGAAGGGATGTATGCAAATTACAACGGCTGGAGTTGGGGGGGCATTACACTCCTCCGTTCCATTGGGTCAGTGTTACACCCCATTGGCACAGGCATTATTGCGCTGGGTTGGTTCCGCATGAAACAAGGCGGTGCAAGCACCTTGCTCAAGGCCTATTTGCTCTCCGTCCTCCTGCACACGTTATGGAATGGTGGCTTCGAACCGCTGGTTTATCTTACGGGTTTGGATTATTATGCAGGAGCGGGCCCGTCTTTATCTTTTTACGGCGAAACCCTCAACATCCTTTTGGTTGGATATCTTGTACTCCTCTCAGCCGGATTATGGTGGATGCTGCGCCGCATCGTACATGGACTCTCTCCAACTGTTCAAGCAGACACTGCCGCCACGGTTCATACGAACCTTGAACCTGCTCTCGTTTCGAGACGCGCTATTGCCATCTGGGCAATTGCTTGCGCGGCGATTATCATTCCCATAGGCGCAACACTCAGCCCAGCTTGGGAAGCCATTCAAAAAGTAATTTTAGGAAAGTAATAGATTTATCGCCCAAAGGAGAAAAGAGACATGGATGACAATAACATCGGAACCACCAGCATAGAAGAAAGTGATAACAAAAGACGAACTATGATCATAGTTATGGCTGGGGTGGTGATTCTTGGCATCTGTGTTTTGTCTGTTCTGGCATTTCTCTGGTTCAAACCCGGGCAATTTTCGTCCATCGCGGATTATTTTGCCTCAGCCACACCCACTCTTCGGCCAACCAGAACTCCCTCACCCAACCAAACTCCTCTGCCCAACCTGACTGCCACTCAGCAGGCGTGGGTGAAACCTGCAGAACTTCCTCATCTGGCCAGCGCCGAGGAAGCCAAAACTCGCTACGAAGCGAACAAGGTTTATCTGGAGTCATTCGCCAGTGTAGTCCCTGAAATACCCGAAGTGAGCGAGCCAGGAGATTTATATATTTTTGAAATTCCGCTTCCGGGAACATCTCAGTTTCCCGTCATTTGGTCGTACGGTTGGTGCGCAAGCTTGCAAGAGATCATGGAAGACAATTTCAAACATATCCAACTGGATTTCATCATGGACGAATCCCCCGTGTCAATTGAAAACTTCGCCCTCATCGAAACACCCTATGATGATGGTTCATATTGTCGCGAATACGCTGCTTTGATTAATGCATGGCCCGTCGGTCAACATCAATTGGAGACGCACGTGACTTTCACTGAGGACGTGCACGATGGCTGGAATCTCTACCCAGCCGGAACACATACATACAAATATTTTGTCTTTGTAGAGCAATAAACCAGGTAACGCAAGCCAGGACGGGAGGTATACGATGGACAACTTGGAGATGCAACCTATTGAAGAGGAAACCAGCGGGCGAACGTTAGTCTGGTTTCTTCTCGGTGTTGCCGCATTGGGATGTGGTCTGCTCTTTGCATTGGCATTTTTCTTCTTTCGGCCAGATGCCCAGGCCTTGGTGGATCAATATTTCCCGTCTGCAACACCAACTCAAACCGCCACGCCAACATTTGCACCAACTATCACTCCTAGTCCTACCTTAACTCCCACGAAAACGATAACCCCAACAGCGACTACAACTCCTACGCCGCATGTGCTTATAACCCCTGCACAGGAAGAGACTGTGTTCAACGAAACTTTCGATGCCAATGAAAGAAAATGGTATGGCTATTACGACGGCAACAAAGTCACAGTGGAAGGTGGGAAATTAACCCTGCTTTCAAACCAAAAGGACTATATTGGCATGGCTCTTTGCACAAACTGCCCAGACCTGAAGGACGCCTTTTATTTTCAGGCTGAAATGACTACTTTGGCTGACACAGGTGAAGCCTATGGCATGGCATTTTGTTCACCTGGTTATGGATCAGATTTCTATATATTTCAAATCAATCCTCGCACGAGTTATTACGATCTCTACAAACATTCCAGCAAAGGTTGGCAAACCCTGATTGTTTCCCAATACTCCTCTTCTATGAACGATTTCCCCAACTCCAACATTTTAGGTGTTTCTTTCAATCAGGGTGCGATGGAATTCTATATCAACAACATACACTTAATTTCATATAACGACAGCAAACCTCTCACATGTAGAAAAGCCGGATTTTATGTCAATGGCGGAAAATTCGACCTAATCGTGGATAATGTCTTTTCTTATTCCCTCCAACTGACACCGACCACTTCACCTTAGATCAATTCCAAACTGCCTTGACAAGTTCAGGCAATATCTCGCCTGATTTTCCTTGAAGCACAAAATCCACTTTGGGAGTGAGTGGAGTAGGCTCAGCGTTGATCTCCACCACAACGACGCCGCGATTGCGCGCAGCATGGGCCAGCGAGGCAGCCGGCTGGACAACTCCGGATGTACCAATCGAGAAAAACACATCACATGAACGCGCTGCTTCCACTGCCGCTTCAAGCTGGTCGCGCGGCAATGCCTCCCCAAACCAGACGACATCCGGCCGCAACAATCCACCACAGACTACACACTGGGGAACTGACTCGGTATCATCGCCCCAGCTCTCTGCAAAGGTATAACATTTAGCACAACGAACGCGCTGAATGTTGCCGTGCAGTTCAAGCACATTCTGGCTGCCAGCCATGCGGTGCAAGCCGTCTACATTTTGGGTAATCAGCGTGAATATGGGAATCCGCTGTTCGATTTCCACCAGAGCGTAATGACCGCGATTGGGTCGTACACCTTTTACTGCTTCGCGCCGCCAAGCATACCAATCCCAGATCAACTTTGGGTTGCGGCGAAAGGCCTCCGGGGAGGCTAAATCTTCAGGCTTGTATTGCGCCCATAAACCTGTCTGAGCATCGCGGAAGGTGCGGAGTCCACTTTCCTGGGAAACCCCGGCTCCAGTGAGTACGGCAATTTTTGGAGACTGACTCTTTCGAAGAAGAGTAGTAAGTTCAATCGGGAAATTCACTTATGAAACAGAACCGCACATCACCAATGAAATGTTGCGGTCATATAGTGGAGTACGCCCAATGATTTCAAGATTTTCATTTACTGCAACCAGTTCGTATTCGATCCAGGCATCCCTGAAGTGATAATACTGCCTGAGATTGTGGGTTTCAACATTGTAGTTGAATGAACCATTCTCCACCTTGATCATTTCAGCACCAGCGCTCCATTCACTAATATTAAGCGTATTCTTTTTATCGCGTAGGCGGAGGAACAGGAAGACGCGATCTGTACGCTCTGGATCTTCCACGAAGGCAGTGATTTTGATGCTACGCGTCGTACAGGGTCCTTCGTTCCAATATAGGGTGGGGTTAGAAAACAGGACACCTCTGAATCCTACAGTCTCAACAAAAAACGTGGTGCTGCTCAAATCATTGATGAATTCGCGCGAGAAGGTAGGAAGAGGAACTGGCGTCAGAGTTGACAACACTTCAGGGATGAGCGAAGTGGATGTTGGCGTGAAAGTAACTGGCGTAGCTGTGGGGACGACGAACAGGTCCTGGGTGGGAATCAGAGTCACTGTAGGTTGAGGCGTGAATGTCTGCGTCGGAACGGGGATCGTGGGAGAAGCAATCAAGTTTGCGAGGTTGGGAAGTCCACCGGAACAACTGGAGAGAATTAACCCGATCAGAATAAATGGAATAAACTTTTTCATGGGAAGGCCTTTGTTGTTCCTTAATTGAACACGGAGCAATGTGTGAGGGAGACGCTATTACGATCTACTATGGAACTGCCCAGCCGGTGCAAATACACATTGGATGCCACAAACTGAAATTGAAACCATGCGTCCGTGAAAGACTTATAGTCATCAATCTGACTCAATTCAACCGTATAGAAATAGGTACTGCGATCATTATCAGACATAATAGCACCGCCGCCCCAATCGGTATGACGGGAACTGTATTTATCCTGCAAACGATACCATAAGGTGACGTATCTCAATCTTTTTACAGGCGTGATCACCTGCACAACGAACTTAATGGAACGCGCACCCTCGCAGGTATAGCCCCATACCAACTGCGATGTAGATTTGGAAACTAACGTGAAAGGATTCGGTCCTGGTGTGAACAGGGTAATATCAACCGGCTCCAGCGTTATGGTAGCACGGTCTGTGGGCGGAAATGTTGGGAACGGTGTGCTGGTAGGCGGAGTTGCCCCCTCTACCAATGTGGCGGTTGGCTCGAGGGTATTAATGGCAAATAGATCTGGTGTGTTGGTGGCGGCATCAGAGATGAGAGTCACTGTTGGCTGTGGGGAATTCACAACCTCCGGCTCCTGCGTCTGGAGGAATGGGAGATTCGATAAACTGGAGCACCCCGCAAGAATAATTGTAAGAATGGCAGGGACGAGCTTTTTCATGAATTCCTCATACAGTAATCTTTCGGCATTTCTCTCAATTGTATCCGTATTATCAGTCTTACGGTTCCCATTGGGGCTGCCAATCGGGCTCGGGGTTGTCTGTTACCTGACGGACACTTGTACCATCCGGGTGCATGATAAATATATCAGCCTGATTGTTATTTCGCAACGAGTTGAACGCGATCCATTGCCCATCCGGCGAGTAGGAGGAAGCTGCATTGTTACCGCCATTGGTTAGTTGGGCAGCGGTTTTCGCACCAACATCAATGCGGAAGATATTTTTATCACCAGGCAAACCTGCGTAGATAAGCAGGTACTTGCCATCGGGTGACCAATCGAGACTGCCACCAATGCCAGGCAGGCCATTCGTCAATTGCTGGGCGTTTGTCCCATCGGCCTTCATGAGGAAGACTTCGTATTCATCTGGTTTGGTCACTGCCATTGCAAAGGCGATCATCTGCCCATCAGGTGACCAATCAGCTGCGACAATAGTATTGGGCCCGGCGTAAAGCAGGATGGCGTTTTCACCCGTGTTGTCCACTGTCCACAAGGAGGTGGGGCCCTCGCCCGCCCTGTTCGCGAACAGCACTTTATCACCATCCGGCGAAAAGGATGGAGAGACCACGTTACCGATAAAGTTCGTCAGGCGGATGAGGCGTGAGCCCTCAAAAATGAACAGGAAGAGATCAAACGCCCCTCCATTCTGATTTGAAGCATAAACAATGGAACCACCTTTAGGCGAATAGGTTGGGTAGTAATTATTGGCTTGTACATTGGTAAGTTGTTGGTAACCTGTGCCATCCCCATTGATCAAACACAATTGATTGTACTCACCGCGTGTACAGGTGAAGATAATGCGCCCGATATTCGCCTTGGTGGGTGGCGGAGGTAACGTCACTGTGGGCAACGGAGAAGGAAGACTCCGCTCAAAGGGTTGATCCAGAATTGTGAAGTTGGCTGTATTAGCAGGAATAAGTATGCAAAGACCAATCGCCAGAGCTACCAGGAGCAAACCTAGAGGTAATCTAAAGCGAGGCGATGTGTTACGACGTGAGAAAATGCGCCGCCTGGACATAAATAAATTTTACATCAGGGTGTGTGTCGTCATTCCCACACTTAATTCCCCCCTCAAGGTGTGGGGGTGGCAGTTGGCACAAACAGGCACTTTAAACCTGTAAGATGGTTGGATTGTATTCCATTGAATTCGAACCATACTTCATGAGTATAGGTCTCAGGGCGGTTCCCGTTCAACGCCACAATGTTGTTGCCATATATACCTACAGGCAAAGTGACTTCCTGGAATACTTCACCAACAGGTTGATTCCCTGAATTCATCACGTGGAACGATCCAACGGCTGGACTGCCTGAAACTTTCACTACGATATCCACCTGGCAGCCAATGCCATTGGTGCGACGGCTAAAGGAAAGCAATTCCACTCCTGCGGCCTGGGTAGGAGTTGGAGTGTGTGTGATAGTGGGAGTCAATGTGGCTGTCTCAGTACGGGGTACAGATGTGAATGTAATCGTAGGCGTAAAAGTGGGCGTGCCAGGTTTGGGAGTTAAAGTATAAGAAGATGCGCTCAGCGTGTTCGTAGGCAATCCTGATTCAGGTGTCGGTGAAAAGCCCAGCGCATCTGGTGTATTGGTCGGCTTGTTGGCAATTTGAAGATCGGTATAGGTTCTCAAATTACTCAACGCGCTATTGTTTGCAGCTTCCAACAAATCATTGCTGGTTATCAGTTGAAAATTAACATCCGCAAATTTCAAACTATTGATGCGATCCACAACAGTCTGGGTAGTGGGATTGACCTGCTCATCCAACACGATGACTTCACTGTGAAATTCCACATCTGCCTCATTCATGACCTTGAACAGACTCTCCAACCCCAGCCATTCATCCTGGCTGCGGCATTCATCGGCACCGTCTGTGATCATGACCAGCGTTTTGATTGTATCCACGGGCAAGCCTTCAAATTGTCTGCGGGCCAGAAAAAACGCCGAATAAAGTGAACCACCACCTGAAGGTTGTAATTGGTCGATTTGACTGGTCACTACGCTTCGAGCAGAAAAAGGCACACGAGCAACTGAAGGCTCGTTACACAGATCAACCCCCTCGTTCGTCGCTGAACCGCCAATGACGACTAGTCCGTAAGTTGCCTCCGGTGCAAGTCCATCCAGTATTGTCTGCGCTGATTCGCGGGCTGCGTCCCATTTGGTTTTGCCATCGAATGGATCTGTCATCTTCGCTGAGGCATCCAATACGATCATTGTAAAGATGGAGCTTGAAGGAGAGGTGGGAGTGTAGGACGGAATCGTGGTGGCCGTGAGCATAATTAACGGCGTGGGTGTTGCACTCGGAGGGAAGCGCGTAACAGTGGGCGGAACTTCCAGCGTTGGGCTGGGAGTTGGGCCGGAACAGGCAGTTAGAAATAGGATCGTTATAAGAATGATTACTTTTGATTTCCAATACATAATGACCGCTCTCTCAATTTTACAATAAACTCACGCCCCAGTCGTGGCAATTTCATAAATAGTAATATTATGTATATGTCATCCAAGTGCCGATGGAGTTCATGGGATTCTAATAAAAAATGCGTGTTGTTCCGGTATATGCAGTCATTCTTCCCTTTACACAGAAAACCAAACGCAGATATGGGTTAGAGATCAATTAGACCCATAATTTTCAGCGGCAAATCAATTGGCGGAATCGTATAATGTCGTTCCCGCAGGACAGTTCGATTGTTTTGCGAGCAGTTGAACTCATCCAAATGAAGGAGTTAACAATATGAACGTAACTTTTAATCGTGATGTACTGGTGGGCAAATGGAAGGAAATTCGCGGTAAAGCGAAACAAACGTGGGGCAAACTAACCGATAACGACCTTGACCGAATCACCGGCCGCTTCGATGAGCTGGTTGGTGTAATCCAACAACGTTACGGTTATGACAAAGCACGAGCAGAAAAGGAAGTAGAAAACTTCATTGATAAAATGAAGTAAACAACTTCTGTAAAATAATTGCCCCGCACCGTGTTCAGTGCGGGGCAATTATTTTCTATAAACTAACTGGTTGATCTTCTGCTTGTTTCTTCAACCGCGTGAATACCGTATCAAACCCAACGCCCGCTGAGATGGCAACCAGGACGGCCGACACAAACTGAATCTTATCGGTCGCCGCGACTTCCGTTGCCGAGGGCTCCAGAACTCCGGGCGCGCCGATCCACTGCGGAATCAAATATGCTAGGCCAACCACGAAACCGGCAATACTCCCAAGGACAAGTGACGTAGCTGGAGTGGTATCTTCCGATCCCCAAATGAGTGAACGAACCAGGGCACCCGTGGCACCTGCTGTTATCAAACCGATGAACGTCAGAAAGGTGTAGAACCCTGCGGGGGGTGCTTGGCCCACGCCAAAGAAAACTGCAATCAGAAGCGCAATGAAGGCCCCTCCTGCCCAGAAATTCTTTTGCCTCTGCGAGATAATTTTCAAGTACCTGCTTTCTTGAAGACGCAGCTGTTCTTGTTTTTCGGCCCTTGCTTTACATTTTTCTTTCAACCAGGCAACCATCTCGGTTGTGCTATGAGTGGATGAAGAAGGATAGTTTCTCATGCTTGTGGCCAGTTCAGTTCGAATGACTCCCGCCGTGCCATCGAATTTGTCTATGGCAAGGACTGGCAGAGGGCGGGCCAGGGCAATTTGCCCGGCAATGAGCGTTGACCGTCCACCTGACATTAACAACACTGCGTCAACGCCCTCAGCATCCACGAGTGAACGATAGAATGGCGCTTCCCAGTCCTGCCCCGCAAAAAGGACCCTCTCAAAGACTTCCTTGTGCGTTGACTGTTCAGCGAACTTCACGATATTCTTTTGTGATTCCGCAAAGCGGACTCGGATCGATCCAGCACCAGTTCCTGGGGGCAACGCCTGCACATAACCTGAGACTACATGGGGTTCAAGCGAATTATCATCGGAGAAATAGACTACGAGACCCAGCCCCGCTTTTGCTAGTTCTGCACCGATCTCTTTCGCTGTATCCTTGGCATCCGCGATCATGGCAGGATTCTTCAAGTGGTAAAACCCGCCAATAATTGCCACGAACGGCATCTTATCGTTTTTCATTGAAGGCACCTCTCACATAATTCATGATTGTTTCCATGTTTGTTGACATTGAATTATTTCCTTTCCACCACTTTGATTTCTTCCTCCATCAATCCATAAAGGGCACTACTTGACTACCAGTATTCTAAAACAACATATATCTATTGTACAACTAAATCCTGCACTTCCACAGCCCCACCAACTCACTTTGTTCGGCTACAATTAGTCTATCCAAGGAGCGACCATGCCAAAGTACATTGTCACTGCCACTTCGCTGCGCGTTCGTTCCGGCCCCGGGACGACCTTCTCCATCATAGGAGCGCTCTCTAAAAATACCGTCATACAGGGGAGTGAAATCAACGGCGACTGGGTCCATATCACCACACCCGATAACAAGATTGGCTGGAGCCATCGCGGCTATCTTGAATTGGTGGACGAAACCCCGCCTCCCCCTTCAGGGACGGTGTACCGCGTGGATGCCTCAACCTTGAACCTGCGTCAGGGGCCGGGTTTAAATTACACAGTCATTGGCACACTCAAACAAGGCGAAATGGTCGAGGGTTTGGCCATCTCTGGCGATAACCAGTGGGCACAGGTGCGTAAATCCACTGGTACTACCGGCTGGAGTTCACTCAAGTACCTCACTAAAACGACTATGCCACCACCTCCCAGCCCAGCCGATATGCTGATGACTGTCACAACCGACAACTTGAATGTGCGTTCTGGTCCTGGGGACGGATATCCGATTACAGGCCAGGTACATAAAGGCGAGACGGTAGTCTATCTCAACGCCTCCGCCGATTGGAAGTGGGTCAACATCAAAACAAGCACCAACGCCACCGGCTGGGCTTCCTCCAAATATCTGACCGAGTCCAATGACCTGCTGGCATCGCCAACAGATTATCCCGCCACGGGATTGCACCGCGCGCTGACAGATAAGTTTCCAATGCGCAGTGAGCCAAACGAAAGCTCCCCTGAAGTTGCGCCAATGATTTTCAACCGCGTGGTCAGAGTCAATTCAATTTCACCCGATGGCAAGTGGAAAAACTGTACAAACGCCTGGGGCGAATCGGGCTGGTATCCCATCGAACGGCTGGAAAAACTCGGCGATGCAGTCATTCAGAAAAGCAATGAGGAATTTCCCTGGCTGCCGATTGCGTATTCACAATATGGCACACGCGAAATACCCGGCGCACAACACAACCCCAGAATCGTGGAATATCTCATGAGCACAGACCTGACTCAAAGATACCCATCCCTGCCCGATGAAACAGACTGGTGCGCGGGCTTCGTCAACTGGTGCATCGAGAAGGCAGACATTCCTTCCGCAAACTCGGCAGTGGTGAATCCATGGCGGAGTTGGGGCAAGGCTAGCGGTGCGCGTCGAGGCGCAGTCACTACATTTCTATGGGATGATGGCTGGGCACATGTGTCGTTCTATTTGGGAGAGGTCGGCAATTACGTTGTTTGTCTCGGTGGCAACCAAAGCGACGCCGTGTGGATTTCGGTCTATCACAAGAAGTATGTAACAAGTTATCGAATTTATTAAACGTGAAAACTATTGCAAAGTGCCTTTTAGCCACGGATTACACGAATTGACACAGATTTTAAAAATCAATTGGTGAAAATCTGTGACCTCGTGCCCGAAGGGTAAATCCGTGGCAGAGAGCAAACTTTGCCAGATTTATGCAAGAAGTCTATTTTTGAATTTATTGCTAGAAACCGAAAAGGATATTTTATGCCCTCATTTCCCATTGCCCCCAAACAACCCTACTCCATCACCCAACATGGCGAAACCCGCGTGGATGATTATTTCTGGCTACGCAACCGTGAAGACCCGGAAGTGCTGAAATACCTCACCGCGCAGATGGATTATCTCGAAGAGATGATGGGCCGCGTGAAACCGTTGCAGGAGACTCTGTTCTCCGAGATGAAGAGCAGGATTCAGGAAACCGATTCAACCGTCCCTGAGAAGAGAGGCGCATACTCGTATTACACCCGCACGGAGGTCGGAAAGCAATATCCCATTTTTTGTCGTAGAAAAGATTCGTTGGATCATCCAGAATCAGAAGAAATTTTGCTGGATCAAAATCTACTAGCCGAAGGAAAAATCTTTTGCAGCGTGAGCGGATTCGCAGTGAGTCCAAATGGCAATAAACTTGTATACGGAGTCGATTACGAGGGTGACGAAGTCTACACAGTTTTTATAAAAGATTTGGTAACCGGTGCGCACTATCCCGAATCGATATCCAATACGTTTGGGAGCGTATATGCCACCACTGGTTTGGAGTGGACGAACGATAGCGAGACATTTTTTTACGTAACTCTCGATGACGCGAAACGGCCTTATCAGTTGTTCAGTCATAAGGCAGGTACGGACATCACGCAGGATGTTTTGATTTTTCATGAAACGGATAATCGTTTTTATTTATATTTCCATAAATCGCGTGACGACAAATATATTTTCACCGATCATCACAGCACGCTCACAACCGAGATGCGTTTTTTATCTGCCGATCAGCCTGGTGAACTGAAACCCATTGCGCCGCGCATCGACGGCGTGGAATATTTTGCAGCGCATCACGCTGGCAACTTTTTCATTGCCACCAATGAAGGCGCAAAAAATTTCAAACTGATGAAGGCCTCTGTTTCGGACCCGGCAAAAGAGCAATGGGAGGAAATCATCCCACATCGCCCGGGCGTCATGCTCGAATGGCTGGATACATTTGAAAATTATTTAGTTGTATACGAACGTATGGGCGGTTTAAGGCAAATTCGTGTCAGCGCGGTGGATGGCATCAGCGATATTAAGTACTTGCAGTTCCCCGATCCGGCTTATTATTTTGAACTCGAAGGGAATTCGGTTTACGAAACCAATATCCTGCGTTTCAAGTATTCCTCACTGATTACACCTTATACCATCGTGGATTTTCACATGGATACCGGCGAATGGGAAACCAGGAAGGTGGATTCCATCAACGGTTTCAACAAGGAGGATTATGTTATCGAGCGCATCTTCGCTACTGCCGTAGATGGAACAAAAATACCCATGTCGGTTGCTTACCGAAAAGGTCTGAAGCCGGATGGGAGCAACCCGGCACTTTTACACGGATATGGAGCCTATGGCGCAAACCTGGATGCGGAATTTATTCCCCATCGCCTCAGCCTGCTGGACCGTGGGCTGGTTTTTGCTGTCGGACACATTCGCGGCGGCTCAGATATGGGCCGCGAGTGGTATGAAGATGGCAAGGTGCTCAAGAAGAAAAACTCCTTCACTGATTTCATTGCCTGTGCTGAACATTTGATTCAAACAGGCTACACATCCCCAGACCGCCTGGCCATTTATGGTGTTTCAGCAGGCGGATTGCTCGTCACGGCCAGCATGGTCATGCGCCCCGATTTGTTCAAAGCCGTGATCGCCAAAGTCCCATTCGTGGATGTAATCAACTCCATCAGTGACCCAACCATTCCCTTGACCACGCTCGAATATGATGAGTGGGGCAACCCGGTGGATTATCAGGAACACTACGAGTATATGAAGTCCTATTCGCCATACGACAACATCCGTGCTACCGTCTATCCAAACCTTTTACTCACTGGCGGATTGAACGATCCGCGTGTACCGTATTGGGAGCCAGCAAAATTCGCGGCAAAGCTGCGTGAACTCAAAACGGACGACAACCTGCTCCTGCTCAAAACCAACTTCCACGCGGGCCATGCGGGGGCATCAGGACGATATGATTTTCTCAAGGAAGTGGCGTTCGAGTATACGTTTTTGATCGATCGGTTACTAGGTGACAGTCACTCTTAACATCAAGATATCAATAGGGATATAATTTCAATATCTCTTATCCGTATTTACAAGGAGACACAACATGGATCGTTATTTGGTCGAGTCACCCCATGAGGCTGATGATTGTGATGCCATCATCAAGGAAATCCACGCAGCAGGCTATCTACACCATTTTGAATGGGGCTGTCATGATGGTGCGCATTGTGGCTGGGCAATCATCGAAACCGACAACCGAGAACATGCCAAACAAATCATCCCCTGGCAAATCAGGGATAAAGCACGGATTGTAAAATTGGAAAAATTCGGTCCCGCCAACAAACATGAAGAAAAGAAGTAAAGAACAATTGACTTAAGAAATCAAAAAGCGACACGTTGAATGTGTCGCTTTTTGATTCAATCGTGCGGAAGCAAGCTTCTGCATTCCAAAGTTATGCGGGTTGTGCGGCGTTTGCCACCGCTTCTTCCAACATTTTCGTCGTCATTGATTTGGGGCGTTCGATGGGTTGTCCCAGCGCCCGTGCCCAGACGTAGTTCGCCGTAACACCGAGGGCACGCCCTACACTGAATAATACAGTGTAGAAATCGAACTCCCGCACACCATAGTAGTATTGCAATGTGCCACTGATCGCATCCACATTTGGGGCGGGATTCTTGGCTTTACCTTGTTCCTTAAGAACTATGGGGACAACGTCCAATACCATTTCCGCCAGGCGCAGGAGCTCATCCTGCGGAAAGCGCTTTTTGGCAAATTCCAGTTGAGTGACAAAGCGCGGGTCGATCACACGCAAGACGCCATGTCCATAACCGGGAATCACATGCCCAGCGTTCAATGTATCCCAGGCAAATTTATACAGATCATCTCGTGAAGGAACTCCATTGAATTTCTTGTGTACATCCAACAGCCAGGCAAGACTCTCCTGGTTGGCAAGTCCATGTAATGGACCAGCCAGCGCGTTAATCGCAGAGGAAAAGGAGAAGTATGGGTTGGCCAGCGTGGAACCGACCATATGCATCGCGTGAGCTGAGGCATTCCCAGATTCGTGATCTGAATGAATGATGAAATAGAGGCGGGCAAGCTCGGCATAGCCTTTCTTGTCTGTGACTTTCATCATACGTGAGAAATTCAAGCCATAATCCTGCCTGGGGTTGTATTTTGGTTTATTGCTCTCGCCAAAATACTTCAAACGATAAATATATGCGGCGAGAATTGGAAGCTTGGCGGTTAAATCAAGACTGTCTTCCAGCGCAGCTTCCCAATACTCATCCTTCTTCATGCCAACATGATATTTCTTAGTAAAAACCGAATCCTTGCCCAAGGCTAAAACTGCCTGCGAGAGCAAAATCAT
>Ga0070699_100002719_pt1 | contig 15768 bp, 10 predicted proteins | sample KBSK1503metaG_FD_65473 | JGI IMG/M metagenome (GOLD analysis project Ga0070699, IMG submission 65473) | Corn, switchgrass and miscanthus rhizosphere microbial communities from Kellogg Biological Station, Michigan, USA - KBS K1-50-3 metaG | ecosystem: Host-associated > Plants > Roots >...
TTCCTGTGGGCCACGTGGCTCGACGGGTTTCGACAAGTCTGCTGGGTACTTCTGCGCCGCAGTGACCACTTGCTGCAAAGGGTCTGCCACCCAACGCGAAAGTGCAAACGCCAAAATCAGGGAAAGCAACAAGGCAATTAATCCGCCTTGAATGATAGGAGACAGAAATTCATCCGCAAAGACGTTCCATACAGGAACTCTGGGGCGCGGTGCGGCGACTACCAGTACTTGTCCATCTGCCATGCGCGAGAAAGTGTAAAGCCAAACTTTACCATTATTATCAATAGCTGTTTGAGGGGCCCGGTTAAGCGCATTTCGGCGCGGGAATGGTAATGTGGCCTCAGTTGCATTAGTGTCAAGCACAACCTGACGAACCGAGCTAAAAACCAAGATGCGCACATCGTTCTCATCGGCGAGATCCGCAAGCGCATCAGGGTTATCCATGAATCTTTGTGGTGTCGTAACGATCAGATTTTGTACAGATTTCAACTTTTGCTGTGTCTGCCGGGAAAGGAGAGGATTACGAATGAGGAAAATCAACAATACCAAAGCAACGATTGTCAGAGAAACAGTGATGACAAGAGCATAACTCAGCCAGAGACGGGAACGAAGAGAGGTGAACATAGGAGGGTTTGAGCTAGATTGTATGGAAAGATTCCCCACAAGACGGTTTGATATCAAGCGAACTTTTTAACCCCTTGTAATTGTTCGCGTAATTGCGTAAGCAGATCATAGAATTCATCCAATTCATTTTGCGAGAACATTTCCCAAGGACGGTAAAAATATTCGTCAGTAAGTTTTTCGACCTGTTCATGCATCTCACGCCCTTTGCGTGTTGGGCGATACGCATCTGGTATATCTGCACTTTCGATCCAGCCTGCTTCGGTTGCGGCTTGAAGCGCAGCGGCATAGTCTGACTCTTCGTAACTGCGAAAGGACAGGCCTTCTGCGATTTTCTCGGCAGTGACTGCCTTTCCACTGTTTACGGAACTAAAGGCATTCCAGACAATACCAGCCTCATTGAAATAGGGACGCGCTGCTGAAAGATGGGCGTCATCCCGATAGGCATACAAATCCATGAGCTGTTCACGGATTTGTACGATCACCGGGCTGATGCGGGTAATCACCCTGAAGCGTTTAACAATCGCCCATTTCTCAGGAGGTTCCGGGGCAGCGTCATTTGCAAGAACGATCTGTTTCAAAAACGAAAGCAACCGTCTGAGGTCTATATAGGTCCCAGCTGCAAACTGCACCAGCTGCTCATCGCCAACCTGCACGATCTGGCGTACGGCCTGCCGTGCTTTCTCACGTACCTCATAACGTCCATTATCACGCGTGGGCGCAATCCAATCTTTAATCTCCAAACGGGCAAATTGCTTTTCAAATTGCTCCGGGTTCGAGAATGGGTCACGGCGTTGAAACTCTTTCACTGAAAAAAATTCCATGCCCAATTCGCTGTAGTAATACAACTCCACCGGTATATTTTTACGAACGGCTGCTTCTTCAATATGCTTCTCTGTCCGCATCCAGATCGCGCGAATGATGGAGTTAATCAAGGGCCAAAAGCGAGTGAGATTTTTTGCTTCCATTGGGACTTATGCCAGTGACATAAGTGTACAACGCCGATAGACTTGAAATCTTGCAATGCCGTATCACAAATGAATGGATTTCGTTCACTTAACCACAGAGTTCATTCGCGTACCAAATCAGGCGGAGATTATCAGCTTATAGCCAACACCTGTGACTGTCTCGATCTTTACATTGCTTTGCTCGAGTTTTCTTCGCAGATGAGCAACATGAACGTCCACTGTGCGGGTTTGGCCATAAAAATCGAAGCCCCAGGCCTTTTGCAATATTTGCTCCCGGCTGAGGACGAGTCCGCGGTGAGAGGCTAAGGTGAGGAGCAGGTCAAATTCCTGGGTACGCAGGTCGAGGGTCCGTGAAGCGAGGCGGGTTTCCCGTCGGGCAGGGTCAATTGTCAAATCGCCGAGATGGATCGGAGCGGAGTCCTCCGCTTTTCGTTCGCCACGTCGCAATATGGCTTTGACGCGTGCCACGAGTTCGCGCGGGTTGAAAGGCTTGGTTAGGTAGTCGTCTGCGCCGAGTTCGAGGCCAAGGATTTTGTCGATATCATCATCGCGGGCAGTGAGCATGAGAATGGCGGCTGGGTCGTTGAAGGCTCGCAGGCGGCGGCAGACTTCGAAGCCATCGAGTTTGGGGAGCATGACATCGAGTACAACCAGCGCCGGATGTTCGCGGTCAACCATCCCAAGCGCAGCCTCACCATCGCTGGCAGATTGAGTGCGGAAACCTTCGCGTTCGAGGTACATGCGTGCCAGTTCGATGATGGAGGGTTCGTCATCGACGAGGAGGATGAGTTCGTTCACAAGTAGCTGTTAGCAGTTGGCGGTTAGCTGTTAGTCGCCGCGGGTGGGAGAGGAAAGTGCCATACATTCGATCTCAACCAGTGCGCCTTTGGGCAATGCCGCCACTGCGACTGTACTGCGTGCCGGAGGATTCTCAGGGAAGAATTCGGTATAGATCGCGTTCATCAAGGCAAAGTCACTCATGTTCTGCAAAAAGACGGTAGTTTTCACAACATAATTCAAACCCGAGTCAGCCGATTCAAGCACATACTTGAGATTGGTCAGCGCCTGCCTGGTTTGTGCTTCGACTCCGCCTTCAACAATTTCCATTGTGGTAGGGTCCAGCCCAACCTGCCCAGCGGTGAAGACCAGATCTTCGGTACGGATCGCTTGCGAGTAAGGGCCAATGGCCTTGGGCGCTTTATCGGTGGAAACAATTTTCATTCCTTCACTTGTATACATAAAAGCCTCACGTTTTTATGGGAGTTGGTGAGGCGATTGTACTGCCGATTGAGAGTTTGTGTAAATTTTTTTAGACACACAGTGCAAAGAAATCTATGCTTACCCCAAGTTCCCGTATGTCTCTCTGAGAGAGCGTTCTTTGCGAGCGACACTTGCACCTGCATGCAAGTGCAGGTGAGAGTCTCGCACTCCATGGTAGAGACTCTTCGCTTCGCTCACATCGTCCCGACACCGTACCTGCGGCGGGTGCAGGTGTGTCTTTCGGGAGAGTGACATTAGGGCACAGGTGTTTTCGTAGGGCGCGGATTGGCTTCGCGGAAGGCTTTAATGGCTTCGCGCAGGGCCTTTCCTGTACCGTTCATCACGGTCTTGATCTCCTGCATTTTCTCATGCATGGACTTAACGGTCTCTTTAGCCTTTTCCATGTCGGTCACCTTGCCGTTGTCATCGAATCCCTGATGCGAATTGACGATGCCGTTCATGCTCTCGTAAATCGGCTTTGCGCTTTTGGCCGCTTCGGCAAACGCATTGAGCGCAGCTTGTACAGCAGAGGCATCCTTGCCGTTCGCCTCGGCGCGATCAATCAATTTCTGGACTTTTTCGATGAACTCATCGGTCTTACCCATGCGTTCATACAGCCTGAGTTGATGTGCCCAGATCTTCTCCAAACGTTCTTTGGTGATTTGCCCTTGTGGGGAGGGAGTCGGGTCGTTCAGTCCCAAAGCGGATACGCTAAAGAGTGGCAAGCTCGCCAGCCCCAAGGCAGCTATCAGCCCGAACAAAATCGTTTTCTTGAACAAAATCAACATCGTAAACCTCCTTTCAGGTTACGATGTTGATTGTAGATTTCATAGGTTATAGGGGTATGGCGGGGATGTAAAATCTTTGTAAAAATTTCTTAAACCCTTCTCAACACCAACATCGTCAGATCATCAGCAGCGGGCATATCCTGCACAAAATCGAGCAAGGATTTTTCCACTACCGAGATCAAATCATTGGCAGAAGAACACTGGTTGGCAAGGATTGCCTGCGTCAGTCGCTCTTCACCGTAAAAATCGCCTTCATAATTGAATGATTCAGTCAAACCATCTGTATAGAACAGGATGTTATCACCCGGTTCCAGTTTTATTGTGCGCTGGGCTACCAATTCGCCTGTCACTACTCCCAGAGCAATCGCGGTACGAGTCAGCCTCTCGATATTCCCATCAGCTTTTATCCACAAGGGCGGGTTATGCCCCGCGTTGACGTAAGTCAACTCGTTGTTGTTCATATCGAGAACCCCATAAACCGCGGTGACGAACATGCCCTGACGCGTATCGGGAATGAGCAAGTCATTCACGCGTTTCATGGCGTCGGCAGGGGCATCGTTCTCGATCACAGCCGCGCGCACCAGCGTCCGTGTGAGCGCCATGAATAGCGCGGCGGGCACACCTTTATCGGCCACATCTGCAATGAAGAGACCCAGGTGATTATTCGGCAGGTCAAACACATCATAAAAATCTCCACCCACCTGACGAGCCGTCTTCCAGCGCGCGGCCAGCTCCCAATCCCTGAAGCGGGGTAGTTCCTCGGGTAGAAACGTCTTCTGGATCTGGCGTGCCAGTTGCACTTCTGTTTCTAGGCGTTCGCGGACCACCATCGCTTTTTGAAGGAGGTCATTTTGAATCGCCAGCGCGGCTTGTTGAGCAATTCCGGTGATAATCTCCAGACGGCGCGCGCGGAAGCGTAATCCGCCCGGGGCTTCTTCGATCATCATCACACCAAAGAGGTCATCCTTTACCGCAATGGGCACGGCAAACAATAAAGCATTCGGGTTGCCCAGGTTTACATCCTTCTGTGGGTCAACAGATAACCAGGCATTTAAACCGTGAGCTTCGCCAAGGTCACAGGCCAGCATACCTGCGGCATCGCGGCATGCGTCCAGAAAGGCAAACTCGCCCGCGGAAAAGGATCGATTCCAAAACGCAACCGCGTCCTCTTCGCTTAAGCCATATTCCTGAGCTGGACGGAATTCTTCCTTTTCAGAGTCCCATTCATAGAGCGCCGCGCGAGCCACTCCCACCAAAATCGGCAGAATACGAATGATCGTGCCGAGAATCTCACGGATGTCACTCAGGCTTACAATGGCCTGCGCCACTTGCAACAACGCTGCCGAAGCATAGGCCTGTTCCTGCGCCGAGTCATACAAGCGTGCATTTTCTATCGCCACCGCCGCATAACTAGCGAACGTAGTTGTCATGGCTTGCGCCTCATGTCCATAACGCCCAGAGGTATTATGAGCCAGGGTAATTACACCGAGAGGCTGTTCGCCTAATCGTAATGGTACAGCCAGTGCTGAATAATGCTGTTCAAACCCGGCGGCAATGCCAGTTGCCCAAACCGGATCTGTGGGTTTTCGAACCAGTGGCTCCTCTGAATACAAGGCATTCATCATCCCAGCGTACGCATCCGGGTTATCGTAAAGTGTTCGTTCCAGCAGATCTTCGTCACAGTTATGACAGGCTGCAAGATATAGTTCATCGTTTTCCAAAAGCCAGATCGCGGAAATATCCACTGGCAGGTTGCGATCCAGTTCAGAGAGAATCGCTTCCAGCACATCATCCACGCCCACATTTTCAGAGATCAAGCCCGCCACTTCGCGCAGACTCTCCCCCACCTGACGCCGCCACTGTTCCGAGCGATACAAATCCGCGTTGTGAATTGCAGTGGCAATATTATCGGCAACAGCCTCAAAGATCATCTGGTCATCTTCGGAGAAAGCGTTGCGCCGATCTGATTGAATATCCAAAATACCCACCACCTCATCGCCATAACGCAGTGGCACACATAATTCAGAGTTGGTATTCTGCGGCGGCAAAGGCGAAGCCCGGTAGTGTTTATCTTTTTTCACATCGTTGGCAAGCAGTGTTTTGCCTTCACGTGCCACCCACGGGATAATACCCTGGGTATCATCCAGCGAAAGCATGTAGCCTGCCAAATCCTTACTACGCTTTCCACTACCAGCCTGGTAGCCGATCAAACGACGAATCGGGTGCACCGTAAACAACTGCACGTGTGGGTGTCCAAAACGCTCATGGATCAAGTTAGCCACGTTCCCCATCACGGTCCGCAGATCAAGAGAAGAGCTGACGCTTTTGCCTACTTCGGTAATAAGGGTTAGTTGGTCCGCGCGACGTTTCAGGTCACTATATAAACGTGCTCCTTCAATGGCCCGCGCGATCGTATCGGCGAGCGCTTCCAAAATCAACAAGTCATTTGGATGAAAGGCCTCCACCTGATCACTTTGCACATCCAGCACACCCAGCACATGCCCCTCAATTTTTAATGGGATGACTACTTCGGAACGCGTTTCAGGCAAGGCATTGATAAAGCGATAACGCTGATCTTGCTGCACATCGGGGACAAGAATCCGCTCGCCCTCAGCCGCGGCCTGCCCAATCAACCCCTGACCGATCTCTACATCCAAAGCGACTTTGGCCTTACGTTTGCGTCCGGCCATGGCGCTCGAACGAAAACGCAGCGAGGTGGTGTGGTCACGGACTGTAAAGATGGCTACATAATAATAGTGGAAAGTCTGTTGAATCAATTCAGTAACACGCGTGGCTAGCTCATTGACACTCAGGCTGTTGGCAATTTGTGCGGCTACCTGACGCACAAGACTCAACTGGTTGAGCCTGAAACGCTCCACCGCCACACGATGCGAAGCCACCAGGCTGACTGCGATTACTCCTGCCAGGCCTTTGAGCAGGTCCAGCTCCTCGGTTTTGAAATCCGGCCCTTTGAGGCGGGTAATTTGAAGCGCTCCCAGTGTCATCCCCTGATCTTCGAGAGGAATCGCAACCCAGGTCCCGCGTGAGGCGCCGTCTTTCGCATCCCGTTTTTGTTTGACGCAGAGCTCGCCTTTCTTTAGAGCGCGTTGCATGCCCGAAGATAAAGGTTGCGCAGGGAACAGTGACGGTTCATCCAGATTGGGTAAACGGAAGAGATTTTCATGCAGCCAGACATCTGCATTCCCCTCCAACAGACGCGAGGTCATGGCGATGATGCGATCTCGTTGCGCCACAAAGGACGTGGTACTGGCGATTTGTTCTCCCAGATCGGCCAAATCGCGCCAATCAGTTGAGGCGGGAGAACGGGCAGCGGCACTCATGGCAGCTACCTCTTTCGCTTGGTCATCGTAAGGACATTACCTGCTTTTCGAACTTCGTAGTGAACTTCATCCATTAACTTACGCATGAGGAATATTCCCAATCCCCCGATTTTGCGTTCCGACAAATCTGCTTTCAGGTCTGGCATGGGTATGGCAGAGGGATCGAATGATTCGCCATGGTCCACCATCACGATCATAATGGAGCCATCCCGCATACCACAGGAAATTTCCAGCATGCCATCCTTCACACCTTCATAGGCATGTTCGATGATATTGGAAGCGGCTTCGTCGGCGGCCAGTTGGATATTATAAATATCCTTATCCCCAAAGCCACTGGTGCGGGCAATATCTCCTACAAACTCCCGGATCTCATCGAGATATTCGAACTTCGCAGAAAATTGAACGGATTGCATTCGATAATTAAAAGCCGCCTTCAGTAATGTTTGTCACTACCGAAAACGGCATCCTTTTGAAAATTTGTCAAAGCTCCACTATGCCACAAGCTTTAGAAGTGCCCCACGGCGCTCAGGTTATCATCAAAGGTCTTAAACAATTCAGTGAATCCAGCCAATTCCAGGGCTTCGCGAATGCGATCAGGCACGTTCGAAAGCACAACTTCACCCCGGTTATATTTCTTGCAGTTCCGCTGGGCAGCCAAAAGCGCTCTGAATCCCGCGCTGGACATGTATTCCAGACCCGTCATATCCATAACCAGTTTATACTTTCCACTTTCATTGGCGGTCTCGAGGGCTTGGGCTAACTGCGGGGCTGTTGCGCTATCCACCCGGCCCTTGACTGAAATCAAATCGCAGTGCTTAAATTCCTGGACTGTAATCTCCATAAGACATCCTCCATATTGAAAGTATGTACTGATTGGTGCGATTATATCACGAGAAATTTTCTTTGGTTTTCAGGCCACGCCAGCGTGAAAAGCACATAGTCCAAACAATACTGGAATGCTATACTTGAGAAAAGATGGCAAATTTTATCGATCGTTTCCTGAAAATTCCGAATTATGACGATAACGAATCGAATGTAGTTGCCCGGATGACCCAGGGTACTGCCATTGGAATGATCGTGTTGAGCATGCTTTTTGTTGCGGCTGTTGCATTGATTGCCCCGGCCCTAGTCAGGCGGGCGATCATACTTGCGTTTACTTTTACACTGACCTCACTGGGTGTTATCGCCTTAATCCGAACCCAGAGATTGCAATTTGCCAGCGCTTTGCTGGTTTTTGTCATGTGGCTGGCAATCACCGTAGGCTCCATCACAGCGGGAGGGATAACAGCGCCAATCTTTGTCGGGTACCTGGTGGTGATATTGGCAAGCAGCCTGATTGCCAATCAGAGATTTAGCACTCCCATATCAGTAGGATGCGTTATTACCGGAATTTTGATATTCCTCGTGCAAAAGGAGGGGCTTTTACCGATACCCATTGAATATCCGCCTGCAGTGCGCCTTGGCATTTACATCTTATTTTTTGTTGTCACCTTCCTTTTGCAAAATGTTAATCGCCAGAACATGCATGGACTCATAAAACAGGCCCACGACAGCGAAGCCAACTATAAAACACTGCTTGAAAATATCCCTACCACCACCTATATCAACAGCACTGATATTAATGCCTACACCGAATATGTAAGCCCACAGGTGAAATTATTACTTGGCTATTCAAAGGATGATTTCCTGAAAGACCCTGAATTCTGGAAAAAAATTGTCCACCCAGAGGATTACGAACGCCTGATGCATGCCAACCGGGAGGGTACGAAAGATGGCAGGCCCTTTAGCATGGAATATCGCCTGATTGCCAAAGACCAACGCGTGATCTGGGTTAAGGATGAGGCGAACCTGGTTCGTGACGAAGAGGGTAACCCTCAATATTGGCTTGGCGTTTGGACAGATATCACAGCTTTGAAAGCAGCAGAAGAAGAGCAAGCAGACCTGGTCAGTGTGATGACGAAGCGCACCATCCAGCTTCAAACAGCAGCTGAAGTTTCAAGAGCTGCCTCGTCAATTTTGGATTTGAACAAACTGCTACCAGCCGTGGCAAAACTGATCTGCTCTCATTTCGACTATTACTACGTGGGCATCTTTCTTGTGGAAGAAACGAGAGAATGGGCCATTCTAAGTGCGGCAACCGGCAAAATGGGCGAAGAAATGCTAAAGACAGGGCATCGCCTGAAGATCGAAGACTCATCCATGATAGGCTGGTGTATTCGTAACCAACAGGCCCGCATCGCACTGGACGTTGGAGAGGATGCTGTTCGATTTAAAAATCCCCACCTGCCACTCACCCGCTCTGAGATTGCTCTTCCGCTTATTAACCACGGAGAAGTCATCGGTGCCATGACGATTCAGTCGGCCTTGCCTTCCGCTTTTTCCCGTGTCGATATTACCACTCTGCAAACCATGGCCGACCAGATGGCAAATGCCATTGAAAATGCGCGCCTGTTCACAGAACGGGCCAGCCTGATCAATGAACTTGAAACCCAAAACACGGAATTGGAACAGTTCACCTACACCGTTTCGCATGACTTGAGGTCACCGCTGGTGACGATACGTGGTTTCCTTGGCTATCTTCGCCAGTATGCAACTTCTGGCGACATGTTGCGTTTTGATAAGGACCTGGGTCGTATCGCCAACGCAGTGGACAAGATGCAAGCCCTGTTGAATGATTTACTGGAACTCTCCCGTATTGGCCGGGTTATCAATCCGTCTGAGGCTGTGGCCTTCAGTGAAATCGTTGCAGAAGCAATCGAACTACTAAACGGACCTCTGGAGAAAAGTAATATTCAATTGGTTACCAGTGATGATTATCCTTTCATCTTTGGTGATCACGCCCGGCTTGTTGAAGTCGTACAAAACCTGGTCAGCAATGGTATCAAATTCATGGGTGATCAGGCACGTCCTAGCATTCAGATCGGCACAGAAGGTGAAGATGCCAATCAGATGCCAATTTTTTTTGTGCGCGATAATGGGGTTGGGATTGAGCCTCAATACCATGATCGCATCTTTGGGCTTTTCAATCGCCTGGACCCATCCATTGATGGGACCGGCATCGGCCTGACCCTTGTCAGACGGATCATTGAAATTCACGGTGGAAGAATTTGGGTAAATTCAAAACCTGGAGAAGGTGCCACTTTTTATTTCACGCTGCCGAGGCATTAAACTTCCATTCCAGAGCATTAAGATAATCCACAAATCCAAAAAATACGATTACAATGACACCCATCTGTTGGACTCAAGGAGAATGCCATGGACGGTGAACCTATCCTGGTCATGCTTGTAGAAGATAATGTAGATCACGCCGAACTTGTTATTCGCACCCTTGAAGAACATCGGGTTGCCAATAAAGTTCGCCACTTTCTGGATGGCCAATCCGCTCTGGATTTTCTTTTCCGGCGCGGCGAGTACAACGGTCAGGCCACGATACGCCCCCATGTTATTCTACTTGATTTGCGTCTGCCGCGCGTGGATGGGATTGATGTTCTCAAAGCCATCAAGGAAGATGATGAGTTGAAGTCCATCCCGGTGGTCGTGTTAACTACTTCAGAAGCTGAAAAAGACGTTGCCAGAGCCTATTACAATCATGCCAATAGTTATCTGGTGAAACCTGTGGGGTTTGAAGAATTCAAGAAATTGATGGATGATCTTGGCTTTTACTGGCTAAGCTGGAATACCCACCCTGACATTAAAGAATAAACGAGCATCCCCGGCTGCATTTCTTATGATGGACAACAGCGTCCATATTCTATTAATCGAAGATGACCCGGCCCACGCCGAATTAATTCAACGCGCCTTCGAAGACCGCGGGGGTGAATCCAGGTTGACAATTGCCAACACACTGGAGGAAGCGCGCGCTCATCTGAAAAACTTCAAGCCAACGCTCATCATCGCAGACTGGCGTTTGCCCGATGGCGAAAGCAGTGAGTTACTCCCTGAAGATCATAACAAGTCGACACCTATTATCATCATGACCAGTTATGGCAACGAACGTAATGCGGTCAATGTGATGAAATCAGGCGCACTGGATTACATCGTCAAATCTTCTGAGTCGATGACCGATATGCCGCATATTGCCGAGAAGGCCATCGAACAATGGGAAATTCTTCAACAACGCGAAAGCATGCAAATTGCCTTGGCTGAAAGTGAAGCTCAATTTCGTCTACTGGCCGAAAATTCGTCAGATATGATCTCAAAGCACGATACCAATGGGATATTTTTATATGTCTCGCCTGCCTGTCGGACACTTCTTGGATACGAGCCTGAAGAACTGATTGGGACGCCGGTTGCGCCTCTCCTTCACCCCGAAGATGCCAGCCAATTAATCAACCTGCTCGCCACCCCGCTCTGGGACGGGGTCAATGTCACGGTCTATTATCGGGCCCGCAGAAAAAACGGCGAATATCTCTGGCTTGAGACCACCGCCCGTCGCTTCATCGATGATAAAAACGATCAACAGCCGGAATTTCAAGCCTCCTCCCGCGACATCACAGACCGCAAACAATCACAGGAAGCTCTGCAAAAGGCTCATTTCGACCTCCAGGAAGCTTATGATAAAACCATCGAAGGCTGGGTGCTCGCACTTGACCTGCGTGATCGCGAAACAGAAGGCCACACCAAACGCGTCACAGAAATGACCGTGAAACTTGCCCGTCAGTTGAACTGCACAGAAGAGGAAATCATTCACATTCGACGTGGTGCACTTCTACATGACATCGGGAAAATGGGCATTCCTGATGAGATTCTGCAAAAGCCAGGTCCACTGACAGATGATGAATGGGTTATCATGCGCAGGCATCCCCAATACGCTTATCAAATGTTGGCGCCCATCAACTACCTCAAACAAGCCCTTATCATTCCCTATTATCATCATGAACGCTGGGATGGTAGCGGGTACCCTCATAAACTAAATGGGCAAGATATTCCATTATTTGCCCGTCTCTTCTCGGTCGTGGATGTTTGGGATGCTCTCTCCAGTGACAGGCCTTATCGTAAAGGTATGCCGCCAAAAGAAGTCATAGATTACCTGCAAAAGGAATCCGGGCGCCTTTTCGACCTTGAAATTGTCAACACCTTTCTACCACTGATTACAGGCCAATAAGACTTTCAGCAAGGAAAAATAAAAGACAGCACTCGCATTTATTTGCGAGTGCTGTCTTTTGATTCTAATTTGCTCAGATAGGGTTACTTATCCCACACCACTTTCACCAGCACGGCACGTACTACTACGCGTTTCTGGTAGGAGTTGGTTCTTTCATCATACTCTTTACAAGTGATCAAGGTAAGCCAGGGCTTTTCCTCATGCTTGAATGCCGAAGCATCATTAGGAGAGACGATCTGGTTGGTCTGGACTTCAAAAATATACTTCTGACCATACGCATGTACAATGATCTGGTCACCAAATTTTAGTTTACTTAAATTGACAAACGGACCAGCCAAACCATTGGATGTATACACGTGACTTGTGAGGATGCTATTCCCATTCCAGGAGGGGAATGCGCTTCCTTGCAACCATCCGGCCTGTTTGCCCAACCAGGAAACATCCCAGGTCCCATTAACTTTCGGCACACCCACAATCGGAATCTTGACCCCCAGGCTTGGAATCTCCAACACGATATCGGTGGACGTGTAATTCAACTCTTGCGGCTGTGGGCGGACTCTGGTCTGTGTATTCGGGGAGAAGCCGGTCGCCGGCAAAGCCGGGGACGTTGGAGCAGTCCAAAGTGCACTGGCAGAAGCTACCTGTTGTTCGCCTGGATCCGTAGTCAGTTGATTGCCATTCAAATCGGAATCAATCGTGGCAACATTTCGAACGCTTGTTATACCAGCAGCAACATTTACCCTAAATGTGATTGTAATTTCATTGTTTGCACTGGCTGCATCAGTGGCGCCCAAATCTGGACCCAGGCTACCGCTCCAGATGACGCGATTAGTTACCGAGTCATAGGCACATGTAGTGGTTGTCGTGACTCCGGATGGTGTACAGACCAGGCTTCCAGGAACAAACGTTGTACCAGCAACGATTGGGTCAGAAACTTGTGCGTTCACTGCCACAATGTTCGAATCGTTGATCCAGACCATCGTCCATTGTAGAACAGGCAGGCCGGAAGCATCCAGCACCTTCAACCCAAAGGGTGGATCGAATAGGTTAGGTCCAAAGTTAACCGTGGTTGGAATATTGTTATTGGTTGGGTCATCATCATTATCTGGGTCTGGGTCCGTTCCATCTTGCGACTGATCAGTCACGGTTGTCTGATTTGAATCCTGGCCAGATGCGACAGCCGTATTATCAAAGGGGCCAGCCCCCGCAGGAATTACTCTCACAACAATCCTGACGGTGCCATGCGCTCCTACCACCAGCGTGTCCGTGCCAGCCAGCAGGTTGATATCTGCACTCCCATCGTAGCCTGTGTTCTCGGCCAGGTCAGAGCTGGTTATCGATTGAACCGTGAATGAATTCGGACTTGGGAACGTCACGCTGAGATTATCTGTGATTTGAACGCTGTTGAGATCGGCATTTCCAAAATTCTCAACATAGATATCGTAAGTAACATCCCATCTCCCAGTACTGACCTCCGTGTTGCTGACAACACGCTTGGCAACACCAATGGCTGGGGCAAGAATCGGTGTATTAGTCGGCGTGTTAGTCGGTGTAGAAGTCGGTGTGTTAGTTGGCGTGCTGGTAGGTGTATCTGTTGGCGTATTAGTCGGTGTATTGGTTGGGGTACTTGTTGGGGTGTCTGTGGGCGTGTTAGTAGGTGTATTGGTCGGAGTATTTGTGGGGGTATCTGTTGGCGTGTTAGTAGGTGTGTTGGTCGGTGTACTTGTTGGGGTATCCGTTGGGGTGTTAGTGGGGGTCTCAGTCGGTGTGTTGGTCGGAGTAGATGTTGGAGTATCAGTTGGTGTATTAGTAATAGTACTCGTGGGAGTATCTGTTGGCGTGTTTGTTGGGGTACTTGTTGGCGTATCCGTTGGGGTGTTAGTCGGTGTGCTGGTTGGCGTATTTGTTGGGGTATCGGTAGCAGTGTTGGTAGGTGTGAAGGTAGGCGTACTTGTTGGGGTGTCAGTAGGTGTACTCGTGGGAGTATTAGTTGGTGTATTAGTCGGAGTATTTGTTGGTGTGTTGGTTGGAGTAGGCGTTGGATCAACAACTGTTACATCTTCGTCTGTTTCAGGGTCAGTCCCGCTACCCGGTGTACCTGGGTCGTCTGCGGTTAGACCATCATCACCTACGCTATCTGTCTCGTCTGTGAAGGCAGTGGCACTATTATCATAGGTACCGGCCACAGCCCCACTGAGCGTCAGCGTAATGGTAATGGTGACAGTTGTATTGTTTGGAAGTGTATCTGTGCCTGCCAACAAACCAATATTAGACAAACCATTAAAGGCAGGGTTGAGAGTGTAACCTGGAGCGGTGACTGAGGTCACTGAATAGCCAGTGCCTGCCGTGGCTCCGTTGAAATCTGGTAGTGTATCTGTCACCTGGAAGTTGGACAGGTCCATATCGCCGGAATTGACAACAACTAGGGTGTATATAACCGTTCCATTTGGATTGATCGATGTGGTCGAAGTATCTTTGTCTATCGTCAGTGTTGCATAAGTGGCGTTAGACGATGATTCGTCAGAAGGAGTTGCTCCGCTAAACGTAGCAATAGCAGTATTTGGATGCTCACCAAAAACAGTCGTTATTGAGCCAAGCACACAAGTGGCAATCTGGTTATTACTGGCATCGGCAACCGGCAAAGTAAACGGAGAGGTGACGGGTGTTGCGCTATCGCCGCGCGTCCATGAACATCCTGCTGTGCTGACCGTTGGATCGCTAACTGAGACATTGGTCAAAGTAACATCACCGGTATTTTCAACCGTGAATCTGTAATAAACATTAGCCCCAGTAGATGAAGTCAAATAGGGTGACCACGGTCCACTGGCAGTGAGCCCAACTTGTTTCAATAAATTTATGTCAGGCGTTTGGGCCCTGACAAGCACGTTCGCTGTGGCTGTATTACCTGTGCCGCCATTGCTGGAAGTAACAGTACCGGTCGTATTAGTATAACTACCGGCTGTTGACCCCGTGATCGTAACACTGAATGAACAACTGCCGCCTCCGGCAATCGTCGTATTCGTCAATGCAATGATGTTTGTCGCTGCTGTCGTGGTGAGATTATTCGTGCCACCGCAAACGGAAAATGTTCCATTGGCAACGGATAAACCATTTGGCAGGGTATCGGTAAAAGCCACATTGTTCAAAGGAGTGGACGTGTTCGGATTATCAATGGTGAAATTGAGTGTGGTGGTATTGCCTGTAAAGATTGGGTTCGCAGTAAATGATTTGGCAATCACTGGCGGGTCAATCACCGTCAGGCCAGACTGACCAAAGCCCACATTCGCGGTCGTGCTGGTATTCGGCCCTGTATCAGTAGATGCGATATTGGTGCTCGTATTCGTATAAGACCCGGCAGCGGCCCCCGTAACCGTGACGTTGAAGTTACAGGTTCCACCGTTAGCCGCCAGCGTTCCGCCGGAAAGCGAAATAGTTCGAGTGGCTGCGGTTGTGGTGAGATTATTTATGCCACCGCATGCCGAGAATGTTCCATCGGCAACGGATAAGCCAACGGGTAAAACATCGGTAAATGAAACACCACTCAGCGCGGTACTTGTGTTTGGATTCGTCAACGTGAAAGTTAGCGTGCTTGTGCTGCCCGTGCTGATGGTTGTGGGGGAAAAACTCTTGAACATTGTCGGCACAACTGGCCGTGGACACCCAGTAATTATGATGTTATCGAGATA
>Ga0070699_100002722_pt1 | contig 15765 bp, 10 predicted proteins | sample KBSK1503metaG_FD_65473 | JGI IMG/M metagenome (GOLD analysis project Ga0070699, IMG submission 65473) | Corn, switchgrass and miscanthus rhizosphere microbial communities from Kellogg Biological Station, Michigan, USA - KBS K1-50-3 metaG | ecosystem: Host-associated > Plants > Roots >...
TGCACGATTACGCGCCAGCAGGTCCATCGCCCCGGCTACATCGACGAGTTCCTTCGGATCTGGTCGGCGCGCCCCGAGGTCGAAAAAATCTGGATCAGCCTTTACACGCCGCAGATCGGCGAGGTGTCCGATGAGCGCCTTCGTCCGGCTGATCGCGAGATGGTCGTGAACGACCTGCAGGCGCTGCGACTCAGATATCCGAAGCTGGCGCTTCCGAAAGGCTTGATCGACGTCTACGCGGAGCCGCCCGACTCGCCGGACGAATGTGTGTTCGCGCGAACCACGACGGTCATCTCGGCGGATCTGAAAACGAGGGTCACGCCGTGCCAGTACGGCGGCGCGCCCGACTGCCGTCAGTGCGGCTGCATCGCGTCGGCGGGGCTCGCCGCCGTCGCGCGGCATCAGCTCTTCGGCTTCATTCCGGTCGGCACGATCTTCAACGGCTCGCTGAAGGTCGGCCAGCGCGTGAAGCGTCTGCGCCCGGCAGAGCCGTCGGTTGCGTAAAGGTATAATTTTTCGCTTGTCTCTCCTCACGACCGCAAACCGAAAGGCTCGATCCGCACGGGAGTTCGTGCGCGGGCTCGTGCACACGGCGCATCCGCTGCTCGTGCAGATCATCCCGATCCGCCGCTGCAACATCGACTGCGGCTACTGCAACGAGTACGACAAAGTGTCGCCGCCCGTGCCGAGCGACGTTCTGAAGCAGCGGATCGACAAGCTCGCCGCACTCGGCACGTCGGTCGTCGCCTTCAGCGGCGGCGAGCCGATGCTGCATCCCGATCTCGACGCTCTCATCCGCCACATCCGCGCGCGAGGCATGATGGCCGGCCTCATCACCAACGGCTACTTCCTCGTGCCGAAGCGGATCCAGCAGCTGAACGACGCCGGGCTCGATTTCCTGCAGATCAGCATCGACAACGTCGAACCCGACGACGTCTCGAAGAAGAGCCTGCTGGTCCTCGATCGGAAGCTGCAGGATCTGAAAACGTATGCGGCGTTCGACGTCAACATCAACTCGGTGCTCGGCGGCGGGATCAAAAACCCCGAAGACGCGCGCACGATCAACACCCGCGCGCGTGAGCTCGGCTTCTCGACGTCAATCGGCATCATTCACGACGGCTCCGGACGATTGAAGCCGCTGGGCCCCATCGAACGGCAGGTGTACGACGACGTATCCGCGTCGATCAATGGCGCCGGTCAGGTGCTGAAGAACCTCTACTCGGGAATTCGGAGCTTTCAGGACAATCTCGCGGATGGCAAACCGAACGAGTGGCGCTGCCGCGCCGGCGCGCGCTACCTGTACGTCTGCGAGGATGGTCTGGTGCACTACTGCTCGCAGCAGCGCGGCTACCCCGCGGTGCCGCTGGAGACCTACACGATCGACGATATCCGTCGCGAGTTCGCGACGCCCAAGCCGTGCGCCCCGTATTGCACGGTCGGCTGCGTCCACCGGGTCTCGACGATGGATTTCTGGCGCAGCCCGCAGGAAGTTCGAAGTTTGAAGTCTGAAGTTCGAAGTCTGAAGTTGTAAACACTTCGTACTTCGTACTTTTCAGGCCGCTTCCTTCTTCGCCTTCTTCTGTTCCTTCTTTCCGTTGTCGGTGTGAGCCCAGTCGCGATCGAAGACTTCCTTCAGCTCGCGGACGACGGCTTGGTCGGTCACGATGACGCCGACCTCGCGCCGCTTCTCCAGCTCGAGCTTGCGGAGGCTCTGGCTGCCGACGAAGGCGCGGCGGCCGTCACGGATGATGGCGCGGACGTGGAGGCGCTTGCCCGGGAACTTCTCGTATTTCAGATGCCACTTCGGCTCGACCTTCCCCATGATCTTCAGCTCGACACCCGCGTTCTGCCGCTCCGCGAGGAGGCGCAGCATCGCATCGTCGGTCGGCTTGGGGTCGTAGATCAGCAGCTGGCGGCGCGCCCCCTTGATGAAGCGCGCGAGCTGCTCGCGCGCGTTTTCGGGGCTCACCACGAATCGATCGTTGCCGGGCACATATGGCTGACGCTCGAAGTCGGCTTCGAACAGCTTCTGCGCTTCGGCCACCAGCTTCTTGTTCTTCGTGATGACGCCGAAGCTGCGGCTCTTGGCCATGTCGAGGCTCGTGAAGTTGAACCCGTACACGTGCAGGATGCGTCCGTCGACGATCATCATCTTGCCGTGATACCGCACGAGGTCGCCCGCGGTGCGCGACACGGTCACGCCGCTTTCCAGCAGCTGCATTTCAAGCTTGCGCAGGCTCTTCGTTCCCTCACCGTTCTGATGCGCTGTCAGCGCGCGGACATGGACGCCGCGCGTCACGGCGTTCTCCATCGCGCGCGCGATCTCCATGCGGTTGAGTCGGAAGATGAGGATATCGATGCTCTTACGCGCACCGGTGATAGCGCTGACGATGGGCACGATGCCGGAATCCGGCTGAACGATGAGCTTCATCGCAGCTCAGGAAGAGCAAATGCTTGGCCAACGTTGGATCGTACCGCTCGGCTAAAGCCTCGCGCTACATGTCGTCTGCACGAAACGCGAGGCTCTAGCCGGGCGTGAACTTAACGCGCGGAGAATCGAACGCGGAATCCGCCATTGATGAGCCGCGGCGATCCGATGGTAGTCGGCAACGTCCCGACGAAGTACGTCTGATCGAACAGATTCTCCACGCCGAAGAACGCTTCGATGTTTCTCACGATCGTCCGCGTGGCGGAGAAATCGACGATGGTGTAGCCAGGTAGTCCCGGCGCGGTCGACGCCGCGTAGCCCGCGTCGCTCAACGCAGGCGCGGGAATGACGCGCGAGTTCTGGTCGTCGTCGAACTGCATCCCGAACACCATGATGCCGAACGCGATGCTCGCGATCTTCGGATCGAAATAGGTGACGTGTGCCGAGCCGCGATGCTTCGGTACCTGCGGGAGATACTTGTCGACAAGGGACGTGTTGGCGACACCGCCGTCGGTGACCGTCGCGTGATTGTAGAGATATCCCCCCGAGACCTTCCACGACGTGCCGATCCGATAGTCGACGTCGCTCTGCACGCCCCAGACGCGCGTGCCGCCAAGATTCTGCCGTTGCTGCGTCACGTTGGCGCCGACCTGCGTGAGCGTCACGTTCGACACCGGATTGGTGATGCGGTTGTCGTACCACGTCGAACGGATCGTGAGGTCGCGCAGCGGTGCGATGCTCACGCCCGCTTCGCCGCCGACCAGCCGCTCGGGCCCGAGCTGATCGTTGGCGAGGGTGAGCACCGTGCCGACGCGGAACTGACGATAGAGCTCGTTGAGCGTGGGCGCGCGGAACCCGGCGCCGATGTCTCCCCACCCGCTGATCCACGGCGTGAACTGATACCGCGCGGCCGCGCGCGGGCTCACGACGGTGTCGTCGCGATCCTGCAGGCACGTCGGCGGGGCGCCGCCGGTCGTCGAACATGCGGGCTTGTTGTTGACCGCAGTTCCTGCGATGACGGCCGTCTCCAGATTGTGCGGGTCGTAGTTCTTCCAGTGATCGACGCGCGCGGCCAGCGTCAACGTCATCTTCGGCAGAGGCGTCACGATGTCCTGCGCGTACGCGCCGAGGCTGCGCTGCGTGCCGCCCGACACCCGCTGCAGCGCAAGGATGGCGTTCTGCACCGGCGGCGTCACGGGACCGGGCGCGGCGTTGTACGAATCCTCCTCGCTGTCGCCGTCGACCCACCGGTAATCGGTGCCGGCCGTGAAGTAGTTCCAGGAGCCCAGCGCTTTGCCCCACTGCACCATCGCGCCGCCGGCGTTGGTCGGCACGCGTTGATCGATGGTCAACCGCACGATGCTGCGGGCCGCCACGGTGGGCGACGGCGCCGTCACCGCGAGAAACGTGCTGTGGAAGTTCTCGAAATCGCCGAACACGCTCGCCTGCAGATCGCTTTCATCCGGCATCCGCACGCGGACGCCGCCGCTCGCGGTCTTCCAGCGCGTGTCGTTCACCTCGTTGACCTTGCCGTTGCCCCGATCCTCGCTGAAGTAACCGGTGCGGAAGAACGCCTTCACGCGATCGGTGGCGCTGTAGTCGAACTTGACGTTGAAGTTGCGGTACGTGACGGTCGCGTTGTTGTCGATGATCCCCTTTTCGCTCGGCGCGACGATCGGGAATCCGTTCGTATCGAACATGCTGCCGTCGACGCCGACGCCGAGCCTGTCCCAGACGTCGCTGCCGATGAAGTCGAACTTCGGGCTGTTGTGGTTGCCGTACTGCGGTTTGAGCTCGAGGGTGCGCCGCGCAGGACGCGCGCCGACGATGTTGATGACGCCACCCATCGCGTAGTTGCCGTACAGGCTCGAGCTGCTGCCGTCGACGACCTCGATCCGATCGGTGCTCTCGAGCGGCACGCGCGTCCAGTAGACCCAGCCGCCGAACGGATCGTTGAACGGCGCGCCGTCGACGAGGACGAGCGTCCGGCTGACGCCGCTCGGCCCGATGCCGCGCAACGACACACCCTGCGACGTCGGGTGCGACGACAGGCTGCTCGTCCGGCGGAACAGGCTGAACGTCGGAATCTGGCGCAGCACGTCGTCGGCCACGACCGCCGGAGACGATTTGATGTCGTCGCTCGTCAGCACGCTGACGCTCGCGGGGATGTCGCCCGCCCGCTGCTCGCTCCGCGCCGGCGTCACCGTCACCGTTTCGAGGATCGCGGCGGGCGAGACGACGATCTCGAGCTCGCGGGCGCGATCGCTCGTCGAGACGCGCGCGGTCTTTTCAGCAAAGCCGCCGGCGCGAACGACGAGCGTCACGTCTTCGCCGTCGGGCGTGTCGACCGAGAAGCGGCCGTCCGGCCCGGTCACCGTCTGTCGCTCGGCGCCGGATGCCGGTTTGACGACGACCGCGGCGCCGACCACCGCGCCGCCGACTGAGTCGCGGACGACGCCGGTCAGCGGCGTCGCCGCAGCAAGAGCGAGAACGAGGGCAGCAATCATGGTCATCTTTTCTTATTCTGTCGCCGGGCCCAACTTCTTGTACTTGCGCGGGGCCCCACCCACGCCTGACACGCTCGGGCCGTAGCCCTCGCGTGTGTCTAGAACAGAACGTCGCAGATGGTTCCCGCCCTCACGCTTTGATCGCGCCCTGCGCTCGCAACGGCCGCAGGCGCTTCGCCCTGAGCTCGCCGCGATAATTACCGTCGATTATCCGCTCCGCCCGGTGACGGCGCGTGGATTCAAAGAAAACGCGATCAGGGCGGCATCCTCGCCGGCCCCGGTCGCGACGACGATGAACTGACGGCCGGCCGTCGATCGATAGGTCATCGGCGTACCGTTCGCGCGCCGGGCGAGCGTCTGGTGCCACAACTCGGCGCCGGTCGACGAGTCGAGCGCATGCAGCGCGGCGTCGGTTCCGCCGGCAAATACCAGTCCGCCGGCCGTTGCGAGCACGCCGGGCGCGCCGGCGATGCCGAGCGACGCGGGCAGCGCGATGTCTTTCAGCGCCGGATGGCGGCGGAGCGACGACGTGTCGCCGAACGGCACCCGCCACGCGATGACGCCGCGATTGAGATCGATGGCGACGACGTGGCCGTACGGCGGTTTGAGCAGCGGGACGCCGTTCATGAACTCGGCGTTGGTCTCGCCGACGCGCACCAGATCGGCGTCGACTTCGTCGGCGCGCGGGTTCGCGCTCGATCGATCGGGCTTGCCGACGCGGGCGATGCTCGCCTGGTTGGTCGTCTTCACGAACAGCAGCCCCGACCGTGGATCGAACGCGGCGCCGCCCCAGTTCGCGCCACCGATGATGCCCGGGCGCTGCACGGTGCCTTGCAGACTTGGCGGCGTGAACAGCGGCCCGATGCGGTACTTCTGCAACTCTCTCTGCGCCGCTGTCTTCAACTCCGGCGTGAGGTCGAGCGCATCGTCGAGCGTCACGCCCTGCTCGGTGAAGGGCGGCGGTTTGGTCGGGAACGGCTGCGTCGGCCACGCCTGCTCGCCCGGCACATCGCTCGCCGGTACCGGATGCTCTTCAATCGGCCACACCGGTTTGCCCGTCACGCGATCGAACACGAACGCAAACCCCTGCTTGGTGAGCTGCACGACGGCGTCGATCGATCGACCGTCGACCTTGATCGACACGAGATTGGGCGGCGATGGGTTGTCGTAATCCCAGAGGCCGTGATGGATCAGCTGATAGTGCCACTTGCGCTGGCCCGTCGCAGCGTCGAGGCAGACGAGCGACTCGGCAAACAGATTCTGGCCGGGTCTGCGCCCGCCGAAGAAATCGTTGCTCGGCGTGCTGACCGGCAGATACAGCAGGCCGCGTCTGTCGTCGAGCGTCATCGGCGCCCACACGTTGGTGTGGCCGGTATACGCCCACGAATCGTTCTTCCACGTGTCGTTGCCGAACTCGCCCGGCTGCGGAATCGTGTGGAACGTCCAGACCTGCTTTCCCGTACGTGCGCTGAACGCGCGCACGTCGCCCGGCGGATCGTTTTTGTAAACGAGGCGATCGCCGACGCCGTTGCCGAGGATCACGAGATCCTTGTAAACGATCGGCGGCGACGTGTTCGTGTAGTGCTTCTTGTTGATCTCCCAGACGAGGCCGCGGCTCAGATCGATGCTGCCGCCGTCGCCGAACGACTGGACTGGCTTGCCGGTTGCCGCATCGAGGCAGATCAGGCGATACCGGCTGTTGAGAAACAGGCGCAGCTTGCCGTCGTCTCTCCATGCGGCGATGCCGCGATGCACGTAGCCGGTCCCGTTCGGCGGTTGGCCGTCGACGTACGCCTTCGGGTCGTAGGACCAGATTTCCCGACCGCTGTCCGCGTCGAGCGCCACGACGCGGTTGTACGGCGTGCTGAAATACAGCACGCCGTCGATCATCAGCGGCGTCACCTCGAACGATCCCGGACGCGTGCCGTACTGCTCGAGGGCTTTCTCGCCGGTCGTCCATTCCCAGGTCGGCGCCAGCTGCGACACGTTCGATCGGTTGACGTCGGCAAGCGTCGAATACTTGCCGCCGCCCTGATCGCCGCCGTAGTACGGCCACTCGACGATCGCCGCGACCGCGAGCGCCGCGAGGAACCCCTTCGACATGGTTGGGAAGTCCGCCTCCGCTCGCGCTTCGGCGCGACAAGCTGCCTCTGCTGAAGGCTTCGGCGCGACCAGAGGATTATAATGCGCGCCATGCGTGCAAAACCTGCAGTCGTTCTCACGGTACTCGGGACCGTCCTCGCGATCGCGTCGGCGACGGTTTCCACACAAACGCAGACAATTCGACTTCGCGCCGCCACGGTGCTCGACGGAACGGGCAAGGTGCTGCGGAACGCAACGATCCTCGTGCAGGGATCCAAAATTACGGCGGTCGAGACGAGCGGCTCAGGCGCCGCCACTTACGATCTCGGGCCGCTGACGGTCATCCCCGGGATGATCGATGTGCACGCGCACGTCGGCTGGCACTTCGACAAGGACGGCCGCTACGCCGCGCGACGCGGCGATGCGGCCGACGAGATTCTCTACAGCGCCGAGAACGCCTACACGACACTGCTCGCCGGCTTCACGACGATTCAAAGTCCGGGTCAGGCCAACGACGTCCAGCTGCGCGAGGCGATCGCCCGCGGCACCCTGCCGGGCCCGCGCATTCTCACGTCGATCCGGCAGATCAACGAGAGCAGCGGCACGCCGGATGAACTCCGCGAGAAGGTGCGCCAGCTGAAAAAGGACGGCGCGGACGTCGTGAAGATGTTCGCGTCGGCGAGCATCCGCGACGGAGGCAAGCAGACGATGACGGACGCGCAGATCCAGGCCGTGTGCGGCGAGGCGAAGGCGCAAGGGATGCGGACGATGGTCCACGCGCACAGCCCGGAGTCGATCAAGGCGTCGGTCAACGCCGGCTGCGATCAGATCGAGCACGGCGTCTTCGCAACCGACGAAGTGCTGAAGCTGATGGCGGACAAAGGCGTCTACTTCGATCCGAACGTCGGCGTCGTCCTGCAGAACTACCTGCGGAACAAGGCGAAGTTCCTCGGCATCGGCAATTACAACGAGGAAGGGTTCGCGTACATGCAGAAGGGCCTGGCGCTGAACGAGGCGATGATCAAGAAGGCGGTCGCCACGCCGAATCTGAAGCTGGTGCTCGGCACCGACGCCGTGGCCGGCGCACACGGGCACAACGCGGACGAGATCGTCGAGCGGGTGAAACAGGGCGGCCAGAAGCCGATGGACGCGATCATCTCGGCAACGTCGATGGCGGCGAGGTCGATGCGGCTCGACAGGACGATCGGCACCCTCGCGCCGGGCTACGAAGCCGATCTCGTCGCGCTCGACGGCGATCCGCTGCAGGACATCACGGCGGTGCAGCGCGTGGCGTTCGTGATGAGGGGCGGCAAGGTGTACAAGCACGTGTCGCCGGCCGCGCTCCGCACCACACATTAATTACTTCGCGTGGGGCCCCACCTTCGTTTATCGCGGCGGGGACCCCACCCCCGCCGCTGTTGCTCGGCGCATCCGCGCCTCGCAACGGCTCAAGGCTGTCACGCGCAGACGCGCTCGCGGCGTAAACCGCTCGCGCGTATCAAGAACAGAACGTCACAGACGATAACAGAACGTCACAGACGATGGCGGAGCTCGTCATCCTGATCGGGCTGCCGGGCGCCGGGAAGACGACGTTCTATCGCGAGCACTTCGCGGCGACGCATGTGCACGTGAGCAAGGATTTGTGGCCGAACGCAACGGGACGTGACGCGCGTCAGCGGCATGCGATAGACGACGCGCTCGCCGCCGGCTCGTCGGTCGTGGTGGACAACACGAACCCGAGCGCCGCCGACCGCGCGCCGCTCATCGCGCTGGCGCGCGCGCGGAACGCGCGGGTGATTGGATACTTCTTCGACGTGCCGACGCGCGCGGCCGTCGCGCGCAACGCGGGACGATCGGGCAAGGAGAAAGTCCCGAACGTCGCGATCTTCACCATCGCCAAACGGCTGCAGCCGCCGACCGTCGCCGACGGCTACGACGAGTTGTTCCGCGTCGAGATCGATGAAGATCGCGCGCTGAAAATATCGCCGCTCAGTGCTTGAAGCGCTCGCGCCGCGCGATCATCTCGGTGACGCCGACCTCGAGCGCGTGGATGAGCGCGATCTCCTGCTTCTCCGGCGCGATCGCCTTCAGATAATTCACGATCGTCTGCCGCTCGATGCTCAGCTCCTCGATGCGCACGGACGAGGACAGCACCTGCACTGCGCGCACCGGCGCCGGATCCGATGGCGCCGCATCTGCGGCGGCGGCGACCGGCTCCACTGCGTCACTCGGGCCGACGACGTCCTGCGGGCTGCTAGACTCCACGGTTGCCTCCTTCGGGCGCTCTCGTTTTTGGGGCCGTCCCCTACTGGGGCAATCGCAGTGCCAGCTCATTTCGGTGCAGATCGGGGCGGAATCCGGACCGTGCTGTACCGGAACGAACCACCGAATCACGATCTCCGCAGTTTTGCAATTAGTGTCACAAGATCGTCAGGCAGCGGCGCCTCGAAGCTCACGCGGCGTCCGGTAACGGGATGATCGAAGGCGAGGCGCGCCGCGTGCAGCGCCTGACGCGGAAACGCAATCGTCCGCAGCGAGTCGGGGCCATAGACGTACCGCTGCTCGCCGACGAGCATGTGTCCCCGCAGCCGCGCCTGCAAACGGATCTGGTTACGCCGTCCAGTCACGAGCGTGACTTCGACGAGCGACGCGTCCTTCAACCTTTCGACGATGCGGTAGCGGCTGATCGCCTGCTTCGCGCGCGGATCGCGCGGATGCGTCTCCTTCTGAATGAGCGCTTTCTGATCCCACACCAGATGGTCGCGCCAGGTGCCCGACGGGGGATGCGGATGGCCGTACAGGACGGCGAGATAAATCCGTTCCGGCAGGTGACGCGTGAACTGCGCCTTGAGTCTCGCCTGCGCGAGCGCATTCTTCGCGAACAAGACGATTCCCGACGTGTCGCGATCGATCCGATGGACGACGAACGGGCGCGGCCGGCGGCGCTTCCGCAAGTACTCCTTCAAATCCTCGAACACCGATCGCGCGTGCTCTCGCCGCTCGAGCGGCACGGCGAGCACGCCCGCCGGCTTGTTCACGACGATCAACGCCTCGTCCTCGTAGACAATCAGCAGATCGCGATCGTCGCCGAGCGACAGCCGGCGCTTCGCGCTCCCTGGCCGATCCATCCACACGCGGACGGTGTCGCCGCGCGCCAGCCGCGCGGCGGCGTCCGCCGCCGTCGTTTCGCGATCGTTGACGAAGATCTTGCCGCGTTGAAGCGCCGCGGCCGCCCTGGCGCGCGATCCCAGCCGGGCGGGATCGGCGAGGAATTTGTCGAGCCTCAGGCCGGCATCGGACGGACCCGCCGTCCACGTTCGGTTCGCCATGCGGTGGTCAATCTACCGCGGACGGCATGCCAGAGGAGCAGGTCACTCATGATCGCTGCCGCCTCGCCCCACCCCAGCGGCGTCGGCTCGACGAGCACGCGGCCGGCGGCGATGGCGTCGCAGATCGCATCCGCATCGGGCTCGGCATCGATCAGCGAGTAGGTCGTCCCAAGCTGCCGCAGACGATGCACGTCGCCGTTGCCGACGAGCGGCTTGCCATGCGCCCGTGCCCACTGGGCGGCGCGGTCGTTGAAGTTCAGCGACGAGGTGAACATCGCGTTGTACTCGACGGCGTCGAACAGGTCGGCGTGCCGCTCGAGCTGCCGGCGCAGGCAGCTCGGGGCTGGAAAGAACGGATGCGGCGCGATGACGAGGCCGCGCTCCCGCGCCTTCAGCCGCGCGAGGTCGGCGAACGTCGTCACGTCCTCGGCGCCGTGACGAAAATTGATCAGCAGCACGTGCTTGCCTTCGATCGTGCGCTCGACGCCCGCGATCAGCACGATGCCGCGCTCGCGCGCGTACGGCTCGAGGGAGCCGAGATCGAGCTGGCGCTCGTGCAGCGTGATGGCCAGCACCTGATAGCCGAGCGCCGCTGCGCGATCGATGACGTCCGTCGTCGTATGGGGAATGCGGTCGACCGGGTCGTCCGCGGTGTGAATGTGCAGGTCTGCCTTCAGCATCACGGCATCACGTATCAGGTTTCATGCCAAATCCGGGGCGGGGCGGAGGGCTTGGTTATTTGCGGCCGCCCCCCAACCCCCGCCGCTGTTGCCCGGCGCATACGTGCATCGCAACGGCTCGAGGCTGTCCCCGAAGATTCAAGCGTCGGCCGTCGGCGGTACGGACGAAGGCACGCTTCGAGCAGACTTTTGTCGGCGCCGAGAGGATCCCGCACTCTCTCACCTGGACGCGGAGCCCACCGGTCGCAATCCTGTCCTGGCGTCGGCGAAATCGTATGTAAACCGGTTCCGTCGGGTTGAAAAGACAGTCTCAATCCATTCCCGCGCCTGGATGGTCGCGTTTTGAAACTGGAGCTGCGACTTCCGTCGGTCGGCGGTCCGGACGTCGATGGCAATCGGCGGGCGATCGGCGTCGCTGGCGGGCAGGCGACCAGCTGTTGCACGAGCCGCCGAGATCAGGTCGCGATCCCGGCGCGGAGCGCGCCGATTAGAATCACGCGATGACCGTGCAGCTCCGCCGGACCCTCTCGCTGCGCGATCTGATTTTCATCACCGTCGGCACGGTCATCGGATCGGGGATCTTCCTGACGCCCGGCGGGGTCGTCCGCGACGCCGGCTCGGGCGGCATGGCGCTCGTCGCGTGGATCGTCGGCGGCGTGCTGTCGCTGCTCGGCGCGCTCACGTTTGCGGAGCTCGGGGCGGCGAACGCCGATTCGGGCGGTCTGTACGCCTACTTGAAAGAGGCGTTCGGACCGCTGCCGGCGTTTCTGTACGGCTGGACGATGTTCCTCGTCATCGGCAGCGGATCGCTGGCGACGCTTGCCGCGGCGTTTCCACGGTACGTTGCGGCGTTCGTGTCGCTCCCGCCGGCCGCGTCGGCTGCGACTTCGGTGCTCGTGATCGCCGCCGTCACCGCGATCAACGTTCGGGGCACTCGGCAGAGCGCCGACGTGCAGGCCGTCACCACCGCCTTGAAAGTCGGCGTCATCGTGTTCATGGCGGCCGCGCTGACCGCGTCCGGCAGTAGCGGACGTCAACCGGGCGACTGGTGGCCCGTGCAGCTCTCGTTCACGACGGTCATGAGCGCGGTGACCGCGATGATCGGCGTGCTCTGGGCGTACGAGGGGTGGCAGTACGGAACGTTTTCGGCGGGCGAGACGATCGATCCGCAGCGCATCTTCGCGCGAGGACTGATCGGCGGGACGGCGCTGCTCGTCGGCATCTACGTGTTCGCCAACGTCGGCTATCTGAGCGCGCTCGGCGTGGGCGGAGTGGCATCGAGCAATCGCGTCGCGTCGGACGCCGCGGCGGCAGCGCTGGGACCGACTGCGGGCAAGCTCGTCGCCGCGGTGATCCTCGTCTCGATCTTCGGCGCGGCGAACGGCACCATCCTGACGCTGCCGCGGCTGTTCTTCGCGATGGCGCGCGACGGCGTGTTCTTCTCGCGGCTGGCCGTGGTTCATCCGACGCTGGGCACGCCGGTCGCGGCGATTATCTCGACGGCGCTCTGGTCCACCGTACTCGTGCTCTCGGGCACGTTCGAGCAGCTCCTCACGTACGTCGTGTTCATGTCGTGGCTCTGGTTCGCACTGGCGGCGGCGGCGATTTTCGTCCGCCGGCGCCGGGCGCCGAACGCGTACCGGCCGTTCCGCACGCCCGGCTATCCGCTGACGCCGATCGTGTTCGTGGCCGCCGCGCTCCTCATCGTCGTCAACACGATCGTCGTGAAGCCGGCGCAGTCGGCAATCGGCGTCGGCTTCGCGCTGCTCGGCATTCCGGCGTTCCGCGTGTGGCGCGGCCGTTCTCGCGGGTCGCCGTAGCGCGCAGGCCGTGGTCGCGGTGTCGAGTCAATAGAAATCGTGTGCGTCGAAGTCGACGTCGACGCCGCGCATGCCGCGGACTTCCTCGGCGCGCACCGACGTGACGCCGTCCTGGTTCTGCAGCACGCCGTCGACGATCAGAAACGGCTCTTCGACGATCGTGAGGCGATCGCGCGCGAAGAGGTCCGGGCGGACGATGATGTTGGCGATGCCGGTTTCGTCCTCGAGGGTGAGGAAGACGAATCCCTTCGCGGTGCCGGGGCGCTGGCGCGTGATGACCATCCCGGCGACGCGCACGCGGCGTCCCTGGCGCTCGTGCCGCAGATCGACCGCGCGCAGGATGCCTCGCATCGACAGCTCCTCGCGGCGAAGCGCCATCGGATGGCGGCCGATGCTCAGACCCATGCCGGCGAAGTCGGCGACGAGTCTTTCGGATTCGGTCATGGGCTTCAGGGGACACGGCTGGGGGCTGGGGGCTGGGGGCTGGGCACTTGGCTCTGGGGACTGGGGACTGGAGGCTGGGGGCTGGTCTCCCGCCCATCCTGCCTCTCCTGCCTCTCCTGCCTCTCGGGCCCATCCCATCGTTGCTTCGTCGAACAGCTCACCGCTCGGACGCACGGTATGCTCCGCCTGCCAGAGCGCCGAACGGCGATCGTAGCCGAACGAGTTGAGCGCGCCGATGTCGGCGAGCGTCACGACCTCGTCGCGGCGAAGGCCGGTGCGGGCGACGAGATCGTCGAGCGATTTGAAACGGCGCTCGCATGAACGGGTCGCGCTCCAATCATGCGAGCAGTTGTTACAAAACCAGCGATGGGCATCGACCTGCTCGAGCATCGTCGCATCATCACATCCACACTTGGGACACGGGGTTATTCCATCAGCCAGCCAACTTTTTTCACTTTCGCGTGGGGCCCCATCCCCACGCGCTGACGCCCTCGCGCCGTAGCGCTCGGGCGTATCTAGAACAGAACGTCGCAGACCGTCGTCCTCGTCACGCATTGACGCGTTCGGATTGGTGACGCTCTGTTCTAGATACGCGTGAGGGCGACGGCCCGAGCGCGTCAGGCCTGGGGGTGGGGCCCCAGGCAAGTAAGAAATGTTGACGGCGACACGCGTAGTGGATGTGATCGCCTTTCCGATCTCCTGCCTGAGTCCAGACACGTACCGCAGCCCAAGCCTGATCGCGCCGTCGGGCTCGACGCGGCAGTCCCAGTCCGACAGCTGCACGTCGATCGGATGAAAGCGGACGCCGCGGCGCTGCGCATCCTTGACGAGCGTGGCCGGGTGATAGAACCCCATCGGCTGATTGTTCAGGAGCGCAGTGTAGAACGCCGCCGGGTAGTGGACCTTGAGGTACGCGCTCGCGTAGGCGAGCAGCGCGAAGCTCGCGGCGTGCGATTCGGGAAAACCGTAGAGCGCGAACGACGTGATCGATCGGATGATCTCCTCGGCCGCGTCGCCCGTAATGCCCTGGCGCGCCATCCCCTCGCGCAGCTGCACCTCCACCTGCTTCATCCGCCGCTCGGATCGCTTGAAGCCGAACGCGCGCCGTAATTCCTCGGCCTGGCCGCCTGTGAAGCCGGCGGCAACCATCGCCATCCGCAGCAGCTGCTCCTGAAAGAGCGGCACGCCGAGCGTCCGCGCGAGGATCGGCTCGAGCGAGGGATGCGGATACTTCACCGGCTCGCGTCCCGCGCGGCGATTCAAGTACGGATGGACCATCTGTCCGACGATCGGTCCCGGACGGATGATCGCCACCTGCACGACGATGTCGTAGAAGCGGGCCGGCTTGAGGCGCGGCAGCGTCGCCATCTGCGCGCGCGATTCGACCTGGAAGACGCCGACGGTATCCGCTTCGCACAGCATCTTGTAGACGGCCGGGTCTTCGGGGAGGTGCGCGAGATCGACTCGGGATTCGGGATTCGGGATTTGGGATTCGAGTCTGTGGGATTCGAATCCCAAATCCCGAATTCCGAATCCCGGTCCATTCACCAACGCGAGAGAGTCCTGAATCACGGCCATCATGCCGAGGCCGAGGAGATCCACTTTCACGATCCCCATGTCGGCGCAGTCGTCCTTGTCCCACTGCACGACGACGCGCCCGGGCATGCTCGCGTTTTCGAGCGGCACAACGGCGTCGAGCTGTCCCTGACAGATGACCATCCCGCCGGAGTGCTGGCCGAGATGGCGCGGCAGATCGAGCATCTGGTTCCAGATGCGCGCGAACGTGCGGACGCGATCGGAATTGAGATCGAGGCCGACGGCCGCAAGCTGCCGCGGCAGCGTGTCGGCCGGGTCGGCGAACTCGAACTGATTCATGATCTTCGCGAGTCGATCGACCTGCGCGGCGTCGAAGCCGAGCACCTTCCCCACTTCGCGCGCGGCGCTGCGGCCGCGGTACGTGATGACGTTGGCGGTCATCGCCGCGCCGAGGCGGCCGTACTTTTCGTACACGTGCTGGATGACCTGCTCACGCCGATCGCCGCTCGGCAGATCGAGATCGATGTCGGGCCACTCGCCGCGCTCTTCCGAGAGGAACCGCTCGAACAACAGATCCATGCCGACCGGATCGACCGCGGTAATCCCGAGGCTGTAGCAGACGGCGCTGTTGGCGGCGCTGCCGCGTCCCTGCACGAGGATGTCGTGCTGACGGCAGAAATTGACGACATCCCAGACGATGAGGAAGTAGCCGGCGAGCTCGAGCTTCTCGATGAGATCGAGCTCGCGCGCGATCTGCGCGCGGGCTTTCTCGTACGGGGGACAGACCCCTGTCCGCGATCCGCCGGGGTCTGTCCCCCTGTAGCGTTCGCGCGCGCCGACGTCGGTAATCTTCCGCAGGAACGACGCCTGCGTCTCGCCCGGCGGCACCGGGTAATCGGGAAAGCGGTAGCCGAGATCCGCCATCGTGTACTGCAGGCG
>Ga0070699_100002724_pt1 | contig 15761 bp, 9 predicted proteins | sample KBSK1503metaG_FD_65473 | JGI IMG/M metagenome (GOLD analysis project Ga0070699, IMG submission 65473) | Corn, switchgrass and miscanthus rhizosphere microbial communities from Kellogg Biological Station, Michigan, USA - KBS K1-50-3 metaG | ecosystem: Host-associated > Plants > Roots >...
GCCATCCACGAGACGCTGGATATCTTCGACCGGATGCAACGCACGAGCGGTGCCCGCGACCGCCGCCCGCGCGTGGAGCACGACCAGCACACGCACCCCCGCGATTTTGCACGCCACCTCGAGGTGGGGGCGATCGCGTCGGTACAGCCGTACCATGCGATCGACGACGGCCGGTTCGTGGAGAAGCGCATCGGCCGGCGGCGATGCATGACGACGTATGCGTTCCGGACCTTCCTCGACCACGGCATCCACATGAACTTCGGCTCCGACTGGTCGGTGGCTCCGCTCGATCCGATCCTCGGCATCGACGCGGCGGTGAACCGGGCCACGCTCGACGGCATGAACCCGGACGGCTGGTTCCCGGAGCAGAAGATCACGGTGGCGGAAGCGGTGCGCGCCTACACGCTGGAGAACGCCTACGCCGCGTTCATGGAGGCGAAGACCGGGTCCATCACGCCCGGCAAGTACGCCGACCTCGTGCTCCTCGACCAGGACCTCTTCCGCGTCCCGCCGTCCCGGATCAAGGAGACGAAGGTCGATGTGACGATCCTCGGCGGCAAGGTCGTCTACGAACGCAAGCCGTCGCCGCGCTAGCGTACAGCTGCGAGCGGAGCGCGATTCAAGCACCCCCCAGCTCACTGACGGTCGAACTGGTCGTGGATCATGCGCGCGACGTCGGCGCCCGTGACGAGCGCGTCGTTGTCGACACCCCACCGCGTGTCCCGAACCTGCCGCGCGCAGATGGCGATCACGTAGCTCGCCCGAGGCGTCTCCACGACGCCGGCGTCGATGCGGACGTGGCGGCGAATCCCGTCGGGGCCGGGTAGCTTCTCCTCGTCCCAGCCCGGCTTGTCGCCGACCTTCACCTCGTCCGCTTCGGGAAGCCGCCGCGGGATCATCGTGCGGAACTGTTGTCCGCGGAGGAGCGCCCGCATCTCCTCACCGGCCGTGCGACCAACGACCTTTCCTTCGGCGATCAGCTCCATCAATCGGGCCAGCTCCCGCGGCGTGCTCATGCCGAGGCCGAACTCCCGCTCCAGCTCCGGCAGCACGTCGGGCTTTCCGTCCCGGAACGTGGGCCGGAACAGCTTCGTGTCGACGAGCCCGTAGCCCTCGAGCCGGCGGTCGACGTTGGCGGTGCCGACGAGGCCGACGAGGAGGTTCGTCGCCGTGTTGTCGCTGACACTCATCATCAACGAGAGGAGATCGCCAACCGTCAGGCGCAGCCCCGCGTGCAGGTCCTGGAGGACGCCGGAGCCGTCGACCTTCTCCTCCGCCGCGAGGACGATCTCCTTGTCCTTGCCGAAGCGGCCTTCCGCCATCTGGTGGAAGACCTCGACCATCACGGCGGTCTTGATGGCGCTGGCCGTCGGGAAGCGCCGGTCGGCGTCGACGAACACGGTCGCGCCGGTGGTGAGGCTCTTGGCGGCGACCCCCATGACGGCATCACAGCGCTTCAGCCGTTCGGCGATGCGGGCGGCGAGGGAAGCGGCGGTCTGCGCGGCCACGGTGATCCCCAGCATGCCATGCAGGAAGCCGCGGCGCTCCAGACGCGGCTCCTTAGGCCCTCAGCCCGCCCCAGGACTTCTCGGCCACCAGCTCCAGCACGCCGCGCATACGGCCGGCATGATACCCCCTTGCCGTCGGGGTTGGTGACGATCCGCGGCGCGCCCAGCAGGTCCAGCCGGAACATCTGCGATACCAGTGGCCGAAAAAACCGCTTGACAAGCGGCCACTGATATATCATATAGGCATCATATATCATATCAAATAGGCCGGAGAGCCTAAGAAATCGAACGCGCAAAGATGAGCGGCTTGCACGGATGGGCCGGTTCCGCCCCGGGGACCAAAGCACACTGAGGAGGCGAAGCTATGCCGACTGGCAGGAGACTTGCGCTCTCGTTGGGACTGCTGATGGCCATGACACTCAGCGGCTCGAAGGCATGGGCGCAGTTCACGAGCTCGATTGACGGGACGGTGACCGACCCGACCGGCGCCCTCGCGCCGACGGCGACCGTCACCGCCACCAACGAAGACACCGGCGTCGCGCAGACCGTCCAGACCTCGAGCGCCGGGTACTTCCGGTTCCCCGCGCTGTCGGCGGCGCCCTACAGCCTGAAGGTGGCGCTCTCCGGCTTCAAGACGAAGGTGCTGGAGCACATCCGGCTGCAGGCCGCGCAGACCAAGACGATCAACGTCGCGCTGGAGCTGGGCGCGGCCGGGGCCGAGGAAGTCACGGTCACGGCGGAAGCGCCCCTGGTGGAGACGGCCGAGGGCCGCGTGTCCGGCCTCATCGAGGAGAACCAGGTCAAGGACATCCCGCTCATCGGACGCAACTTCTTCAACCTCGTCGTCCTCACGCCGGGCGTGACCGGCCTGGCGTCCGGCGGAGGGAACGCCTACGCCCAGGCCACGGGCGACATCTACAACAACGAGTTCGGAGTCAACATGCACGCCAACGGCGCGCGCACGGAGTCGAACAGCTTCCTGGTCGACTCCGAGTCCGTCACCTCGAGCCAACGTAACGGTGTCGCCAACGTCAACCCGAACACCGAGAACGTCCAGGAGGTGCGCGTCTCGGTCAACAACTTCTCCGCGGAGTACGGACGCAACGCGGGCGCCCTCGTGAACATCATCACCAAGAGCGGGACGAACGACTGGCACGGCAGCGTCGGCACCTACTTCTCGAACGACTCGCTCCAGGAGAAGAACGTGTTCCAGAGCTCGATCCCCGGCTTCAAGCGGACCGAGTATGCCTGGGGTGTCGGGGGACCGATCCGGAAGGACCATACCTTCTTCTTCCTCTCGGGCGACGTGCTGCGATCGAGCGTGGCCTTCAGCAAGGCCGCTTCCGTGCTGACGCCGCAGTTCATCCAGTTCATGCAGCAGGCCCGGCCCAACAACGTCTCGACCTACGTCGTCAAGACCTTCCCGTCGATCGTCACCCCGGACCGAAGCTTCCAGACTGCCGGCCAGCTCCTGAACGCCGGCTGCTCCGGCTCGGCGCCGATCAGCTCGCCGATCGGTCCCGTCCCTTGCAATCTGCAGGTGACCGGCGTCGGCAACTACTCGAACACGCTGCCGCGCAACGGATTCCAGTGGACGGCCCGGATCGACCACAACTTCAACGGAGGCCGGGACCGGATCTACGCGTCCTTCAACCGGATGACCCTGAGCCAGGTCCTCTTCGGCTCCCCCTTCGTGTATCCGGACTTCGACACGATCTCGCCGACGAACAGCCTGCAGTTCAACGCGAACTACACGAAGGTGGTGTCGTCGAACGTCGTCAACGAGTTCGGTTTCTCCTGGGTCCGGCCGTACGGGCAGGCCGACGTCAACCGGCCGGACGTGCCGGGGATCAACGTGACCGGCATCGAGAGCTACCAGACCGGCTGGGGCCCGAATACGTTCGTCCAGAACAATTTCCAGTGGCGCGACGTGGTCACGATGACGCGCGGCGCGCATGGCCTGAAGTTGGGCGCGGGATTCACCCGCGAGCACGCCGACCACGAATCGTCGCGCGTGTACAACCGGCCCCAGTACAGCTTCTCGAGCGTGTTCGACTTCGCCGCCGACAAGCCGTTCTCGCAGACCAACCTCGGCATCGATCCGCGGACGGGGCTGGCCGTGAGCGAGCTGGACAGCTTCCTCCGCTCGCAGTCCCTCTCCGCCTTCGTCCAGGACGACTGGAAGGTGAAGCCGAACATCACCCTGAACCTCGGTCTGCGCTTCGAGCTGTTCTCCAACGTCTGGGACGCGAAGCGCAGCCAGGGCCTGAACGCCATCAACTTCCCGACCCGCACCGGGAACCTGCAGACCGACATCGCCAACTCGAAGGTCGTGAATCGCAGGTACCTGCTGAACGGCGGTCTGTGGGGCGGGGGAATGAAGACGCTCTCTCCGCGCTTCAGCTTCGCCTGGGACCCGACCAAGCAGGGCAAGATGTCGATCCGCGCCGGCGGGGGCCGGTTCTACGACCGGATGTCCAACCAGCTCTTCGACCCCGAGTTCCAGGACCCGCCCACGTTCGCCACCGCGTTCGCGTCCGTCTTCACCGCCCCGGTGCTTCCGGTGTTCGGCCTGGGCAGCAGCGCCAGCCCGCCTTACAACTTCCCGCGTCCGGCCGGCTTGTCGGCTGGGCTGCGCCCGAACGGAGGGCTCCTGAACGGGCGCGTGAACGCAGTGGGCCTCATCGACCCGGACATCAACCCGATGTACCTGGATAACTGGTTCGCGGGCGTGCAGCGCCAGGTCGGGCGATTCGTGGTGGTGGAGGCGGATTACATCGGCTCGCGGACTCGAAACGGGTATATCCGCTACGACGTCAACCGCTTCGCCGGGGACCTGCTGGATGGGACGTTCAACGGCGTCGTCCCCGGCTTCGGAGTCTACGAGTTCGCACAGGCGACCGAGACCGCCTCCTATCACGGCGTCGCCGTGTCGCTCCGAGTGAGCAAGAAGGACCTGTCGCTGGGGGCCGCCTATACGCTCGGCCGGTCCCGCGACACCGCAAGCGGCCAGGACAACTCGGGGACACGACAGGATGCCTACGCTTCTCCGTCCGTGGAAGAGGGGTACTCCGACCACGACATCCGCCACAAGCTGGCCGTCTCCCTGAACTGGAAGCTTCCGGGCCCGGCTTCCGGCGCGGCCAAGAGCATCCTCGGCGGATGGCAGCTCGCGGGTGTCATGATCGCCCAGACCGGTGCGCCGTTCACGGTGTTCTGCGGGCAGCCGTTCAGCCCCGTGCGCGACGCCTCGGGGAGGATCGTCGGCAACAGCGGCTGCGACTACAACGCCGACGGCACCAACAACGACCGGCCCAACGTGCCGTCGTTCGGAGACTCGAAGAGCGGCCTCAGCAACGACGATTTCCTGAACGGCATCTTCAAGGCCTCCGACTTCCCCGCCCCCGCCCTCGGCCAGCGGGGCACCCTGGGCCGGAACACCTTCCGCGGACCGCGCTACTTCAACGTCGACATGTCGCTCATCAAGGGATTCCGTATTCCGTGGTTCACGAGCACCGCCTCCGGGAACGGGGCCGACTTGCAGCTCCGGCTGGAGGGATTCAACGTCCTCAACACGCTGAACCTCCTCAGCCCGGTCAACAACATGAGCAGCCCGCTCTTCGGCAAGTCCGTGTCGGCATACCCGGGGCGGAGCTTCCAGCTCGCCGGACGTCTCTCGTTCTAGCCGAATGCGGCGCGCTCCGCTACGCGTTCGGCGTCATCAAGCGTCTGGCGTCGGAATGAATCCGCCGCCAGACGGCAAAAGAAACGCTCCGCTGCGCGCGCCGAACGCTCGTGCCGGAGGAGACTTGTCAGCGGCGTTCTAGCTCGCGCGTCCTTCCTCCCGGGGCGATCAACGCGGCAGGTCGCCCCGGGAGTCTTTTTTGGCTACGATCAATTCGGCGATGCTCGCGACCTGCATCCTTCTTATCGCGGGAACGGCGGGCGGCGGAGACTGCGGCCCGACGCCCTACGACTGCGCGGTCGCGCAGGTGATGCGGCAAGACTTTCCGGCCGCGATCAGATCGCTGGACGAGGTCCTCCAGTCGGCTCCCCGCGACCTGAAGGCCCTGAATCTCCTCGGCATCGCGTTCACCGGCGCCGGCCGGATCGACGACGCGAACCGCCGCTTCCGGCAGGCTCTCTCGATCGACGCGGCGTTCTACCCCGCCCTGAAGAACCTCGCCGTCAACGAGTTCACTCGCGGACAACGTGCGGAGTCGCAGCGGTACTTCGAGGAGGTCCTGAGGCTCGCGCCGGCGGACGACGTCGCCCACGTCCATCTCGCCGAGATCCACTTCGAGAAGAAGCAGCTCGCCCGCGCCCTCGAGCACTACGAGAAGGCGGGAGCCCGCGTGGCCCAGGACCCGACGTGGACGCTTCACTACGCGCGCTGCCTGCTCGAAAAGGGCCGGCCGAAGGATGCGGTCTCGGCCCTCGGAGCGCTGCCCGCGCAGGACGCCGACGCGCAGTTCCGGGCGGGGGTCATGCTCGGGGAGGCGGGAGAGCACGTGGCGGCCGCCGCCTTCTTCGGCCGCGCCCGCGGCGGCTATCGCGATCCCCATGCCGCGTCGTACAACCAGGTCCTCATGCTGATCCGCGGCGGGCAGGCCGAGGAGGCGCTGCGGATCGCCGAGTCGCTCGTCGCCGGAGGCCCGCAGCCCGCGGAGCTGTACAGCCTGATGTCGGAGGCCTACCTCGAGAAGGGGCAGGTCAAGGAGGCCTACGACGCGCTGCGCACCGCGACGCGGCTCGACCCGCAGGCCGATGAGCTCTACCTCGACCTGGCGGCGATCTGTCTCGACCACGAGAACTACGATCTCGGCCTGGAGATTGTCGACGTCGGCCTGGGCCACCGGCCCGACTCGCTGTCCCTGCGCCTCCAGCGCGGCGTCATGCTGGCCATGAAGAGCCAGCTCGCCCAAGCGGAGGCGGAGTTCGAGCGCGCGCGGCAAGTGGCCCCGCAGGCGGCGGCGCCCTACGTGGCCCTCGCCATGGCCTGGATGCAGACGGGCCGCACCGAGAAGGCGGTGGAGGTCCTGCGCGAGCGCGCTCGGGCCGGCAACAAGAGCGCGGTCATCTCGTACATGCTCGCGGTCGCGCTCCTCCGTTCGGGGGCCGATCCCTCCGGAAGCGCCGGCGCCGAAGCCGTGGCCGCGCTCGAGGCGTCGGTGCGGCTCGATCCCCGCTTCCCCGGCTCCCGCGCGGAGCTCGGCAAGCTGCTGCTCAAGCGCGGCGCGGTCGCGCCCGCGATACTCCAATTGGAAAAGGCGGTGGCCCTGGATCCGCAGAACCCCGCGCCCGCGTACGCGCTGGCCCAGGCCTGCTTCAAGACGGGCGCGAAGGACCGCGCCGAGAAGCTCATGGCGCAGGTCAGCCGCCTGAATGCGCGCCAGCGGGAAGGCAATCCGGACGACGAGCTTCGGCGCATCGTCGTCAGGATCGTGCGGGAAGGCGCGGCGCCCCCGGCCGGCCGGCCGGCCACGCCGTGATCCTCGCGGCCCTCGCCGCCACGTCGGCGCTGGCATCGCCGAGCCCCCCACCGGGGCGAGCCGAAGCCGAGGCCCACGATCGCAGCGGCGTCGCCCTCGGCGACGCCGGCCAGACGGCGGCGGCCCTGGCTGAGTTCCGCGAGGCCGTCCGCCTCGACCCGCGCCTGGCGGCCGCGCGCTTCCACCTCGGCCTGGCCCTCGAGCGGACGGGCCAGCCCGCGGCGGCCGTCGCCGAGTACGAGCGCGCGCTCAGCCTCGAGCCCGAGCGGATCGTAGCGCGCTACGGTCTGGCCTCGGCCTGCGCCGCCGTGGGCGACCTCGACGGCGCCATCCTGCTCCTGCGCGCGGTCGTCGAAAAGGCGCCGGGCTTCGCCGAGGCTCGGTACAACCTCGGGGTCGACCTCTGGAACCGGTACAAGAGCGCGCACGGGATGCGCGACCAGGCGGACCTGGACGAGGCGGCTCGTGAGCTCGAGGCGGCGAGCCGGCTCGATCCGGCGCAGCCGAAGGTCCACTTCGCCCTCGGCCAGCTCCAGGCCGAGCGCCAGAGCCACATCCAGGCCGTCGCCAGCCTGCAGAAGGCGGTGGAGCTGGCTCCCGAGAATCCCCAGTACACGTACAACCTCGGCCTCGCGCTGCGGTTGCAGGGCGACCTGGAGGCGGCGGAGGCGCGGCTCCGCGAGACGATCGAGCGCGACCCCAAGCACGCGCTCGCGCGCCGCGCGCTCGGCCTGCTGCTGCGCCAGAAAGGCGACCTCGCCGCGGCGGCCGCGGAGCTTCGCCTTTCCGTCGCGGAGCGGCCCGGAGACGCGCAGGCTCATCACCTCCTGGGTGGGACGCTGTTGAAGCGGGACAACCTGCCGGGCGCGATCGAGGAGCTGCAGGAGGCCACGCATCTCGATCCGTTGCTCACGGAAGCCCGGGTGCTCCTCGCGCAGGCCCTGATGAAAGCGGGCCGCCGAGAGGAGGCGCAGGCGGAGCAGGCCGAGGTCCAGAGGATCAACGCCGAGAAGGGCGGGCTCGGGCGCGCGATGGTGCTGATGGAGAGCGCCTCCGCGCAGATCAAGAAGGGGCAGCGCGCGGACGCGGCCGCTCAGCTTCGCGAGGCGGTTCGGCTCAGCCCCGACTTCCCCGAGGCGCACTACCAGCTCGGCCTGGCGCTGCAGCCTTCAGCGTCCGAACGGGCGGAGTCGGAAGCGGCCTTCGCCCGGGTCCTGAAGCTCGATCCCGGCCACGCCCAGGCGCGCTATCAGCTCGGCCGACTGCTCCTCGCCCGCGGCGACACCGCCAGCGCCGCATTCCAGTTCGGCAAGGCGATCGAGGCCGCGCCGAGCCTGGTCGAGGCCCATCGCGAGCGGGCACGGCTGGCTGCGAAGGCGCACGACTGGACCGGGGCCGTGTCCGAGCTGAGGGCCGTGCTCGCCTGGGAGCCGCTCGACGCCCGAACCCACTACGCCCTGGCCCACGCGCTGGCGGCGCGAGGAGAAGCCGCGGAGGCGGCCCGAGAGCGGGCCGCGGCCCGGAAGCTCGATCCGAGGCCGGGCGCCCGGCGTTGAGGGCGACGCTTCACACTTCTTCATCGCCGCGACAAAGCGACGACACGCCGGCACCGCATCCTTGCTCTCGTCCGGCGGGGGGCGCCGGGCGAGGAGGATCACGATGATCGATCCCAGAGTCGCAGCGCTGGCGCTGGCCGTGGGCGGCACGAGCATCCTGGGCGCGGGCGCCTATCAGATCCATGCCCATGGCGGGTTCGGCGGCTGCCGCGACCACGCGATGATGGCGAAGTTCGTCGACTTCGCCGTGGAGGAGAAGCTCACGGACGTCGGCGCCACGGACGCCCAGAAGGAGAAGGTCCGCGCGATCAGGAATCGGCTCTTCGAGGAGGGTCATGCCTTGCACGGCGAGCAGGCGGGCTTCCGCGAGGAGCTGATGGCGTTGATGCAGCAGGACCGGCCCGATCCCGCGGAGGTGAAGGCCCTCGTCCACGGGCGCATCGAAGCCTTCTCGAAGTTCGCCGACGATGCCGCCGACGCCCTCGTCGAGCTGCACGCCGTCTTCACCCCGGAGCAGCGGCAGAAGCTGCTCGCCGACCTGCAGGAGCACATGGACCGGCACCGCCGCTGACCCGACGGAAGCCTCTATGATGGCGGGCGTGGCAGACAAGGCTGCGCCCGCCGTCGTCGCCCTCCTGGTGGAGGACGACGCGCGCCTGGCGTCGCTGACCGCCGAGTACCTGAGGGGACACGAGGTCCAGGTGGTCGTGGCCGGCGACGGCGCCGCCGCGCTCGCGGAGGCTCGCCGCGGCCGGTTCGACGTCGTCCTCCTGGATCTCATGCTCCCGGGCGGCAGCGGCCTCGACGTGTGCCGCGAGCTGCGGGCACGATCGGACGTCCCGATCCTGATCCTCACCGCCCGGGGCGAAGAGGCCGATCGGGTGCTGGGTCTGGAGCTGGGGGCCGACGACTACCTCACGAAGCCGTTCTCGCCCCGCGAGCTGCTCGCCCGGATCCAGGCCCAGGTGCGCCGGGCGCGCGGGCAGGCGGGGCCTCCGACGCGGCCGATCGTGGTCGGCGACCTGGAGCTGGACCCCGCCTCGGTCCGGGCCACCCTGGCCGGCCGCGAGCTCCCTCTCACGGCCTACGAGTTCCAGCTCCTTCGCGTGCTCGCGGAGCGCGCCGGGCACGTACTGTCCCGGGAGCGCCTGCTCGAGCTGGTCCGCGGGAGCGCGGAGGAGGCGTTCGACCGCTCGATCGACGTCCACATCTCACGGCTCCGCACGAAGCTCGGCGACGATCCGAAACGGCCCCGCTGGCTCAAGACGGTCCGGGGCCTGGGGTATCAGCTCGCCGCACCCCGCCGATGAAGCACCCGTACCCGCGCCGAACGCTCTATCGACGGGTCTATCTCCACGGCCTCCTGCTGCTGGTGGTGGTGACGGCGGCCCTCGGGCTTGCGGGCTTCGTGCTCGGGCGGGACGCGCGCTGGCGGTGGCACCCGACCCTCCTGGCTCAGCACGTGGCCGGCCTGGTGGCGGCGCTTCCCGAGCCGAGCCTGCCCCCGCTGCTCGCCCGCCTCGCCGACGAGCTGGAGGTCGACGTGGTGGTCTACGCCGACGACGGACGCCGCGTGGCGGCCGCCGGCGAGCAGGTCGCGCCGCCCCTCGACGCCGCCCAGCTCGCGAGCCTCCACCGGGAGTCGCGGCCGCTCCGGAACGGGCCCCACCTCGCATCGGCCGCCGCGGGCGCCGGACGCTACGTGCGCGTCTCCGTTCGACGACCCGAGGCCGGCGCGCTCTTGCGCCTCCTCGGCGGCCTGGGGTTCCTCGTCCTCGTGCTCGCCGTGGCGTCGGCGCCGCTCGCGCGCGCGATCACCCGTCCGATCGAGCATCTGAGCCAGGTGGCACGGCGGTTGGGCGAGGGGGACCTCGCGGTTCGCTCCCATCTCGAGCGCAGCGACGAGATCGGAGCGCTCGCGGATACCTTCGACGAGATGGCCGACCGCCTGGGGCGGCTGCTGGAGGGGCAACGCGACCTGCTCGCCAACGTCTCCCACGAGCTGCGGACCCCGCTGGCCCGCATCCGGGTCGCGCTGTCGCTGGCGGCCGAAGCGGAGCCGGAGCAGGGCCGGCGCCACCTGCGCGAGATCGAGCAGGACGTGGTCGAGCTCGAGCGCCTGGTCAGCGACGTCCTGACCGCGACGCGGCTCGACGGGGGCGGCGCGCTCGTCCTCCGGCGCGAGCGGGTGGACGTGGCCCGCCTGGTGGAAGAGGCCCTCGTCCGCCTCCGCCGCCACCGTCCCGGACGCCGGATCGAGGCCAGACTCGAGCCGGCTCCGGCCGTCGACGCCGAGCCGGCGCTGCTCGCGCGCGTCCTCGACAACCTCCTCGACAACGCCGCCAAGTACTCGGAGCCGGCCACGCCCCTCGTGGTCGAGCTGTCGGCCGCCGACCGGGGGGCGCTGGTCACCGTGCGCGATCAGGGGATCGGCATCGCCCCCGAGGATCAACCACGCGTCTTCACGCCGTTCTTCCGCGGCGATCGGAGCCGCACGCGGGACACGGGGGGCGTCGGTCTCGGCCTCGCGCTCTCGAAGCGGATCGTCGAGGCCCACGGTGGCCGACTTGCGCTGGAGAGCGCGCCGGGCCAGGGTACGGTGGTGACCTTCTGGCTGCCGGCCCTGGGGCCGTCTGCGGGCGCTGGGGTGTGAGCAGAGCCCTTCGCCCGCACCGCCGCCACCTGCGACACGGAAATCGGAGGAGCCCCGCCGCCGAACTGCTTCCGGACGTAGCTGAGCACCGCCGCGATCTCGGAGTCGCCGAGTGCAGACAGCTCGGGCATCGTGTTGTGGTACTTCTCGCGGTCGGGCGGCAACACGTTGGCCGGGCCGCGCAGGATCACGTCGATGAGCCGGCGCGGATCGCCCTTGACGACGGCGCTGTCGGTCAGGTCGGGCTGCATGTTGGGAACGCCCCGGCCGTCCGCCATGTGGCAGACCGCGCAGGTCTGCTTGTAGACCGCGGCGCCGGGATGCTCCGCCGACGCCGCCTTCTTCGCCGCCGCGGGAACGGCGGCGGGCGCGACCGTCGCCGCCTTCTCGCCGGTGTAGAAGATCCTCCACACCCGGCCCTTCTCGCTATCGGTGACGTAGAGCGAGCCGTCGGGCCCGACGGCCACGCCGCACGGTCGGTACTTCGCGTCGCGCGGGTTGGTGAACTCGTCGCGGGCCGGGAAGCCGCTCGCGAACACCTCGTACCCGCCGCTGGGCATGCCCTTGGCGTCGAACGGCACGAAGGCGACGTTGTAGCCCTTCTGCGGCTTCGGCGCGCGGTTCCACGAGCCGTGGAAGCCCACGAACATGCCTCCGCGGTACTTCGCCGGGAACTGGTCGGCGCTGTAATACGCCATCTGCATCGGCGCCCAGTGCGCGGGGAACGCCACCACCGGGTCCGGATACCTCCCCGGCTCGGCACGCTTCTGGTTGTCGCCCCCGTACTCGGGCGCCACCATCCGTGCCTTCTTCAAGGGGTCCCAGTAGGTGTACGGCCAGCCGAAGTTGCTGCCCTCGCGCAGGACCTGCATCTCCTCGGCCGGCTGTTCGGCGTTGTCGTCGTCGTTGTAGTGGACGGGATCGACCGTGCTGAGCTGGTCGCGGCCGTTCATCACCGTGAAGAACGTCTTCGACACGGGGTTCCAGGCGATGGCCATGATGTGGCGGTGGCCGGTGGAGTAGTGGAAGCCGTCAGCCTCCTTCTGGCTCGCCTTCGCGGGGTCGAAACGCCAGAAGCCGCCGTGCGTCTTCAGGAACTCCGTCGGATCCTTCCCCCTGGCGCCCTTGGCGCGGTCGGGGTCGCCCATCGAGTTCGACGGCGATCCCACCTCGACGTACAGCCGGTCCTCGTCGTCGAAGGCGAAGGCCTTGGAGTCGTGCTGCTCCTCGGAGGGCAGGTCGGTGACGATCGTCTCCTGGGCTCCCGCGGGCTTGAGCTCGCCGGGCGTCAGCTTGTAGCGGAACACCGCGGAGTTCGACGAATGGTAGAGGTAGCCGTCGTGCACCGCGATGCCGGTCCCTCCCCCGGCGCCAAAGGCCTCCTTCAGGTCGGCGCGGCCGTCGCCGTTGGTGTCGCGCAGCCCGATGACGCCGTCCTTGGTGGTCTTGACGTAGACGTCGCCGTTGGGCGCCACCGCCACGTGGCGCAGCGGCCCGAGCGCGTCGGCGAACACGAGCGCGTGGAAGCCGGCCGGGAGCTTGATGCCCCCGTCGTCCGGATCCGGCTTCGGCGGCGCGGAGCTCACGGACGCCGCCCCGGCGGCGCAGACCGCGAGGGCCAGGAGCCCCCGCCCCAGAAGACCGACGGGCCGCCGCGAGGTGCAGGTCATGATTCCTCCGATCTGATGATATATGCGCTGATCGATCAGTTCTTGGGGCGAAGTCGCGCCGCCCACCCCCCGCCTTCGGCGAGATGGACCCTCAGGCGCCGCGTCCGGTCGACGTCGCTCTTCGCGCGCGCGTAGTCGCTCGCCCAGCGGTCGGCGTTGACGCCGTCCGCATAGGCGTCGAGCTCGAAGCTGCCCTGGGGCAGGAACGAGAGGTCGATCTCCAGGTCGCGGGGCGTCCAGCCCGTCATGGCGCCCACCCACCAGTCGGCGCCGTGCCGCCGCGCCACCGCGACGTGATCGCCGATCTTGCCGTCGAGCACGCGCGTCTCGTCCCAGGTCGTGGGCACCGGTCCCAGGAACTCCATCGTCTCGGGCTCGCGGAGGTAGTTCGAAGGGCTGTCGGCGAGCATCTGGAGCGGGCTCTCGAAGACCACGTACATCGCGAGCTGGTGGCAGCGCGTGCCCATGCTCATCGGCGTCTCGAAGATGTGGGCGAAGCTCTTCTTCGTCGCGTTCACCATCGCCCCCGGCGTGTAGTCCATGGGGCCGAGGAACATGCGCGTGAAGGGTAGCGTCACGTCGTGCTCGGGGTTCGTGGAATCGCTCCACTTGTCCCACTCGAGGCCGCGGACGCCTTCGGTCGAGATCAGGTTGGGCCAGGTGCGCGTCATCGTGGCCGGCTTCTGCGCCCCGTGGAAGTCGACGAGCATGTGGCGCTTCGCCGCCTCGCGCGACACCTTGTGGTAGAAGTTGATGACCGGCTGGTCGTCCCGCTGCATGAAGTCGACCTTCAGGCCCTTGATCCCCCACTTCTCGAACCGGTCCATGGCCTGGTCGAACTTGTCGTCGAAGGTCTTCCACACGAGCCACAGGATGATCCCGACGTTCTTCTGCCGGGCGTAGGCGGTCAGATCCTCCATATCCATCTCGGGGACGACCTTCATGACGTCGCCGAGGACGTACCAGCCCTCGTCGAGGACGATGTACTCGATGCCGTACCGCGACGCGAAGTCGATGTAGTACTTGTAGGTCTGGGTGTTCACCCCGGACTTGAAGGCGACGCCGCGGATGTTGTTGGCGTTCCACCAGTCCCAGGCCACCTTGCCCGGCTTGATCCACGACGTGTCCGCCACCGGCGAGGGCCTGGCCAGCAGGTAGACTATCGCGTTCGTGATGAGGTCGCCGTCCTTCTCGGCGATGCCGACGATGCGCCAGGGATAGGTTCGCGTCCCCTTCGTCACGGCGATGTAGTCGGCCCGCTCGGTGACCTTCAGGTCGCGGTCGCGTTCGAGGCTCTCCTTGAGCGGATAGGCGGGGAACGTGCCCGCGAGGCCGTTGCCGGCGGTGCCCTCGAGCCAGAGGCCGGGATAGTCCTCGACGTCCGACTCCGCGACGGCGAGCTTCACGCCGTCCGGCCCGTCGACGACCGCGGGCATGGTCCCGATCGCCGTGGCCGGGATGTCCTTCAGCCGGACGTAGTCGTAGCTCCTCTCGTTGTGGGAGATGAACCCCTCTTCCTTCGGGAAGAACACGCCGCAGTCGCCGGGGAAGTTCAGCCTCACCTCCTCGGCATACACCTTGACCTCCGGCGCCGGGAGCGAGGTCTCGATGCGATAGGCGACGCCCTCGTCGAACGCGCGGAACACGACCGCGTACCCGCCCTGCATCTCGAGCCGCAGCTCGTGGAACCGCTCGCGCAGGGTGGCCGCCTTTTGATGGACCGGCGGCTCCAGCGTCTGGTCGACGCGGCGCGGGCGGGAGGCCTTCACCTTCGGGTTCGCGCCCAGCGTCGCCTGATCGATCCGGATCGACAGCGTCGAGTTCTCGAGCAGCGGCTTGCCGTCGAGCAGGACGGCGTACCGGATCCGGTCGCCGGTGTCGATGCGGACCTCGATGCGCTGGTTGGGGGAGCGCAGGGAGTAGCTCGACGCCGCCCGGACGGGATGGGCCAGCAGCGTCAGCGCGAGGAGGGCCAGGAGGGTTTGGCGCATGGTCGTCGACCTCAATCGGGACGAGAAGAACGGGGAAGGAACGCGACCCCCACCGCCCCCAGGGCGGCGAGGCCGATGAGGAACAGGAAGCCGGGGCGGTAGCTCGTGAGGTGGTCGCGCAGCGTGGCCACCGCCATCGGCACCACGGACTCCGAGACGCTGTCGGCGGTGAGGACGATGCCCATCACGCGGCCGAGCACGCGCAGGCCGAACAGCTCGGCGGCCATGAGCGGGATGATCATGTAGTCCCCCCCGAGCCCGACGCCGAACAGGAGCGCCGCCACCTGCAGCATCCCGAACGTCGGGGAGAACGCGAGCAGGGGGATCGTGGCGGCGACGATCGCATAGATGAGGAGCATGACCTGCTTCTTCGGCCACCGGTCGGCGAGCCAGCCCATCAGCAGCCGTCCCGCGATGCTTCCGATCAGGATCAGCGAGAGGATCCGGGCCGCCTGTCCCTGCGTGAGCCCGCGGTCGAGGCTCAGGTAGAGCTTCAGGTTCTGCATCGTGCCGCCCACGGCGCCGATCGAGCAGATGCTGGCCAGGGCGAGGAAATAGAACGCGGGCCGGCGAAGGACCGGTCCCAGCGGCGCTCGGGCGGCGGCGGTGGATGCGGCGGCGGGCGGCTCACGCACGAAGAACGCCGCGGGGAACGCGATCGCGATCATGGCGATCCCCAGGGCGCGCAGCGCCCCGCGCCAGCCCAGGGCCTGGGTCAGCGCGTTGGCGACGAGAGGCACGAGCGCCCCGCCCACGCCGATGCCGAGATAGGCGATGCCCATCGCCCGGCCGCGGGCGGCGTCGAACCAGCCCGACAGCATCACCTGGTTGGGCAGGGGGCCGCCGCACACGTAGCCGAGCGCGTTCAGCAGATAGAAGAAGTAGAAGGGG
>Ga0070699_100002726_pt1 | contig 15756 bp, 12 predicted proteins | sample KBSK1503metaG_FD_65473 | JGI IMG/M metagenome (GOLD analysis project Ga0070699, IMG submission 65473) | Corn, switchgrass and miscanthus rhizosphere microbial communities from Kellogg Biological Station, Michigan, USA - KBS K1-50-3 metaG | ecosystem: Host-associated > Plants > Roots >...
AGTTCATCGTTCCCATCGGCTGCCGGATCTCGGGGGGAAGCAATGCGAAGCTGCTCAGATCCTCCCAGGCCGTCGCGACGAGAAGAATGAAGCATATCCAGGCTCGGATCGCTCCGAGCGTGCCGGGCGTCGCCGGCCCGACGAATCTCCGAAAGAAACCCGCGCTGCTCATCAGCAACGCCAGCAGCCAGAATCCCATCCAGCTCGCGAAGACGTTCATAGTGATGCGGTTCCATATCTGCAGGTAGAACGCGACGGGGTGGACGTGCTGCCCTCTGATCATGCCGTTCAGCACGAGCAAGCTCTCGCCACGGTAGGCGCTCTCGATGATCGGAGGAACGACGACGAGGGCAAACGCCAGCCAGAGAACCGCGACGACGCCACACACGAGGAGCGGGACACGCATTCGATCGAATCCGATCGCGTGGTGATCGTCTTGCTTCATCGGTGTCACCGAGAACGACACCCGATCCGGGCCGTTCATATGACGTCCGCGAAGCTTCGTTCGAAGTGCTTGAAAAACATGACGCCGCCGATCAGAAGCATGAGCACGACAACCGTGCTCATGGCGATCACCCCCAGCGCTGGCCTGTCCGTGTGGAGCAGGGCCCAGCGAAAACCCTCGATTACCCCGGCCATTGGGTTGAGCCCGTAGACGAGCCGCCACTTCTCGGGAATCAGCGCGACCGAATACGCTACCGGCGAGGCGTACAGCCAGATCTGGATCAGAAACGGAAGCGTGTGCCCGACATCCCGATACTTCACGTTCAGAGCGGAGAGCCATAGCCCGGCGGCAAGCGCCGTGATCATGGCGAGGGCGAGAAAGAATGGCAGCCCGACCATGTTCCAGCCTGGCCGGATGCCGAACCACGCGACCATCCCGAGGAGGAACACGAAGGAAATGAGGAAATCTACGAGCGGCGACAGGACCGCCGCGATCGGAATCAACAAGCGTGGGAAATACACCTTCTTGATGAGGTTTGCGTCGCCGACAACGCTGGCGCCGCTGCGGGCGATCGCCTGGGAGAAGTAGGTCCACGGCAGAAGGCCGGTGAAGCAAAAGATCGCATACGGCACGCCGTCCGAGGGGATCTTGGCGAGATGTCCAAAGATGACGGTGAAGATCGCCATGGTCGCCAGCGGCTGCAGGATCGCCCAGGCGGCGCCAATCGCGGTCTGCTTGTATCGCAGCTTGATGTCCCGCCAAACGAGGAAGTAAAGGATTTCCCGAAATTCCCAGAGGCCGGCGAGATCCAAGGCGAACAGACCGCGGCCCGGCCGAATGACGACCCTCGTCGCGCCGGGTGTCGGCCGCGACGTGGAGGCGGTGGCATGCGCGGATACCGATGTCGTCTGCATGCTAGTTCAATGCTCCCCGACGGGCGACGGCGCGTAACATCCCGTCGGCGATCAGCTCGTTCCCAACCGGCGTCACGTGCACCTCGTCGATCCAGATGAGGGAGTCGTGGCCGTCGAAAATCGGCGCCAGGGAGTGAAGATTCTCGTGCTGGAGAATCCGCGATTCCATCGTGTGATAGACCGACGCGTACAATTTCGCGAGCGACGGCTCGACCTGCCGCTTCAGCGCCTCCTCTTCCTCAGTCAGATGCTTCTGGCCGGCCGAAATGTAGGCAGGCCAGAAGAACGCGTATTTGAATCCGTACTTGTGGGCGAGGGCATCCACAACGTTGTAGTTGTCAAGGTACGTCCGCACGACCGCCTCGGTCAATGCGGTGCGATCGATTCCCATAGTCTCGTACGTCAGGAGGCTCGGGGGGGGCGTCTGAGCGAGGCTGTCCACCAGGCCCCTCGAGACGCGAAACAGCGCGGAACGGTCGAGCGATTCGGCCAGCGGACTCGATTCGGCCTTACCGCCGTGCTCGAACATGCGAGCAATCGGTCCAACGTTCGCGTGAACCGTGGGCCGGCCGGACTGGAACGCCGCATAGACGTCGTTCAGATCATCGTAGAAGAGCGTCAAGTTCGGGACGTCGCCGGCGTGCAGTCGAGTCAGAAGTGTGATGACGCTCTGGGTGGACACGTAGGCTGACTCCCCGAAGTTGACGACGCAGACCGGTCGACTCTCGCGCTTCGCAAATGCGGCCTGCAGATAGGCGGGTATCGTGCCCCAGTCCGGCGAGCCGGTGCCCCACATCGTCGAGCCTCCGAACACGAACACCTTGTACGAGCCACCGCCGCACACCGCACCGGGCGTCCGCCGAATGCCCGCATCGTCGATGTTGATCGTGGCCCCTGTAAACGGCGCTCTTCGCCAGACGACATACGACAGGTACTGCGTCTTTCGGCTTAACTTGAATTCCCGCCAGTACTGCGGCGCCCAAGTCTTGTCCAGATAGTACGACGACTTTTCCCTCGGGTCGGGCGCCGACTGGTTCGCCGATCTCCGGGCGTCGCGAAGATCGGTGAGTGCTCGCGATGCCAGTTCGAGCCCGGCGGCGATCAGCAGCGTGTTCAGCACCAGAATCGCCAGGACCTTGTAGCTATGCCGGATGCGACGGCCGAGCGCGCTCAGCGCCTGCACGTTGCGAGCTTTCGGGTGCGCACCGATGAAGAGGAGGAGACCGCCGGCCCAATGCGCCCACTCCGAACCGGAGCGCGACGGCTTGACGCTATCCATCAGAACACCGTGTACATGAACGGCGTCACCGATATCGCCGCGTTATGGCGAAGGATCGCCGCGCCGATCGAGACCATCAGCACGGCGATCGTGGGCGCCGCCCACCACCACAAGCGCTCGCCGAAGAAGTCGAGGGCCTTGACCGCGACGATCGTTGCCGCACCGAACGTGGTCATTTTGGACGCGGTGCCGAAGGCGCCTGCATCGCCGGCCACCTCCTCGCCGTAGCGCGCCTTCGCAGCGGCCAGAATCGCGACGACGCCGTGGTAGGCGAAATATGCGATGACGACGAGACAGACGACGACGTAGGAATCCCCCGGCAGCACCGAATGCCCGTACTGGCTCGGCGTGACGACCGCGCGAAGCATCACCGCGGCCTGACCGGCGTCAGTGGCCCGGAAGAAAATCCATCCTAGCGACACTAGCGAAAACGTCGCGCACCATGAGAGCAGACCACGCACGGGATCCGCCCACGGAACAGAGATCCGTCGTTTCAGTTTCTGGCCGACGCGGTGCACCACCAGAAGCAATCCGTGATAGACGCCCCACAAGATGAACGTCAGTTTCGCAGCATGCCAGAGACCGAAGAGCGTCATGGACAGCACGAAGACGACGTACGGCCACCATACCTCACGACGCATCGCCGCCAGAGGCAGGAATACGTAGTCACGGATCCAGAACGAAAGGGACATGTGCCAGCGCGTCCAGAACACCGAGGGCGTCAGTGAAAAGTACGGCCGGTCGAAGTTCTCTTCGAGCCGAATGCCGAACACCCGAGCAATACCGATGACCATATGCGAGTAGCCGGCAAAGTCGAAGAACAGTTGAAAGCCGAAGCCGACGGCCAGCAGCCACACGTCGAGTCCGCCCCAGCCTCCGCGCGTCTGATCGAATCCGGCGGCCACGCCCGCGCCTCGGGTCAGTCCCGCGCCGAGAAGTTGCGCCAGCACTATTTTCATGAACACACCCAGCACGATCCGAGAGAAGCCCGTGGAGATATCGTCCCGATCCCAGACGGGCGCGCGGCGAAACTGCGGGAGCATGTTCGGCAGGCGACAAACCGGCCCGGCGAGGACCGTCGGCCAGAACGCCATGTAGAGGCAGAATTCCAGGAGCGAGGGGTCCAGCTCTTCTTCGCGGTAGAGGTCGAAGAGGTAGCTGAGTCCCTGGAACGTCCAAAAGGACATGCCGACCGGCATGACGATGTGGCCAAGAAAGCCGGAGCCCGAGGAGAGCGCCGGTGGCAGGTACTTGAAGAGACCGAGAAGCAGCACATTGAGCCCAACGCCGACCCACAGACGAACGAGCGTGGGCTTGCGGCGCAGCGCGAGCCCGCACGCATAGTTCAGCAGCGAGCTCGCGACGAGCACCGCCAAGAAGCCGATCCCCCAACCGGCATAGAACACGTAGCTGCCTAGGAGGAGAAGCGAGTGTCGCGCGTTGGATGAGCGCCGCGTCCAGGCCACGACCCAGAGCAGCGTCGCGACGAGCACCCAGAGGAGCGTCTGAATCATTTCCGGGGCTTGCCGACCCGTTGCGCGGTCGCGAACATGAGATCGACCGTATCCATGTCCTTGGGCTGTACCTTGCCGGCCGGGATCCGCATGTGCGTCACGTCTTCGAGTTTGAGGAGAATGTTGACCAGCGCCATCGAATCGATCAATCCCGACGAGACGAGCGGCATGTCGGCACTGATCCGGACCTCGGATCGCCCGACGACTTCGCGCACGAGATAGTCGATTATCTGCTGGACCTGCTGCGCTCGCTTGTCACCATTCATGGCGATTCAGTCGTTGAAGTTCGGGTTGTTCGGCGATGAGCTTTTCGCGGGTCGTGGAGCGTGCGGGTTTGCCCGCCGTGCTCTTGACGATCCATCGTGGTGGCTTGACGTAGACCGCCCGAGGCGCGACGTCGAGCTCGGCGACGATGGCATTACGAAGCGCGGCTTCGATCGCGCGGGCATTGCTCAGCTCGTTCTCGTGCTCGGCCTCGGCGACGACGACGATGTCTTCGGTGCCCAGGTCGGGATTGTAGAGGCCGAAGGCGACCGCGCGTCCGTCGTGGATGGCCGGGTGGCTCGAGACGATCGCCTCGATGTCCTGCGGATGGATGTTCTTTCCCGCGACGATGATCAGATCTTTCTTCCGCCCGACGACATACAGCTCACCGTCGACGACGAACCCCAGGTCGCCGGACCAGTACCAGCCGTCGCGGAGCGCCTGCGCGGTGAGATCCGGTCGGTTGTAATAGCCCGTGAACAGCGAATCGCTCCGGATCAGAATCTCGCCGACCGCCCCGTCGGGGAGCGCCGCGCCGTCCGCCGCCACGACCTGGATCCGGTTGCTGGGTAGGCACCGGCCGGACGACACGAAACACAGAGCGCCTTCCGCACCGGCGTCGGTCGGGATGGCCACGTGGTCGCTCCAGAAGCGTCGTGGGTCGACCCACAGCCGCCGCGGTGGTTCGCCGATCTCCGACTGCGTCACTGCGAAGACGTTCTCGGCCATCGCATACGAGCTCTGCAGTGCCGCCGGGTACAGGCCGTAGGCGCCGTAGATGCCTTGAAACTCGTCGAGACTCGTTGCTCGCACCGGCTCCGAGCAATTGATCAGGGCCCGGAGCGACGACAGCTGGTACTCACGGCGGTCCTCCGGACGGACTCGGCGGGCCATGAACTGCAGGGCGAAATTCGGCACCCACGCCAGCGTGCAGCGGTGGCGCGAAATCACCTCGAGCATCGTGCCGGGCCTGACCACCCAGTCCACCGGCGCTTGCATCACGATCGGCAGGTGGTAGACGAGCGGGAGCATGAAGCAGGCGATCAGACCCATGTCGTGGTACAGCGGGAGCCAGCTGTAAATGCGATCCCGATCGTCGATCCTGAGCGCCGTCGCGAGGTGCTCGAGTTGTGCGAGGACGGCATCATGCGAAAGCGCGACGCCTTTTTGCAGGCCCGTGGTCCCCGCGGAGTGCTGGATGAACGCCAGCGCGTCGGGGTCGGGGTCGGCGTGGACGCGCAGCAGCGTCTTGGCGACAGAGGTCGATGTTTTGCCGGCCCGCAACAGGACGGCGTCGTCGGCCACCCTGAGATGCACCGAGAATTCCGGCGGGAATCCCTCATCAACCAGGACGAGCCGTGTCTTGAGGTTTTGCGCCACGCCGGCGAGCCCTGAGGCGTACTTGACGGGATCGACTTTGAAATTCGGATAGGCCAGAATCGCTGGCACGCCGCCGGCGAGCACTGCGCCCGCGAACGCCGCCATCAACGGAATTCCTTGCGGCATCACGAGGACGACCGAGTCACCGGCCCGCATGCCCTGGTCGAGGAGATTCGCGGCCTGCGCTTGCGCGAGACGGACGAACTCGCCGAACGTCACGGTGTCGGACTCGTCCTCGTTGTACCACATCGTGATGAACAGTCGCTGTAGTGGAGCGGAAAGCAGCGCCTCGACCAGAGTCGAAAATCCCGCGTGAGGCATATTCCGCGTCACTTTATCGGTTTATCAGTCGTCTGTGGTGTTCAGCAGACAAGAGCGTACTGGTGTGGCGCCGGTCGCGAAATAGCCCGATCGATATAAAGTCTCCAGAGTCTTCCCGAACACAGGTCGCGCGCATGCCGCGGATTAGACGATAGAAAGGACTCGCTGTCTTCAGCTGAACCTGATCTCCCCGTGCGGCCGCGGCGGACGGCGTATACGACGTCTGCGCCGTCCTCCCATTTCACGAACATTTGGAGCAGGACCTCGGCGGGTCCTGGAGATCGGCGTCCATGCACACGACAGCATCGCCGGTCGCGACGACGTATCCGCATGTGAGGGCCGCTGTCAAGGAACTTTGGCCACCAGGCCGATACGCCGCGCACACGGCCGTCCGTCCGAGCATAGTCGCGGATCAGCGGCCATGTCTTGTCGGCACTGCTGTCGTCGACGAGGACGATCTCGACCCGATACTGTCCACCCCAGCTGGTCGGCGAGCGACGACAGCCGAGCGGCGAGGAAGGGGAGAGCGTGTTCCTCGTTGAAGCAGGGGACGACGAGCGAGATCGTCTTGCGGTGCGCCGGCCCGCTGACGTCGTTCATCATCGACTCCACTCCTGCGCCGCTGTTCACTCGAGCGCCCGTAGCTTAGTCGCTACGGACTCGTCGATCCCCAATGATTCGCTGACCAAGAACCGTGGACGTCGCCGAACCTCGAGCAAGATACGCCCGACATACTCGCCGAGCAAACCTAAAATGACGAAGAGTATGCCGAACAAGAACGCAACGATCGCCACTGACGATGTCCACCCTGGGACCGCATGGCCGGCAACGACCTTGACATACATCGCGTAGACAACAGCAAAAAATGACATTCCGCTTGCGACGAAGCCTACGAATGCTGCGAGCCTGAGCGGAACGATGGAAAACGAACTGATCCCCTCCCAGGCGAAGCGCACCATTTTTTTCACTGAATACTTTGTCGAGCCGGTGAAGCGGTCCCTGCATTCGTAGGCCACCGTCGCGCTCCGGTATCCTACCCACTCGACGATGCCGCGCAGGAAGAGCCCCTCCTCCGGAAACCGCAGAATGTGGTCGAGGACAGCGCGGTCGAGCAAACGAAAATCGGCCATGCCGGGCTGTAACGGGACGCCGCTGAGCCACGTGAACAGACGGTAGTACCAACGAGACGTGAGCCGCTTCAGCGTCGAAGTGTCTGCGGAGTCGATGCGAACGGTCTTGACGATCTTGTTTCCGTTACGCCATTCCGCAACGAGTCCAGAAATTGCTGGCGGCGGATGCTGCAAGTCCGCATCCATCGAGACGATTGCCGCGCCGCGTGCGCATCGGAGGCCGGCCAGGAGGGCGCGCTGGTGACCGAAATTACGAGAAAGTCGAATGCCTGAAATGCGCGGATCCTCCTCCGCGAGCTCGGTAATGACTTGCCACGTCCCGTCGGTGCTCCCGTCATCGGAAAAGATGAGTTCCCAGGGCAATCGCAACGGGCATAGAACATCGACGAGCTCCTCATACAACTTCCGAATATTACCTTCTTCGTTGTACGCAGGGACGATGACGGAGACGCCGTGGTCGACGAGTTCGGAGACGTAGGAATCACGGTTATGAAGAGCAACCAACTTCACGTCCTCCGGTATTCGGAGCGAACTCACTCGAACATTCGAACGGCGTACCGGCAATGACAACTGTCACCGCTGCCCGAAAATATCACGCCGATGCATTGACCATCACGCACGGTGAATTGAGTAATGCCCGAAAACAGCCTGTCGCCGTACAACGATTCGTGTCTGAGCAGCATTGCAAGTCGGCGATCAAGGTCTGATTTGGCCACTGCCTCCCAATCGAATGTGCGCAAATACGGACGGTCTCCAGGAAGCTGTGCGCTGAGGAATGTCGCGACCGATGTGAGCGGCTCGCGGTCGAGCAGTTTCGTTGAACAAAAGAGCAGGGGGGCTTCTGGGTGCGCTCTCTTTAGACGAACGATGTCACTGAGGCGCGTCTGGAATTGCTGGCTGGCGCGCGCCTCCGCCATTGAGACGCGGAATGTCCGGAGTGCGCCGACGACAGCGATGACTAGAAGCAATGCGACGACGGCGCCTCGGACTACACGTGTGCGCTCGCCGTCAGTTGCGCAGCGCAGGTAGTAAAATCCCACCGCCGCGACAAAGACCGCGAATAGGTTACCAGGGACGAGATACCGTCCTGCGTTGTAAGGACTGCCGCCGTAGACGATCGATTGAGGTAGCAGCAGCAGCACGGTCGCCACTGCGAACAGGATCACCGTCTGGATGAAATGGCTGCCGCGGGCTCGGCGCAACGGAGTGCTCCTTTTCGGTATGCATGCGGCCAGTGCGGCAGCGATCGGCACGAACCAAAGCGTGTCTTTGGAGTAGCGCCCGAGCATCCAGCCACTAGCACGGGCCAACGATGCCCACGCCGTCTGACCTGAATAAATATGCCCATAAGCATGCAAGTTCGCTATCGTTGCCCACAGTTGGATCCCCGTGCCGGCCGTGAGGAGCGCTAACACGATGAGATCGCTCACTTTCACGCGGAGGCGTTGTCGGATATGGAGGGGAAGAAAGCGCGGAAGGACACCAAAGATGAAGACGACCGACGCAGGGAACATCGGGATGAAGCTCTCTTTCACGAAGCCGGCTAAAGCAACAAGCAACAGGCCAAGCGAGAAGGACACCCCTCTTTCACCTCGTTCGATCGCCGTAGCGGCCAAGGCGAGTCCGCTCAACACGAGAACGATTCCGTACGTCTCCCCCGCTCCTAGATTTACCCAGATCTCATTCTGCGGCCCGGAGAAGAATAGGAACGTTATGACAGCCGCGCAAATAGGAGGCAGAGCGACGCGGATGAGACGATACAGCGCGAACGCGCAGACGAAGGCTAGGAACACGCGATTTGCGTGCCAAAGGACAGGGTTGTAGCCGAGGAGAGTGGTCTCGACAATCCGCAACACGTAATACCCGGGGCGAAAGCGTCCGTTCGTCTCGAACGCACGGCTTCGAACCAGGTCGAAGAACTCTGAAAATGTGACTCGGTGATCGGGACCGAAAAATGAGACGATCTCATGGTCATCGGTCACTGTGAAATTCGCTTGGAACATCGGCAGCAACATGAACAGGATGGCGGCCAGCACCAAAGCCAGGGGCCACTCCTTCCTCAGGACACTATTGCGACCGATGAGCGAGTCGATCGGTACTGGTGAACGATGCAATTCTAGGGGCGGGGATACCTTCATGGCATATGCATCATGCGACATAAGGCCGGCACTCGGCGGTACGTCACAAGTGAAGACATAGGGCTTTTACTACAGCATCTCGGCGTGGAAGGAAATGAGAGGGTTGATACATTCGCCCCAACTCACACCTGGCTCGATCTTCGGCTATCTCGATCTTCGGCTATATTGGAATGATCGATCGTGGCTCTAGTATAAACGCCTGTGGATAGAGAACGGGGCCTCGAACTGCCGCCGGCACCAGCGGACAAGACGCGTTGGCCGTGGGCGGAAGAGCCGCGGCCGCCTGCACCTCCGCTGCCTGACGGTTGTCCGTGGCCACGGGTAAGTATCTTCACCCGTCGTTCAACCAGGGCGTGTACATCGAGGAGACGATCCGATCAGTTCTACTCCAGGACTATCCGAACCTTGAATATCTCATCGTTGACGGCGGCAGTACGGATTCCACGCTCGAGGTGATCAAGACGTACGAGCCGTGGATCGACTACTGGGTGAGCGAGCGTGACCTCGGCCAGACACACGCGATCAACAAGGGGTTCGCGCGCGCCACCGGCGACATCGTTGCGTGGCTGAATTCCGACGACCCGTATGAACCCCATGCGATTCGAACCGTCGTGCGGCACATGGTGGCCACGGGCGGCGTCGTCACTTACGGAAATTGCAACCTCATCGATGAAACCGGGGCGCGCTCGGGCGTCGTCGTTCCGCCTCCGGTGAGCTTCGAGAGTCTGCTGAAGTTCTGGTCGGTTGACTGCTCGACACCGCCCCAACCGGCGATCTTCTTTCGGCGCAACGTTCTGGACGAAGTCGGGCCCCTCGACGAAACACTCAGGTACGTGATGGATTACGAGTTGTGGCTGCGGATCGCGAGGAGATACAGCTTCAGCTATGTTGGCGCCGTACTCGGCAATTGTCGGATGCATTCGGAGTCTAAGACCGTCAGTGAAGGCAGCCGGTTCATGCCGGAGCGATACCGCGTGAGCCTCGGATACGGCCGGAGCCACGGGCTCCGTTATCGCGTGCCGTACTGGAAGTCATACGCACACTACCGATTTCTGGTGTGGCGTTCTCGCATCTGGAGCCTCATTCGTCGGCATCGGTCGCTGAAGCCTTTCGAGCATCTTGTTCTGAAGCTCTGTAGGCGATAGAGGACCGCGCGACCGACCTTGCGGATAGGCATCGTCCCCTGTCTCAATTCCTCGCTGGGCGGCGTCTATCAGTACAGCGTCACCATGCTCGACGCGTTGAACGACTCGACTGACGGCGAATGTCAGGATGACCTGGTCCTCTTCGTGTCGGAGGTGCAACACTCTGTGCTCGCGCGCCTCCGTGAGCCGGCCTGGTCCGTCATGGCATTAGAGCCGCCGGGACGACAACGAGTCGATGCGCTGCGGCGGATCGTGGGCGAGGGACCACACCGGGAGGCATGGAGGTGGGTGCGGGGTCGGTTGTCACGTCCTCGGCGCGATTATCCGGATCCAGATACGATCCTGTTCCGACGAGACGTTAGCGACGTGTTGCGCGACGCGCGCATCGACTTCGTCGTGTATCCGTACCCCAATCGGCTCTCGTTCGAAGCAGGGATCCCATACGTGATGGCGATCCACGACCTCCAGCACAGGCTCCAGCCGGAGTTTCCCGAGGTGTCCAGCAACGGAGAGCGCGAATGGCGCGAGTATTACTTTCGCAACGGCAGTCGCTACGCGACGTTGCTGCTTGCCGATTCTGAAGTTGGGAAGGAAGACATCCTCAACCTCTATGGGTCCTACGGCGTCACTGCCGATCGCATCAAGGTCTTGCCGTTTCTTCCCGCCTCCTACCTGGCCGCCGACGTGTCCGAGCGCGAGCGGCAACGGGTGCGCAAGGCGTATCGGTTGCCCGCGCGGTACATCTTCTACCCGGCTCAATTCTGGCCGCACAAGAACCATATCAACATCGTCCGCGCCGTCGGACTGCTGAAGCGGCAATATCAGCTCACGATCCCGATGGTGTTCGCCGGCTGGCATTCGGGTGACATCCGTGAACGGGTCTTTCGTGACGTGATGGTCCTCGCGGCGCGTCTCGGCCTGCAAGACAACATTCAGTACCTCGGCTACGTTGCCGACGACGATATGTCGGCACTTTATGCGGAAGCGGCCGCCCTCGTCATGCCGACGTTCTTCGGGCCGACGAACATTCCTGTGCTCGAGGCCTGGGCGTATGGCTGTCCGGTGCTGACCTCCGCCATTCGAGGGATTCGCGAGCAGGTTCAGGATGCGGCGATGCTCGTCGACCCGCGCTCCTGCGAAGCCATCGCGGATGGCATCTACCAGCTGTGGACCGATGAACGTCTGCGTGCCGATTTGAGCGAGCGCGGGCGAAGGCGGCTCGCGGCTTACACGCCCGAGGACTATCGGCGAACACTGAGACAGATCTTGGCGGAGGCGAAGGCCCGGGTCTCCTCGGAGCCCCGACGGATACCGGTCCGGTAGCATCTGGGGACGGTGGTATATCCGTCGGTATATTGTGCTGCGCGCCGGTGTTCTCCAAACTCTGATCCTGGCTCGCGTTTCCCGGGATCTGCGGACCTGGCGCCTGCCGGAGTGGAAAGAAGCTCAAGAACGACCGTCTGGGAGGTTGAGGAATGAACACACCTGCAACGGGCGTCGCGATCAAGGACGCTCAGGACCTCGTCGAAAAGATCATGTGTGGAGATGTCCCACTTGCCTATATCATTCGCGGCGATCTGATGCCGAGCCGCACCACCTTCGTGACGCCTCCGCAGTTCAAGCAGCAAGTTGGGTTCGTCGTCTATCCCGCCGGAGGCGAGATCCAGCGCCATGTGCACCGCCCCCTGAGCCGCCACCTGATCGGCACATCGGAGGTGCTGATCGTGCGACGCGGACGGTGTGAAATCGACATCTACAACGACGATCGCGAGCTCGTCGCGACGCGGGAGCTGCGCAAGGGCGACGTCATGCTGATGGTCGGAGGCGGGCACGGCTTTCACATGCTCGAGGACACCGTTTTCTTAGAGGTGAAGCAAGGGCCGTACACGGGCCAGGACGAGAAGGAACGATTCTAGCCGGCACGTCCGAGCCGCTTGCAATGATACCGGTCAACGAGCCGTTGCTCGGCGAGACGGATCTCCAGTACGTCACCGAGTGCGTTCGCACGGGATGGATTTCCTCCTCCGGCAGGTTCATCGATGAATTCGAGCAGCGATGGGCGGCGTACTGCGGAAGGCGCTACGGCATCGCCGTCAGCAACGGAACGACCGCGCTGCAACTCGCCGTAGCCGCGTTGGATCTGCAGCCGGGCGACGAAATCATCATGCCCTCCTTCACCATCATCTCCTGCGCGCTGGCGGCCGTGTACAACGGAGCGGTGCCCGTCCTCGTCGACTCTGACCCCGCGACCTGGTGTATGGACGTCACGCAGGTCGAAAAGAAGATCTCCGAACGGACGCGGGCCATCATGCCGGTCCACATCTACGGTCACCCCGTAGACATGGATCCGATCCTCGAACTGGCGCGGGCGCGTGGGCTGGCTGTCATCGAGGACGCCGCCGAGGCCCATGGCGCGGAATACCTGTCGGGCCGGGACACCAATCCCGTGTGGCGACGGTGTGGTGGCTTGGGAACGCTGAGCTGCTTCAGTTTCTACGCCAACAAGCTGGTCACGACCGGAGAAGGCGGCATGGTCGTCACGGACGACGCGGGACTCAACGACAAGGTGCGGTCTCTGCGCAACCTGTGTTTCCGTCCCGAGCGCCGCTTCTACCACCTCGAGATGGGGTTCAATTTTCGCCTGACGAACCTGCAGGCCGCGCTCGGCCTGGCTCAAATCGAGCGAATCCACGACATCGTCGTCCGGAAACGGTCGGTGGGCGAGGAATACACTCGGCGGCTGAAAGGGCTTCGCGGTCTGCAGCTACCCGTCGACGAAGGCTGGGCGCGGGGCGTCTACTGGATGTACGGCATCGTCGTGATGGAAGAAACAGGAATGGACGCCGCAGCGCTCGCACAGACGCTCAGACGATCCGGTATCGAGACGCGGCCGTTCTTTCTCGGCATGCACGAACAGCCGGTCTTTCATCAGCGCGGGCTCTTTGTCGACGAACATTACCCGGTCGCGGAGCGTCTTGGGCGTCAAGGCCTGTACCTGCCCTCGGGCTTGGCCTTAACCGAGGAGCAGTTATCACGTGTCTGCACCACACTGCACGAGGTGCTGTCGTGAGCGTGTTCGGTCACGAGTACGCGGACTGCTATGACGTGTTCTACGGTGACAAGGACTATTCCGCCGAGTGCGATCTGGTGGAGGCGGTGTTCCGGAAGTGGGGCGACGGCTCGATCGTTAGCGTCCTCGATCTCGGGTGCGGGACAGGCAACCATGCATTGCCTCTATCCCGCCGTGGCTACGACGTCACCGGCGTCGATCGTTCCGAAAGCATGCTGTTTCAGGCGCGGCAAAAGCAGGCCCTCGCCGACGAGAACGGAACACTGACGTTCCGGCACGGTGACATCCGAAGCGTCGATCTCGCCCGGCAGTATGACGCCGTGCTCATGATGTTCGCGGTTCTGGGCTATCAGCGCGAGAACGACGATGTGCTCGCCGCGCTGAAGACCGCGCGCCGGCACACGCGGTCGGGAGGTCTCTTGATCTTCGATGTCTGGTACGGTCCAGCCGTGCTTCACCAGCGGCCGTCAGAACGCGCCCGAGTGATTCCGACGAGAGAAGGAAAAGTCGTCAGGTTTGCGTCCGGAGTGATTGACTCCATGCAGCATGTGTGCACCGTGAGCTATCAGATGTGGAAGATTGCGGACGCGCAGCTGGTGGCCGAAGCGGAAGAGACACATGTCATGCGGTATTACTTCCCGCTGGAACTGAATCTCTTCCTCTCGTGCTCGGGGTTCAGGCTTCTTCGCCTCGGCGCGTTCTCCGACATCGACCGGGATCCGGACGAGACGACGTGGTGTTGTCTGGGCGTGGCGCAGGCCATCTAAAGAGCGAGTGATGCACCGCCATTGCTCGCGAGCGGCTGGTCTTGCGATTGAGATGGCGTGCCTTCGATCATCACCACCGTGCCCAGCCGTTGGTGCACTCGTCTTGTCAGGCTTCGACGACCGGTTGATCGTGAGCGAGGCGACTTGCCCAGGTGAGTGCCTCACCATCGATGCGCTCCGCGCCTCTGAGCGCGATCGCGTCGATGGCGTCGAGGCGTCGATCTATGCTCCACGGTAAGCTATACCATGTGGTATATTGCGCTGTGCGGTACCACGCGGTAGCGTGCCGCTATTCGGTGGCAAGTTTGTCGAGGTCCGGCGTGAGCACACACGAATCCTTCGACATTCCGAGCGAGACGGGATGACGACACGCGCCACAGCGTCGGAATTGCCGGAGCAAATCTCGCCGCTCCAGGTGTATCTCGACGTCCTGAAGGCGCACTGGCTCCAGGTGCTCGCCGTATTCGTGCTCACGATAGCTTCGGGGGTCCTATTCACGTCGTGGCAGACGTCGGTGTTTCAGGCAACGGCCACCGTGATCATCGAGCCCGAGCCGCCCAGGGTCATGAACATTCAGGATGTCGCCGCGGACACCCCGCGTGCTTCGTCGTCCGTGCAAGATTATTATTCGACGCAGTACAAGCTCCTTCAGAGCCGAGCGGTCGTCGAGGCGGTGATCGACCAGTTGAATCTCAAACAACGAATGGCCCACGTGGGGCGGGCCAGAGACCCGTACCTCGCGCTCATGAACTGGCGCGATGGCGGATTGACCATCGAGGCGGTGAAGAACACCCGCCTCGTCCTCGTTAAGTTCGACGATCCCGATCGCGACCTCGCGGTGGAGATCGCCAACGCCGTTGCCGCGCAGTACGTCAAGTACGGGCTCGACGTCAAACAAGGGGAAGCGCAGACGGCGACCGCGTGGCTCACCGAGCAGATCGAGAAGCTGCGCACGAAGTCCCAGCAGTCCTCGCAGGCGCTGCAGTCCTACTCGGCGAAGGCTGATCTACTCGGAGTCCAGGATCAGCGCCAGATCACGCAGGCGAAGCTGGTGGATTTCAACCGTGCGTACCTCGATGCCCAGAATCTGCGCATGGCCGCCGAGTCGAAGTGGCGTGAATTGAACCGCATCGCCAAGGATCCGACGACGTCCGAGACGCTCTCCAGCGTCGTGAACGATCCGCTGATCCAGAAGCTGAAGATCGAAGCGTCCGATCTCACGATCGAACGCTCGAAGCTCGCGGAGATCTACAGAGCGAAACACCCGGATCTCCTTCAAATCGACGCGCAGCTGCAACAGGTGAAACACCGTCTGCAGGAAGAGATCCAGAAGACGATGCGCGCGGTCGAGACGGAAGCCAAGATCGCCAGGTCGCGAGAGGAGACGCT
>Ga0070699_100002727_pt1 | contig 15752 bp, 10 predicted proteins | sample KBSK1503metaG_FD_65473 | JGI IMG/M metagenome (GOLD analysis project Ga0070699, IMG submission 65473) | Corn, switchgrass and miscanthus rhizosphere microbial communities from Kellogg Biological Station, Michigan, USA - KBS K1-50-3 metaG | ecosystem: Host-associated > Plants > Roots >...
GTTGGTGCAGCATGCCCAACACGAGGCCTCCCATCCTTCTTAAAGTAAGCCATAGATAGTCAGGCTGGTCTTTGTTCCTACCAAAACCTTGCCGTTGGCGATCGTTGGCACGCTGAATTTCACATAGCTATCGAGCCGATCTCGTGTGGAGTTCTGCTCGCTGTTGTAGAGTTCCTGATCGATATTGGTGGCATCATAAGCGCGCAAAACACCTGGACCACTCGGTGTGCAGCCAGGCCCACCACAAGGTGCAGGACTAATCACCCAAACGATCCCGGTACCAGGAACGCTCTTGTTACTCGAAATCGAGGGGGTGCCGCCGGGATAAGTGAAGGTTTCTGGGGTCTGGGCAGTTGCTCTGGAAGAGAGCATATCCCCGCGCACCTGGAAAGACTTCAGGTGGTCACCTGTTTCACCAATGTAGACCAATTGTCCACTCTTCGCAGTCCCAACCCAATAGCCCGGGATTCCGAAAAAGCCACCAGGTGCATTTGAAGGGAGCTCCTGCACGGTTTGATCAATATCGGTACGTGCTTCTTCCGTGGAACCACATTGAAGGTTACCTGGATATGTATGGAACTGGCCCATCTGATCGCGGTCAAGCACGTAGATACGTCCTTCTTTCCCCACGCCGACCAGCAGGTGAGGGTGAGCTGTGTGAGGCTGTTCCGGTAAGAGCAAGACTCCTCCTGCCCCAAGATCATCATCGCGGCCATCTAAACACGCCTGGTTGAAAGGAGTAAAGTAGTCCGACAGAGCCAGGCCGGTGCGTGTATTCAACTTCACGAAACTATCGCCAGCATCTCTCTGCCTTGCTTGATCCAGGTCGAAAGTCCCGTTACTGGTCGTGAGGTACACATTACCCTGCGCATCAGCAGCGGGTCCCGCTCCGCTCATCCAGATCCCCCCCTCTTGCCCGTCAGGCGTCGTGTTGTAGATCCCGGCTTGCCGGAATGCCCCGCCATTGTAGGTGTAGCCGATCACCCACCCATGGTAGGGATCAGTATCACCGAAGGAGCCCCACGCGATGTAGACGACGCCGTTCAGCAACAGCAACGCTGGACGCTGATTGGCTTGCCTGGCGTTAAAAGGAACCAGCGAGGGTCTTCCTGGGCTCTTGTCATAGCCGTCTCCTTGTACGCTCGCGAGAATTCTGACCGGGCTGCCTGGCTTATCTGTGCCTGTGGCGATATCAAGCGCGTGCAGCGACTGCACATACTGCTTGCCATGTTCCTTCGTCATTGCCACCACATACATGGTGTTCGTGGTCAGATCAATGACGGGGGTGGCAGTAATACCAACAGACGGCTCGATATCTCGTTGAGGATACTTCCCAAAAACATCTGTAGCGGGAACAGTGGTCACAGCGGGGGGATGGAGAAAGCTCGTCTTCCACAGTGGGGCAACTGCATGCGTCTGGTCAGCATCAAACGCGTAGACGCTGTCATTTTCCGTAGCGACATAGGCTACATTGTAATCATGACCTTTGATAGTGACAGCCGGGACAAATAGCGGTTGTGCATACACCTGCCCATCGACCGGATACGAGACCCGTTTGCCAAAGTGTTGCGCAGTAACATTGTTGGTGTTGAGAATAGTCTCGTTGAGGTTTTGCCCTGTGCGGAGGTTATCATTGTGAAAAGTCACAACGGAAAGGTCGCTCTGCATCGCAAGGTGCTGATAAAAAGTGAGCATCCTTCCTCCAAGATACACGCATGCGAGCACGATCAGGAGCATCAGGATGATGAACTTTCTCGCGGTGAGAAGGTTGATGCGCATAGAGATCCCTTTCTGACACGTCCTTTGGACGACAACGCTTGACCTCTCTGCTGCTGCTAGTATAACAAATGCGCGCCATGAAAACGCCATGAGCAGCGTCATGAACGGGAAAGGTAAACCTCCCGGTACTCTGCCAGCTCCCTTTGGGGCGCAAAGCGAGTCAAAACCCGTTCCCGCGCCTGCTCGCCGTACCTGTATCGATCAGTATCAGCGTCGAGCATTCTGGCCATTGCCTCGCATAACTCTGTGGCTGACCCCGGTCGCACCAGCAATCCTTGCTTCCCATCTTCGATCAGCTCAGGAACGGCACCGCTGCGTGTAGCAACAATGGGTATTCCGGCAAGCATCGCTTCGAGCACAGTATTGGGACAGCCATCGTGCAGCGAGGTGAACGCGAAAACATCCATGTTGCGCAGGTAGCGCAGCGCATCTTGCCTTGAAATATGTCCCGTTATAGTGATCTTGTGCTCGAGGTTGTATTTTGTAATGAATCGTTCAAATCTGTCCTGTTCTTCTGGAATGACGAAACCGGCAAGCAGCAAATGGGCCGTGGGATAGCGTTGTAAGAGCATGCTGAAAGCGCAGAGCAGCACTTCTAAGCCTTTCTTGTTCTTGAAAACTGCCAGCGAACCAATTACAGGGCGTGGTAACTGCAAATCTTGCGTTCCCTCTGCAAAGTCCTGGGGACGAATACTATTCAAAATCACCCTGCCTTTAGTGGGGCGAGCGCTCAGGACACGCGCTCTGTTCAAGCCTTCCTGGCTGACGGCTGTGAATTGGGTAGCGTTCTCCAGCGCCCATTTGAGGTAAGGGAAACGTTCTGTGTTGAAGACATCCCCGATGATATCGTTGCCGCGAATGCTGACTATGGACGGGATGTTCAACTCATGTGCGGCGTAAACTGCCGGGAAACCTGTAATGCTGGCATAGAAAGCTTGTATGAGATCGTATTGACGCTCCTGGGCCAGCTCTAGAAGAGCGTAATGCATATCAACCCACCGTTGCGCCTGGCTTGTGCCGCCTGTCCAGGATGCGAGTTTGAACAGGGTCACATCCTCGATGCGTTGATCCAGTTGTATGATGCCATTTCGCCCATGCGGGTTAAATTCGGCACGATTGCTTGAATTCAGCATGAGGATATCAACCTGCATGTTGTACCGGGTAGAGAGCCCTCGAGCAATACGAACGATTGAGGTGCCAACACCACCAGCTTCAAATATATCGTCGCAGGTGATAAGGGCGATGCGTAAGAGGTGAGTGTCACTCATGAAATTAAAGCCTCTATCAATCTTGCACTGTGCCGCGCGCCATCGGTAGCAATCTTTGCCTGCTGGTCGCGGGGAAATGGCTCTGCCAGGCACATCTCCAACAACGCGCTTAAATCCTCGCTCAATACCGTTTCGAGGCTGGCTGTGCGCAAAATGTGCAGGTTTGCCAGCTTTGTGACGTGTAGCTCCTGTTCGCGCTCGTGCAGTTGACGGGGGATCATCAGGGCATTTGCGCCTGTGGTAATGACCTCGGCTAAGGAGTTATATCCACCTGAGCCGATGAAGAAATCGCTGGCTTTTATCCAGGCTGGTAAGGGATCAAGCAGCTTTGTCCATGTCCAGTTGGGGTGTTCTGATACCTGCATGCGCAGCCGCTCATATGCAGCGGCTTCGAGATATGGCCCCGCAGCTAAAAAAGCAAAATCGAAACGCTTGTTAATGCTGGTTAGAGCCTGCAGGATCGATTGCCAGATCGGTTCGGTCCCCTGCCCGCCGCCAAAGCTAACGACGATGATGTGAGCGCCAGGGTCAAGCCGCAACATAGCTCGCGCTTCCGCTTTAGTTGCTGCCGTGGGCCGTGTCACATAGCCGGTATATTTGAACATACTGCTCAGTGAGGCTGGAATTGCATAGTACTCCTCGAGCCGCAAGACACGCTCATCGACGTACACGTGAATGGCCGAGAAATGTTCCTGCACGAACGCAACCAGGCGTGCATTAAAAAATTCGCGATCCGTCTCTTCGGGACTCCCTAAGATGCCTCGCAGACCCAGTACTTTTTTAACGTTTGGTGAGCCGGTTACCGTTGGTATCAACTCGCCGCTCTTTCCTTCGGGGTGGAAGTCGATGACGAATGCATGGGGCTGGAAGTCTCTAATGAAGATCGCTACCAGGTTTTCCCTGATGCGCTGAAACTCCGCTTTTGCTAGCGGGAGAACCGGCGTGGCGCGAACGCCGCTCACGTTGTCATAGGTCAAATACGATGGGATTTTTACGAGATCCATCCCCGGCGGCAGGAGTTCAAAACCTTTCGATGCGCCCGTAATGCCTACCACGATGCTGTCCGGTATATGATCCAGCAGTGCCTCGCCAAGTGTTGCACATCGCACCGTGTGGCCGAGGCTGCGCCCATTATGCCAGTACAGCGCTATTCTCCTGGTCATCGGGCTAGATTCCTGCCCAGAACCTGCTAATCGCATCTAAATCCAGCTCGATAAAGCTTGCCGGGTAGAACAGCTCCCAGCGTGTTAAGACTTCTGGATGAACCTCGCCGAATTGCCCGATGATCGTTATGTCTCCCGTGGAAACTGTCATTTGCCTCCCTGGGATGAGCGCCGGGCTGCCGCTGCGTTTCAGCGTGTAATCCAGGCGCAGGTGATAACAGAGCGCATCCAGCAGGGTGTGAGCATTATTAAAAGGATGGTCGGTCCCAATCAGTAAAATACCCATTTTCCAGCGCGAGTGCGCGACCCTCTGCTTGTCCAGGAACAGGGTTTCGGTGAAGAGATAAAACTTTGAGGGTGGCAGCGGCGCTGAAGGATGAACCGCGTTTCTGAGCAGCGGCGGCAGGCTGCTATCAACGGCGTACTCGCGATTCTTGTTAACTGCGTTATCGAGGTGAATGAGCCTTTCAGGGTGATCATGGCACATGCGCTCAACCACGTTCTCGTAGGAGTCAAGCAGTAACCCGATGGTCTGCCGCGCGCCGTAAGCCTGCATGTACTCTACTAAGCGTTCCTCGAGTTCGCTGCGCTTTGTTTGAGAACCTATAGCGTTTACAGTAGTAAGCGGTTCCGGTTTGGCCTCTTCATAGTAGGTTGCAACCAGGTAATCCTCTAGTATATCGAAGGGGTGGATGATGTCGAAGCGAAAAATTGGCGGCGTGATAAGCCATTGCCGCTTTTTTCCATCATACTCCACTTGATAATGCATGCCCTCCAGGGCCGCACGAAATCTTTCGGATTCTGGTTTGAAACCGAATGTCTCCTTTAGTTGCTTGCTGCTTATGGGAAAGGGACTCCACTTTGCGAACATCTCTTTCTCATCTATCGTAGTTGCAAAGCCACAGCCCTGATAGTCCCTATCGAGGAAATTACAAAGCAGGGTGAAGAGCAGCCAGGTGCCTATGCGCTGGTCACGTGCCGTAATCACTACTGTATTCGTACCCGTTGCCAGGGTCAGGGGCGATAGTATTTCGCCATCCTCGTCGACGGGCGCCTCGATTGAAAGTATGAATTGCATATCAGGAAGAATTGTGACATCGATGTTCTGGCGACTGCCGAAGCCGATTTGATCTCGTACTTTTTTTAAGAAATAGGCATCGTCGAAAATCTTTTGACCGGGGTCAACATGAATATAGAGCACCCAGGCGTTAGTATGTTGTGGTAGCTCTGTGAAACGCGTAGGTATCCTGGGAAAGCTTTCGAGCACGTGCAGGCCGTATTTTCGCCCGGGCAGAGGTTCGAGGTGGCGGGCCAGACCCTCAATACACCAGAGTTCAGGACGAAGCGTGTCCAGGAAGTTCACACGTATGATGTCTTCATCCTCGTAGTCAAGGTATGCTTTTACGCCTAGCAATGTATGTCTAAAATCGTACGAGTCAGGGGCCTTTGCAAGCCTGCTGGAAATCAGACTGCGCTCAAAATCAATGTTGGGCATGTAGAGGAATCTCCGTTTCATCAAATGCTTCGAAGCCAATGCTGTTGGGGTCGATCGCTTTTGCATTGTTGCTTAAAATACTTGCCACGCGGCTAACATTGAAACCGATCAGTGCGACCGGTATGAGGACATCCAGAGCTTCCGCCGCCTCCGGGCGCATTAAGCCGCCGGAGCCTACTTCGTAGGTAGTGCCGTCGGCATAGACAACCCAGATATTGACTGAAATTTCGGTAAATGGAAAATAGGCAGCCTGGACTTGAATATCTACAGCTTGCGGGAAAATAGCCCGGCAGACATGTTTGATCGTGCCCATCAGGGTGCGGACATTCAGACCTTGATCGGCAACGAGTACATCCATTTGTATGAATTCGGGCTTCTCGGGGCGTGCGCGACAGCAGCGCGAAAAACCAAAGAGGTACACGGGTAAAGGTACCGTTAAAGCCAGGTGCTTTACCGTCTCCGGGGTACTATGGCTGCGAATCACTACCTGGTCGTTGTTAAAACCATCCGCCGTACCCCAGCCCCGTGACCCTGATGTCCCTCTCCCCTCGTACTCCTTGCTAATCCATTCCTGGAGTACCCGCGTGCTGTGTTCTATTTTAGGAGGTTCTTCAGGCAAGCTGATGCCATCGATTGCCAGCAGGTGTTTGGAACTGCGCACCGGGTGGTATTTATGCATGAAAAGTGCATTCAGGTTCCAGAACTGGGTCTCGAGAATCGGGCTTGAGACTTCGTGAAAGCCCGCGGACACGAGCGAACGTCGCAAGTAGGTCAGGAAACGCGGCAAAGGATGCTGTAACTCGAGGCGAATCTCCGGAGGAGCCACCACGCTTAATGGCCGGAACTGCCGGGCGCGCCATTCACCACTGAGTAGCATCTCGCGAGTCACATTCCCGACCATTGACTGCATCTCGGCCCCTGCATAAAGACAGGCTTGCTGCCGCCCCAGGCCGGTTAAACGATAGCCAGCGATGGTAATCAGCTTATCTTCAACTAATTTGCGCCTGTACGCCTCTTCTTCAGCAGGATTTTGCAGGTCACGCGAGGCTGTTTCTTTTACATGCGTCAGGTAGCGCTGCATCGCCCTGATAGATTCGGGCAGGGCATATTGCAGCGGGGTGATCTTGCCGTTCGAGAAGGCAACCAGGCCGGATTTCTGAAAAGTTCCGAGGAACATACCAATGGTAAATTTGGCTTCAGATTGTGGCAGAAAGTCGTTCACTTCCTTAAGGGTAAGGCCGCCGGTTGCGACCAGGTGCTGCCACAGGCGCTTCTCCGGCAGCCCGTTTTCTTCGTATTCCTGGCCAGGTTTCCTGAGCACGCATTTCTGCTTGTTGCCAATTTCAACGGGTTCGGCCAGGCCTTTCGCGCAGAGATAACCAATGGCTGAAAGACCCTGCGCATACATCAATTGTGTGTCTTCAATCAGGTCCTCTACGGGTAGAGCTTTCTCATTTGCCTTTGCCGCGAGGACACTGAGCATTTGAATTTCGTTGTCACTGAGAACGATGTCTTGCATGTTAACTCCCTTGCTCCCTCAATACGCCGCCAACGGCTTCGGCCACGCGCCTGATAATCCTGTTGCGTACATCAACTATTTGGGCATCCGTCAGTGGCCTTTCAAGGCTCTCGTAGGTGAGCTGGTAGGCCAGCGATTTATGCCCTGGCGGGATAGGTTGGCCGCGGTAAATGTCGAAGAGTTCCACTTTGGTGAGCAGGGTGCCGCCACCTTTGCGAATTGCTTCGAGTACCTGGGCGGCGGTGACCTCTTCGGACACAACAAATGCCAGGTCTTCCACAACGGGCGTGTAGAGGCTGATGGGCTTTATTGGCTGTAGTCTCCAACTGGGCTTGATCAACAGTTTGATCTCTATTTCAGCAGCATAGACCCTCATAGCCGCAGGTAGATCGAAGTCTAAGAGTACCTGCGGGTCAAGCTCACCAAGAATGCCCTCGACGTGACCATTGATTTTGAGCTGGGCGCACGTTGGGCCGAAGGCCGGGTTGTTGTGCGCCGCTTCGAATTCAATCTCGTTGTCGCTGAAATCTAGCCTTTGCAGCAGCGTTTCCAGGATGCCTTTCAGATCGAAGAAGTCAAAATTCTCGGCCCCCGCCGGGTCTGGATGAACACTCGATGGACGGCGCGGCCCTGTCAGCAGCAGGCTCAAGCGGTTATCCTCGTAGGGGCGCACGCCGTCACCCTTCTCCGGCAGGTAGACGCGGCCGATCTCGAAGATGGGCATGCGTTGAGTATAGCGATAGTTGTAAGCCAGGTTCTCCATGGCGCTCACCAGCAGCGAACGCCGCATCACCCTGCGTTTAACCGAAAGCGGATTGACGATTGTGACGAAAGGAACGCGCTGCTCGGCAGTACCGGGCGGTTCGCGGTTGAGCCTGTCGTGATTTTCAGGAGTCGTCAGGGAGTAGCTGATGGTTTCCTGAAGTCCACAGCCTACCAGGATATCGCGAATTTTCTCTTCGGTCTCCAGCATGAGATTGCGGCGCTGAGGCGGTAACACATCATCCATCAGCGTTGTATGAATACGCTCATAGCCGATGATACGCGCTACCTCTTCTGTTAAATCGGCGGGTACCTGGATATCCAGCCGGTGCCAGGGAGCGGTGCAGCGCAGCAGCGGCTCGTCGGGTTCAATGTGCAAGCCGAAAACAGCTTGTTCCAGCGTAGAGGGTGCATCTGGAAGCACGGTGCATGCTTCAGTAACGAAGTCGAGCCGCTGCAACCCGGCGGCAATTTCGGAAAGGCTGACATCCATGCCCAGTATGCGCTGCGTGTCGCTCTCGGTCGTGTAGACAACGCGTTGAACCTGTGGCACGGGGTAGTTGTCAACCATCCCCGGCACAATCTGACCGCCAGCATAGTCGCGCATGAGCCTGGCAGCACGGCTTGCGGCGATAGCGTTGAGCGTGGCAGGCACTCCCCGCGTGAAACGCTGGCTGGCCTCGCTGTGCAACTTCAACTTCTGGGAGGTGCGTCGATTATTGATGCCGTCGAACGTGGCCGATTCCAGCAGAACATTGCGTGTCCCTGCATGAACCTCCGTATCCGCGCCGCCCATCACGCCCGCGATAGCGATGGGACCAAGTGTGTCGGTGATCAGCAGCATGGATTCATCGAGTTCCCGCTCGACACCATCCAGCGTAGTTATCCTCTCGCCAGCTTTGGCCCTGCGCACTATCACCGTCGGTTTGGAACTCCCGGCTTTTTTAGCTCGTTCAACGAGCAGGTCATAGTCGAATGCGTGCAGCGGCTGGCCCCATTCCAGCATCACATAATTGGTGATGTCAACGATGTTAGTAATAGGCCGCATGCCCGCCTTAATCAACCGGTCCTGCATCCACCCGGGCGATTCGCCGGTCTGCACATCTCTGATCACCATGCCAATATAACGATTGCACAATTCAGGATCGGCAATCTCCACGGCCACGTAATCGGACGCGTCACGTCCATTGCTGGAAGACGACTCGTCGGGCGGTAGGTGCAGCGCCGCGTTGGTCAGCGCCGCCACCTCTCGCGCCACCCCGATCATGCTCAGACAGCGAGCCATATCCACCGTCAGGCCCAGCACCAGCACTTCATCGCCAAGATAGTCCCGTAGAGGCATACCAACCGGGGCATCTTCCGGCAGTATCAGAATGCCTTCGTGCTCTTCGCTCAGGCCCAACTCTCGCTCGGAACAGACCATGCCGTTCGAGGATATACCTCGAATCTTTGATGATTTGAGCTTCTTTTTGGGCCGGGGGCGTTCATCGCTGTAGGCGTCGATCAACACAGCACCGGCGCGAGCAAATGCCACCTTGAGCACAGGCAAATGTTCCACGTTCTTATATTGAAACAGGTTAGGCGCACCGGTAACCACCTGCTCCATCTCCGGGCCACCATAATCTACATCGACAAGCACCAACCTATCGGCGTTGGGATGCACTTTTATAGCTACTATCTGGCCCACCACGATAAGTTCCGGGTCCCACCAATCGCCCACGCGTTCGATGCCTTCTACTTCGAGTCCTGCCAGTGTAAGCCGGTCAGCCAGTTGCTTGATGGGTAAGATTAGATCCACATATTCTTTTAGCCATGAGATAGGTACCAGCATTGTCTTTGTCTCCAATTTTGTGTCTAGTGTTAAGAACGCCGGGCGACCTCGAGAGTCACCCAATAGGAATCAACCTGAGACGCATGCCCAAATTCCGTAGGGGCGAGGGAGGTGAGGAGTGGCGGGGAGGGCCTTTATGGTCGCCCGCGTCCTGTTCCTCACCTGTTGGGCAACGCGATCGCACCCCCACCACCGGGCGACCTCGAGGATCGCCCCTACATCCCGCGTGTGCGCTAAATCCTCTCCAAGAGACGCATATCGTTTGTGTAGAAGTAGCGGATGTCATCAATACTATACTTCTGCAACGCTATGCGATCAGGGCCCATGCCGAAGGCGAATCCGCTGAACTCGGATGGGTCATAGCCCCCGTTTTCCAGCACGCGAGGGTGCACCATGCCAGCGCCGAGTATTTCCAGCCAGCCCGTGTATTTGCACACGGGGCAGCCCTGGCCGTTGCACAGCACACATTCTATATCCATCTCCACGCTCGGTTCAGTGAACGGGAAGTAGCTCTTGCGGAAGCGTGATTTACGACCCTCGCCATACATTTGATTGGCGAAGTTAGTCAGTACGCCCTTGAGATCGCAGAAGGTGATATGTTTTCCCACTGCCAGCCCTTCTACCTGGTAGAACATTGACTCGTGGGATGCGTCTACTGCCTCGTAGCGGTAGACTTTGCCAGGCAGAATGACGCGAATGGGGTCAGTCGCATATTCGCGCATGGCATGAATCTGCCCCGGGCTGGTATGCGTTCGCAGGATCAAGCCAGGCGTGGTGGTATAGAAGGTATCCCACATATCCCTGGCCGGGTGACCCGGAGGTATATTCAGCAACTGGAAGTTGTACTCGTCGGTTTCCACGTCGGGGCTGTCGTAAATCTGGAAGCCCATGGCCGTGAAGATCGCGTATATCTCGCGCAGGGTGCGCGTAGTGATATGCAGCTTGCCCAGCGTTTGAGGGCGACCAGGTAGGGTCACGTCTACGCTTTCGGCGCGGCGAGCCGCTTCCAATTCGGCCTGGGCGATGGCAGCCTGGCGTTCCTGGAGCAAACCCTCCAGGAAATCCTTTACTTCATTTGCAACTTTGCCCACCAGTGGACGCTCCTCGGCGGGCAGGCTGCCCACGTTGCGCAGGATGGCGGTAAGCTGTCCTTTGCGCCCCAGGTATTCGGCATGCCAGGCCCTGGTGGCTTCGCTAGTGCCGGCCTGGGCTAGAGCTGCGCTGGCATCCTGGCGCAGTTGCTCCAGTTGTTTTAACAGGTCTTGTTGCACGATATTACCCATGTGAACTCGGCCTTTCTTGTATAGAATGTGCTTTACACAACAGTTTTGATAACAACAAAAAAGCTGACAACTCATTCGTCGACAGGGACGAAGTTGCCAGCAAGCTCCGTGGTACCACCCATTTTGAACCGGCGTAAAGAGATATCGCCCACGATGAAGTGAGAAACACACATACATCTGAGTTCCACTTGGTTTGCCTGCTAACGGAGGCTAGCCGGGGCTGTCTACCCAGGTTCTACCTTTCCGACCGGCTGAGCGAAGCGCACTCCTTACAGCTTGCCTGAGCGGAGCTAGGACGCAGTCCGTTGGCAAGCTGGCTTTCAAGAAGGACGCAGTACTGCCTTTGGTCTTGCCTGACGGACGCAGTCCGTAGACGCGTAGCGTCGTCAAGAAAGGTCCGGGGGACCTTTACAAGCAAGACCCATTTCAAGGTACGTTGCCGGTCGGAATAAGATCGAGTACTACCTGCTCAACAGCCAGCTCTGGGGTGAACTTTGGCCGGTGGTTCCACAAAAGGGTTTGCAGCCGGTGACCCTTTCTCTCTATAGCTTCCCCACCTGCTTACTTTTCCCCATCATTGCTTTTCACATACCTGATGTGTTGGTTTTCTATAGTATGCCAGATTTCGAGTCGAAAGTCTAGAGGCATAAGTGAGTGAAGCTTGCTAAAGAGCCCAATTTGACAAATTTCCTCAGCCAAGACTATCATGCTATAAAGAAACAACACCTTTACACCCTGAAGGAGCACTCCATGACAGAATCCACAGCCAGCAACGGCACCGTGTTTCATACCCACCGCTTGTCTAACGGCCTGCAAATTGTCGCCCAGCCAATGCCCGATTTCGAGTCGGTTGCCGTATCCTACTACGTGCGCACCGGCTCGCGTGATGAGCCTGACCTCAGTATCGCAGGCGTCTCCCATTTCCTGGAGCACATGGTCTTTAAAGGCACAAAAACGCTGGATTGGCAAGAGATAACGCTCGCGTTTAACAAAATTGGCGCGGAACTCAACGCCTTTACCTCGCAGGAGGCAACCGTCTACTTTGCGCGAGTTCTGGGTGAGTACCTGGAACGAGCCGTCCAACTGCTCAGCGATATGATGTATCCCCGGCTTGCCGAAAGTGACTTTGAGACGGAGAAAGAAGTTATTATCAACGAGATTGCGCGCTCCGAGGATCAACCCTATAACCTGGCCTTCCGGCGCATGATGCAGACCTACTTCGACTCTCATCCCCTCGGGCATGACGTGCTTGGTACGCGCGAGAGCATTCGCAATATGCGCATTGAGCAGATGCGCGACTACTGGAGCCGCCGCTACGCGGCAAACAACCTGGTCCTGGCCATTGCCGGCAATTTCGATTGGGAACATATCGTCCGTCTCGCTGAAAAATATTGCACCGACTGGCGTACCGGCGATGCGAGCCGCCATATCGAACCTTATGAACCTGCCCACGCAATCAACGACGTTATCGTCGATAAGAAGCTTAAGCAGCAGATCATGATTGTTGCTATGCCTGCTGTAGATGTGAAAGACCCCGACTACTACGCGGCCAGCCTGGGCGGCAGTATTTTAGGCGACAGCGATGGCTCGCGTCTCTACTGGAACATCTATCAAAAGGGCCTGGCGGAATCGGCCAGCGCTGGTATCTGGGCGCTGGAGGGGACAGGTATGATGATGATGGAGGCAAACTCAACGCCAGAAGAGGCGCCGCGTGTGCTCAAGCTGCTGCGTGCCGAACTGGATAGCCTGTTGGATGATGGTGTGCATGAAGACGAATTGCGCCGCGCCAAAGATAAATGGATCAGCAACGTTGTTTTGAGCAGCGAATCGACCTTTGCTCGCATGCGTTCACTGGCTTCCGACTGGGTAACTGAGGACCGGCTGATTAGCGTCGATGAGGAAGTCGAGCGTATCGAGAAGGTGACAACGGAAGATGTCATACGCTCCTTGCACCGTTTCCCTATGCGTGAAAAGCAGGTGCTGACGGCACTGGGTCCCCTGGGCGAGCCAGAGTTGTTGGCTTGATGTTAAGAATAGAATAGTGTAGGGGCGCGACTCATCGCGCTTGCCTGGATACAGTCTTTTTTCAGGTGGGCACGATGGGTCGCGCCTCTGTATTGTGTGATCCCATAATTTCCCCCCTCCCTCCTTTTTCTACCGCTGCTTAACTGCTTGCTTCTTCATTTTAAGAATAAATTTGAAATTTCCCCTCGCTTGTTGTATATCTTATGGTAGGGGTAATAGACTTCATTTAAACTCAAACCTCGTAGTGCGCGGTTTTAGTGTGCTCATTTCACCAGGAATGGGCACAGCTTCGTATGACTTTCAACATTAGATTGAGGCCATTGTATGCATCTCTTCCGTACAGCAGTCAAGCTCTTTCCCGTGTAGTAACTCTTAGGCTTCGGCATCCCTGGCTCGTTGTGTTCGTACTGCGGATTTAGACCTGTAGGATAATCACCCTTATTATTGCAGTGCACCGATTTCGAATATGCTATCGAGATCGAATACTTCCTTAGGAGGTAGGACATGCGACTGATTTTAATCGGCATTGTATTTGCAGCGGGTTTCTTGGCAAGCGTATTCCTTCTCCGCCCAACCACCCCCTCTTGCCTCGTAGTTTCCCCGCCTGATACATCTACGTCATTACCCGGTGCATCTCCATCAACGCTAAGTGTCACAATGACCATTAACGAAGACCAGACTGCTTCGGATGGGAAAGGTAGTGTCAGGTTGCAGTTCTCTAGCATTGATGTCGGAGGCACCAACTGTGTGAACTTTTCACACGGGGAGACGGTCACCTGTAATAACGATGGCAGTGGACCATTGCAGTTCGACACCAATAAATCGGCTTATGCAACTCGTGTGGGACCAACAGGTGACTATACCTGTACGTATCAACAGAACAGTCGCTCCACACCCGTTCTCATCACAATGCCAAGAGGAACACTACTGCACCCTCAATTTTTACCAAGCAACCAATCCAGGCTCACAGTCACGTATGACCCTAACAGTGATCCGCGACTGGGAAAATGTCCGGTCGAGATAGATGCAAATGGTTCCCAGACCATCTCCAGTGCTCCCAACTTGCCAGATAATGGGCAATACACCATACCCGATATCAGCGGGTTGAGTGGACAAGGAACAATCGTAATAACACGAACCTGTAGATCCAGTGCGCAACACCCGCAGCCAACTCCGTGCGTGTGTCAAACACCAACTCAGTTTGAGTCGGTCACTGTGATATATAAGACAACTGCGACGCTCGACATGTCCTGGAATCCGACAGATCCGTAGGATCATAACGTGAGGTGAGATTTGCCCGGTCGCTCCTCCCTTTCCCCGCTATCCTCCGTTACAGCCCTCAGCACCCGTGCAACCTGTGGTGTCTGGGTTTCCGCTGACCGGCCGGTAAGTGAACCGGTGACTCCAGTGGGTGCGGGGCGCGGCAGCGGCGGCATAACAGGCGTATCAGGCGAGAGGCCTACCTTGAGATCGACAAAGCGGCGAAAACCTGGGGAGTAGTAGCCCCGCTCCAGATGTAGCGCAGGCGTGTCTCGCTCAGCATCTTGCCCATGTATTCCTCCCATGCTTCCCAGATATCTTTGGGCAGCCCGCCCTTTTGCGCTTGCGTCCAGATATGCTCAAAGAAGTCGAGCATGGCCGTTCCGAGCCAGCGCACGCGCTCGCGCGATTCTGGATCGGTGGCTTGCGGCGCTTCGCTCGTGTCACCGGCCCCTTTACCAGCCTCCGCCGGCTGTGGCATAGGACTCATCAGGATACGGGATGCCTCTGGATAGGTCATCATCAATTCGCCAATGTGCGCTTCCGCATCGTATAGACTCTGATAGGTGGCGCTGTATATCGTGTCAATGAAGACGCGGGTCTGTGCCGTCATCTCCTTGCTCTGCTCCACCAGTGCAGTTGTTTGCACGCGCATTGCCCTTGTTTGTACCACCAGCAAATAAATGGTGATCGGCAGCACCAGGGCCTGCAGGCTGCCCACAACCAGCCCGACAATAGCGATGATTTCATCGATTGAGAGCGCGCCGGTAACAGTGGCGATATGAGCAAGCGTAAACATGGTAACCTCTGAAAACACGCCTGTTTTTCTGAGTATATCATAGCGTTTCTTTGATAGGAAAAAAGTTTCATCCTGTATAAATTGTAAATCAGAGACGTGAGCACGAGTAACAGGGACGATAGATAGCAGTTACCGGCGCTCTCCTTGCATCCCGCCTGAGTGCGAAGCACTAGCCGCGAAGCGGCGTTGGCGGGATGGATTGGTGCCAACTGCCATTTTGTCGTTGCTGAGTCCCATTCGCCGATGGCAAGCGATGTTAACGTACGATTGATTACTGATGTAAAAGGAGGACACAACAAATGGTATCTCTTAGGCGCTCTTTACCGCTCGTTCTGATCAGCATGTTGCTCAGCGTAGGCATCGTAGCTTGTGGCTCTGGTAGTACAGGCTCTGGTGGTACCTCGATGATGGCAAGCAGTCCAACATCAACGGCAGCCCACATGAGCTCTATGACACCAACCTCCGCACCAATGAACAAACCGGTTACGCCTACTGCTTCTGTCAATGCATTCATTCGCACAATGCAGGTCACCCTCAATGGAAAAGTGTTTACCGTTCTTACGACTAC
>Ga0070699_100002730_pt1 | contig 15736 bp, 11 predicted proteins | sample KBSK1503metaG_FD_65473 | JGI IMG/M metagenome (GOLD analysis project Ga0070699, IMG submission 65473) | Corn, switchgrass and miscanthus rhizosphere microbial communities from Kellogg Biological Station, Michigan, USA - KBS K1-50-3 metaG | ecosystem: Host-associated > Plants > Roots >...
CGCGCCATCTTCACGGGGATCCCGAGCTGACCGGCGAAGTTCACGCACAGCGTTTCCCCGTAGCGCTTGGCTTCGTCGTAGCACGCCCGGGGGCCGGTGCACGACACGTAACCCCGGTAGGTCTCGGGGGTCGGGATGTGTTCAGGCGCCGGATCCCCGTAGATCTCGCTGCTGGAAAAAAAGAGAAACCCCTCGACCGGCCGTCCTCGGGCCCGCTGTCGCCGCGCGTACTCCAAGAGCGCCCGGAGACCGTTGACATTCGCGTCCATCGTCTCGATCGGATACTTGCGGTAGTACGTTGGTGACGCGATGGATGCCGCGTGAATGATGTAGGCGAAATCTTCCATGTCGCTCGGGAGGGGTGCCGTCACGTCATGCCGTACCAGGGTCAGCGCCGCGTCGCCTTGCAGGGCCGTCAGCCACGCGGGCACCCCCCGGATGTAGCTGTCATAGACGGTCACCGCGATCCGCTTCCCGCCGGCCTCCCGGTTCCAGGCGAGCACCGCCTGGACCAGGTAGTGCCCCAGGAACCCCGCCCCGCCTGTGATCAGCAAGCGACGGCCGGACAGCCGCTCGAGCTCGTCCGCGAGGGCTTCACGGATGTAGGCGAGATCCGCCTCGACCACCTCGCTGGCGGTGCTCGCCCGACCGGCAGCTACGGCTCCCTCCCTCGAGCTAGGCATGAGCGGACGCCGCGCTCAGGGTGTCCTGCTCGGCACGCAGCCTGTCGCACAGACGGTTCGGTGGAACCTCGACGTCGTCGAATCCGATGGGCTGATCCCGTGAGATGTCGCGCACGACCCGACAGTCCTGAGACAGGCCGACGGGCAGGAGGTTGTCCCGCAGCACCGCCGGCGCGTTGTCGATGACGCCGTAGGTCGCAAACCCGCCGATTCCGTCGAGCACCTCCCCCGCGCGCAGGTCCCGCTTGGCCACGGTAACTACGTCGCACACCGGCTCACCCATGGGCGCCACGGTCGGGTCGTGGAACAGGACGGCGCGCGCCACCGTGGACACAACCTGGAGGTGCGGCAGGTGGTACGGTGTGTAAAAGGCGTACAGCGGGCCGTCACCCATCTTGAAGTAGCTCATGTACTCCCGTTTTGCAGGATGGTCGGTGTAGCCGAGCACAAAGGCCCCCGTGTGGGGTTCGGCGCCCAGGATATAGTCCACGATGCCTCCCGCGAGCAGCTCATCCACGGCGTACAGCTTCAGCGTGTCGCGCACGTGCGCGCAGCGGTGTCCGTACATCCCGCGCCGGGCCACCCGGAACCCGGTGGCGTTCGCGAGGATGGTCGCCTCCATCGAGAGCTTCGTTCCATCGGCCGCCGCGGTGACGACGCGAGGGTTTTGGCCGTACTTGTCGGCAAACGCCTGCTGAGTCGCCGGCGTGCGATACACGTCGATCATCCCTTTGAGATTGCCGGCGGCCACCGGTCGGTAGCCGAGAGTCTTTACCATCCGATACAGGTTCATCGCGACTCCGGGCTCGTCGCCGTCGATGCCGGTGAGGACCACGCCGCGGCGATCGGCGTACGTCTTCAGGATCGGGCCGAGCGTCGCATCGAGCTCGGCGTTGACGAGAATGACGTGCTTGCCGTGCTCGATCGCCTCCATCGCCACCTGGGCGGCGCCCTCGATGGTCCCGGTGCACTCGAGGATCGCGTCGACGCCGGCGGCCCGGCACGCGACGGTCGCGTCGTCGGTGACGGCGGGCTCGCCGCGTACGATGGCCCCGTCAAGCGCCTCCGGCGTGGTCACAATGCGCGGCGCCGCGACGCCCCCAGCGCGGTACGCGCGTTGCGCCGAACCGAGCGAGCGGCTCGCCACGGCCACGAGTCGCATGCCAGTGATCGGCGTCAGCAACTGGAGCGCGATGGTGCGCCCCGAGTATCCGGCGCCTACTATCGCCACACGGATTGGTCGCCCGTGCCGCTCCCGGCCCTCGAGCTCGGTATCAACGATGATCATCGGTCGCGGGTCAAGCTCGAACCTCCCACGCGGTGACTGGAGTCGTCTCGGAGATGGGCAGCCGTGGTCTTCGCGTCGGTCAAGTCGAAGACGATCATGATGCGGCGGGTCAGGCGCAACATGCATGCCCGCGTAATGCCCACCAGCACCGGTACCACGCAGACGTCACCTCCCGCGGCGCCATGGAACTGTAATAACCGTGCAACACTCCGCGCTCACCGCAAGGCGGGGTATCCCGCAGCGGCGAGGACGGCCCATGGTCCAACAATTGCGCCCCCTGCTTCGGCTGAGCAGCCCGGCGACGGCCCGACCGAGAGAGAGGTTTGTTATGGTGCAGTTGCAGAAGCCGAAATGGGTCTACATGGGGGGCCGGCTCGTGCCGTGGGACGACGCCGTCCTGCACGTCTCCACGGAAGCCGCCGTCCGCGGACTGAATGTGTTCGAGGGGCTGAAGGCCTACTGGCGGCACGATGGGGCCACGCTCGGCGTGGTCGCGCTGGAGCGCCATTTCGCGCGGCTGGAACGCTCGGCGCGTCTGCTCCACATCCCTATGCCCGAAGACCTCGGGTCCTTCCGGCGCGGCTGCTTCGAGCTCCTCGACGCGCTGGCAGTATCCGACCGGGACATTTGGCTCCGAGCGACGCTTTACGTGGTCGAAGGGCATTGGGGGGAGAACACGCGCGCCGACCTGGTGCTCACGGCCTACACCCAGGACAAGGCGCGCCCAAAGCCCATTGACGTCGGCGTGAGCACCTGGCAACGCGCGACGGACACGGCATTGCCCCCTCGGATCAAGACGAGTAGCAACTACCAAGTGGCGCGCCTGGCGCGGATCGAAGGCCGTGGCCGCGGGTTCAGCGACATGATCCTGCTCAATCGCTGGGGACGGGTAGCCGAGGCCACCGCGGCCTGCGTCCTCGTCGTCCGGGATGGGGCAGTCATCACTCCACCCGCCACCGAAGGCTGCTTGGAGAGCATCACCGTACAGATCGTCAGGGCGCTGTGTCGCTCGCTCGAGATCCCCTTCGTCGAGCGGCCGATCGACCGCACCGAGCTCCTCATAGCAGACGAGGCCGCCATCGTGGGCACGCTCGCGGAACTGGTACGGATCCGGCGGATCGACGAACATGTGCTACCGGAGGCCAGCCCGCTCCTAGACGCTGTGGCGGATCGCTTCTGGGCGGCTGTGCGGGCCTCGGACCCACACCCGGCGGTCGATCTGGCCATCGTCCCCAAGGGGAGCGCACCGCTGGCCAGGCTGCCCGGCCTTGAACGTCGCGCGCCTGTCGCGCTCGGTTCAACCAAAGGCTCATCCACCGGGGCGTTCTCGCCCCATCCCTCGTCGTGAGTCAAACGATGACAACCGCCGTGGCGGTGGGGTCGCGCGTCGTCGCGGCGCCCCCGGCTCCGCCTGCTGGCGGGACGTGCCGTTTCTGCGCCGCTCCGCTGCACACAAGCTTCGTCGATCTCGGGAAGAGCCCTTTGTGCGAGAGCTTCCTCCGGGCCGATCAACTGAACGAGATGGAGCCGTTCTACCCGCTGCATGCTTGGGTGTGCGATTCCTGCTTCCTCGTTCAGCTACAGGCGTACGTCAGCCGGGAAATGATCTTCAGCGAGTACGCGTATTTCTCTTCGTACTCTGACACCATGCTGGCGCACGCACGCCATTACGTCGGGCGGATGGTCGAAGAGCAGCGCCTCACGGTCGAGAGCCGGGTCATCGAGCTCGCGAGCAACGATGGATATCTGCTGCAATACGTCGTGGAGCGCGGTATTCCCGCGCTGGGCATCGAACCCGCCGCCAACGTCGCGAAGGTCGCGCTCGAGAGAGGTGTACCGACCCGCGTCATGTTCTTCGGTCAGGACACGGCCCGTGCGCTCGCCGCCGAGGGCTGGCGCGCGGACCTGCTCATTGCCAACAACGTGCTCGCGCAGGTGCCCGACCTCAACGACTTCGTTGCGGGCATGAAGCTCGTGCTCGCGCCACGCGGCGTGATCACGGTGGAATTCCCGCACCTGATGCGCCTCGTTGCGGAGAACCAGTTCGACACGATCTATCATGAACACTTCTCGTATTTCTCGCTGCTGTCGGTCCGACGGATTTTTGCCGCCCATGGGCTCACGATCTTCGACGTCGAGCAGATCTCGACGCACGGAGGCTCCCTCCGGATCTTCGCCTCGCACGTCGAGGATCCGCTTCGCCCGGTCACCCCTCGCGTCGACACGCTCGCACGTGCCGAGGTGGACGCCGGGCTCAATCACCTCTCGTACTATGCCCACTTCGCCGATCGCGTACAGGAGACGAAACGCCAGTTGCTCGAGTTTCTGATCACCGCGAAACGGGCGGGCAAGAGCGTGGCGGGGTACGGGGCGCCGGGCAAAGCCAACACGCTGCTCAACTACTGCGGCATCCGAACCGACCTGCTCTCGTACACGGTGGACCGCAGTCGGTATAAACACGGCAAGTTTCTGCCGGGGACGCATATCCCGATTCACCCGCCGGAGGAGCTTCGCGTAACCCGGCCGGATTATGTCCTCATCCTGCCGTGGAACCTCCAGCAGGAAATCATGAGCCAGCACGCCTACATCAAGGAATGGGGGGGGCGATTCGTCATCCCGATTCCGGAAGTGCGGATCTGCACTTGAGCGCGTCGCGGGTATTGCGACACGCCGGGCTCGACTGGTAACCGCGAGAGAAGGGGGCAAACCCTCATGAACGTCGTGAGAGCCGGTTTACTGACACCCGGGACGGCCCGATGAAAGTCGTTCTGTTTTGTGGAGGTCTCGGCATGCGGTTGCGCGACTACGCGGACAACGTGCCCAAGGCCATGGTACCAATCGGCTACCGGCCGATCATCTGGCATCTCATGAAGTACTACGCCCACTTCGGCCACCACGACTTCATCCTGTGCCTTGGCTATCGCGGGGACCTGATCAAGCACTACTTCCTCAACTATGAGGAGTGCGTCTCCAACGATTTTGTCCTGTCGGAGGGCGGCAGGAAGCGCGAGCTGTTGAGCAGCGACATCAACGATTGGCGCATCACCTTTATCGAGACAGGCCTGAACGCCAACATCGGGCAGCGGCTCAAGGCCGTCGAGCCGTATCTTGCCGGGGAGCGCGTCTTCCTCGCGAACTATTGCGACGGTCTCACAGATTTGCCGCTACCCGAGCAGATCGGCCATTTTGAGGCGAGTGACGCGGTCGCGAGCTTCCTCTGCGTTAAGCCGAATTTGAGCTACCACTTTGTAACGACGGAGCCCGACGGCCTAGTCACGAGTTTCCGCGATATTGCGCAATCGGGGCTCCGCGTGAACGGCGGCTTCTTCGCCTTCAAGCGCGAAATCTTTGGCTACATCGAAGATGGCGACGAGCTCGTGGTCGCGCCGTTCCAACGACTCGTGCGCAAGCAGCAGCTTGTGGCCTATGACTATGACGGCTTCTGGCTCCCGATGGACACGGCCAAGGACAAGAAGCGCCTCGACGACCTGTACGCCCTTGGGAACCCGCCCTGGAGCGTGTGGCAACCGGACGCGGTGCAGCCGAGAACCGATGCGGCGCGGCTGCGGTCAGCGGCGTCCCACGCGCGGCCGTTCGAATATGCTGCCCCTGACGTTTAGCACCCCGCCCGGCCAGCCCACTCGGATCCTCTGCCTCGGCGCGCACGCGGACGACATCGAGATCGGGTGTGCCGGAACGCTGCTGCGCCTGCTCGGTAACGGCCATGACGTGGAGATGCGTTGGGTCGTGTTCAGCGCCCCTGGCGCGCGGCGCCGCGAGGCGCAGGGCAGCGCGCGGCGGTTCCTGAATGGCGCCACGGGATCCCGCGTGCTCGTCAAGCAGTTCCGGGACGGGTTCTTTCCCTATTTCGGCGCGAGGATCAAGGAATGCTTCGAGAGCCTGAAGCGGCTCCCGCCTCCGGATCTGATCTTCACGCACTACCACGGCGACCGCCACCAGGATCATCGCCTGATCTCTGAGCTGACGTGGAACACCTTTCGTAACCACCTGGTCCTCGAGTACGAGATTCCCAAGTACGACGGGGACCTTGGCTCGCCCAACGTGTTCATGCCGCTGGACGATGCGACCCAGCGTCGCAAGACCCGGCATCTCTGGGCTGCGTTCCCCTCGCAGCGACACAAACCGTGGTTTTCGGAGGACACCTTCGCGGGTCTCATGCGCCTGCGAGGAATCGAATGCGCCTCCCCAGGCGGATACGCTGAGGCGTTCTACACGCGCAAGCTGATTCTCGGGCCCCAGACTCCGAGGAACGGACGATCGAGATGACTCGCGTGCTCCACGAGTTGGTGGCGCGACGGGACCTCCTGTACATCCTGGTGTGGCGCGAGCTCATCGCGAAGTACAAGCAGTCGGTGATGGGGATCCTCTGGGCGATCCTCATGCCGGCGCTCATCGTCACCGCCGGCATCGTCGTGAAGTTCGCGTTCGCCTCGGCATCCGGTGAGAAGCTCGCAGCGACCGATATCGCCACTGTCGCCGTGAAGGCAGTTCCCTGGGCGTTCTTCGTGGCGTCGCTCCGATTTGCGACGAATAGTCTGGTCGCGAACCGTGAGCTCGTGACCAAAGTGTACCTCCCGCGACAGATCTTTCCCGTAGCCTCGGTGTTGTCGCAGTTCGTGGATTTCGGCATTGCCACGGTTGTGCTGGCGGTGATGCTCACCGTCCTGCGGGTCGGCGCGAGCGTACAGCTCGTATGGGTACTGCCGCTCGTGTGTCTCCTGCTCCTGCTGTGTATCGGGCTCGCGATCCTACTGTCCGCGGCGAGCCTGTTCTTTCGGGACGTCAAGTACATCGTGGAGGCCGTCATCACCTTTGCGATCTTCTTCACGCCCGTCTTCTACGACGTCACGCTGTTCGGCCGCTGGGCCGATCTCCTCATGCTCAACCCCCTGGCTCCGATACTGGAAGGGCTGAGTGCGGCGGTCGTGTATCACCGGGCGCCGCCTCTGGGGTGGATCGCGTACAGCACGGGCGCGCTCGCTGTGGTATGGCTCTTGGCCAATGCCTTCTTCCAAAAGATGGAACCGTACTTCGCGGAGAGCATCTAGGATGGCCCATGGCTGAAGCCCCACTCGAAATGGAGCAGGTCTTCAAGAAGTTCAAGAAGGGAGAAATCCACGATTCGCTGCGGGATCTCATCCCAGCCCTGACGGGGGGCCTGCTGCGGCGCGCCCGGAGCGGCCGACTGGAAGGTCGGGAATTCTGGGCGCTCCAGGACGTGTCGTTTCAGGTCGGCCGCGGTGAGGCGTTCGGCATCATCGGGGCCAACGGCGCGGGCAAGAGCACCATCCTGAAGCTGCTCAGCAACATCATGAAGCCCACGAAGGGGACGTTGCACGTCCGGGGCACGCTGTCGGCGTTGATCGAGGTGAGCGCGGGCTTTCACCCCGACCTGACCGGGCGGGAGAATATCTACCTCGGCGGCGCCGTGCTGGGCATGTCGCGCCAGCGCATCCGCGCGAAGTTCGACGAGATCGTCGCATTCTCCGGGCTCGCGGAGTTCATCGACACTCCCGTGAAGCGCTACTCATCGGGGATGTTCACGCGCCTCGGCTTTTCCGTGGCGGCCCACGTCGATCCGGACATTCTCATCGTGGATGAAGTGCTGAGCGTCGGCGATTTCGTCTTTCAGCGCAAGTGCGTCGAGCGCATGAACGCCGTCCTCGCGAGCGGCACTACCGTCGTGTTCGTCTCCCACAACCTGCGCGCCGTGGCCGACCTGTGCCCGCGCAGCCTCTTCCTCGAACGCGGTCGCGTAGCGGCGATCGGACCGACCGATGACGTTATCAAGGCATACATGGCGCGCACCGCGGCCGTCGCGGAGCCGGGGCCTGACCAGGAGGTCACGATCTCGCACTTCGCCGTTCGCAGCGAGCACGGGGACGGCATTCAGTTCGAGTCCGGCCAAAAGGCGTGGGTCGACGTGGAGATCACAGCCCTCGCGCCATGCCACAACGTCGCGGTCGCGCTCGACGTGCGGGACGAGACTCACTATCAGATGTTCCATACCTCCACCGAGCGCATGGGTCTCCCCACGCTCTCACTCCAGCCCGGCGAGACCGCGCAGTGCACGTTCGAGCTCGATCTGCACCTCGCCCCCGGCATGTTCCACTTCGGCACGACCATCTACCGTTACGACCTGGGCAAAACCTTCGACCGGCGTTTCCCGGCGGCGACGATCTTCGTAACCTACGACAAGGACGTCCGCGGGGCGGCGAACCTCTATCCACGGGTGACGATCACATCCCCCGAGTGCGTGGCAGAGCCCGCGAAATGAAGTGGAGTAACCAGCCCCCGTCGGATCGAGCCCTCATCCGACAGCAGTTCACGCGCACGCGGCCGTACGCCGACCTCTATGAGGGCGCATCGTCGAACGCGCACTTCTTCAAGACTCGACTCCGGTGGGTGCGCGAGCTCGTGAGCGAGTGTCCTCCCGGAAAAGTCCTCGACGTCGGGTGCGGTCCGGCACTCGCGTTCGAGCATCTGCTCGAGCGCGGATTCGAGTGCGTCGGGGTCGACCAATCGGAGAGCATGATCAAGGAGTGTCGCCGTCGCTACGGGAATCATGCATCGGCGCGATTCGCAGTCGGTGACGTTCAATCCCTCGCGTACCCGAGCTCGTGCTTCGACGTGATCCTCTGCCTTGGCGTTCTCGAGTACGTCGATGCCGACGTCGCACTGCGGGAGCTGGCGCGGGTGCTCAAGCCCCGGGGCGTCCTGGTGACGAGTATGCACAACGAATGGAGCCCGTATCGACTCTGGGAACGGGCCGTCTACGCGCGCGCGCGCACGCTGCTGCGCGCCGTCCGCGGGGAGCCAGCACCGGCCGAGGCCGCGCTCCGCACCTGTTCCGCTCGGAAACTTCAGCTCATGCTCGAACGGCATGGCCTCGAAGTCGTAGACCGCGTCTACTACGATTTCAACCTCTTCGTCCCTCCCCTTGATCAGTACCGACCGGCTCTCGCCTTCTCCGTCAGCGAGCGTCTGGAGTCGCTGGCGCGTACCCCTCTCCAACGCCTGGGCCGGGCGTTCCTCCTGAAAGCCTCCAAGGCTGGCTCGCGCTCATGAAGAGAAGTGTTGCAGGCTTGTGACACTTTCCCGCTTCCCTCGCACGGCCACGCGGTCAAGAGGAGCTAGGCACGGGGCGTAGACCTTGCGCCGTTCTTTGGCAACCCGAATTGGAGGCGTATCAAAATGATTCGTGGCCGACTCAGCTCCGAGGCGTTCGCCCTTGCGCTCCTCGTGACGTTGGCCGCATGTGCCGAGCACGGAGTCGTCACTCAGGGCCCCCCGCCGACCGCGACGCTCTCCGTCAGCGCCAACCTTAGCGGCACCGCTGTTACCATGGTCGTCGTTGATGTCACGGCTCCCGACATCCCCACGATGCTGGTCTTCAACATTCCCGTCGTGGACGGCTTGGCCAGCGGGACTATCACTATCCCGGCCGGTTCGAACCGCACGATCACGATGCGCGCCTACGATGCAGGAGGGGTTCAGACCCACAGCGGGTCCACGACCGTCACCATCCAGGCAGGGGGGAACGCAACGATATCGATCATGCTGACCCCGCTGACGGGGAACCTGCCCATCACGATAACGATCGGCTCTTTCGTCGTGACCGTGACGCCCAGCTCGGCAACGCTGCACCTCGGAGGCACCACGACAGCGCAGCTCACGGCCACGGTCAAAGACACGCAGGGCAATACCATCGGCACTGCTGTCGTAACCTGGGCCACAGACAATCCCGGCGTGGCGACCGTGAGCGGGTCCGGCCTGGTCACGGCGACTGCGGTCGGCACGACGTCGATCTCAGCCGTCTACTCGGGAGTCGCCGGTAGCGCGTCGATTACCGTCGCACAGTAGCCGGAGCACCTGGATGCGGCAGCTCGGTCTTGCTCTTGGCCTGGTTTCTTTGGTGGCGCTCGGTTCGTGTCTGGGGCGCGACGCGACGACACCGGAGGGGCACGGCCCGGAAGCGAAGCTTGTCCTCAGGGCGGACCTATCTGGGACGCAGGTCGCGATGGTAGTGGTGGAGGTAACGGCGCCGGATATCGCGACGCCGCTGGTCTTCAACATTCCGATTGCGAGCGGCGTCGCGAGCGGGACGATCACGGTCCCCGCGGGCTCGAGCCGGACGATCGCCCTGCGCGCCTACGACGCCACAGGCGTGGAGACGCATGGCGGATCGGTCACGGTCACCATTCGTGCGGGGACGAACGCGACGATCTCGATCACGCTGACGCCGTTCACGGGCGACCTGCCGATCACGGTCACGCTGGGGAGCTTCACAGTCACATTGCAGCCCACATCGCTGACGCTCGCGCCCGGCGACACCGCGACCCTGGCCGCTACCGTGGTGGACGGAAACGGTACTCCGGTTATCGACCCGGTCGCATGGGCCACGCTGGCGCCGAGCGTTGTCACGGTCGTGAGCACGGGCCCGAAGAAGGGCCGCGCCTCGGCCGTCGCGGCGGGGCAAACATCGGTGGTCGCCCTGTTCGGAGGGATGGCCGGGTCGGCGACGGTGACGGTCACCCCCACGGGCGTGGCATACCCGCTGCACGTCGAGGCGGGCAAGCATTACCTCGTGGACGCGCGTGGGCGTCCCTTCCTCATGACCGGCGACGCCGCCTGGTCCCTGCTCGTACAGCTCACGCGCGAGGATGCCGCGGCGTATCTCGAGGATCGGAGGCAGAAGGGATTCAACACGATCATCGTGAACCTGATCGAGCACTTCTTCGCGGACAACCCGCCGTACAACGTGTATGGCAACGCACCCTTCCTCACGCCCGGCAACTTCACCACACCGAACGAGGCGTACTTCGCCCACGCAGCGTACGTCATCAACCTGGCCGCCCAGAAGGGAATGCTGGTCCTCGTGTTCCCGGACTACATGGGGTTCACCGGAACGCAGCAGGGCTGGTGGAACGAGATGGTGGCCAACGGCCCTGATAAGCTCACCATCTACGGAATGTACTTGGCGAATCGCTTCCGGTCCTTCGACAACGTCATCTGGGTGCACGGCGCCGACTTCAATCCCCCAGATCTCACGTTGGTGCGCCCGATTCCGAACGGGATGATCACCGTGGAGCCGAAGTGGCTGCAGACGTTCGACGGCGCGCGGAACACCTCGGCGCTCGGTCTGGTCGGCACTGGAGAGCCATGGCTCGGCGTCAACACGATCTACACCGACCAGTCCTCCGTTGTGACTATCGCGCACACCGAGTATGCCCGCTCGACGATGCCGTTCTTCCTGACCGAAGCGGCGTACGAGGGCGACGTCGCCGAGAACGTCGTGCGGCAGCAGGCCTACCAGGCGGTGCTCGCCGGCGCGACTGGCCAAGTGATGGGCAACAACCAGATCTGGCGGTTCGCGAGCGCCTGGCAACAGGGGCTCAACAGCCGGGGTGCGGTAACGCTCAGCTATCTTCCCGCCCTGATGGCTGGCCGTGCCTGGTGGACACTGGTGCCTGACGTGAATCATCTCGTCGTCGTCAGCGACTTTGACGCGACCACCGGTCGCGCGGCCGACGGCTCGTTCGTGCTGTCGTATTTGCCGCACGCGAGCGGTGTGACGGTCGATTTGTCGCAGCTCAGCGGCCCACGCGTCATCGCGCGCTGGTACGATCCCGCGAACGGGACTTATCAAAACATCAGCGGCTCGCCGTTCCCAGCGGGAGGGATGCAATTCATCGCCTCCGGTGGGACCAACGGCAGCGGCTTCGACGACTGGGTTCTGGTACTGGAGTCGGTTCCCTAGCGTCGCAGCGGCTCGAGCTAACTCCATGCGCGTGAAAGACCTTCCACATGGCCCGCAGCACCGCGTCATGGGTCACAGAAGCCATCGCCCCCCCTCCCGATGTTAGCCACCTCGTAGGCTGGTGGAAAGTCACACTACAAGAGCTGCTCAGAGCAAAACCGCCGAAAGGCGGTGACGCAGAGCTACGGGGCTACCGCGAGTCCATCTCGCCACGTCCGCCGGGCCGCCAGCGATCGACGAACCAGTCGATGCGGTGGCCCGGCTTTTTTTGTGGGGCGAACAACGGTACCGGTGGAGGCTGCGGAGCTTGACGATGACCTTCAAACACAAGCTGTCGTGCCGCCTTGCCCTCATGAGGGATTCATTGCCGCTCCTCGCAGCGGTCGTAGCGCTCGTGTCATGTCAGCTTCCCACCGCGAGATCCGGTGATCCAGGCGTTCCAATCATCCAAGTCGTCATCCTCCCTGAAAGTCTCAGTCTCGACCCATGGCAACAACAGAAGTTTGTGGCCTATGGCCGTACTGCGAGCGGTGACAGCTCCGCTGTCACGGTGAGTTGGACCGCTACTGGTGGAAGCATCACGCCTGACGGGATGTTTGCCGCCGACACGGCAGCTGGGGACTTCCTGGTCTCAGGTACAAGCGCTGCCCACAACCTCTCGGGTTCGTCGCGCGTGCACATCCGGCCGCGTCGGGTCGCGTCGGTCGGCGTGAGCCCGGCGTCGGCCACTGAGACGGTGGGGCAGACGGTGCAGCTCACCGCGACGCCACGCGATGCCAACGGGAACCCGCTGGCAGGCCGCGTGGTGACGTGGGGCAGCAGCAACACCGGCATCGCGACTGTGAATGGCAGCGGCGTCGTGACGGGCGTCGCTGCCGGCTCGGCCACGATCACGGCCACGAGCGAAGGGCAGAGCGGAACAGCCGCCCTCACCGTGACAGCGGGCCAGCCGCCGCCGCCTCCTCCGCCGCCGCCGCCGCCACCACCACCTCCCCCTCCGGTCGCGTCAGTGAGCGTGAGTCCCGCGTCGGCGAGTGTGACGACGGGGCAGACGGTCCAGCTCACAGCGACGCCGCGTGATGCGAACGGCACCGTGCTGTCGGGACGCGTTGTCACCTGGGGAAGTGGTAACACGGGTGTGGCGACGGTGAGTGGTAGCGGGCTCGTGACAGCCGTGGTAGCAGGGTCGGCGACGATCACGGCGACGAGTGAGGGGAAGAGCGGGACGGCAGCGATCACGGTGACCGCGTCCGGGGGAGGGACGGTTCTGTTCCAGGAGACGTTCGAAGACACTGCGTTTGCGTCGCGCGGCTGGTACGACAACACCGGCATGGCCACAACGACGGCACAGCATAACGCCGGGAGCACCCGTGCCTTGGAAGCGCATTTCCTCACTGGCGCGATGACCCCGACGTGGGGAGGAGCAGCTCGGCACTTATTCCCGGCTACGCCTACCGTCTACGTCAGCTACTGGGTGAAGTATAGCGACAACTGGGTCGGCTCCGGTCAGCCATATCACCCACATGAGTTCATGATCATGAGTGACTTGGACGACGACTATAACGGCCCCTCATACTCGTGGCTCGTGGCCTACATCGAGCACAACTACCAGAACGGCGGCATTCCTCGGCTGTCACTGCAGGACAGCAAGGCCATCAACACGAGCTACGGCGCGCCGCCCATCAATCTGATCGGCATCACTGAGAACCGCTCGACCAGCGGCTGCAACGGCGTTGTGGAGACCAATGTGGTCCCGAGCTGCTACGAGTATGGTGCCACGCCGCCGTGGTACAACTTCAAAGATCTGAACGCGAGTAAGGTGTGGTTCCAGCCGGCCCCGGGCGCGGGCTACAAAGGTAACTGGAACCACGTCGAGGCCTATTTCGCCATCAACTCGATTGTGGGTGGCATCGGCCAGGCCGATGGGGTGGTGCAGTACTGGTTCAACGGCACGCTGGTGATCGACCGGCACGACATTCTCTTTCGGACGGGCGCGCGGCCGAGCATCAACTTCCACCAGTTCTTGATCGCGCCCTACATCGGTGACGGGTCACCTGTGGATCAGTACATGTGGGTCGACGATCTCACGGTCGCGACCGCCAAGCCTTAGCAAGGCACGCGGCCCGAGTCGATGCGCAGTCCTACGCTAAGTCTTTTACCGGCGCTATGTGCCCCAGACACTCGTGACATTGGTCACGGGCAAACGCCAAAGAGTTCTGCAGATTGCGTTGCCCTTATTGTGACCGACGTCTTGGGTCATTCTGCTCAAACAGTCGTTAAGCCCAAATTCCGAAGCAGCAGTACTCGCGCGTGAGCGGAGCCTGGCCTGGTCCTTGCTTCACGCAGTCGTAAAAACATAGCTGCTCAGAGCAAAGCCGTCGAAAGACGGTGACGCAGAGCTACGGGACTACCGCGACGCGAGTCGCCACGTCCGCCGGGCCGCCAGCGAAACTGATTTCGCCGGCGGCTTTTTTTCTGTCGCCCGGCGGTTGCACGCAGAAACACAACACACGCTGCTCAGAGCAAAGCCGTCGAAAGACGGTGACGCAGAGCTACGGGACTACCGCGACGCGAGTCGCCACGTCCGCCGAGCCGCCAGCGAACCGACATCGGACAACGCTGGCGGCTTTTTCTTTGGGAGGAATTCGGTCATGACATTCAAGCACAAGCTGTCGCATCGACTGGCCCTTATGAGGGATATCGTTCTGGTCGCGACCGTCGCACTCGCTGCCTGCGAGGTGCCGTCCCGCACAGCCTTTGATGCATCGATTGCCAGAGTCATCGTCCTACCTGAAACGCTCGTAGTGTCGTCGAACCACACCACCGATCTCGTCGCCGTCGCCCTCACCCAGGCCGGTGACACCGTGTCCTCCGGCATCACCTGGACCGCAACCGGTGGCAGCGTCACCGATTCCACGACGGCGGGTGGCGGCGTGCACCGCGGTCAGTACCGTGCGCCGTCCTCACCCGGGAAGTACAAGGTGAAGGCGCAGGCGAACTCAAGTCCCGCCGCCGACTCAGCGACCGTCACCGTCACAACGGTGGCCGTCGCCTCCGTCACGCTGTCTCCCCCGACCGCGGCCATCCTGATCGGCGGTAAGCAACAGTTCACGGCCGGGGCGAGCGATTCTGCCGGGAATCCGCTTGCCGGTCGCGTCATCACGTGGTCGAGCAGCAATCCGGCAGTGGCAACGATCAACCTCACCGGGCTGACCACTGGCGTATCTGCCGGCATCTCAGTGATTAGCGCCACTAGTGAGGGTCAGTCGGCCACGGCTGCCGTCACGGTCTCAACCGCGCCCGTGGCTTCGGTGACTGTGAGCCCGACGTCGGCAAGCATTGCGGTAGGTGCCACGCAGCAGCTCTCGGCCGTGACGAAGGACGCCGCGGGCAACACCCTCACTGGCCGTGTGGTCACCTGGACGAGTAGCAGCACCACGGTCGCCAGGGTCGGTGGCGCTGGCCTGGTCACCGGCGTGGCCTCCGGATCTGCGACGATCACCGCGACCAGCGAGGGGATTAGCGGGACGGCCACCGTCACTGTGACGGCAGCCCCGCCGCCGCCACCCCCGCCGCCGCCCCCGCCCCCGCCGCCGCCCCCGCCGCCGGTAGCATCGGTGACGGTGAGCCCGGCGTCAGCGAATGTGCCGACAGGGCAGACGCTGCAGCTCGCCGTAACTTTACGCGATGCCAGCGGCAACGTGCTCTCGGGACGGGTCGTTACGTGGTCGTCGAATGCCACGGGCGTGGCAACCGTGAACGGGAGCGGGCTGGTGACCGCGCTGGTCCTCGGTACGGCCACGATTACGGCGACGAGCGAGGGCCAGAATGGTACCGCCGCCGTCACCGTGACGGCAGCACCCCCACCGGGGACGTGGCCAAACGAGCCATCGGGGTACACGGTCATTTCGGATATGCCCTTTACCGCGGCGTTCCCCGCCGGGAGCAGCGACCAGCCCTACACCGATGGCTGGGGCATCACCG
>Ga0070699_100002733_pt1 | contig 15731 bp, 12 predicted proteins | sample KBSK1503metaG_FD_65473 | JGI IMG/M metagenome (GOLD analysis project Ga0070699, IMG submission 65473) | Corn, switchgrass and miscanthus rhizosphere microbial communities from Kellogg Biological Station, Michigan, USA - KBS K1-50-3 metaG | ecosystem: Host-associated > Plants > Roots >...
GATGAAGAAGGCAAACAGCGAACGGAAGAAGAGGTCGGTGATCTGTAGGAAATCACACGCCCAGATTTCGGCAGCATGGTTCTGCAGGAAGGTTGCCCAGTTCTGCCCTCCCGGTCTCTTTAAACGAACGTGTCTCATATACTTTGGATGGTTCGTTTACACACACAAATATCCAGCTTGAGTAACTCGCCACGGATGCGTTCGGCTCCCCAGAGCCGATTATTCATCGCCATGTCCCTGATCAATGCGATTGTCTCTGAGGATAGCCTTGGCTGTCTTGAATCCGCCTTTGACTTGTGCTTCCAGAACAAGCGGAAGAACTCTCGATGCCACCGAAGCAAGGTCTCCGGCTGCACAATGAAGAGCGCTTGCTTCCATGTTCGAACCATCCTCGCCAGAAGCACTAGGAGGAACCTCTCCGTCTTCCGACAGGCTGGTCGTTTGATTTGCCGACTCAGGACGATGAGAGGCACGCGTAACAAGGCGTTTTCAACAAGCAGTTCAGTCCTCCCTTTGGCAAGGTCTGCTATCGTACCGAGTAGAAGTGAGGTATTGTGCGGTCTCATCCGACCAACGAAGCCGTTGTGGAATACGTAAAAACAGAGAGCTTTTAGTCGCTTTATATGCATGAAAACATGGGACACAGACTGCTCCTTCGCGAAGAGGGAGAAGGTTACCAGAGCATGACATGCATCAACGCTCTTTGATTGTACCTTTATCGTCTCTCTCCTGCAAGTAGCATGTGTCATTCCATCGTTCTCAAAGGGCCTTTTTTGCGAACGGATGTCTCAAGTAGCCAGCACACTCTTTCGTCTGCACTCCTAGCTTTTATTATGTGCTCTTGATGCGCTCCACAAACCGCCTGAGAAAGCCCTGTTGTATCTTTTCGTCAGAAAACTACCGACGGGCCTATCGGAACGTTTCCTGGACGGCTCTATGGTATCATATGTAAGAGAACTACCAAAAACTTGATGTTGCTCGTATACCTGAGCCACCGATGGCAACTTCAAGTGGATTGTTCTTGCGCTGTTGCTGCTTGCCAATTTCATCGCGAGCATTCCAGCCACCTATGGCCAACTACGTACCATCTGTACCAACTCGACTTTCGGGCACTGCAATATCTGGCAACCGACGCCAGCGAATATGCAGGCGCTCCATCGCCTGGGCTTTTCTCTCGACACGTATGCCGTGTACACCCTCACCATTGATGTGCTCGCCTCCCTCGTATTCCTGGCGGTGGGTGCCGTGATTTTCTGGCGCAAGTCTGATGAGTGGATGGGTCTCTTCGTCTCGCTCGTGTTGGTGATCTTTGGCTCATTCGGTATCTCGGACTCGCTCGCAGGAACATTCATCACAGCGCAGACTCCTGGTGCTGTCAAGCTGCTATATCTCCTGCTCCTCCTCCAGTGGCCTGCGCTGGGTACATTGTTGTTGACGTTCCCGACAGGTCGGTTTGTGCCGCGCTGGAGCTGGGTAGTGGTGCTCTTCTGGCTGCTTCAGGATTGGTTTTTCACCTTTGGCAATATCGGGAACTGGCCGCTGGTATCCATCGCAGCCGACCTCCTCCTCGTGTTGGGAAGTACTGCGGGCGTCCAGGTCTATCGCTATCTGCGCGTCTACAACCCGGTGCAGCGCCAGCAGACCAAGTGGCTTGTCTATGCCTTTAGTGTTCTCGTGGTGGTGGAAGTCCTTAATCTCGTCATTGGTGGACTTGTCCCAGCCTTCAACCAGCCCGACTCGCCCTATCACTTAGACAGGGCAACCATGACTATGCTCTTCTTTATCCTCATTCCGCTCTCCATTGGCATCGCCATTCTCCACTACCGGCTGTGGGAGATTGATGTGCTCATCAACCGCACGCTGGTGTATGGCACGCTCACGGTCATCCTGACGGTGGTCTACGTTGGCCTGGTCATTGGCCTGCAGGCGCTCCTGCGGGGCATCATCAGCCAGGACAACAGCGTCGCCATCGTCATCTCCACGTTGGCCATCGCGGCCCTCTTCCAGCCCTTACGCCATCGTATCCAGAAGATGATTGATCGCCGCTTCTATCGCAGCAAGTATGACGCAGCCAAAATCATCGAGGCTTTCAGTGCCACGCTGCGCAATGAGCTTGACTTGAATCAGTTGAGTGAGCAGTTGGTGGCCGTGGTGCAGGAGACGATGCAACCAGCGCACGTCTCGCTCTGGTTGCGTAAACCCCAACAGAGCGAAAAACGCACTACCCACCCTTGGCGAGCCAATCCTCCTCCTTTCTAAGAACACAGACCTTCACACGCATGGAATTCTAAAAATGCTGAGTTTATTCCTGCAATGGTGTATGTGCTGGCTACCTCGAATATCCATTTTGAATAGTAACTACTCAGGTCCCCAAGCAACCGGTAAGGGTTGGCCATGGAAGACAGCGGTCAGAGCAGACAGCATAGAATGTCCTTGCTTCTGCATTGTCGAGAGATAACTGCGGATGCAGCAAAAAGCGGTGGCTCCAGTCGCACTGCGAAAGGTGCCAGCAATCTTTTGCTGAACTTTGGCCCAGCGCAGATCCCGCTCGGCCTGGTTGTTGGTAAAAGGAATGCGCAGGTCGTCGAGCAACGCCAGCACTTGCTCGGCACGCGCCATCAGGGCATCCAGCAGATTCTTGGCCTGGCTTTGCTTCTGCCTGCCTTTCTGCGATCCTGCCGCAGACGCAGGTGGGGGCGGTTGAGCGGCATAGCCAGCCGCCAGCATCTCGAAAGAGCGCGCGACCCAGTCGTCGCGCTTGAGAGCGGGAACAGCGCTCAGGTGGCGCAGACGCCACTGCTGACACGCACCATGCAGATCGAGCAAGAAGTCGTGCATCTCGGAAGCCCACTGCTGATGCTCCTGCTCGGCCACTGCCACACAGTCTCGCACGAGGTGGGCTCCACAGATGCTGTGAACACACGCATAGGCATCATAGCTGGCAAAACGGTCGTGCATGCCTCGCCCGCCAAAGCGCGGCCAGATGCCGATCTCGTCCATGGCCTGCCGGCCTCGCGACGCATGCCAGGCCAGATGGGTCAGCAAGCGGGTGCAATTCACATGCAGCCAATGCAGCATCCCATACACGCGGATGCCGGTCTCATCTCCATGCTGGAGGTGGCTGGCAACGATCAGCTCAGCAATGTGCGCAACCGTGGGTGCCAGCCGCTCTGCCGCCAGTTCACTCCACTGGATCAAGGTGCCTTCCGAGATCTGGCATCCGCAGAGCGCAGCCAGCGCCTCGCAGGTACGAGCTGTTGGCAGCAATTGCCCCTGGTGCAGATAGACGGCCAACGCTTGCAGGTGAGGTCCATACTGGACCGGTGCGCTGACCGAAGCAGGAAATCTGCCCAGGCTGGTGGTGTGACAGGTTGGGCAACAGATGGCTTCGATCTGATGCTCGTGGGCCAGCAGGCTGTGCTGGCTACATTGGACATCCGTTCACCTATAAGAGAGGGAAGAACGACAAGAGGTCCAGTATCCGTTTTTGAATGGTCTCGCGAAGATGGGGCAGCGCATCCAAATCTTAGCGTGCAGTTTTAATCTTTCGATGCGCTGCCCTCTTGCTGACCTAGTTCCGTCCTGAGAAAGACTTTCAGAAGAATTTAAGAGGAAAGTGGTAAGATGTAGATAGATTTTGCTGATAAGATTTTTGGAAGGAGCATCTTGGTAGCAATGGCTGAAACTGTGATAGGGGTCTTTGAAGATCATAACCATGCTGAACAGGCTATACATGATTTGAAACAGGCTGGATTTAGAGATGACCAGGTGGGGTTTGTGGTGCGCCACAGGGGAGAAGAGCAGACGGAAACCAGGGAGGGCAGGGGTGTAGTAGCAGGCGGTATTATTTCCGGCTTGCTTGGCGCGGCCAGTGCACTGCTACTCCCTATTATTGGCCCGACGGATGCGAGCAATGCGGCGATAAGCGGGGTACCGGTGGCGGAAATGGCGATAGATAGGATGAGGGGCGAGAGAGAGAAGAGAACTGAAGAGGAAGAAAGTAAAGCCGCAGTCACTGGGGAGCCTGTGACGGCAGCTGATGAAGAGGCCGAAATGGCTGAGGAAAAGAGGAGGAGGGAGATTGATGAAGGCGCTGATGCTGTGAGCGGGGCTGTCCTTGGAGGTTTCCTTGGGGTGGCGGCTGCACTCTTGATCCCCGGAATCGGTCCCGTGGTTGCAGGCGGAATCCTGGTAACGGTCCTGGCGGGTGCGGCAATAGGCGCCACGGCTGGCGGGGTTATCGGCGCTTTCGTCAGTATGGGTCTGCCGGAACACGATGCGCACCATTATGCGCGGGAGTTCGAGGCCGGACGAACGATAGTGACGGTTAAAACGGATGGCCGCCAGCAGGAAGCGTTTGATATTCTGCGCCGCGACAAAGCGCGTGAAGTTCAAGCGCACTAGGTCAAACCTTGATAACAGCACAAGTTCATATGCAGTCATTTCCAAAAAAATACTGCTCAACAGCGCCATGTATAAGCGCCGATTGCTGAACCCCAGCCCATTCAAAATCATTGCCACTGTGGCCGTTCCTACACTCACCTGGCGGTTCGTTTCGCCCGCCAATCGATCCAGGTAGGCGGCAAGCCCTCTCTCCTCACACACGCCCGCTCCCACTCCCAGGTGGTCTACCCGTTCGTTTACGTAGCTCTCGGGGATCTGCATCCCTTTCTCCGCTCCTTTGTATACAATTTGTACCCCCCGCATCCTAGCAGGATTCCCCATTGCCGTCGAGTCCCCTGCGAAATGTGGGTAGTATGTCACATTTTCCCCGCGATGGTGTTATTATCAGTGATTGCATCATCAACAGCAGAGGAGTGGGCATGTCGCTAGAACCAAACGAAGTGGATCACTTCCCGCCCGACACCGGTCAGACCATGCTCTATGAGCGCTATGGACAGGCTATCTTCGGCTACCTGCGCCTGCACGCGCACTCACTGGAAGACGCGGAAGACCTGCTCTTAGAGGTCTTCCTGGCCGCCCTCGAACGCGACAACCTCTCCGCGCTACCTCCTGGAGGGCAGCTGGCCTGGCTGAGACGTGTAGCGCATAACAAACTCCTCAACCTCTATCGCCAGGCCAGCAGGCACCCGCGCGTCGCGTTGGACTCTGTGGGAGACACCATGCTCGAAGCAGATGGCCCGGAGCAGCAGGCGCTCCGACAAGAAGAGCGCAGTCAATTGCGGGCCGCGCTCCAAAAGCTCCCACCAGTGCAGCAGCATATCTTACAGCTGCGCTACGGCGATGGGCTGCGCTGCGCCGAAATTGCCCTGCTCCTCGACAAACGCGAGGAGGCCGTGCGCAAGCTCCTCTCGCGCAGCATCCTGGCCCTGCGCCAGGTCTATCAGCTCAACCGACAAACCGAAGGAGAAAGCTCATGCTGAACCATCACGATCGACTTCCCGAAGAACAGAGCAACCCCGGCTTGATCCAGGAGCTGCGAGCAACCTACCGTCTCAGGCCGGAAGAGCAGCAGGCGCTGGCTCGCGTTCATGAACGCCTCGCGCACAGTTCACAGCCACTCCCGCCGCTTGACGCCGTGCGGATCGATGACCTTGCGCGCGCTCGGCAGCGCGTCACTCCTGCTGGGCCGCCTACGCCGATCTCCCAGTTCAGGCGGCGGTGGCTCACGCGCCTCGGTGCCTACGCGGCAGCCATGCTTGTCGTAGTCCTCGTCGGCTCGTTAGCGCTCACCTTTTCCCTCATCCATCACACCAGCGTCGGTTCGCCTCCCAGTCACGACATGCACCTGGTGTTGGAGCCGGTCAAGGGCAGTCATCCATCGCGGGCCGATATGCAGGCTGCGAGCGAGATCCTTTCACAGCGTTTCAGCAGCTTCGGGTTAAGCCTGGTCAGCACAAACGTGCTAACAACCAACGGCCACCTCGCCATCTGGGTGGAACTGCCGCATTTCGGCGGCGACGAACAGCAGACCATCGCGACCCTGGTGCAGACCGGCCACCTGGAATTCTGGGGTACCGGACCTGGTCCGGTACCCCTCAACACGACATTCGACCCGGCCCGCTATGCGCAGTATAACCCCGGCGGCAGGCCGCGCTTCACCGGCAGAGACCTCGATCCAAACGCTCTCTCTGTGAGCCAGGACCAGGCTGGCCGCCCGCAGATCGACTTCGAGATGCAGGGCAGCTCCATCGACGCATTCGGCAGCTTCACCGCTCACACTATTGGCGAATATCTGACCATCACGTTTGACCGCAAGGTGATCGAATCGGCGGTCATCGAGAGCGCCATCACCGGCCCCGCCGTAATCACCGGCGACTTCACGCAGCAGCAAGCCAACGCTGTCGTTGCAGACCTCAAAGCCGGATCTCTGCCGGTTGCACTGACGGTGGTGACAGGATGAGAAGAAGCTCATCTCGTCACCTAATACCCTCCATTTCGCAGGGGGACTCGACGGGAATGAGGAATCCTGCGAGGATGCGGGGCGCAAATTGCACATGCGGCTCTCGTCTTTCAGTGTGTTGAGGGCATTGAACTCTTGCATATTCGCTCGGCATCGGGCACGCAGTCGTTCGTTTTACGCTTGCAGCCCATGCATCGCCTCGTTCTGGCTTTGCTTGGGCTATCCTTTGAAAAAATCTACAAAATCTCCTCCTGACCCACATTCCGCACTTAGATTGTCAGTTTTTGTGAAAATTGGTCGTTTGTCCTCAAAAAAGCGCACGACTCCTGGATGTGGATTGCTCTGAGCCGCCAAACGCGACAGGTGGTGGCCTATGCGATTGGGGATCGGAGCCGGCAAGACGTGTTAGCGGGTGCGGGAAGCCATTGCAGAGGGGGATCGCCAGGGGCATTGCTTCACCGATTTCTGGGCGGCCTACGCGGCGGTGATCCCGGAGGAGCAACACACAGCCGTAGGCAAAGAGACCGGAGAAACGGCTCACGTGGAGCGGTGGAACTACACCCTACGGGAGCGTCTGGCCCGTTTCGTACGCATGACATGGTCCTTTTCCAAGTCGCTGATCATGCATGAGTCCTGCTTGCTCTTCTTCCTCCATCGCTACAATACCGAGCGAGCCATCCTGCTCAAGTGAGCCACTACCCTCCCCTCTACATACTCCGTCCTACCATTCCCCAGGAAGAGTTTGATCGACAAATGCAGGGCTTATTAGAAGTTGTCGCAGGCAAAACCCATTTACCGCTCTACGATATCAGCGAACCAAAAGCGCCGTGGTGGATGTAGCTGAGGAGGAACCGGAAAACAATAGATACTTATCGCATCCTCTTTATGATTACCACTAATAGAGATCTTGTATATGCTCAGCTAGTGGTAATTTACATTGCTCACACCTTGATCTAATGCATTCATTGTTGTAGGTGCATGCATCTCGTAGCCAGAGTCTGTGCATGTTTCCGAAAAGTAGGCTATTGCCCCTGGTGGAAGTCCCCCGGACTTCCTTGCCCGCAAAGGGCCAGTCTCCGAGGAAGACAGCACGCCCACTACATTTGACGCTCAGGACTGTCCAACATGTAGTGGCACCCCTTGCGGGCAATACCGCTTATCTCCTCTGAATGATTACTTGGAAGGTCAAAAGGGGCTAGATTGTGTACCTCCCATTCCATTTCTGGCATATTGCGAAAGAACTTACTTGTAGACCGCCAGAATAAATCCATCGAGAGGATGTAAGAGTGGGAATATCATTAACCACCGACCAGATACTAGCGCTGGCCCCTGATGCGAGTTCCGCCGCAGCGGGTAAAAAACTCGCAAACGCGAAACCCTGGGGGAATCTGGGCCAGAATAGCGAGGCGCTCTGGGGGGAGTGCCAGGGCAGCGCACTCTACCAGGTAAAGATTGATCTCTCCAGCATGACCATCCAGTGTAGCTGCCCCAGTCGCAAATTCCCCTGCAAGCACGGTCTTGGCCTCTTACTGCTGGCCGTGGCCACTCCTTCAGCCGCGCCCATATCTGAGCCGCCGGAATGGGTCACTGCCTGGCTGGCTAAGCGCCAGGCTGCCAGCAAACGGCGCGAGACAAATGAGACGTCAGCGACTACCAAAACCAATTCTGGGCCTTCAACGTCGTGGGCAAAGCGCGCGGAGAAACGGCGCGAGCTGGTGGCGCAGGGCCTGGAACGTCTTGACCTCTGGTTAAGCGACCTGGTGCGCAACGGCCTGGCAAGCGTGGAGTCACAGCCTGCCACGTTCTGGGAGCAGCAGGCGGCGCAGATGATTGATGCCCAGGCCCCGGGCATCGCCGCGTGGCTGCGCTCTATGGCAGGCATACCAATTTCCTCGTCCCGCTGGCCGGAGAAGCTGCTTGGGCAGCTTGGGCGGCTGGCTCTGCTCACCGAGGCTTATCGCCAGGGAGAACACTTAGAGGCTGCCCTGCAAGAGGACGTGCGCCAGTTGATCGGCTGGACGCTTGACCAGGATGAAGTCGCCGCCCGTGGCGAGCGCATCACAGATGATTGGTTGATCCTGGGCCAGGTGACCGACGAGGAGGAAGACGGTTCACGGGGACCAAAAGCGGGAAAGCAGCGTGTCCGCATGCAGCGGACCTGGCTACTGGGAACGCAAACGGGCCGCGCTGCCCTGGTACTCCAGTTCTCTGCCGCAGGAGCGCCGTTCCCAGAGGTGTACCCCCTGGGCGCCTGCCAGGTCGCAGATGTCCTTTTCTGGCCGGGTGCCTGCCCGCAGCGAGGGCGCATTGAGAAGCGACATGGAGCGTGGCGAGCAATACAGGAGCCACTGCCCGGCGCAGCTACCGTGGATGCATTCTTTGCCGGTGTTGCGGCAGCGCTGGCCCGCCAGCCTTGGCTGGAACGCTTCCTCTGCGCGCTTCAGCAGGTCGTGCCGGTGTGCAGTAATGACCGCTGGTATATACGCGATACCAGCGGAACCGCCCTCCCGCTTACTAGAGGCAACCACTGGAAATTGCTGGCACTCTCCGGTGGCACTGCAGTCGACTGCGCAGGCGAGTGGGATGGTGAGACGCTGCTGCCGCTTGGGGTGCTGGTAGACGGCACCTATCATTTGCTCTAAAGGATTGTATATATGGACGCACTTGTAACAACGGCCTTCGTCGGCACTGCGCGGCAGGTCAGCAACGCTACGACCACAGGCACGCCGGTAGATACGCTCCTGGCAAAACACCAGGGGAACGAGATGGAACGCGGGCTGCTGCTCGCTGCTGGCGCGTGGGCGGTCTATCGACAGGCCGGGCAGGTGACCGAACACTTGCCGACCGTGCGGGAGCCTGCGGCGCCCGAAACGCTGTGCACCTGCTCGCTCCAGGTAGCCAAACTTCTGGAAAGCATGTTCGCCGGAGAACACAAAGAACTGCTGCTTGAAGCCCTGGAGCGTATGCGGCAGGCAAGCCTACGTCTCCCACCCTCATTGTTGCCGGCGGCGCTTGATGTGCAATCAACCGAGATACGTGCCGGGCTCATCGCGGTGTTGGGCGAGCGAGGCCGCTGGCTCAGCCGCTTCAATCCCGCCTGGTCCTGGGTGGTAGATACCCTGCCAGCAGGTGAAGATACATTGCCCGCTGACGCCGAAACCACCTGGCAGGAGGGCACCACCGGGCAGCGCCGCGAGCTCCTGCGCCGCCTGCGCAATGTCAACCCAGCGCAGGCGCGCGAATGGCTGGCGGCAGTGTGGAAGCAGGAAAAAGCCGATGTCCGCGCTGAATTGCTGAAAACATTCGATGTAGGCCTTGCCGCTGAGGACGAGGAGTTCCTGGAAAAGGCTCTGGATGACCGAGCCGCGAGTGTGCGGGCGGTTGCTCCACCCTTGCTGGCGCGTATTCCTGTCTCGGCCTTCACGGAACGCATGCGCAGCCGCGCCGATGCTCTGCTTATCCCGGCAGCAAAAAAGCTCAAGGTTACCCTGGCGGAGACGCTCGCTAAAGACTGGCAGCGCGACGGCATCGAGGCCAAACCGCCTCAAGGCGTGGGAGAGCAAGCGTGGTGGATGATGCAGGTGTTGGCTTATGTGCACCCTGCTCACTGGGAGGAACGTTCTGGCCTCTCGCCTGAACAATTGATTGCCGCCTGCCCTAAAGATTGGAAAGAAGCCATGCTTGAAGGCTGGTCAAGAGCAGCACTTTTGCATCAAAGTGCCAGTTGGATGATGTCCCTCTGGCAGTGGTGGTGTAGTCCAAAGGCCAGCGCGTCTTCATCTAGCCTTTCTCTCGCGGAGATACGCGAAGTTTTTGGCAAATATATACCGCAAGCGTTGCTGGAGGCGCGAGTGCTGGAACTGGAATCTGGTAGTGAGGCCTGGTCTGAAGCGCTGGCTGAGCTTCCCATGCCCTGGAGCCTGGATTTTGGTGGGAAGTACCTCCAGCAGTTGCGACGGCACCTGCATTCGCTGGACTTCACACGCCGTAACTACAATTCTTACTACGATAATTGGTATCACACCTTGAATCGCGCGGCTCTAGCGCTGCCTCCAGCGTATTTTGCCGCCACTTTGGAGCCTCCGTTGCTCATCAAACAGAACGAAGAAAATAATACCAACTGGCAAGTGGAATACTGGCAAGAAGCACTGAATACATTTACTGAGGCGCTGCGTATACGTCAGCGCCTCATAGAGGAGATTGCATAATGAGCGCATCCAAATCTGCCCGAAGCAATCACACGTCAGAGGCCAACGGCGCAGACGCCAGCCTCAATGCTGTATTGCGCCAGCACGCGGAACAGCAGTATGCGGAGGAACTGGCCGAACTGGCTAAGATAGACGATCGCCAGCGACCCCCGAACTGGGGGCTCTCGCCGTGGGCGGTGCGCACCTACCTGCTCGGTGGCAGGCTGCCCAACAGCTTCGAGGTTAGCCCCAAGTATATCGGCAATGCCCGGCTGATCGAGATTGCCGTAGCAACGCTGGCAACCGACCGCGCCCTGTTGCTCTACGGCATACCCGGCACCGCAAAGTCCTGGACCAGTGAACATCTCTCGGCGGCCATCGCGGGCGACTCGACGCTGCTCATCCAGGGGACGGCAGGCACCGACGAAAGCGCCATTCGCTACGGGTGGAACTATGCCCGTCTGCTGGTTGAGGGCCCGTCGCCTGCTGCCCTGGTGGTCAGTCCGATGATGTGTGCCATGCGGGATGGCAAACTGGCCCGTATCGAGGAGTTGACGCGCATTCCCTCCGAGGTGCAGGATGCCCTCATCACTATCCTTTCCGAGAAAACACTCCCCGTCCCCGAACTCAATATGGAGGTGCAGGCGCGCAGGGGCTTTAACGTCATCGCCACCGCCAATAACCGCGACAAGGGCGTGAACGAACTCTCCAGCGCCTTGATGCGGCGCTTCAATACGGTCGTATTGCCGCTGCCAGATAAGCTGGAAGAGGAGGTCGAGATCGTTGACCGGCGCGTCGCCAGCCTGGGTCAGGCGCTTGAGTTGCCCGCCGAGAAACCCGCTCTGGAGGAGATTCGGCGTGTGGTAACGGTGTTCCGCGAACTGCGCAGCGGCGTAACCCTCGACGGCAAGACGAAGCTGAAGACGCCTAGCGGCACGCTCTCTACCGCTGAGGCGATCTCGGTCATCAATAACGGGCTCGCCATGGCCGCCTACTATGGCGATGGCCAGTTGCGTGCTGGTGACCTGGCTGCCGGCCTGACGGGCGCGATTATCAGGGATCCGGTGCAGGACCGCTTGGTGTGGCTTGAGTACCTGCAGACGATCGTCAAAGAGCGCGCTGGCTGGAAGGACCTCTACCGGGCCTGTCACGAGGTATTGTAATCATGAGTGTCTCCATCTTCGGCGTACGCCATCACGGCCCGGGCTGTGCGCGCAGCTTACGTGCGGCGCTGAAAAAACTGCAGCCCGATATCGTGCTCGTTGAGGGGCCGCCGGACGCGCAGGAGGCTCTCCCATTGCTCGCTTCCGGACAGATGAAGCCTCCCGTGGCGCTCCTCATCTACGTGCCGGACAGGCCGCAACATGCCGTCTACTATCCTTTTACGCACTTCTCGCCGGAGTGGCAGGCCCTGCGCTATGCCCTGGAGCGCGGCATCCCGGCCCGCTTCATGGACCTGCCACAGGCCGTTCAACTGGCGAAGATGCCCGACCCTGGCGGATCAGCGGACGAACACAGCGATGTCCCTGTCCAGTGCGCATGTGCCCGATTTACCGGGCCTAAGGAGGCGAGGGATACATATCGTAGCATCCTCCCCATCCGTTTCGCCAGCAATACTGGTAATGTAGGGGCTCCCGCAAGGGATACCGGTCCTGGGCGAAAAGAAACTCCCTCAAGCGAAGCTCCCGGCGAAACAAAGATGCAGGATGACCCGTTCGCGCTGCTGGCCAGGGCTGCCGGCTACGACGACCACGAACTCTGGTGGGAGCGGCAGATCGAACTGCGGCGCGATGTAACCGACGTCTTCGAGGGCATCCTGGAAGCGATGACGGCCCTACGTACCGACAGGACACCGAAGGATGAGAACGAGGCCCAACGCGAGGCGCATATGCGCCAGTCGATTCGCACAGCCCAGGCGGGGGGCTTTCAGCGTATAGCCGTCGTCTGTGGCGCGTGGCACGCTCCCGCGCTTTTCGACCTGGACAAGGCCGGCGAGGATGCAACCCTGCTCAACGGGCTCAAGCGCGTCAAGGTCGCGGCAACCTGGATTCCCTGGACAAACTCGCGCCTTTCTTATCGCAGTGGCTACGGCGCTGGCGTTGCCTCGCCGGGCTGGTACGAGCACCTCTGGACGGCTCCCGATCGCGTGACGATCCGCTGGATCACCCATGTTGCGCACCTGCTGCGCAAAGAGGGCCTGGATGCCTCCTCCGCCAGCGTCATCGAAGCGGTGCGACTGAGCGAAGCGCTCGCCGCCATGCGTGACCTGCCCATGCCCGGCCTCGCTGAGCTGCACGAGGCCATCCAGACGGTGTTGTGCAACGGCGACGCGGAGCCCATGCGGCTGATTCGTGATCGCCTGGAAATCGGTGAGAAGCTGGGCGAGGTGCCCCCGGAGACGCCCGCTGTGCCGCTGCAGCGCGACCTCGAAGCGAAGCAGCGCCGCCTGCGCCTTAAACCTTCGCCTGAGCTAGTAAACCTGGATCTCGACCTACGCAATGAAACCGATCGCGCTCGCAGCCAGTTGCTGCACCAACTGCGCCTCCTGGGCATCGAATGGGGTAAGCCGCAGCGCGTCTACGGGAAGAGCGGCACCTTCCATGAACTCTGGCAGTTGCAATGGCAGGTCGAGTTCATTGTCAGGCTGATCGAGGCCAACGTCTGGGGCAACACCGTCACGACCGCTGCCAGCGCCTGCGTTTGCGTCCAGGCGGACAAGGCCAGCGCTTTACCCGAACTCACCGAACTGCTGGATAAAACGATTCTCGCCGAGTTGCCCACCGCTGTAGAGCACCTCCTGTCCCGTGTGCAGGCCAGCGCAGCGGTCTCCGCTGATGTGCGCCACCTGATGGATGCCCTGCCGCCATTGGCCCGCGTGGCCCGTTACGGCAATGTGCGCGGGACGAAGTTGGAGCGCATCATGCCAGTGATCAACGGCCTCTTCGAGCGTGTTATCGTTGGCCTGCCGCTCGCATGCGCCTCGCTCGACGACGATGCTGCCCAGGCGATGGCCGGCAGTATCGACCATGCGCAAGAGAGTGTCAGTATGCTCAACCGCGAGGATCAGCAGCAGGAATGGCAGGGTGTGCTGCAGCGCTTGATTGAACGCGAAAGCATCCACGGCCTGGTGCGCGGGCGCTGCTGCCGCCTGCTGCTGGAGCAGAAGGTACTGGACGATGTAGAGTTGCAGCGTCTGGCGCGGCTGGCGCTCTCTCCCGTCACGCCTGCGCCGCAGGCCGCCGCCTGGGTAGAGGGCGTGCTGCGAGGCAGCGGGGCGCTGTTGCTGCACCTGGACGGGCTCTGGCTGGCGCTGGACAACTGGCTCAGTGAGCTCTCCTCTGGGGATTTCACGACGCTACTGCCGCTGCTGCGGCGAGCCTTTTCTGGTTTCCAGTCACCTGAGCGGCGCAGGATGGGCGAGAAGGTGAAGCATTTGCGCGCTGCACCGGTTGCAGGAACGGGCGTGGCAGGATATAGTGCAGCAACAGGTGACAGTATAGCTATCAACCGCAAACGCGCGGATATGGTGTTACCAGTACTGGCACGGATTCTGGGGGTACAGTTCGATGGCAATTGACGAGAAGGAACGCCTGCGCCGCTGGCGGCTGGTCCTGGGCGGCGCAGCAGAGGGTGATGAAGGCGCTCAGGCAGAAGCGGGAGAGGGTATCGGTATCTCGCTCAGCGGCAATGACCTGGGCATGGATGGTGTGCTGGAAGCCTTATATGACGCTGATAAAAGTAACGTGGGCATGGGTGGTTCTATGCCCAGGGTGAATCGCTGGCTGGGTGATATCCGCACCTACTTCCCTTCCTCAGTGGTGCGGGTGATGCAGAAGGATGCCTTTGAACGGCTGAACCTCAAGCGTATGCTGCTCGAGCCGGAGATGCTGGAGCAGGTGGACCCCGATATCCATCTCATTACTACGCTGCTCTCGCTCAGCAAAGTGATTCCTGAAAAGACGAAGGATACGGCCCGCAGGGTGGTACGCCAGGTTGTTGAAGAACTGGAACAGAAGCTTGCCTACCAGACAGTGCAGGCCATCAGGGGCAGCCTCAACCGCGCCATGCGCAACTATCGTCCCCGTCCCAATGAGATCGACTGGGATCGCACCATCCGCGCCAACCTGAAAAACTACCTGCCGGAGCGGAAGACGGTGATCGCCGAGCGACTCGTAGGATATGGGTACAAGCATAAACGTTCCTCGCTGCGCGATATCGTGCTGTGCGTCGACCAGAGCGGCTCAATGGCAACGTCCGTCGTGTATTCGGGCATCTTCGGCGCCGTGCTGGCCTCGATCCGGGCCATTACAACGCGCATGGTGGTGTACGATACGTCGGTTGTGGACCTGACCGAGGACTTGAAGGACCCGGTAGACCTGCTCTTTGGCACACAGCTTGGCGGCGGCAACGATACTCCTCGCGCTCTCGCCTACTGCCAGCATATCATCACACGCCCCCACGAGACAATACTGGTGCTGATCTCTGACCTCTACGAGGGTTCGTTATCGGAGCAGATGCTGCGGCGGGCGGCGGAACTTATCGCCAGCGGGGTACAGATGATCTGCTTGCTAGCACTTGATGATAGGGGAACGCCAAGTTTCGACCATGAGAATGCGGCGAGGATGGCGCAATTGGGTATTCCCGTCTTTTCCTGCACGCCGGACCTGTTCCCCGATATGATGGCGGCGGCCATTCAACAGCAGGATTTGAATCAGTGGGCCGCTAGAAATGATATCGTGACAGCGCGGGCTGAGTAGGGGTCATATTCTTTGTGGATAACTGCTGTGAAAGTTCGTACAGTCATGTCTGCACCTCCTGCTTGTCTGCCTTTGTTTCCATGGTTCCTTCAGAAAAACCTGACACAAGGTGACAGGTATGATGCTCTAGACTGAGGACAGGGAGGATCTTTGGTCGCGATCTCTTTCTTGGGGAAAACCATGGGAGCATTCCACTGATATGAACATAAAGATCCGTGCGTGGTCGAAGCAAGAGAACTGACCTCAGCTATGAGACGAGGATGAAGAAGAGAAGCTGTTGCTGTGCGCTTGACTGCATGCTGAAAAATGGCCAACTACGTGATAAAGGGATAGCAACCGGATGCCTTTCTCGTATGGAGCAGGCGCATCCCATTCAGCTTCTTCAGAAAAATGCCCAATGACTGGACGCGAACTTGCTGAGAA
>Ga0070699_100002735_pt1 | contig 15724 bp, 10 predicted proteins | sample KBSK1503metaG_FD_65473 | JGI IMG/M metagenome (GOLD analysis project Ga0070699, IMG submission 65473) | Corn, switchgrass and miscanthus rhizosphere microbial communities from Kellogg Biological Station, Michigan, USA - KBS K1-50-3 metaG | ecosystem: Host-associated > Plants > Roots >...
AGCACTGGCACCTTGGTTTGAGCTGGTCTAGACCGGCGCTCACGTTGGACGTCAATACTCAGCCCTAAAAGCGCAATTGCCGGTATAACGACATACACAACCAGCGCCAGCGTCACAAGAAATCTGATTAGCAGTTTCTGTTTGCCTCGTAGGGTGTAACCAACGAGAACGCCAAGTAAAAATCTCATTACGACGGGTTCCTTTTGGAGATCCTTAGTGAATCACCTACTCGTTAACCGCCTCTTTTTTCTTATTGGTTGTGTTGAGAGGAATGTCGATTGAAGGAAAGCGTGGATTGGACCAATGGTCAATCGCCAAGGAGAGGATTGGCAAGTGGAACGAATTCTAAAGACGCAGGCCAAATTCAGACCATCGCATTTTGGGACGCGACTGCAAGTCTTTTATATCTGAAGTTTGCGAGTGAACGTTCTTTTACTGAGCCAAGCGGGCGATAAGTTATTTAGAATCAGATCTTTACGGCGCGCCAGCAGGCTGAAAATTCGCTGTAAATCCGATTTAATTAATGCATCTTAAACGATTCGTGCTCGCTTGCGCCAGCAGTAGTGCATTGCCCTCATCGTACATGCATCAGGAGGAAATGCTGCTACCACTCCAAGCATCGATATAGTCCTCTCTATCGAGTTGATCGAGACTTTCTGTACGGCCTCTATAAACTCAATCCACTCGAAGATCTACTCGAGACAGAATTTGCAGCGTGCCGCGGTGGCGCGCTGAGAGTGAATTGGAAAGAACCTCAAAACTCTAATAAATTCGTGGTGGCTGCAACTTTCGAAAAGTCATCAACTTAAGTTTCTGCAAAACTTTAGTGAAGCAAGGTATACCCACATGTCGATCGACACGTACATCCAAAGCCTTGCGATTGCCAGCAGTCCACTTGACCTGCGTGAATCTACGAAGGTTCTGGCTCGATGATGGGTGGCCACGTCTTCGCTCCACCCGAAAAATCGCAAGCCCTTTCGTCGAACTTGAAAATAAAATCACGAGACGCATGCGATTTCCATAGAGAGCCGGTCAACCGGTGACCACTCACACAAACTCTTGGATCAGAAGAGCCAGTGGCAGTCGGCGCATCAGATAAGTAGGAAGCTCAAAACAGGGCGTGCTTCGTTCCAGTTGCCCAAGCGCCGACTGTGCATGAGTAACATTGGTTAGATTTCACCAAAAAGCTTCCGGTCAAGAATGCGCCGTGCGTCGGTGTAGTCTTTGAGCCACCATGGTTCCTCGCCATTTCGTGGAGGCTTTGCCAGTTGTAGCTTCTTCTGCCGGTCCTTTGCCTCTAATTGAACAACGCGAAAATGATAGTGATCAAAGAGACGGACTGCTTCGACCACGTAAGAAGTTGCAACTCTGCGGTCTTTAATGCACAACAAGTTCTCGCCGTTCGACGAATCAGCGGCGACTGAAAAGTTGTATGAGCCCATGTAAACCCGCGCGGATGGTTTGTTGAAATCGATTACAACAAACTTGTGATGCATTCTCGTGCCGCCGCCGCCAGTTGGTTCACTCTTGAACGGCTGCGGAACGTTCTTTACCAAAGCTTCGGGACGTAGAACACTGATGCTTCCATCGGGCTTTTGCACGTCAATGCCCGCGGTCTTGACGCGCCCGTTGAGTCCTTTGACCTGGTGATCAGAAATCCCGTAACAAAAGATCTGATTGTCTGCCTTGAGCTTCTTAATGGCGTTTTGAATTGCTCCCGGGGTTTGAAAGAGAAACGCCAACGAGAAGAACAGGTTTGAGCTGGTCGTTTCGATGTCGTCGGCAATCGCTTGCAATGCCGCATTCTTCTTGGCGCGCGGCGAAAAGCCGATTTGCGCAGTAATCCCTTTCAATCCAAGATCATTCCATTGCGCAGAAGTTGTTCCTCCAAAAGTCTCAACGCTATTCTCGTTGTTCCAGTAATCTTCGAAAGCTTGGTTGAAGAGTTTCACTGGAGTTTCTCCCCTGAGGATGATCGCGTTGTTGTTCTGCACAAAGAAACCGCGCCAGGAATGGTTAGTTGAACCACAGACTGCCGCTTTTACTGTGCCGTCGACAACGACGATCTTATTGTGCTGAAGTTTGCCCATGTGCTGACGTTTGACATTCTTCTTGCCAGCCGTTTTGGCGAGACGTTTAGCAGCTATTGATTCCGGCGACGTGGCCGCTTTGTGAGCGCCATCGTTGTCGATGATTACCCGCAGACGTTTTCCGAGTTTTTCCAGTCTCGAGACAATTCCCGGTTCGTTGAGGTCGTAAAGCACGACGCCAACTTTCGCTGTCTTGTCTGCGATCGCTTCATCCAAAACTTCGAGGATCGCGCTTCGTGCTTCGAAGCCCATCCAGTTCAAAGCCTCAACGGCTTTTGGATGAGTCGGCTTGAACGTCAGCCCGTGAATCGATTTGCCCGGCAGTAAAGCCTTCACCCCGCCACCGTCCTCAAAACGATCGACGAAAGCCTGCGATGAAATGAAGCCTCTGGTGAACGCGACGTTGAGTTGTCCGGGGTATGTTTCGCGCATCAGGGCGATTGATCCTTGCTGAGGTTCGCCGTAACTCAACTGGTCCTTCTTATCCATGAATACAGGCGTGACTCTATAAGTGAAATTACCCGGAATTTCAGCGTTGTGGGGAAAGTTCACCCAGCGAAACTTCTGGATAGGCGATAAGCGGCTCGAGAGTGTTTTTGAATTCACGCCCCCGTCTGCGTCGGGAAACGCGATGCGATTTCTGACAGCCTGAAACTTTGTTGCTTTTGGCTCCTTAAACTCGATCGCGAAACCGACGAAGTCTTTAGGCGGCCGGCCTTTTTTCCAATTCATTCCCAAGAGCGCCATGCCGTCGCCACGAAAAATGTTGAGGTTAAAAAGTGCCTTGTCGTTGGTGCCGCTAACTATGAAGTCTTTAGACATTGAGGGTCTCCTTGGGGTTAGAGTGTCAATCAACTATTTCTTTTCTTTAGTCGGAAGATCGGGCCTGACTACAACCGCGCTCACGACTTTATTGTTGGCTGGGTCCTTAATGTTGATTTGCACGATCGGTTCGGGGGAAGGAATCTTCAAAAACATCTGACCTGCCGAGGGAACGATCCTGGTCGGACTTGGCGTTGATCCGTCCGACTTCTGAATTTCTATGGTGAGAGTTTCCCTGAATCCTGAACCATCGAGTCTCACCGTTAGAACATTCAACTGGGGTTGTTCCTCGATGTAACTAATCACGGAGGCACTGACGATGCTGACATTCGTTGGATTTGCAAATGTCTTGCTAACAGCTTTCTCCTTAGCGTCTTTTGGAGAAATCGTGACGGTCAAGAAGTCCGTGCTCTGCTTCGGAAATTTCACAATGCAGAGGTCGTCACGGCAAGCTGAGCCTTTAGTTGCAGCGGATCCGTTAACGTAGATGTCATCGTTAGGCTTGAACTTCTTGCCGGTTAAGACTCCGGTTGTGTCGGTCGTGCTACCTTGTGCAGGCGCAACTTTGAAGTCTGCAATTGTTCTCAACGTAGTATCGGGAGCAGGACCAAACATTCGGTCGCAATTGTTGAGTTGAACATCATCCTGACCGTTAATTCTCAGGAAGAGGTTATTGAGTTCTACTGAACGACCTGGCCCAATCAGAGTGATTCTCGGGGTTCCAGTGTCGCTCGATGGTGTCTTGAAAGACATTACCACCTCTTCGGCATTTATTCGTTCGAATCTGCCACATATATCCGAGACGCAATTGTCGCTAGTCTTGTCGTTGCCAAGTATCGACTCCACATTCAATTGAGCCAGACCGACAGCCTCACGGAGCGGAATTCCATTAATCATCACACCGATCTGCGAAGGTAAATTCTGCCCGGTAATAGTGGCGATCATCCGATCGCCTGGCTCAAGGTGCGGTGTGTAGCGTAAACCTGTTACGTAATAGTCAGCGCCATCTCCGCTGCCACCTGGAACAGGGAGTACAAAGGCCTGTTCCTCGTTACACCTCTTGATCTTAAGCTCATCGTCGGTATTCCAACTCGCAGTGGCAGCGTAATTCAGGGGCTGATTTTCTTTTCGCGGAAAGTAACAACCCCGAGCTTTTAGGAGCAGCGATTCAGCGTCTTTGGGAATTATCGCCACGGCGAATGTTGTTCTCACGCCAGACGCAAGCTGCTTTGAGCCGGCGAAGGGATAGAAGTTCCAACCGAAATCTTTCTCGCCTTTGCCAAACCCCGATGTAAACAGCTCCTGGTTTAAGAACTGCTCGGCGTGTTCTCGCTGGCGTTCGTATGTAAATTTTCCACCAAAGCCAAACAGGAAAGATACTGCAGCGAAGATGCCGGTTTTGGCTACAGTCTGCTTAGTGTCGTTGACGTTGATTGCATTTTGACGAGGAATGATGTCTATTGTTCGAACTGAGCGATTACTTGGATCGTTTTCGAGATCTAGGAATTGAGTCGGATCTTTTTTTCCGTCAGTCGTCTCTTCCTTGGTTTCTTCCTTCGTGTCGTCCTTCATCAACTTGGCGGCTGAGGCATTCGCTTTGATTACCGAGGTTTTGGCCCGTCGAACTATGTCTCTGGTACTTGCAGAACCGCCCTGGAGAAGTCCGTCAGCCAAATTTTGCTGATCACGAATCGTATCTCTCAATTGGTCTAAACGAAGCTTTTCAAATTTTGTTGAGAGAGATGTCAGGGCCTGAGCTAATTTTGTTCTTTCACTTTGGAGTGTTGTTTCCTGGTCATCCACCTGCTGAATCGCGGCCCTCTTGGCGGCAATTGCTTTGTCGATTTGTTTAATCGAATCCTCCAGTCCTGCGATATCGTGTTCGAGAGACTTACATAGTTCTGTTTTTTGAACTGGGGTGTCAGCAAGTTTACTTCTGTTTCTCCTTAACTCGTCTTCATACTTTTCTTTCTTTGCGCACAACGTCGCCAGCTCTTCTACCAACTTCTGCCGGGTAGCTGTGTTATCCGTTTTCAGCCCTTCAAGCCCGGCGATCTTGGCCTTGATTTTGTTGATTTCAATCAGAAGATCTTCGATCGCTTTCTGTTTGAGCAAGCTCGAGTCTACCGTTGTGTAACCAGCGATTCGCCACCACACTTGAGCCATTTTGTTTTCGGCCTTGTCCTGCGTCGCGTTGATCGACTGCGGCAACTCAAGAAAAACGAGTCGCTCGCCTGGTCCAACCTCGTCGCGCAACAACGTCAACTGCTTGGCAATAATTTCGTACTGCATCTGAATGTGATTATCCAGGCGCAGTGTGGCGGCTATTGATGGATTAACTAGCTGAACCTTTTTGATGATGTCATCGAGATCGCCGGTGAGATGCGCCGAGTTGAAACTGTCGTTAGGCTCTGCTTTTTGAAACTCCCCGGTGGTTGAGGTTAAGCCCTGCAACTCACTGTTGGTTTGTGTTAGCTGGTTATCGACGGCAGCTTTCTCTTCTGTCTTCGCATCGATCTGCGCTTGAATTTGATCCTTTTCCGCGTCAGAGGTGCTGCCAGCTTTGGCAATCTTCAAGGCGGCAATATCGCGTGCTAGCTGCGTGGATTCCGTCTGCAAGCTCGACTTGCTATTCAAAAGGTCCTGGCGCCGATCGACATTGAAAGTCTTATCTCGTTTCAGTAATTCATTGTTAAGACCTACTGCCTCGTCGAATTTCACTCCGACCTGCAATAACGTCTTGAGAATATCGATCCGGCTGGCATTGGTTGCATTCGGATCAAGATTGGCGAGAGCGGCGGTTTGCAGGTCAAGATTCTGACGATGCATTCGCGCAAGGAGGTAATGGGCCTGTTCCAGCGACCAGATATTTGGTTGCCCCAAAGTTATTACTATTGGTCTTGGTTGCTGTGCGTAAGTGGGCCTGACCAATCCTGTTATCAAGAGCGCTGCTGATAATGCGAGCGAGATCGTTTTGGTTGTCGAGGATTTAATTTTCATTTCATGGTCCTTCGTTTGGAATGGGAGTTTCTACGCCTCAAAAATTCGTCGTGCCGCGGCTATGGAATATCGAAGTGCCAGTTCACCGGTGGCCCTGTCGCCTTGAGCGCTGGTGTTGTGTAAATCGGCGCGCGGTGGATTCAAGCCCGCCTCGAGAGTGGCATTGATGTTTTTGAGCTTCTCTTCAAAAGCTTCTCGTGTCTCCAATGCGTTCTCCTTTGCCTGCTGTGCGGCGTCGGCCTTTTGCGTTTGACGATCGATTTCCTCTTTCAATGATTTCTCGTTTTGCTGAGAAGGTAAGCGTCCGAAGTAGTAACCGATGATTACAAAAATGATTGGCTCAATTCGTGAGACCATCGAAACGTCTTCGAGTGGTTTGAGCTTGCCGATCAAAGCCAATCCATAAAGGGCAACAAAGCCAAGCGTCAAAATCACCATTACCCAACTCTTGAGTGCCTCGCTGACTCCAGGCGTGGCGGGATTTTCCTGAGTAGTGTTTGTCACTGCTCGTCTCCTCGTGCGACACAGGTTGCAAGAATGCGGCTGGCAATATATAAATGCTGGCGATCTTTACGAGTATTTGCCGGGTCAGAACTCGGCCACGCTGGGGCGAGTCGCTAATTCACCAGGCGGGTTTGCCTCCAATAAGAAACGCCCCAGATCAACTCAAGAGCTATCATCGTTGGGCGCCCTCTCGCAGATAATTCATAGATTTTGCGACTTGGAAACTATCGTCTCCCTGGATGTTGAACCTTACCCCCGAGGATTCATGTGACTGACGAGACTTCCCTGGATATCACCAGTCTTTTAGTCGATTGGAGCAACGGCGACCAAAACGCACTCGAGAAACTCCTGCCTCTCGTTGAGGGAGAACTTCATCGATTAGCGCATGGCTACATGCGCCGCGAAAATCCCAACCACCTCCTCCAAACAACAGCTTTGGTTAATGAGGCATATCTCCGTCTTGTGGATCAGAAAAAGACTCGCTGGCAAAACCGCGCCCACTTCTTTGGAATTGCAGCGACGATGATGCGGCGCATCCTGATGAATTATGCCCGCAATCAGAAGCGGCAAAAGCGCCCGGGAAGTGCGGTCCAGGTATCGCTATCGGAAGTCGCTGTTATCTCGTATGCAAAAGCGGAAGATTTGATTGCTCTAGATCAAATCCTGGAAAGGCTTTCGCAAATCGACCCACGCAAGGCGCGAGTTGTTGAGCTAAGACATTTTGGTGGTTTGACTGTTCAGGAGACGGCAGAGGTATTAGATATTTCAGAGATTACAGTAAATCGTGACTGGAACTTTGCCGTAGCCTGGATAACGCGAGAAATGGGATGTCAGACAATAACCTGAGTCGTATTGAAGACATCTTCCATGCCGCGGTTGACGTCAGCCCAAATGATCGGGATGCGTACCTCGCGCGCGTGTGTGACGGTGACACGACGTTGTATAAAGAAGTGTCGTCACTAATAGCGGCTTATGAATCCAGAAATGGATTCTTCGAACAGCCGGCAGTCGAAGACGTTTTCCAAGTTCTCTCCAAATCGTCCGAACAATCACTTATCGACAAACAGATTGGCCAGTACAGGATCCTCTCCCAGTTGGGAAAGGGAGGGATGGGTGAAGTTTATTTGGCGGAGGATACGAAACTTGGTCGCAAGGTCGCGTTGAAGTTTATTTCAGCGGAATTCGTTGGTGACAGTTGGGCGAGGCGACGACTGTTCAAAGAGGCACAGGCAGCAGCGCAACTCGATCACCCCAACATCTGTAACGTTTATGGGATTGAGGAACACGGTGAACATATTTTCATCGTGATGCAGTACGTTGAGGGAGAGACGCTTGCCGATGTAATAAAGCGAAAAGCCTTGCAGCCCGATCAGTTGCTTAGACTGGCCCGCCAAATAGTAAGCGCCTTAAGAGAGGCGCATGCACACGGCATCATCCACAGAGACATCAAGCCCAAGAACATAATGGTGACTCTTAACAATCAGGCAAAGGTGCTGGATTTCGGGTTGGCTAAAACAGTTCAGTCCTCAAAACCGATTGACGATAGCAGTCAATTTAGTCGAGGTGGATTGGGTCCAGGCACCATTGCGTACATGTCGCCGGAGCAGTTGCGTGGAGAGGATCTGGATTACCTCAGCGACATATTTAGTTTGGGCACGGTCCTCTTTGAAATGGTAGCCGGCGAGAATCCATTCTTCCGAAACAGCGAAGCGGAAACTATCGCAGCGATTCTGGCCGATGATCCGGTTATCCCCGTTGGATTGAGCCAGGAAGCGATGCAGATCGCTTCGACTTCAACGAAGTGTTTAGTGAAAAACAAAGAGAACCGCATACAGTCTGCAAGTGAGGTTCTTTTACTTCTCGAAAAACCCGTCGTCGCCAAGACTCTCCGAAAACGCCTGGTAACCGCCACGCCATCTCTGGCAATTGCGGCCATTGTCGTTTTCTTTCTCGTGGCAATATTGATTCGCTACTATCCCTCCCCGGTTCGTCCGAGAATTGCGATTCTGCCGTTCGCGAATCAAACCGGTGATCCGTCGGTTGATTACATCAGCGCCGGAATCAGCAATAACCTCATCGATCGGCTCTCATTTGCCTCCGGGCTTCAGGTGCTCAAGAGTACTGCCGTTTCGGGTTATAAAAATCATCAGGACGACCCGGCAACGATAGGAAAGGATTTAGGTGTTGATGCGCTGATCTTGGGCAGGCTGATAAAGGAAGGCGAGAATACTGTTCTCGAAACTCGTCTGGTGCAAACTTCCGACGGCGCTGACGTTTGGCAGAACAAATCGACGATCCAAATCACCGATTTGCTGAAGCTTCAAAAAGATCTCTCTTCACGAATCGTGCGGAGTCTTAACTCAACGCTCGGTAGCAGTTCGGATCTGAGAAGATGGATTGGCGAAACCGATAATCCGGATGCGTTTCGTCTATACCTTCTCGGAAGGAGCTCCTGGGAAAACGGGAGGATGGACGAAGCCATCGCGGCATTCACGCGAGCGACCGATCTGGATTCTGCTTATGCCCTGGCGTGGTCCGGATTAGCAGACTCGTATGCAATGAAGCCCACGGTTGCTTACGGCTCAACTAATACAACCGAGGCGATGACAAAAGCGATCGCGGCGGCGAGACGTTCCGTGGAAGCGGGTGATGGTTTGGCGGAACCTCACATCTCAATGGGTATTGTAAAAATGCGATTTGAATGGAAATGGGCTGAGGCCGAAGAACATTTAAAGCGCGCATTGGAATTGGATCCATACCGAGCCTCGGCGCATGTGTGGTACGCAACACTATTAACCACTACGGGTCGCTTTGACGAAGCAATACGCGAGACGGAGATCGCAAAGTCGCTCGATCCCTTTAATCCGGTTGCGGTGATGAGTCCTGGCCGCGCGTATTACCGAGCGCGAGACTACGATAAAGCCATCAGCTATTTGACAGAAGTTTTGCGTGCGAATCCCGATAATCGTGGAGCGGAATATGTCCTGGGATATGCCTACCTCAAAAAGGGAAATGTAAAACAAGCGATAGCTACATTTGGAAAAATCGCAACGTATAACAAGTGGCTAGCAGCGGCGCCGTTGGGTTATGCGCATGCCAAAGACGGCGACTTTGCCAAAGCGAGACAGATTCTGAAAGAGATCGAAGAACAGAATCAAAAGACCGATCCAAAAGAAAAGAAGATACCGTCTCAGGAGCAGGCCATCATTTACATGGGACTTGGTGAGATGGACCAGGCATTTGCCTGGTTAGAGAAGGCTTACAACGAACACTTTCCTCCGATAACGGCGCTTCCAACCGAGCCGATATTCGACGATCTACACTCAGACCCCAGATTTAGCGATCTTACCCGCCGGCTGAATCTCAACCCGTGAGTCAGAATCTTCTGAAGTCTATGCGTCGCACTCATCGCATCAGGTCGCAGGTTTGGATTATCCTGGAGGAGATTCGAAATCAATTCGAGTAAAGATTCTGGTATTCCATTTCTGTGTTTAGGGGATTCGTTTGGCAGCGCTCCCCATAGAAGGAAATAAAGAAGAACGCCAAATGAATACAAATCCTCTTGCGGTGAGGCCGATGTGTTTGAGTTGTCGGTCTTCGGTGGACTGAAAACTTTTGTCGCCCAAAGGTTCGGACGAGAGTCATTCACTTGGACCGCGCTCTCAAAGTCGATTGGTCTGATTTCACCGCTTGCTGTTTTTATTAAGTTCGACGGTTTACAATCGCGCCAAACCCAACCGGCAGAGTGAATGTCATTGAGGAGCATGCCGATTTGTATTCCGTATTCCAAAATCTGCTTGATTGATAGCCGGCGCGTTCTGGTTGATAGCAACTTCTGCAGTGTTTCACCTTCGACATATTCTGTTGCAATGAAGATACTCTCGCCTCGAGTGAACGTAGAAAAAACTTTTGGGACTCTCACTCCTTTGGCGGCCAGAGATTTTAGAGCGACCTCGTCATTAGCTATGCGACTGAATCCATCGCTGCCATCCCAAGCCTGTTCGCCGTTCTTTCGTCCTTCCTTGAGTAGACATAACCGAGGATGTGTCAGAGTTAGATCCAACGCAACATACACGCCTCCTTTGCCTCTTTGGGAGAGGGCCCTCAGGACCATGTAAGAAGAGTCTGGTTGTGTTGCCTGCACCGGAGCTTCTGATGCAAATGGATCAACAACCCATGATGGAACAGCAGCGTCGGCGTAACGATCGTCCGGGATTAGATTTCCCTCGAGGTCCTCGATGCAAAGCGTGGCCTTGCCGTTTGCGTCAATCTTCTCGAGCGGTTTGAAGGCGCCATACCGGTAATAGACACAACCAACGTTTCCGAATTTCTGATCGAAGGGAACTGCAGGAGCTTCAACTCCCGCCGTCAAACGATCGAGTTGACTTGCCAGCTCAACTGCCTCGGCATGATCGTTTGGATAGACGGTAAGGCACTTGCCGACCTGGCTGTAGCCGTAATGAATACCGGAGTTCAACTTGCTCAATTCCGCCAGCGATGCTGGTCCTTTGAAGAGGATGTTCCTGGAAAGTAAATATGGCCCAACAGCCGAGAGAACTTCGCACGCATTCAGGATTGTGGCGGAGAGGTGTAGTTTCCAGCCTTGTTGGAGGTCTGACGGAAGTGGATGACGACTCAATCGCCATATTGAGTTTGCCGGGAGGACAGAGAGAAACCTATGACTTATGTCTTGCCAGGCTCTCTCCATCCTCGCCGGACTATCGCCCGAATCATTGGTCCAGGACATCGGTGACGCCGATCTCAAACTTGGTAACTGTTTCGGTTCCACAAGTACCGTTAGCGATAAGGTAAGCGCGCGCCTTTTGCTTCGTTTTATCGCCACCAGTGCCATCCTCGCCCATTAGTCGCTTTAGTTCCGCATCTGTCTTCGCAAACTCTCTCATGTAGGTCCGGCACTGTTCGCTTGTCATGCCATTAATCAATGCCGTAACTGATTTATCCTGGATTCTTCTGGTAGTGGGTTTGTCGTCTGACAGGCACTCCAGCAGGATCTCTTTCCGAATTGCTTTGATATTTGCTCTTATCGTCATGATTCTCTCCTTGTGTGTTTTGTCATTGATCGCTTACTCCGCTTGGACTTAAAACTCCCGCAAGTAGAAACAAATCCTTTAGTCCAAATTCTCCAGGCTCAAGACCCAGCGTTGGAGTCCACTGCGGCTGATTGATAAAGGAATAGGGAAGGCGTCGCACTAGACCGATAAGGACCTCTGAAACCAGATAACTTCCAAGTTCGCCTAACCGCTGGCCATCTTCTTGCGCCGTTGCCTCGGCCAACACATAAAACCAGAGCGGTGTCCGTTGCAGAAGAGGTGAGTGAATAAGAATTTCTCTCTGCCGAACATTTGCGCATGCATTAAGGAGTTGGTTTTCAGTAAGTGCCGGGATATCGCAGTGCTTCGCAATTGCCTGACCTGTCGGCAAGCGCATCATGTAACCGCGTTTCAGGTCCTGCACTGCGAGACGCGCTTCGCACGGAACAACTTCCTCCTTGGCGTCCAGAACGGCGAGCAACGGCTCAACGAGCTGGGTATCGAGCAGTCTGGCTACGTTCTCACCCTCTGGCAGGAATTCCTTCCAGCTAATAACTTTGCTTAACGGCAACGAAACGAAGGAGCCTCCGTTGGGATTCCTGACTGCCTTGAGAATAAAAATGTCGCGAAGCTCGGCCCCGGGAAGATCGTCATTCAGGTAGTAGTTGCTGCGTATCATGCTGTGGCCAAATCGAAAAGCCGCGGAATTGAATTCCAGCGGAAGAAAAAAATCCTGTGCCGGTGAGTACCGAGGTGTTGGAGAATTCAACACTCTATCGACGACGGTGGGCTTCGCAACTTTCTTCAAAAAGTCGTGCACGATCATCCAAAGGTAATGTTGTCTGAGCAGACGTTGGGCGTCATCAAAAGTGCAATCCAGCTTGCGAACGATCGCGTTGTGAGCTCGCAGAAAGGCGACGTGCAACTGCGACAAAATCACCGTTTGATCATTTCTTGGATCGCCCATCAGTGGGACGCGATTGCCGGCTGTGGCAGCCACTTCGGAGAGTGGGAGATCTTGAGATTCGTCGCTATTGGGATTTGCGCCAGGGTGTTTTACGACACGCCCGAGGGCCATCAGCTTGCCATCCCTGGGCGCTGGTTGCGATCCGCCGTAGATGGCCTCTAACTCCAAAATCGCCGTCCGTTGATTTGTAACATTCTCACGGATATATGAAGGTTCGAATGGACGCAGTTGTGAGTCACCGAGCATGCACGAATCGGTTAAATCCCTTGCTTCTCGAGTAATGTGAGTGAAAATTATGTCGTGATCGATAAACTGGCCCAGATAGGTGTAGCCTGAATGAATGCCCGAGTTGTTAATGCCATCGGGGGCTCTATCTCTCATTGAGTCTCCGAGTCGGGCCAGGTTATCAGCTATCTCAGATGACTCCGGTAAAAGGTTATTAGGATCCTGGACCAGGGTAGGAAACAAGTGACGAAGTTTTGATAGTGGATTGACAAGTTGACCCCCGCCCGAACCTGAAGTGTCGCCGTGCGCTATTCTTTGCAATGCCATGTTCTGCTCCTGTCAATTGTTCAGCTCAGATTGTTTCTATTTGTTAACGCACTAAAACCTTCTCGGTAACATCATCGACTTGAACTGCAGCCGTTGGTGTGAGAAACGTTAAGCGCGTTTGCCGCTTAATCGGGCGACCTAGAAATAATTAGATTTGCCGGGAGGACTAAACTGGGGTCCTATTCGAATTGCTCAAGGGAAAGGACAAGGCCTTCTAAGGTTGCCGTCAACGTTCCGGTCAACGTTGAAATTCACCTATGTAAGTTGCTGAAAAGCTTGAAGTTGTGAGCGTGAGCCTGTTTACTGAGCCAAGCGGGCGCATGTTTTTTATCGGAGCGCTATGATACCGCAATCTTCTGCTTTTCCAAAGACTTACCCTTCTCCTCCACTGTTCCCGGTGTTCCCGATATTCCCTTAGTTCCCGCAAAGAGGCCAAGAATAGGCCAACGCTTTCGATGCGCTGATCAGCAGCTATACAGCTTCGGATTGGGGCATGTAGATAATCTCGCCTCACTCTGAGAAGATCTTCAGGCTCGCGCATTTTCGGCATCCTGGGTACGATTCTGGCTACCGCCGGAGATCATGGATTAATGAAACTCTGGAATGTCAAAACAGGCGAGTTGATAACAAAGTCACCGATCAGAACAAAGTCTCCGCACGCGGCTATTAGCTGGTCCTTTGATGCTGAAGTATTAGCTTACGACGGAGCAATGTTTGATGGCAGAACCGGAAAATGGCTGGACTTTGAAACAGAGATCGAACATCAGCGGTATTCAAGTCGCACCTATGCAAGGTTGCGTGGAATACATGAAGGTCTCTCATCAGCCAACCTACACTCTACAAACTTCAGCCCATTCCGTCCCAATTCGGAGCAGTTTGTAACAGAAGCAAGAAATATTCTGGTATTTCGAAACAGGCGCACCGGAGAAATTGAACGGGCCATAGATTGCGATGTCGTGGCGGTCAAGTTGAAGATCGCAAACCGGGATGACCGGACGAAAGCGCATAGTCTCTTGTCGGATTTGCTCAACCTCAATCATCCTATTTCGATGGACCATCCGATTCAGTTCTTCTTCAGTGAACGCAGTCTCATCATTCAGCAACGGCAGTCCATGAATTTGTCGCGCCAACAGTTTGATATCAACTTCCTTTCCATCAAGAAAAAATACCGGTTGTCTGCGCCGGACCTTTACTGGAAATTCATGGAGAACAAAGCGCATATCCTCTGCATAGGTTCTTGGAAATACCGAACACCAAGGAATCTCTCCAGAGAACACTTGGTGCGTCTCCGGTTTTTCGGGTAGCCATCGCCTTGCAAGCGATTGCTTGGTCAAACATTCAACGAACTTTGTTGTGTCCTTTTTCGCAATGAGAAATGATCTGACAAATGCAAAAAGCCGTCTACCACGGGATTCGTCCTGTCGAGTCAGATAACCGTCGAGCATTACCCATGGTGCTGATCCGCTCACGGCCCAATTCGCCGATGGGAACATCATGGCCATCTCCTCTTGCGAAGGACGTACGCTCGATCATCCGAGATCGAGTCAAGGAACTCCTGCATCTGAGGAAAATGGACGCACTGGAAGCCCGAGGGTGTATGCCTTGTGACTGAGGTCTGAAATCAGTGGCGCGTGGTTCGCACAGAACTCGCACAGAAAAAGTCTCTCTTTTTAATGTAAAGAAGCGTAGGAGGAGATTCCTAAAAGGCAGGCGCCTCCATTTATGGGCGCTGGATTTTCGGAACTACTTTTCATTGGTTTCTGCCCAGTCGCTAAGTGTGCTAACGCACAGACCCCAGAACAAAAGCTATTTACTCTAGCCATCCATCCCAAGGGCCACCGTCGGAAAACGACCAACTGAAAGGCTTCCTCTATGCAGTCCACAAAAGGACGTATCCTCTGTACTGAGGATGATGTTGATACTCGCGAGTTGATTGATTTTGTCCTAACCGAGTATGGCTATGAAGTAGTTTGCTCAGCAAGCAACGTTCAGGCTATTGATCTTGCAAAAACCCAAAACTTTGATCTGTATCTGGTAGACAACTGGATGCCTGGTCTTTCCGGTACGCAGCTTACCGAAAAGTTACGCCAGTTCGATCTAAAGACACCCGTTCTCTTCTACTCAGGAGCAGCGTACGAGACTGACCGGGAAGCAGCTCGCGTTTCGGGTGCTCAGGGATACTTGGTTAAGCCCGCAAACGGCGACCAGTTGATAGCCGAAGTGACACGACTGATCGCGGAATCCAAAACTACCTCACCTGTCGAGATCGCTGCGTAACCGCGGAGGATGGTGGCGGGCGGATACACAAAAGCAAAACAGAGGAAATACAATCATGAAAACACAAATTTCAATCATTAAATCAATCGCGATAGCAATGACTCTAACTGCCCTCCTCGTCGCGATTTCCGTACAAGCCGTCCCGCAGACCGAGAAGAGCCTGTACGAACGGCTTGGCGGCGTCTTCGCGATCGCCGCGGTAGTTGACCACTTTAGCGACGCGATTGTGCAGAACCCCATCGTGGGAAAGAACTCGAAGAACCCAGCCCTCAGGAAATGGCACACGAACAACTTGGACAGGTTACCCGGACTCAAGTTCATGCGAACCCTTTGGGTCTGCGAGGTAACAGGCGGGCCGTTCAAATTCTCGCCAACAAAGCCGGGTAAAACTCATTTGGGCCTTGAGGAGGCGCATCGTGACCTGCATATTTCGCCAGCGGAATTCGACGAGGTCGCGGCCG
>Ga0070699_100002736_pt1 | contig 15721 bp, 12 predicted proteins | sample KBSK1503metaG_FD_65473 | JGI IMG/M metagenome (GOLD analysis project Ga0070699, IMG submission 65473) | Corn, switchgrass and miscanthus rhizosphere microbial communities from Kellogg Biological Station, Michigan, USA - KBS K1-50-3 metaG | ecosystem: Host-associated > Plants > Roots >...
GCACCGGCCGCTCCCAGGTCCCCCCCGCTTCTGAAGGCCGCTGCGCGCGCGGGTTTCCGTCGATCATCTTGGCCATCCTCCTGCTGTGGGACCGTCCCGAGGGGCGGGCGCCGCGACGGGGCAGCGGGCAACGCCGCCACTAGCTACTAACACGGATAGTAGAGCTGGGATGTTCGACACGGTCCTCAGATTCGCAGCCCTAGTCGCCCAGGCCGTTTCGGTCTCGGGCTGGGCGCTGCTGGGACGCCGGTCAGCCGGCTCGCGGCAAGCAGGACAGCCAGCGACGCCCACGGCGAAGGAACTCGGCTGACCAGATCGCCCGTAGATCACCGGAATCTGGTGACGACCGATCACCTTCCTGGCGGTGAGCCTGAACAGGTCCGAGGGCGAGTCCCGGAGCAGGCCCAGGCCTGCTCGGGGCCGTAGCGACAGGAGGCGGCGTGACCGGGCACGGACCGGAGCTCGGCGGATCGTTCGCGCTCGGCCCGTGGCGCGTGCGCCGGGCCGGGTACGGCGCGATGCAGCTTTCCGGCGACGGGGTCTTCGGCCCGCCGCGCGACCGCGACGAGGCGCTGCGGGTGTTGCGCGCGGCCGCCGCGGCCGGGGTCGACCATATCGACACCGCGCAGTTCTACGGGGCGGGCACGGTGAACGAGCTGATCCGCGAGGCGCTGCACCCCTATCCGGACGACCTCGCCATCGTGAGCAAGGTGGGCGTGCGCCGTGACGCGGGCAGCGCGGTGCTGCGGCCGGGGGAGGCTCGCGAGCTGCGCCAGGGCATCCAGGACAATCTCCGCGCGCTCGGCACCGGCCGGCTGGCGGCCGCGAACCTGCGGCTGATGGACCCCTCACAAGCTCCGGGCGGCCGGTTCGACGCCCAGCTCGCGGTCCTGGTCCAGGCACGCGAGGAGGGGCTGATCGACGGCATCGGCCTCAGCAACGTCTCGCGGGCGCAGCTGCTGCGGGCGGTCGCCCAGACCGAGATCGTGTGCGTCCAGAACCTGTTCAACCTGGCCGATCAGCGATCCCTGGACGTCCTCGGCGAGTGCCAGGCGCGGAACATCGCGTTCGTGCCGTTCTGCCCCCTGGGCTGGCCCGGTGAGGTGCGGCACCGGCTGCTCGCCGATCCCGTGCTCGCCGCGGCGGGGGATCGGCTGGGCGCGACGCCGGTCCAGGTCGCGCTCGCCTGGCTGCTGGACCTCGCCCCGAACATCCTGCTCATCCCGGGAACTCGGACGCGCGCTCATCTCGCCGACAACCTCGCCAGCGCCGGCGTCGAGCTTGACGATGTCACCCGGGCGGAGCTAGCCCGGCACTTTCCCGTGGTCCATGACACCCGACGAGGAGTGTCGTGAAGCTGACCTTTAGAAGCTCGAGCAGTGCCCGCGCGGGTCTTGACCGGCCCGACGCGGCAGTCAGCCATGACCCCGCCTCCGCGCCTGTGACACTGAAGCGTCAACGTCGTATCATGGCCCATCTCTGGGAGAGGCATCGAGCCTCGCCGGGAGTCAGACCGTCACCTCGTAGACGGCTCTTCCCCGCGGAGGTGGGGACGTGCCCGGTTCGTCAGCTCGGGGAATCTTCCTCAGCTACCGGCGTGAGGACGCTGCGCCGTACGCGCGCCTGCTCCAGTTTCAGCTGCGTGAGCGCTTCCCAGACGCGCCAGTCTTCATTGACCTGGACTCCATCGAGCCGGGCCTGGACTTCGCCGTGGTCATCCGGGAGGCGGTTGAGTCATGCGCGGTGCTGGTCGCGTTGATCGGGCGTCAGTGGGCGACCCTGGCTGATGAGGAGGGACGCCGGCGGCTGGACAAACCCGATGATTATGTGCGCTTCGAAGTCCGCGCAGCGCTTGATCGGGGCGTGCGGGTGATTCCGGTCCTGCTCGACGGCGCCAGACCGCTTCGTCCGCAGCAGTTGCCTTCCGAGCTGCAAATGCTGGCACGGCTCAACGCTCTTGAGCTGAGCTCCGGCCGGTACGGGTATGACGCGGGACGACTGTTTAACATTATCCAGCGGGTCCTAGACGAAGCGTCCAGGACCGGCGCGGTCCATCAGTCCGCGCCCGCGGCGGACGTCGACGTTCGAACTGACGGGAATGTGCCTGACCACGTGGCTCCAGAAGAGCCTGGAGCCATCCGTAAAGACCAAGCCCGCGCCACGCGTGTCTTGACCCATGCGGTACGCATCGCCCAGTCCTTCACTGACGAGGAAACCAAGGCCCGCTTGCTCGCTAGGACCGCAGGGGCACTGGCGGCCACCGACCCCGACCGCGCCGCCCGGCTCAGCGCCGATGCCGAGCGCATCGCCCAGTCCATCACCAACGAGTTCTCGAAGGCCCGCGTGCTCGCCAGCATCGCGAGGGCACTGGCGGCCACCGACCCGGACGGCGCCGCCCGGCTCAGCGCCGATGCCGAGCGCATCGCCCAGTCCTTCACTGACAAGAGATGGAAGGCCCGCGCGCTCGCCGAAATCGCGAGGATACTGGCGGCCACCGACCCACACCGCGCCGCCCGGCTCACCGCCGGTGCCGAGCGCATCGCCCAGTCCATCGCCGATGAGAACTTGAAGGAGGAAACGCTCTACCTGATCGTGAGCACGGTGGTGGCCACCGACCCGGACGGTGCCGAATGGATCGCCCAGTCCTTCACTGAGGAGTTCGCGAAGAACAAAACGCTCTACGAGATCGTGAGCACTGTGGCGGCCGCCGACCCGGACCGCGCGGAACGCATCGCCCAGTCCATCAGCGACGAGGAAACCGAGGTCCGCGCGCTAGCCAGCATCGCAGGGGCACTGGCAGCCACCGACCCGGACCGCGCCGCCCGGCTCAGCGCCGATGCCGAGCGCATCGCTCAGTCCATCACCGATAAAAGTCCGAAGGCCCGCGCCCTCGCCAGCATCGCGGAGGCACTGGCGGCAACCGACCCGGACCGCGCCGACCGCATCGCCGAGTCCATCACCGATAAGAAATCAAGGGCCCGCGCGCTCGCCAGCATCGCAGGGGCACTGGCGGCGACCGACCCGGACCGCGCTGAACGCATCGCCCAGTCCATCACCGACAATGAATCGAAGACCCGCGCGCGCGCCAGCATCGCAGGGGCACTGGCGGCGACCGACCCGGACCGCGCCGAACGGATCATCCACTCCATTAAAAACGGCGAGGCGCTCGCCAGTGTCGTGAAAGCCCTGGCGGCCACCGACCCGGACCGCGCCGAACGAATCGCCCAGTCCATCACCAGCAAATGGTGGCAACTATCGGCACTGCTGATGATTGCGGAAGCCTGAAGTCGTGTCGTATCGCGCCATGTGCAGATCGCCCGGTTCTGGTGCGGTCGGCTTGCCCGTCTGCTGCGGGATTTTCCATGGGCGACGTGATGAGGATCTTCAGGCAGCGGAACGCGGCTTAGCTGATTCGCCGGTAGCGCCATACGGACAGGGGGATGAACACGGCCAGCAGGCCTCCGGTCCATGCCGCTGCCGCTCCCAGTGACGCCGGGGTGCCAGACAGCGCGAGCGACCGGGCGGCGTCGGCGGTGACGGTGACGGGGCTGATCTTGGCGAACGCCTGGAGCCAGTGCGGCATGCTGGGGACGGGCACGAACACCGAGCTGGCGAAGACGAGCGGGAAGATGACGACGAACCCGGCCGTCTGGGCTGCCTCGGCGCCTCGGACGGTGAGGGCCACGAAGGCGAAGATCCAGCTGAGGGCGAAGCCGAAGGCGGCGACGACGGCGATCGAGGCGATCGCCGCGGCTGCCCCGCCATGGAAGCGGAACCCTACGGCGTAGCCGACGGCGATCATCAGCCCGATGATGAGGATGTTGCGGGCCAGGTCGGCCACGGTGCGGCCGGCCAGTACGGCCGAGCGGGCCATCGGCATGGACCGGAACCGGTCGACCACCCCGCGTTCGAGGTCTTCGGACAGGCCGACCGCGGTCTGCGAGGCGCGGAAGGTGACCGACTGGACGAAGATCCCGGGCAGCAGGAAGTCGACGTAGGCGACCCCGTTGGGCAGCGAGCGGCTGACCGCGCCGCCGAACACGTAGACGAACAGCAGCACGAAGATGACCGGCTGGATGGTGGAGAAGGTCAGCAGGTCCGGCTGGCGGATGAAGTGACGCAGGTTGCGGCCGGTGACCACGGCGGTGTCGGTGAGCGCCGAGCGCACCGCATGCGGGGCCGGGCGCCGCAGCCGCAGGACCGGCCTGCGGGGCGCTGATACCTTCGGCGTCGGCTGCCGGGACCGGCCGCCGTCCCGGCTTGGCGGGGCGCCCGTCAGCTGCAGGAAGACATCATCGAGGGTGGGCCGGCGCAGCCCGATGTCGGTGACGGCGATCTGTGCCCGGCGCAGCCCGGCGGCCGCCTCCTCCACCAGCTGGAGCCCGTTGCGCGGGGCCGGAAGGGTGAGCCGGTCGGGGCGCTCGTCTGGCTCAGGCTCGCCGCAGCCCACCCCGGCGAGCACCGTCCGCGCGCGGTCACGCTGCCCCGCGCTGGACAGCTCGACCTCCAGGATCTGGCCGCCGACGCGGTCCTTGAGCTCGCTCCCGGTTCCCTCCGCGATCACCGTCCCGTGGTCGATGACGGCGATCCGGTCGGCCAGCTGGTCGGCTTCCTCGAGATACTGGGTGGTCAGCAGCAGCGTCGTCCCCTCACGCTGCAGCTCGCGCACGACGGCCCAGATCTCGTTGCGGCTGCGCGGATCCAGGCCCGTGGTCGGCTCATCGAGGAACAGCACCCGCGGCCGGGTCAGCAGGCTCGAGGCGATGTCGAGCCGGCGGCGCATCCCGCCGGAGTAGGTCCGGGCCGGCCGGTCGGCCGCCTGAGCCAGGTCGAACCGCTCGAGCAGCTCGCCGGCCCGGCGGCGGGCGTCCTCACCGGACAGCTTGAACAAACGCCCGAACATCTCCAGATTCTCGCGGCCGGTCAACAGCTCATCGACCGCCGCGAACTGCCCCGTCAGGCCGATCAGCTCGCGGACAGTGGCAGCCTCGCGCGCCACGTCGTGGCCGAAGACCTCCACCCGCCCAGCATCGGGCGAAAGCAGCGTGGCCAGAATGCGAACCAGCGTGGTCTTGCCCGCCCCGTTCGGGCCCAGCAGGCCGAACACCATTCCCCCCGGAACCTCAAGCCCGGCGCCATCGAGCGCCACAGTCGCCCCGAACCGCTTGACCACGCCCTCGACTCGCACCGCGGGCACCGAAGAAGCACTTCCGTTCATTGGCCGACTATAGAGGCGATCGAACGACAACGAGGAAGCCACTGCGATTGCGTCCCCCAGATGGAAGGCAAGCGCACACCGGTGAAAGCCAGGACCGGGCAGCCGGACTCGACGATGACGTGGTTGTCTGAGCGCGGCGCCGATGCCTGCGCCTGGCCGGGCCGGGAAGCAGGGGCTACCGTCGCCTGTTCGCGGGCAGGCGCCGCGCACGAGCCGGCGGCGGCTCCGGGGGCGATGGTCGTCGACATGGCTGATGCCCCCTTTCCCGAGTCGCGCTGGGCAACCACGGCCAGACAGCAGTGCTGGCCAGGTGGTCGATCAGGCAGGTGATCCCCTGGCGGCCCTGCGATCCTTCGCGACGCACCCAGACTCGCCGCCAGACAGGTGAGCGGTCGTCACCGGATCCCGGTGATTCGCGCCGCTGACCGGGCTTATGGAGGCACGCCGCCGGCGACCTCGACGGCGCGCCGCCACCGTCGTGATGCGCAAATCGCTCGGCGGGACCGGCGCCATGATCAGCTCGCCGGCGCCGCGACCACGCGCTACCCGGGCGCCGAGGCGGGCAGGAAGTCGCGGGCAGCGCGGACCAACAGGGTAAGTTTGGCGCGCTGTGCCTCGGGAGTGATGGCGTTGCCAGCAACCGAGGTGGCAAAGCCGCATTGCGGACTGAGCGCAAGCCGTTCGGCATCGACGTGCGAACGTGCCTCGCCGAGCCGCGCCTTGATGTACTCCAGCGGCTCGATCCGCGAGTTCTTGGTCGTGACCAGGCCCAGAACCACGACCTTGCCGTCGGGGACCAGCCGCAGCGGGTCAAAGGTGCCAGAACGCTCGTCGTCGTACTCCAGCAGCAGCCGGTCGGCGTGCACACCGCCGAACACTGGAGCGGCGATCGCGTCGTACCCGCCGGCGACCAGCCACCGGCTGAGCTGGTTGCCGCGGCACAGGTGGAATCCGAACGTAGCCGGTCGCCCCGCGTCGATCACTGCGTTGTCCAGCTCGATCCCGTACCCCAGCCAGCGTTCCAGCGGCCAGCCGCGAGCCTCGTAGAACGCGCGCCAGGCCGGGTCGATCAGCAGCGGGTAGTGCGGCGCATCGAGCTGAATGTAGCTGCAGCCGAGCCGGACCAGTTCCCGGACCTCATCACTCAGCACCTGCACCACATCGGCGAGGAACGCATCCAGCGTCGGGTAAGCGCCGGCGGACCGCTGCGGCGACCAGAGGTTGGCGAACAGCGACGGGCTCGGCAGCGTGACCTTCGCCTGCCGGCTGGTGCAGCCGCGCAGGAAGGTGAACTCCTCCGCGGCAAGGTTGCGGCGCTTACGGATCGGCGCGATCACTGCCAGCTCCGCGGGCCGCGCGATGGTGACATCGCCTACCTCCGAGGAGTGCCACTGCCCCCACAGCCACGCGTTGACGTCCACGCCGCTGAAGCCGTCGCAGGCGGCGGTGAGCTCGCTCTGGAACGACTCGCGCCGCATCTCCCCGTCGTTGATAACCGGAAGGCCGACTTCCTCCTGCAACGCGACGACCTCGCGGACCGCCCGGTCCTCTGCCGCCTTGAACTGGGTAGGCGTCAGCTCCCCCCGGGCGCGGGCTTCGCGGGCGTCGCGCAGAAACTCCGGGCGCAGCAGGCTCCCAACGTGCTCAACCCGTGCATCTACCGTCACAGCGCCCAGCCTGCCATACAGTCAGCACTGGCTACGCAGCGATGAAGGCCGGGAGAACCTTGCCGATCAGCAGGTCGAGCTGGCCCGAGGACTGGCTTGTTACGCATAAGTAACGATCGCGTCAGAGGTCTGGTCAGATCGCCGTTGCTGGCTTAGACGGGGCATATGAGGTCAAGATTGCGCGTCTCAGCGGCCCTGACGGCTGCCGCGCTGATCGCCGCCGTCGTCCCCGCCGCTTCCCCGGCCGCCGCGGTCACGCGGCGCGCCGCAGCGGCCAGGCCGCCTGCGTGGCGGGTCGTGCACGTGCCGTCATCAGTAGTCTCGCCGGCGGACCTCAGGGACGTCTCTGCCTCGGGCCCGGCGGACGCCTGGGCGGTGGGGGCCGACGCGGAGACCGGGTTCCGGAAGGGCACGCCGCTGATCTTGCACTGGAACGGGCGCGCCTGGTCCAAAATGGCGCTGCCCGGCGTGCTCCGGCCTGGTTTTCTCAGCTCGGTATCCGCGGGGTCGCGATCTGACGCCTGGGCGCTGGGCACCGACAAGTCGGGAGCCGTGCTGCTGCACTGGAACGGCCGGCGGTGGCGCACGGTCGGCTTCCCCCGCGAGCGCACCGCCACGATGACGAGCGTGGCGGCCGCGCCAGGGGGTCGCGCCTGGATGGTCGGCTGGCGAAACGAGGCTTCCGGGGCAACCGCGATCCTGGTCGAGCTGTGGAACGGCACGGCCTGGCACATCGTGCCGACCCGCCTGGGCCGGGGCATGCTCAGCAAGGTACGGGTGTCCGCGAACGGTGACGTCTGGGCGGTGGGTTTCGATGCCGACTTCTTCACCCTGATCGCCCACGAGCACCGCGGCGCCTGGACGTCCTTCCCAAGGCCGGCGGAACCAACAGGCCTGAATGACGTGCTTGGCAGGTCCGCTCATGACGTGTGGACGGTCGGGATCATCTTGAACCAGCGTGAATACGTGCCAACCATCTCGCACTGGAACGGCAGGGTCTGGACCACCGTATTCGTGCCCGATCCGACCAAGTTCATCACCCAGGACCTGTCCATCTCGCCAGACCGCTCCGGGCGGCCGCAATGGGTCGGAGCGGAGGCCGGGCTCCATCCGTCGGCAACGCTCTACGCCTACTACAACGGCACGGCCTGGCTAGGTGTGCGTGGCGCGACGGCACTGCGCGGCGTGTTCGACGCGGACACCGTGACCGCGCACATACCACGCACCAACGCCACCTGGGGCGTCGGCGGGTCCGTCCGTATGTCCTCGCAGGGCCTTGTGCCGGTCCGCGCGATCATCGAGTTCAACCCAGGGCCGCCCGCTTGAGCGGTCACGGCACGGGGCCGAATACCGCCGACACTGCGACGGCTGCCGCCTGACGCCCTCGATCATCGCGGCGGCCTCGGCGGCGCAAGTGTCGATGAGCTGGGAGTGTATGGCCATCGACTTGCGCCCGGAGTGCCGGTTGGTCAGCTCGCCGTGTACCACAGCTCGACTTGATCTCGATGCCCGGACCAGCTCAGGTCCAGTGTCCAGCATCCGGGTGCCGGGAGGTTGACGTGTGACGGGCCGACGTCGGGCAGCTCCCGGGTAACGGCGCGGTGCGTGCCGTTGAGCGTAGCCCGGATCGTGAGCGGCGCTCCGGCCTCGTCAGCGAGCCGCGGCACCCACAGGACCTTGTTTCTCTGGTCGGGGAGCGGCGGAGCATAGAGCGATGATTCCGGGCCGCCCCAGAGAATGGCGACGATAGCGCCCCGCAGCCCGATCACATGCCCGATCGGCACGTCGGGCGGGTGAAAGCCGGACCGGGCCCAGACCGGCAGCGGCCCGTCGATCCGGTGAGCCAGGCAACCCGCGGCGCTGACTGGCGCGGCGCCACCGGCTGGCGCCGCAGTAGCCTGGCCGGAGGGCGATGACGGCGCCGGATGGCTGGCGGGGGAGCATGCCGCCACGGCGGCGACGGCGAGAAGGGCAACGGCCAGTCCGTGCCTCATAAGCTGACCATACGCCGTGTCTCCGCGGTGCCTTGGATCCAGGCGCGCTCGATGCAAGGAATTCGCGGTCCGTCTGAGCGGGTCGTTGAGTGCGCCCGGGTAGTGCCGCCGCGGCGTCGACGCGGGCCAGCGTGCGCTCGCGGCCCGATGCTGAGATACCGCGCCGGAACGGGGATTGCCGCAGCGGGAGGGCCGTGCCTAGCATGAGGTTTTCCGCCGTCTGACCATTTGCGAGGAGCCAATGCGGCTGCGGACCTCTCCCCAGGTGAAGTTTTCGGTTGTAACGGTGGTGTCGGCTCTCGCCTTGCTCGGCTTGCCGCAGGCGGCGGCCGCGGGGACGGTCTCGGTGACCCGGTCTGTCAACGTCACCCATGATCTGTTCGCCGACAATGAGGAGTCCCTGGGCATGGACGGAACCGGCATGCTGCTCGCCGGGGCCTGGAACGACTTCGACTTCAACGACGGCTGCGGCTTCGCCTTCTCCAGCGATGGTGGCAAGACCTGGGCGCCGCGCACGTTCGTGCCGGGGTTCACACAGTTCACCAACGACCCGAACCTGCCGGGCACTGGCTCGTTCGAGGTCGCAGGCGACCCCTCGGTTGCCTGGAACCCGGCGTTCGGCACGTTCGACGTGGCCTGCCAGGCTTTCAACACGAGCCCGCCGTTCCCGATCCAGCTCCTGGCGACGACGTTCGACCCGGCGAAGGCCAATCCGAATGCGAACGAGAACCAGAGCTACGGGCCTGCCGCCTGGACACACCCGGTCGCGGTTGCGACCGGTACCTCCACCGGCACGCTTAAGGGGAGCAACGGCCAGTTCCCAGACCACGAGTCGATCATGGTCGACACCAGCAACGCGGCCGGACACCATTTCGGGCGCATCTACATCACGTGGGCGCAGTTCAACGGATCCGGCCGCTCGCCGATCCAGGTCGCGTTCTCCGACGACAACGGCCAGCACTGGAGCGGTCCGATCACGGTGAGCGACAAGGGACACCAGTTCGACCAGGACGCCCGGATCAATATCGGCCCGGGCGGCACGGTGTACGACACCTGGATCAACTCGCCGAACCAGAAGAGCCTGACCGGCAACCAGGCCATGGCCGCGGCTTCGGCCGACGGCGGGCAGACTTGGAGCGCAAGCACCACGGTCGCACCGGTCCTTAACCCCACCCCAGGGCTGCTGCCCAACTCCAGCTACCGGGTCTTCGCCGACGTCACCTCAGCGGTAGACCAGGCGACGGGGCAACTGGTCGTGGCCTACACCGACCAGCGCAGCGGCCCGTCCAACGTGTGGGTCACCCACGCCACAGCAGGTGGGTCAATCTCGTCCTGGGCAGCGCCGCAGCAGGTCAAGGCCAGCCCGAACGAGGAGTTCTTCCCCTGGCTGTCGTCCGCTCCCAACGGGCGCGTCGATCTCGTGTACTACGACCGCAGCTGCGATCCCGCGGACACCTTGAACTGCGTGACTCTCTCCTCCTCCGCTGACAGCGGTGCAACCTGGACCACCACCCCGCTCACCACCACCGGCTTCGACGGCGACACCTTCCAGGCATGCCTCGCATTTGTCCAGCCCGCCAACTGCGGCACCTTCTTCCTCGGGGACTACATCGCTGTAGAATCCACCAACGCAAAGGCACAGGTCCTTTACACCGGAAATGGGCCGTCCGCCATGGACGTGTTCTCCACTCAGGCGCGTTTCCCCGGCTGAGCGAACCGGCTGGCCGACCGGGCCGTGTGCGAAGCGCTGCCGCCGCCCGCCGGTGAGGGCGACGTCACTACCAGTCACAAGGCACCTTTGACGCCGCCTGTCGGCGTCAGCCTCGGTACGCTCTGTCCACGGCTGCTTCGTCTGCTCACCTGGCGGAGATAAAGGAGGTCCCCGGGACGTGCGATGGCGTAACCCTGCAACTCGGCCTTGCGCGTGCCAAGGCACCCGGCCCGCACCAGTGCGCCCGTGAGCCCGTCCCAGCGCGAGGATCCGGCCGCTGCCCTGAACCAGGTGCTCAGCGAGGTTATCGACGCGATCCTGGACGTCAGGCAGGCTCACCGGAGGGTCCCCGAGACGCACGCCCTCCACGCGCTGCTTGACCGGCTGTTCGCCGACCTGAGAACGTGGGCCCGGCTGCTCGCCGACCAGGACCGGGCACTTGGCGTGTCGCCGCTGGCGAGCATGACGGGCGCGTCCGGCCGGACGCCACCCAGCCCCTGGCACGGGGCCGCGAGCGACGAGGAGGTCCGCCGGATCGTCGGCGAGCATCTCGACCGGCTCGGTCAGCACCTGGGCGCAGCGCTCGCTGAGCAGCAGGATGAGAAGGTGCGGGCGGCCCTCACCGAGGTGGAACGGGGAATCCTGGCCTACAGGCGCGCGCTCGGCGAGCTCTAGCACCCCGCTTACGCGGCGGATCCGCGGCCGCGATGCCCAGCTTCTGCGCCACCTCGATGATGCGCGTGCTGCGAGGGATAGTCCGGCGCCCCGTGGCCGCGACATACCCCGAGCGCTTCCGTTGCCTGAGCCGCGGTTTCAAACGCAGAGTAATGGAGCAGACACAATACGTCGTCTCAGATGCGCAAGGAGGGTCCAGAAGTGCACGGACATGGCCCCTCGGCCTCAAGTCCTCGCCGGCACTGCCCAACCGGTCGGCCGGGCTGGTTCGCCGTGGCCGCGATTGGCTGCGTCTTCGGCCTCGTCGCGACCGCCTGCACGGGAGGCGGCGGCACGGGCGCCGACCACCCCGCCGCCCTGTCTTTCGCGCCCGCCAACGGGAGCACGAACGCCAACCCGAGCCAGGGCATCACAGTCCGAGTCACCCGGGGCACGCTGAGGAGCGTGACCGTGACCACCTCGGGTGAACCGGTCAGCGGGACGCTGAACGCCGCGCGCACCGCCTGGCACAGCACGAACCCGACGCTGGACGTGTCGCAGAGCTACAAGGTCACCGCGAAGGCCACTGGAACCTCGGGCCGGGCCGTGACCCGCACTTCCACGTTCCGGACGCTGACCCCGTCCAAGACGTTCAGGACGAAGATAGAGGAAGGGGCCGGGCTGACCTACGGCGTGGGCATGCCGATCATCTTGTACTTCAGCCAGCACATCACCAACAGGGCGGCGGTGGAGCGTGCGCTCCAGGTGAAGACCTCGACACCGGTGGTGGGCTCCTGGTACTGGGACGACTCCTGCGGCATCGCGCCCACCTGCGTGTATTTCCGGCCGCAGAGCTACTGGCCCGCGCACACCAGGGTGAGCTTCACCGGCCACCTCAACGGCGTCGAGGGCGCCCCCGGCGTGTACGGCGACCACATCCTGGCCCAGTCGTTCACCATCGGCGCCTCGCTGATCGTGGTGGCCAGCACGGTCACGCACCACATGGTTCTCTACCGCGACGGCAAGCTGTTCGCTCGCTGGCCGATCAGCACCGGCCGCGCCGGCGACGAGACGGCGAACGGCACGTACCTGACCCTCGACAAGGGCAACCCCGTGGTCATGACAGGCCCGGGGTATAGCCTGTCGGTGCCCTGGTCGGTCCGGTTCACCTGGTCCGGTTCCTACCTGCACGACGCCTACTGGTCGGTGGGCGTGCAGGGCTTCGCCAACGTCAGCCACGGCTGCGTGAACATGCCGCCGGCCGCCGCGCAGGTCTACTACCAGATGGAGGTTCCCGGGGATCCGGTGACGATCACCGGCAGCCCGCGGGCGGGCATCTTTGACAACGGCTGGACCATGTGGTTCCTGCCGTGGAGCAGGTACCTGGAGGGCAGCGCGCTGGGTGAGGCTGTCGAGGCGGGGCCGGGCGGCAGCACGTTCGTCAGCCCCTGGTCGGTGACGTTCGTCAGCCCCTGGTCGGTGTCGGCCGCGACCGCTCCTCTCGGCGGCCCGAGCCCCGGCAACTTTGCCGCGTCATAGACCCAGCGCCTCGCGATGGTCGGGCGCTCCCAGCCGAATACGCGCTCATTCACCGGGTGCGGTTGGCGCGGGGCACGGGCCCTGTCGCCCGCCGCGCGATCAGGTCCGGCGCGCCGTCGGCCCGGCGCCGGTTCCCTCGCTCTCACCGAGTGCGGCACCCGCGTGAGCAGCCATCCGGCCTGATGTAAGCCGAGCGTCGCCGAATCCTGACCGCAGCGCAATGAGGCGGTCGCACGCAGTGCGCCTTACCCCTCGATCGGAACGACTGTCTAGCGCATCTTGTCAAGACCTGCGCGCAGGCCGATACTCCGAATGGAGCGGATGGCCAGTGCTTGAGCGAATGCTCTCGGCTCGGAGCTGCGCGCCGCGAGATTCGAGCCGGGACCCGGCCTGCGGTAGGGGCCGCGAGCTGCTGAGCTGGCAGCCGGCTGCCGGGGCGCTCCGTTAAGACCAGGAGGTGAGCACGATAGTGACAACGCCGACGCTGCCCGCGCGGGTGACGCTGCGTGAGTTCGACGAGATCTTCGAGGCGGTGAAGAACTGGGGCCGCTGGGGTGACGACGATGAGCGCGGGACGCTGAATTTCATCACCCCTGAGCTCGTCCGGGCCGCGGCCGGGCTGGTCCGGTCCGGCCGGCAGGTCACCATGGCGATCCCCATGAACAAGACCGCCGGGCCGGACAACCAGAGCCCGGTCCTGCATCACGTGGTGCAGGGCCATGACATCGACATCAACTCGAGCTCGCTGACGTTCGCGACGGACTTCGTCGGCGTCGAGTTTCACGGTGACTGCCACACCCACATGGACGCGCTCTGTCACATCGCCTACAAGGGCCTCGTCTACAACGGCAGGCCGGCCCAGGAGGTCATGACCTCCCGCGGCGCCACTGCGCTCGACGTCACCACCTACAGCAACGGGCTGGTCGGCAGGGGGGTGCTCCTGGACGTGCCGCGATTTCGCGGCGTGAGCTGGCTCGAGCCGGGCGAGGCCGTGACGCGCGCCGAGCTTGAGGCGGTCGAGGAGGCGCAGGGCGTGCGGCTCGGCGAGGGCGACATCTTCGTGTTCCGCACCGGCCACCACCGGCGGCGGCTTGAGCTCGGCGCGTGGGACAACGGGTATCCCCCGGCCGGCCAGGGCAAGCCGGGCCTGCACATTGACACGATCACCTGGATGCACGAGCGCAGGATCGCCGCGTTCCTGCCCGACGGCGACGGCGAGACGGTACCGAGCAACGTCGAGGGCATGCTCTACCCGATCCACCCGCTCCAGGTCACGGCGATGGGGATGTTCGCGTCCGACAGCCTGCAGCTCGAGGACCTCGCCCGGGCCTGCGCGGAGGAGGGCCGGTTCGAGTTCATGGTGGTCGGCCTGCCGCTCCGGCTGCCCGGCGGGACCGGGTCGCCGTGGAACCCGATCGCCATCTTCTGAAACGGAGGAGGGGTCATGGAACGACGATTCGACGGCAAGGTGGCGCTGGTCACCGGGGCGGCGACCGGCATCGGGCAGGCGGCCGCCGCCCGGCTCGCGGCCGACGGCGCGATCGTAGCCGTGAACCATCTCCCTGAGCAGGATCCGGTGCAGACGCTCGGCCGGATCGCTGAGGCTGACGGCCAGGGCTTTGCCGTCCCGGCCGACATGCGTGACCCGCAGCAGGTCACGGCCATGGTGCACGAAGTCGCGGACCGGGGCGGCCGGCTCGACTATGTGGTGTCCAACGCCGCCATCAACCCGTTCATGACGTGGGACGAGACCAGCGTCGAGGAATTCGACCGGCTGTTCGAGACGAATGTCCGCGGCACCTGGGTGGTCTGCACCGAAGCTGCCAAGCAGATGATCCGCGAGGGGCACGGCGGGGCGATCTGCTGCGTGAGCTCAATCTCGGCGCACGTGGGAGCGCCATACCAGACCGCGTACTGCGGGACGAAGGGCGCCATCAGCATGCTTGCCAAGGCGCTGGCGTGCAACCTCGCCGAGCACGGCATCCGGGTGAATGCGGTGGAGCCGGGCTGGACCATAACGCCGATGAGCGCGCCGATGATGGACGACCCGGCGGTCCTGAAGTACTACCAAGAGCGCATCCCGCTGCACCGGGGCGGCCAGCCGGAGGAGCTCGCGGCGGCGATCACGTTCCTGCTGTCTGGTGACGCCAGCTACGTGACGGCCGCGACGCTGCTGGTGGACGGCGGCTTCATCGTGAACGCGGAACTGTAGGGAGCGCGCGCCGATGACCGACCGGCTCGGACGGCAAGATCAGCTCGACCGGATTGACCGGCTGCGAGACGCGATCAGGCGGCCGCTGCCGCTGGCCTATCACCCGCTCTACCGGTTCTACGAGGGCGGCTCGCTGACCAGGCAGTTCCGTGGGCTGCCCGACCGGCCCGACGACTGGTGGTCCGAGGACTGGGTGGGCTCGTGCACGGAGGCCAACAACAACGACCCCGACGGCAACGCCCAGGGCATGAGCTCCGTCGACGTGCCGGGCATCGAGACCATCGCGCTCAAGGACATCGTCGCGGCCCTGCCCGAGGAGATGGTCGGCGCAGGCTTCGCGCACCGGTGGGGACCGATCACCGGCGTGCTGGTCAAGCTGCTCTCGCCGGCGGGCCCTGTGCCGTTGCACGCCCACCCGAGCCGCGACTGGGCGCGCAAGCACCTGGGGTCGCCGTTCGGCAAGACCGAGGCCTGGATCCTGCTGGATACACCCGGCGACGGCACCGAGCCTGCGCATGTCGCGATCGGATTCGCTCCGGGCGTCGAGCGGGACTGGTTCGCCGACGCGGTCCGCCGGCACGACAACAAGGGCATCCGCGCCTCGCTGCACCGCACGGACGTTCATCCCGGCGAGGTTTACGTGGCGCACGCCGGCATGCCGCACTACCTCGGACCGCGGATCTCGTTCATCGAGGTGCAGGAGCCGAGCGACCACATCGTCATCCC